>Ga0302311_10008627_pt1 | contig 10231 bp, 8 predicted proteins | sample III_Palsa_N1_3_FD_200449 | JGI IMG/M metagenome (GOLD analysis project Ga0302311, IMG submission 200449) | Peat permafrost microbial communities from Stordalen Mire near Abisko, Sweden - III_Palsa_N1_3 | ecosystem: Environmental > Terrestrial > Soil > Palsa > Peat permafrost | place: Sweden...
ATGCCTTCAATCACCGAAATAATATCGACGATCTTCTTCGAGCTGGCGGTGATGTTATGCATGGTTTCGACCACCTGACGCACCACATCTCCGCCTTCGCCGGCGATTTGCGAAGCGCTGGCCCCCATCTGGTTGGCCTGCCGCGCATTCTCGGCGTTTTGTTTGACGGTGGCGGTGAGTTGTTCCATGCTGGCTGCCGTTTCGGCGAGCGAGGCGGCTTGTTCTTCGGTGCGCACCGATAAATCGTGGTTGCTGGCGGCGATTTCCTGGCTTGCCACGGTAATCGTTTCGGTGCCGCTATGGATCCGGGTAATGGTTCGCGTCAGCTTTTCCTGCATATTGCTCATGGCGTACAGCATGCTGCTGCGATCATCGGTGCTCAGGGCAATATGCGTCATCAGTTCGCCGGCGGCGATTTGCTCCGCGATCCCGGCGGCATAGGCCGGTTCTCCGCCTAGGCTGCGTTTGACGTTGCGGATGATCAGCACCATCGCGGCCGAGATGGCCGCACCGACCACCAGGATCACGATCAGGTATTTGAGCAAGTTGGCTTCGAAGGCGGTGTTGATGTCGTTCAGATAGACGCCGGAGATCAAATACCAGTCCCATGGGGCAAAACGTTTGACGAAGCTGATCTTGGGCACATGAGCTTCGACGCCCGGCAGCCGCGCCATATAGTTGACGTAGCCTTGACCCTCGGCCTGCGCCACTTTGACCATATCGACAAACAGCAGTTTGCCGTCGGTATCTTTATAGTCGCTGACATCCTTGTTGCGCAGGTCGGCCAGGGTCGGGTGCATCAACACCACCGGCGTGGCGTTGGTAATGATCATATAGCCGTTGGAGCCAAAACGCATGGTCGACAAGCGGGCCATCGCCTGATGCTGGGCATCGTCCAGCGACAGCGTCTTGTTGTCGACCAGGCTAGAGTAGTCGGCGACGATGCCGTACGCGGTTTCCACCACGTCCTGAATTGCCATCTTGCGTTCGGCAAGCATGGTGCTGCGCGATTCCAATGCCGCCCAGCCGCCGAGTATCAGCAGGCCCAGCCAGGTTATGGCAAGTGCCAGCCACAATTTCGAATTCAGGCTCAGGCGGCTCATGTTTTGTCCTTGTTATTATGGAAAAGGCCTGCGGCAGAGCGGCTCAGGCGCCGTATCCGCGAGTGAATTGCATTTGCAAGACTACTAACTACTTTACGGCCTGCGGATGACGTGTTTAAGAGGGGTATTCACTAGTCTGCCCGGTTTGGCATAGATTGCCTCAGATTTAATCGTCTGACTGCGGGTTTTGTGCATTCCGATTTAAAATGAGCGTTATTGCTTATATTTTTTTCATACCGCCCTGGGTCTTAATGTCCGTTTCACGAACCGCACCGCGCCGGGTTACTCGCCTGGCCACTCTTTATGCCCGCCTGCCGCTGTATTGGCGGCTGATCCGCATGGACAAGCCGATCGGCAGCCTGCTGCTGCTGTGGCCGACCCTCAATGCCTTGTGGATCGCCGCAGGCGGGCCGCCGCCCTTGACGGTGCTGGCGATCTTTGTTTTAGGTACGGTGCTGATGCGCTCGGCGGGCTGCGCCGTCAACGATTACGCCGATCGCGATTTCGATCGTTACGTCAAACGCACCGAAAATCGGCCGCTGACCTCCGGGAAAATCCGCGCCTGGGAAGCGCTGGCGCTGGCCGCGGTATTGGCCGGACTCGCGTTTCTGCTGATCTTGCCGCTGAATACGCTGACCCGCGAATTATCGATTATCGCGGTGCTGGTGGCGGCCAGCTACCCCTTTACCAAGCGCTTTTTCGCCATTCCGCAGGCATATCTGGGTATCGCTTTCGGCTTCGGCATCCCCATGGGTTTTGCCGCATTGCTGGGGCATGTGCCGCTACTGGCCTGGGTTTTGTTGGCGGCGAATGTATTCTGGTCGGTGGCTTACGATACGGCTTATGCCATGGTCGATCGCGACGACGACCTGAAGATCGGCATCCGCACCTCGGCGCTCACGTTCGGCCGGTATGACGTCTTGGCCATCATGCTGTGTTATGCGGTGACACTTGGCATTTACGCCGCGGTCGGCGTGGCACTCGGTTGGATCTGGCCGTTCTGGATCGGTTTGGCGGGGGCTGTCGCCTGTGCGGTTTATCACTACACGCTGATTCGCGAGCGGGAACGGATGGCCTGCTTTGCGGCATTTCGTCACAACAACTGGCTGGGCGGCATTTTGTTTGCGGGGATTGCGGCGCAATATGCGCTGCGCGACCTGATGCATTAAAGCGTATTGGATGGGATAAATAAGCGGATAAATACGCGGATAAATACGCGAACGAATGCGCGGACGAATGCGTAGATTAAGGCCCGATAATGCATGCCAAGGGCGTGCTTTATCGGGCGCTGTTCAAATTCGGTTCACCCTTGTCCCATCTCTTCGCCCATGGTTTTGGCGCGCTGTTCGGCGGCCAATGCTCCGCGCACAATCGCCGCCCCAATCTGGTCCGCATCGAACGAAGCCAGTGCCGCCGCGGTGGTTCCGCCTTTGGAGGTGACCCGTTCGCGCAGCGTGCCGATCGCTTCATCCGACGTAGCCGCCAATTGTGCCGCGCCGGTGAAGGTCGAGACCGCGAAGGCGCGGGCTTGATCTGCGTCGAATCCCATTTGCAAAGCCGCTTGCTGCAACGCTTCAATAAAATAAAAGACGTAGGCCGGCCCGCTTCCAGAAATGGCGGTCACGGCGTCGATGCGGCTTTCGCTGTCGCACCAGACCACTTGCCCCACTGCGGCCAGCACGGTTTGCGCCAATTCACGCCCGGCCGGGGCTACACCCGGCAACGCCGCGACCCCGGTCACGCCCATGCCGATCAGCGCGGGGGTGTTGGGCATGGCCCGCACAATCTTGTCATAACCGCCTAGCCAGCGGGCGATATCCGTGGCGCGGATGCCGGCGGCGATGCTGATAATCACTTGTTGGCTGACATAAGGTGCCAACGTCTCAGCCACGCTTTTCAGCACCTGTGGCTTGACCGCCAGCACCAGCGCGTCGAAACCGCGTAAATAATCATCTGCCTCGGCATGGGTTTGCACCCCGAATTCCGCCGTGATGCGGGCGCGCGCTTCGGGCGTGATTTCGAGTACGGCCAGGTCGGTGGCCGCGATGCCGCGGCGTAACAAGCCGCCGATCAGTGCGCTGGCCATATTGCCGCCGCCGATAAATGCAATTTTCATGATGAGGTTCCGAGAAGAGTATTCAAGTTCCGGGTACGCGGTCAGGCTGCTGGATCAGCTGCAGCAGGCGGGTAAGTGCGCGCGCCGAAAATTGCGGTGCCGATACGCACCAGGGTCGCGCCTTCCAGCACGGCGGCTTCAAGATCGGCCGACATGCCGGCCGACAAGGTATCGAGATCGAGCCCATCGGCGCATAAGGCTTTGAACAAATCGCTCAGTCGGCGATGCGGCAGCCGTTGTGCGGCAAATTCGGCGGCGGCTTCGGGAATCGCCATCAGGCCGCGCAAGCGCAGCCCCGGTAATGCGGCGATGGCATGGGCTGTGGCCTTTGCCTCGGCCGCCGAGACGCCGCTTTTGCTGGCTTCGCCGCTGATATTCACTTGCAGGCAGACATTCAGCGGCGGCAAGTGGGCGGGGCGTTGTGCGGCCAGGCGCTGGGCGATCTTGAGCCGATCGACCGAATGCACCCAGTCGAAATGCTCGGCGACCGCCCGCGTTTTATTGCTTTGCAGCGGTCCGATAAAATGCCATTCGAGTTGCTCGCGCAAATCGGCCAAGGCGGTGATTTTATCCAGCGCCTCTTGCACATAATTTTCGCCGAAAGCGCGTTGACCCGCGGCAAAAGCTTCGCGCACGGCCTCCGCCGGACAGGTTTTTGATACCGCCAGCAGTGCGACCGAACCGGCCGGGCGCCGCGCTGCGTGCTCGGCCTGCGCGATGCGCGCCCGCGTGATTTTCAATTGAACGGCGATCTCTGACATGGGCTCTGGAACGGCTGGCTTAACTTGGTGGCGTTGCCCGATAGCCGGGCGGCGGGAACCCGATTATATGACGGCTACGCGCTTGCCCGGTGGCGGCCTGATTGCAGCCTGATTGCGGCCCAGTTGTCGCAAGCAGTGCATCGGCCGGCCATCGCCTGCGCTTAAGTCAACATGCGGTCGAGCAATTCGATCCAGTGCATCACCGGCGTGGCGGTGCCGCTTTGCAGATGGGCAATGCAGCCGACGTTGGCCGAGACGATGAGCTGAGGCTCGGTGGCTTCGAGTTTTTCCAGTTTTTGGGCGCGCAACTTATAAGAAAGCTTGGCCTGCAGTACCGAATAGGTGCCGGCCGAGCCGCAACATAAATGGGCATCGGCGGGCAGACGGACCTCGACGCCCAAGGCGCCGAGCAGGCTTTCGACCCCATCGCGAATCTGCTGCCCGTGCTGCAAGGTGCAAGGCGGGTGGTAGGCGACCGTATGCACCCCACGCGGCAGCGAACGCGATACCAGCTCGGTTTCGAATTTCGGCAGCAGTTCGGACAGGTCCAGGGTCAAAGCGGAAATGCGCTGCGCTTTTTCGGCATAGCCGGGGTCATCGCGCAACAGATGACCATACTCCTTGACCGTGACGCCGCAGCCGGAGGCATTCATCACGATCGCTTCAACGCCCTGTTCGACATAAGGCCACCAGGCATCGATATTGCGCCGGATGTCGGCCAGGCCGTCGTCGTGATAACCGAGGTGCAGGCGAATCGCCCCGCAACAGCCGGCATCGGGCGCGACCAGAGTTTGAATACCTAATTTGTCGAGCACCCGGGCCGTGGCCGAATTGACGTTGGGCATCATTGCGGGTTGGACACAACCGGCCAGCATCAGCATTTTGCGCAGATGTTCTCCGGTGGGCCACAGGCCGGGGTTTTGCCGCGGCGGCACTTTATCGCGCAACTTCTTGGGCAACAGCGGGCGAAAGCGCTGGCCCAGCTTCATCAGCGGCGAAAACAGATGCTGATTGGGCAGCACATTAGCCAGCGTGCGCCTTAGCAGGCGTTGGCCAGGTGCCCGCGTCACCTGGGTTTCGGCCACTTTGCGGCCGATTTCGATCAGGCGTCCGTACTGGACCCCGGAGGGGCAGGTGGTTTCGCAATTGCGGCACGTCAGGCAACGGTCCAGATGCAATTGTGTGCGGTGCGTGACTTCCGCCCCTTCGACCATTTGCTTGATCAGGTAAATGCGGCCGCGCGGTCCATCCAGTTCGTCGCCCAGGAGCTGATAGGTGGGGCAGGTTGCGGTACAAAAACCGCAATGTACACATTTACGCAAAATCGCTTCGGCTTCGTCGCCGTCAGGGGTGTTGCGGATGAAATCGGCAAGATTGGTTTGCATGCGGGCTAAGCCAGTAAATTCCTGATGCGGGTTCCGGGAGTGCCTTATCGTCCAATTCGGCGCACTGGGCGCAAGACGGGTCACACAATGCTTTTAGAAATCAGGATAAAGCCTGCCCCGGTTGAAAATGTGCGCCGGATCGAAGGCGGTTTTCAGGCCCCGGTGGATTTTCATCAGTGGGGCTGGCAGCGGGGTAAATACTCCGGCTTGCCGCAGGTTGCCGTTGCCCGGACCGGGCCGGAACAAGGTCGCGTGACCGCCCGCCTGACGGGCCGCCATGCGTACCAGCGGCGCATCGGTTTCGGTGATCCACCAGCGTTGCGCGCCGCCCCATTCCATTAACTGCGTGCCGGGCAACGGCAGCGGTTCGGTAATCGACGGCAGTGACAGCCGCCAAAGGGCGGCATTAGGTTCGATATGCGTGAAAAACGCATCGGTCTGTTCGCGCAAGCCTTGCCAAAAGTGTGCGGCTTCGATCACATCGACCGCTTCGCCGCCGAGAGCGGCGCGGGCCGCCTTGACCGCCGCTTCGGCACCGGCCAGGCGCAACGCCAGGGTCCCGTCGCGCCAGGCGCTGGCGGTAATGGGCAAAGGCCTGCCGGCCCATTCGTTGAGCTTGCGCACGGCATCGGTGGCATTCGTGTCGAATTGCAAGGTGGTCTCGGCAAACGGCCTGGGCAACACTTTGACCGAGAGCTCCAGCATCAGTCCCAGAGTGCCGAGCGAACCTGCCATCAGTCGCGAGACGTCGTAACCGGCGACATTTTTCATCACCTGTCCGCCGAAATGCAATACTTCGCCGCGGCCGTTCATCACCACCGCGCCCAGCATAAAGTCCCGCGCGGCGCCGGCCGCGCTACGGCGCGGGCCGGCCAGGCCGGCCGCGATACAACCGCCCAAAGTCGCGTCGGGGCCGAAATGCGGCGGCTCGAACGGCAGCATCTGATTGTGCCGGGCCAGCAGCTCTTCAATATCTTCGAGACGGGTGCCGCAACGTGCGGTGATTACCAGTTCAGCCGGGTCGTAAGCCAGTACGCCCTGATAACCGCGGGTGTTCAGCAACTCGCCTTCAATACTTTGGCCATACCAGTCCTTGGTACCGCCGCCGCGGATTTGCAGCGGTTGTTGCCGCTCGGTGGCGTGGACCACTTGCGTGCGAAATTGCTCTAATACTTCGATCTGGTCAGTCATTAAAATCTCGGTAACTCGGGGTGCGGCAGCAGACCGCCGCGTACGTGCAAACGGCCATAGTCCGCGCATCTGGCGCGAGTCGGGATGGCCTTGTCCGGGTTCAGCAAACGGGCCGGATCGAAAGCATGCTTGATGGCGAAAAAGGTATCGCGTTCTTCGGGCGAAAACTGTACGCACATCGAATTGATTTTTTCGACGCCGACGCCATGTTCGCCGGTGATAGTGCCGCCCAGTTCGACGCAGGCTTCGAGGATGTCGGCGCCGAATGCTTCGGCGCGCAGCCATTCGTCGTGATCGTTGCCGTTGAACAGGATCAGCGGATGCATATTGCCGTCGCCGGCATGAAACACGTTCATGCAGCGCAACTGGTAACGCTCCTCCATCAGGCCGATGCGTTTTAGCAGTGTGCCGATACTGCGGCGCGGAATGGTGCCGTCCATGCAATAGTAGTCGGGCGACATGCGTCCGGCGGCGGGAAAGGCATTCTTGCGGCCCGACCAGAAACGCAAGCGTTCGGCTTCGGAGCGGGAGATCTGGATGCGGGTCGCGCCGTAGCGTGTCAGCACCGCGCTGACGCGTTCGATTTCCTCCGCTACTTCGGCCGGCGTGCCGTCCGATTCGCACAATAAAATTGCCGCCGCATCGAGGTCGTAGCCCGCCTTGACGAACTCTTCGACGGCGCGGGTGGCGGGTTTGTCCATCATTTCCAGCCCGGCCGGAATAATGCCCGCGGCAATAATGCCGGCCACCGCATCGCCGCCTTTTTCGAGGTCGTCGAAACTGGCCAGGATGACCTGGGCGGTTTGCGGTTTTGGAATCAGCTTGACCGTGACTTCGGTCACCACCGCAAACATGCCTTCACTGCCGACAAAGACCGAGAGCAGGTCGAGCCCGGGCGAGTCCAGCGCCAGCGAGCCGAATTCGACGATCTCGCCTTCCATGGTGACGGCGCGCACGCGCAGCACGTTGTGGACGGTCAGCCCATATTTCAGGCAATGCACACCGCCGGAATTTTCGGCTACGTTACCGCCGATTGAACAGGCGATTTGCGACGACGGGTCGGGTGCGTAATACAGGCCATAGGGGGCCGCCGCTTCGGAAATCGCCAGGTTACGCACACCGGGTTGAACCGTCGCGGTGCGCGCATACGAATCGACATTGAGGATTTTCTTGAAGCGGGCCAGCGACATCACCAAGCCTTCGCGGATCGGCATGGCGCCCCCGGACAGGCCCGTACCCGCGCCGCGCGGCACCACCGGTACGCCGAGCCGATGACAGGCTTGCAACACGCGTTGCACCTGGATTTCGGTTTCGGGCAAGGCGACGGCCAGCGGCAAGGTGCGATAGGCGGCGAGCCCATCGCATTCATAAGGGGTGGTGTCTTCGCTGCGATGCAGCACGCAATGGCTGGGCAGGCAGGCATTCAACGCCTGGACCAGTTCACGCTGGCGGGCTTCGAGCTTTTCGGCCGGCAATTCGGCAGGTGCATTCACGGCCATCTCCTTGTACGTGCTGCTTTCAACCATAGGAAAGGGGCCTGAAACAGGGTCTGTGTCTTATATGCTAATGACAAGGGGAACGATGCGATACCCGGCGATACCCGGCCCCGGCCCCCGGCTTCGGTTTTGCCGCATCTTGGCGGCAAGCGAAGAAGCCGGGGCCGGAGTTTTAGTCGAAAATCTTGCCGGGGTTCATCAAATTCAGCGGATCCAGCGCTTGTTTGATGGCGCGCATCACGGAAACCGCGTCGTTGCCATGCTCTTCCAGCATAAAGCCCATTTTATGCAGACCCACGCCGTGCTCGCCGGTGCAGGTGCCGTCCATCGCCAACGCGCGCCTGACGATGCGCTGGTTGATCTGTTCGGCCTCCTGCAGTTCTTCGGGCCGCTCCGGGTCGATCAGAATCGCCACATGGAAATTGCCGTCGCCGACGTGGCCGACGATGGGGCAGGGCAGCGACGACCGTTGTAAATCGCGTTCGGTTTCGATCACACATTCGGCCAGCCGGGAGATCGGCACGCACACATCGGTGGTGACCGCGCGGCAACCGGGCTTGAGTTGCAACATGGCGAAATAAGCGTTGTGACGGGCATTCCACAAGCGGCTGCGATCCTCGGGCCGCACCGACCATTCGAAATCTTCGCCGTGATGGTCCGCCGCAATTTCCTGGACGCGTTGCGCTTGTTCCGCGACGCCGGCGTCGGTGCCGTGGAATTCAAAAAACAGGGTCGGCGACTCGCGCAAACTCAGTTTCGAATGCCGGTTGATGGCGCGCACCGCCAGCGCATCGACAAACTCGACTCGCGCTACCGGCACGCCGAGTTGAATGGTTTCGATCACCGCTTGCACCGCGTCGCCCATCGAGGGGAAGGCGCAGACCGCGGCCGATACCGCTTCCGGTTGCGGGTAGAGCCGCACCGTCACTTCGGTAATCACACCCAGTGTGCCTTCGGAACCGACCATCAGGCGGGTCAGGTCGTAACCCGCGGACGACTTGCGCGCGCGGGTCCCGGTTTTGATCAGGCGGCCGTCGGCCAGCACCACCCCCAAAGCCAGCACGTTCTCGCGCATGGTGCCGTAGCGCACGGCGTTGGTGCCCGAGGCGCGGGTGGCCGCCATGCCGCCGATGCTGGCATCGGCGCCGGGGTCGATCGGGAAGAACAGCCCGGTGTCGCGCAGTGCTTCGTTGAGCGCTTTACGCGTGAGGCCGGGCTCGACGGTGGCGGTCAGGTCTTCGGCATTGATCGCCAGCACCCGGTTCATCCCCGAAACGTCGAGCGAAACCCCGCCGCGTATCGCCAGCAAATGTCCTTCCAGCGACGAGCCGCTGCCGTAGGGAATCACCGGCACGCGATATTGCGCGCAAAGCTGCACTACCGTGATCACGTCCGCCGCGCTGAGCGCGAACACCACCGCGTCAGGCAATTGCGGGTCGAAAGGGGATTCGTCCCGGCCATGATGTTCGCGCACCGCCGCGGCGATTGAAACCCGTGTGCCGAAGGCCGTTTGCAGTGCCAGCAGCAGGGCGGGGGGAAACGTCACGCGCGCCACGCGCGGCGCGGCCTGCGCGGTGCCAGGTGAGCTTCCTTGCGGGTTTCCGATAGCCGACGGTGGAACGGGATGGTTCAAGCGTGTCTCCAGCACCCCTTTCGAGGTCACAGGTCCGGCTGGACCGCACCGTAATCTCCGGTGTACCAGGTCAGCCGGTTTTTATAAATGGGATGATCCCATTCTACCGCCGTTCGCAAGGTGCCGTGGAACCTATAATAGAGGCCCGCCCCGGCTGGATTGCGGCCCATCTGCGCCACTGCCTGCCGGCGCTGCGGGGCACTTTGCCGCAGCGCAAAACACTCACGCGTTACAGGATTGGTATGGGCAATCGATTAAGCAAGATCACCACCCGCACGGGTGACGACGGCAGCACCGGCTTGGGTGACGGCCGGCGAGTCGGTAAGGATGCGCTGCGGATCGCGGCCATCGGCGACGTCGATGAACTGAATTCGCATCTGGGCGTGTTGCTTGCCGAGCCGCTGCCGCCCGAGGTGCATGCGGCCTTGACCGCGATTCAGCACGACTTGTTCGATCTGGGCGGCGAGTTGTGCATCCCCGGACACAGCATGATAGGCGAAGCGCAGATCGCCCAACTGGATCGTTGGCTGGCCGAATACAATGCGA
>Ga0302311_10008628_pt1 | contig 10230 bp, 5 predicted proteins | sample III_Palsa_N1_3_FD_200449 | JGI IMG/M metagenome (GOLD analysis project Ga0302311, IMG submission 200449) | Peat permafrost microbial communities from Stordalen Mire near Abisko, Sweden - III_Palsa_N1_3 | ecosystem: Environmental > Terrestrial > Soil > Palsa > Peat permafrost | place: Sweden...
GTCCAGGCGGCGAAAGCGCCGGCGACGTCGCCGGCGTCGTTGAAAGCCTTGCCGAGCGCGAAGCACAGCCTGGCGCCCGTCTCGTTCGGCAGGCCGGGCCTGGCGAGCGCCTCGCCCATGGCGGCGAGATCATCCGTCGTGAAGCGGAAGGTCTTGAGGTCGGCCAGCGCCAGCCAGGCGTCGGCGCAGGCGGGATCGGCCGCCAGGCAGCGGCGCCAGGCGGCGACCGCCGCATCGGTCTCGCCGAGGGTGCGCAGGGCGTTGGCGTGGGCCAGCCGAGCATAGGTCTCATCGGGGAAGCGGGCGGCGAGCGCGCGCGAGATCGCTTCGGCATCGGCATAGCGGCCGAGGTCCATCAAGGCCGCGGCTTTCATGGTCAGGGCGAGGGCGTCGTCCCGGTCGGCGGCGAGGATGCCGTCCAGCCCGGCGATCGCGGCCTCGAAGTGGCGGCCGGCGAGCAGGCTGCGGATGCGCGCCATGGCCGGCTCACCCGCCTTCGGACGGGCGGCGAAGGCGGCCGCGAAGTCGCCGGCGGCCGCGTGGCGATCGGAGAGCTGGCGCCAGCGGGGCGCTTGCGGCGGGCGAGTCATGGCGGGGCTATGAGGCCGTCCGGCCGAAAAGAGAAGCGCCGCCCCGATCGCTCGAGGCGGCGCCTACGCTTACACTCCCCCAACTGAAGGCTAGAACTTCACCTTCACGCCCATGAACAGCTGGGTGCCGTTGTTGTAGACGGCGCGCATCTGGGTGGTGTTGGCGCCGTAATACTTCAGGAGGTTGTCGGTAATGTTCATTGCGTCGATCGTCACCGAGATGTTCTTGGTTATCGCATAGGCCGCCGAGGCATCCAGGGTGCCGAAATTGGCCTGGCTCTCCGGCGAAGCCCGGTCGAGGCCGACGAAGAAGTGCGAGCGGTAGGTGTAGGCCATCCGCAGGCTGAAGCCATGGTCTTCGTAGTAGCCGACCAGGTTGCCAACCCAGCGCGAGGTGCCGATGAGCGGCGCGCCAGTGGCGTCGTGACCGTCGACGAAGGTGCCGTTGGCCTGGAATCCGAAGCCCCAGCCGATCGGTTGCTGCACCTGGACTTCGATCCCCTCCAGCTCGCCCGAGATGTTGTAGGGCGAGGAGATCTGATAGGGCGTGTATTCCTTAAGCAGCTGGTTATAATAGGTTTCAGTATTCACGCCGTAGCCGACATACGACGACAGATCGTCGTAGAAGAAGCTGATCGCGGCGAGTGACTGAGGCGCGTAGTAGTACTCGAGGCCGACGTCATAGACCGCTGCCTTGACCGGCTTCAGATTCGCGTTGCCGCCGCTGCCGGTCTGGATCAGGTCGGTGAGCGACACCGTGCCGCCGAGCGAGCTGTAGTCAGGCCGTGACATGGTCTCGGCCGCCGACACACGCAGCAACAGGTTGTGCGTCAGGTCGAAGCTGAAGTTCAGGCTCGGCAGGAAGTCGATGTAGTTGTGCTTCACGTGGTCGACGTAATAGTCGCCGTAGGCCGAGGTGGTGATGTCCGCAGGATTGGTCCCGGCGGGATCGGCCACGTTGACGTAGTCGTTTTCGTTGGTGTTGACGATGCGCAGGCCGAAGTTGCCACGCCAGCCCTCGCCGCCGACGTGGGCCATGACGTAGCCCGCGACGTCGGTCTCATCGACCTTGAATGAGCCGAGCCAGTAGTAGTTCAGCGGCTGGACGATCGAGGAAATCGGGCCGTGGACACCATCGGTGATGCCGTTGAGGATGCTGGTTATGGTGCCCGGGTTGCCGGCGATCGGGATCAGGAGGCCAGGAACACCGATCGCCCCGGCGTTGAAGCCGCTGGGATACGAGGTCGGATTGGTGTCCGCGAACGGCATCGGCGTCGTCCAGCAGGTCGGATCGGCGGGGGTGCCGCCGAGGCTGCAGCCGCGGTCCCAGCCATCCACCTGACGCTTGTGGTTGGAGATGCGGACGCCGAAATCGACATCCTTGAAGATGCCGTTGCTGACGTCCCACTGGCCGTCTGCCTTGCCGTAGAACTCGGTGTCCTTGGACGTGAACCGCGCATTCCAGGCCCAGTCGTTGGCCATGCCCACCGGACTCTGGGGATTGACGGTCTCGTCCGTCACTTGGAAACCATTGCCCGAGGGCGCGTAGGATACGCCAGGTCCGCCATCGGATTCGAACGAAGGCTGCTCAGGCGTTTCGCCCAGGCCGTAGGTGTAACCGACCTGGGTCTTGATCGTCAGTCGATCGCTGACCTTGAACTTGCCGTCCAGATTCACGAACCAAGTCTCGGCGTACTCGCCAGGCCGGATGATGTTGTCGGTGATGAGGCCATCGACGGGCGTGCCGGCGGCGTTGTTCTGCGGGAAGGTGGCGGCCGTGATCGTACCGTTCTGAACGGTGTAGGAACTCGGCAGGTTGTTCGCGAACTCGTGCGAACCCCAGAGCATATAGTTGTCGTTGGTGTTGGCTGCGCTCAGGTGGGAGTAGAAGCCGGACAGCTTCAGTTCCGCCCGTTCGTCATCCGATTTCCATTGGACCGATCCGTTGAAGCCTTCGCGTTTCCGCTCCTGCTGAAACAGGGACGAGCCGATCAGTGTCGGATAGGCGAGGCCAATTGTTGATGGATTGGCCGTCGCCAGCGGCATGCCGGCGGTGATGTTCTGCCAGCCGAGCACTTCCTGGCCGTAGCGCACCACACTGCGTTCTTCGTAGAAGCCTTGCAGGATAACGCCGAGGTTGCCGTCGGCGCTCTTCCAACCGAAGAGGCCGTTGACCTGCGGTTTCCATTCGCCGCCGTTGGTGTTGTAAGCCGCCTCCGCCGAAGCCTCGAAGGTGAACATCTTGTTGAGGTCGAGCGGGTTGCGGGTCTGGATATCGACCGCACCGGAGACTCCGCCTTCGACAATCGAGGCGTCCTGCGTCTTGGAGACCACCACCTGCTGGACGATTTCCGACGGCAGGAGGTCGAAGCTGACGCTGCGGCCGACGACGCTGTACTGGTCGAGGATGAACCAGTCGCCGGTCGCCACATTGTGGCCGTCGACCGTGACGTTGGTCAGGCTGGGCGAGGTGCCGCGAATCGAGACGCGGTCGGCTTCGTCGAAGCCGCCTTCGCCGCCGGCGGCGCCCTGGATGGTGACGCCCGGCAGACGCTGCAATGCGTCGGCGACGTTCTTGTCGGGGAGCTTGCCGATGTCGGTGGCTGAGACGGCGTCGACCTGGTTCTCGCTCACCCGCTTGATCTGGATGGCTTTCTCGAGGGATTGGCGGATGCCGGGCACCACCACTTCCTCAACCGTGGTCGGGGAATCCGCGGCCAGGGCGGAGCCGGCCGCGAGGCTCAGGGCCGCAAGGCTCGCCGAACCGACCAGCACGGATGTGCGAAAATTCATTCTAGTCTCCCCCTAGAGAGCCCGCGGGCTCTGGACCAAAGGCCAATAAGATACCAATCAGCCGGATTCGGTCGCGTTTGTGACAGTTCCGGCCCGAACTATGGCGAGGTTGTCACAACACTTTAACGTCGCGCAAGCCCAAAATAGCATGAATCCAATACCAATCAGATTTTGGTATGCAAACGGCGGCAGGTCGTGGCAGAAACGCATCAGGGCCGTCCGCGGGACGGGCTTGGGGCTGCAAGGGGAAAAGGGACGAACGTGGCGGCGTCGCTATCCGAAGTGATCGGAACGCTGGGCGAGCAGGCGCCGGGGCCGCTCTACCAGCAACTGCACCGCGCGTTGCGCCAGGCCATCGCCAGCCAGCAACTGGCGCCGGACGAGGCTCTGCCGACCGAGCGCGACATGGCCCAGGACCTCGGCGTGTCGCGAATCACCATCCGCAAAGCGCTGGACGCGCTGGCCGACGAGGGTCTGGTCACCCGCCGGCAAGGCGCCGGCACCTTCGTCGCCGCGCGCGTGGAGAAGAGCTTCTCCAAGCTTTCATCGTTCTCCGAGGATATGCTGTCGCGCGGTCGCGTACCGCGCAGCGCTTGGCTGCGGCGCACGGACGGCGCGGTGACGCCGGAGGAGGCGATGATCCTGGGCCTCAGCCCCTCGACGCCGGTCTATCGCTTCAGCCGCATCCGATTCGCCGACGAGCTGCCGATGGCGCTCGAGTATTCGACCGTGCCAGGCTTCTGCCTGCCGTCCAAGGAGGCGGTGGAGAGCTCGCTCTATGAAGCCCTGGCCGCCAGCGGCCACCGGCCGACGCGCGCCCTGCAACGGCTGCGCGCCGTGCTGTTCACCGACGAACAGGCCAAGCTGCTGGGCATGAGCGACGGGGCGCCGGGCCTGCTCATCGAACGCCGCGGCTTCCTGCGCGACGGCCGAGCGGTGGAATTCACGCAGTCGTACTATCGCGGCGACGCCTATGACTTTGTGGCCGAACTCAACGACGTGACGTCCTGATGCCGACGCGGATGTTCGCCGAAGCGGCCGAGGCCCCGAGCCGGGTGCGCGCCCAGCTGGTCGCCAATGCGCCGCGGGTGGCGGACCTCGCCGCACGGTTGCGCAGGGCCGCGCCGCGGGCGGTGACCACGCTCGGCCGCGGCAGTTCCGACAACGCCGCGACCTTCGCCCGCTATCTCGTCGAGACGCGCCTCGGCGTCATGACGGCCTCATCCTCGCCTTCGGTCAGCTCGGTCTACGAGGTCGCGGCGGACATGGAGGGCGTGGTGACGCTGGCGATCTCGCAATCAGGGCAGAGCCCGGATCTGCTGTCGGCGGCCCAGGCGGCCAAGGCCGCCGGCGCGCTGGTGGTGGCGCTGGTCAACGATGAAGCGTCGCCGCTGGCCGCCCTGGCCGATGTCACCCTGCCGCTCGAGGCCGGGTCCGAGACCAGTGTCGCGGCCACCAAGTCGTTCATCACCGCGCTGACCGCCGTCGTCCAGCTCGTGGCGGCGTGGAGCGAGGACGAGGCGCTCGCCGAAGCGCTCGCCGACCTGCCGGACGGCCTGGAGGACGCCTGGGCGCTCGACTGGCGATCGGCGCTGGGGCCGCTGACGCGCGCCGAGCACCTCTATGTCGTGGCGCGCGGCCTCGGTTTCGGCATCGCGCAGGAGGCGGCGCTGAAATTCAAGGAGACCTGCGGCCTGCACGCCGAGGCGTTCAGCTCGGCGGAAGTGCGCCATGGCCCGATGGCGCTCATCGGGCCCTCGTTTCCGGTCCTGGCCTTCACCCAGAGCGATGCGACCGGGGCGGGCGTCGCGGAGACCGCGGCGGGTTTTGCCAGCCAAGGCGCGCCCGTGATGCAAGTGGGCGGCCGAGCGGCGGCGGGCGTCACGCGCCTCCCAGCGACGACCGGTCATCCGGCGCTGGAGCCGATCTGCCAGATCCAGAGCTTCTATCGCTTCGCCGACGCTCTGGCCCAGGCGCGCGGCTTCGATCCGGACAGGCCTTCGCACCTGCGCAAGGTGACCGAGACGCTGTGATGGACGTCACACTTGTCGGCGGCCGGGTGTTGACCGGCCGCGGTGTCGAAGAAGGTCTGGCCGTGGGCCTGGAAGGCGATCGCATCGCCTATGTGGGGCCAGCCGCGAACGCGCCGGGAAGCGCGAGGCGAGTCGATCTCGCGGGCGGTCTGCTGCTGCCGGGCTTCATCGACACGCAGGTGAACGGCGGCGGCGGCGTGCTCTTCAACGACTCGCCGACGCCCGAGGCGGTGGCGGCCATCGGGGCCGCGCATCGCCGCTTCGGCACCACGGGTTTCCTGCCGACCCTGATCAGCGACGAGTTCGAGGTGGTCGCGGCCGCCAAGGTGGCGGTCTGCGAAGCCATCGGGCGCGGCACGCCGGGCGTGCTCGGCGTCCACATCGAGGGACCGTTCCTCAACAGCCTGCGCAAGGGCATCCACGAGGCGCACATGCTGCGGCCGCTGGACGCCGCAGGCATGGCCGTTCTGACCGCCCCCGGCTGCGGCCGCACCCTGGTGACGGTCGCCCCGGAGATCGCCGGCTCACAGATGATCGCCGAGCTCGCCGCCGCCGGGGTCATCGTGGCGGGCGGCCACACCAACGCGACCTACGCCCAGGCGCTGGCCGGACTCGACGCCGGCATGACCGGCTTCACGCACCTCTTCAACGCCATGTCGCCGCTGACCACCCGCGCCCCGGGCGTGGTTGGCGCAGCCTTGTCGGATCCCAGGCCCTGGTGCGGCATCATCGTCGATGGCCATCACGTCGATCCGGTGGTCCTGCGCCTGGCGCTCAAATGCCGGCCCCTCGATCGGTTCATGCTCGTGACAGACGCCATGCCCCCGGTCGGCTCCGACATCCTGACCTTCACGCTGCAGGACAAGGTGATTACCGTCCGCGACGGGGCCTGTTTCGACTCCACCGGCCGTCTCGCCGGCTCGAACCTCGACATGGCCTGGGCGCTGCGCAACGCCATCGATCTCCTGGGCGTCAGCCTCGCCGAGGCCTCGGCCATGGCCAGCGCCGCGCCGGCCGACTTCCTTGGCCTCGGCCACGAACTGGGTCGGATCGCCACCGGCTTCAAAGCCGACCTGGTGTTGCTCGACGACGCCCTCGAGGTTCGTGAGACCTGGATCGGCGGCCGGACGCTCGATGACTGACCGCGCCGCGACGCTCGCAGCGTTCGCACTGGCGCTCATGGCGATCGGATGGCGCGCCGCGGCTGAGCCTGCGCGTCTGGACATCATTCCCAAGCCGCAGAGCGTGACGATCGGCGCAGGCTCCCCAGTGTGGCTGCGGCCTGGCGCCCGGATCGGCGTCGCGCACGGCGACCGGGCGGCCCTGGCCGATGCGCGCTGGCTGGCCGATCTGGCGAAGCGGTCGCGGGGTTTGACCCTCACCCCGACAGTGGGAACCGGCGCGATCCTGTTCAGGCGCGTTCCCGGCCCGACGACCGGCGAAGCCTATCGGCTCGAGGTCGGCCGGGGGCGAGTGGTGATCTCGGCCGCTTCCGACCGCGGTCTCGTCTGGGGCCTCGCCAGTCTCTGGCAGCTGATGACGGCCCAGCCGGGCCGGGGCGCCGTCCGCCTCGACCCCCTGGTCATCAACGACGCGCCGCGGTTCGCCTGGCGCGGCCTGATGCTCGATTCCGCCCGCCACATGCAGTCGCCGACCTTCATCCTGAACACCCTCGACTGGATGGCCCTGCACAAGCTGAACGTGCTGCACTGGCACCTGACCGACGACCAGGGTTGGCGCATCCCGATCGAGGGCTATCCGAGGCTGACCACGGTCGGGGCCTGGCGCATCCCCGCCGGATTCGGTCGGCCGGCGCCGTATGGCGGTTTCTATACGCGGGCGGAAATCCGCCAGATCGTCGCCCACGCCCAGGCGCGCGGCATCACCATCGTCCCCGAGATCGAGATGCCGGGCCACGCGCTCTCCGCGCTGCTGGCCTATCCGGCGCTCTCGGCCGCGCCGCCGCCGCCCAGCTCCATGCAGAGCGACTGGGGACTGATCCCCGCCGCCTACGGCGTCGACGAGCCGGTGTTCAGCTTCCTGAACCACGTGCTCAACCAGGTCATGGACCTGTTCCCTGGCCGTTTCGTGCACATCGGCGGCGACGAGGTTCCGCTCGACCTGTGGAAAAACTCACCGGCGGTGCAGGCGCGAATGAAAGCGCTGGGGATCGCCAACGAGGCGGCGCTGCAGAACTGGTTCATCCAGCGCATCGACCACATTCTCGAGGCGCGCGGGCGGCGGCTGATCGGCTGGGAGGAGATCTTCCAGGGTGGGCCGTTGCCGCGGAGCGCGGCGATCACCTCCTGGCAGGGCGCAGCGAGCGCGGTCGCCGCCGCCGAGGCCGGACACGATGTGGTGCTGGCCATCGCGCCGATCTTCTATTTCGACAATCGCCAGGGCGACGGCGTTTCCGAGCCGCCTGGCCGCGGGGCCGTGGTCAGCCTGAAGGACGTTTATGCCCTCGACCCCGACCAGCCGCCGCTGGCGGCCGGCGCGCCGGGCTTCACGGACGCCGATCGCGCCCACCTGCTCGGCGTGCAGGGGGCCCTGTGGACGGAGCATGTGCGAGGCGACGAGCGGGCGGCGAGGATGCTCTGGCCGCGGGAGGCGGCGGTGGCCGAAGCCGGCTGGACGCCGCAGGCCGAGCGGGATTGGCCGGACTTCCTGGCCCGCGTCCCGGCCGAACTCGATCGGTTCGCCGCGCTCGGCCTGGAAGAGGACCGCGCCGCCGTTTCGCCCGAACCGCCGCCGCCGCCGCCCAACCTGCGCGCCAGTCAGCAGTTGACGCTTTGCCCGGCCGGACTGCCGCTCAACCTCGAGGGCCAGCCGACGGCGACCGGCCGCCGCCCGGTGGTGCTGGTCAACATCATGAATCCGTGCACGACCTGGCCGGGCGTCGACCTGGCGGGCGTCACCGGCGTCAAGCTGACCCTCGCCGCCATGCCCTACAACTTCCAGCTCGGTCCCGACGAAGCTCATGTCGTCCATCGCCCTTCGGACGCGCCAGGCGGCCAGATCGAGGTGCGGCTGGACGACTGCGACAAGGGCGAGCGCCTGGCCGTCCTGCCGCTGCCCGCCCCGCAAGCCGAGATCCACCTGCAGGCGGCGACGCCGGCGCGAACTGGCTCGCACAGCCTCTGTTTCGTCTATGCCAATGGTGAGAAGCTCGACCCGCTGTGGGCGGTGGAGACCGTCGAGCTGATCCGGAGCGGCGCCCATGGCTGAGTTGACCCTCGTCGCGCCGCTCGCCGGCTGGGCCTGCCCGCTCGATGAGGTGGACGATCCGGTGTTCGCGGGCCGGATGCTCGGCGACGGCGTGGCGATCGATCCGACCGTGGCCGAACTGCGGGCGCCCTGCGACGGCGAGGTGCTGAGCGTTCACGCCGCCGGCCATGCGGTCTCGCTTCGCGCGGCCAACGGGGCGGAGATCCTGCTGCATGTCGGGCTGGAGACCGTGGCGCTGGGCGGCGAGGGGTTCGAGCGGCACGTGAAGGACGGCCAGGCGGTGCGCAGCGGCGACCTGCTGGTCAGCTTCGACCTCGACGCCCTGGCGGCCCGCGCCAAGAGTCTGGTGACTCCGATCGTGATCACCAACGGCGAGGACTATGTCATCGAACGCCGGGTGGTTGGCCGCCTTGTCGAGGTGGGTGATCCGATCCTGACGCTCATCGGCGGAACCGCTGTCGCCACGGCGGTGGCGCCGCCGACCAGCACGGCGAAGCGCACGGCGATCGTTCCGCTCGCCCACGGCCTGCACGCGCGGCCCGCTGCTCTGGTGGCGACCGAAGCCAAGCGCCATGCCGCGGAGATCACCCTCGGCGCCGACGGGCGCATTGTCAGCGCCAAAAGTCCGGTGGCGATCATGTCGCTGGGTCTCAGCCATGGCGCGGCCGTCGAGATCGCGGCCAGCGGGACCGACGCCGAGGCCGCTGTCGCCGCCATCGCCACCTTGATCGAACACGGTCTGCCGCCTGAGCCCGTCACCGCCGCTGCGCCATCGCCCACGCCTGCGCCGCCGCCGCCCGTCGCCGATGGCCGTTTGCGCGGGACCTCGGCCGCGCCCGGGCTCGCCATCGGGACGGCCGTGCGGCTTCGCGCCGCGCCGATCCAGGTCGAAGAACGCTCGCAGGGACCTGACGCCGAACGGCGCGCCTTGACCGCCGCGCTCGCCGGTGTGCGCGCCAAGCTGACCGCTCAGGCCGCTGCCGGGCCGCGCGAGCAGCGCGAGATCGTGCGCGCCCATCTGGCCTTCCTCGACGATGAGGAGCTGACCGGGGCGGCGGAGGCGGCCGTGGCCGCGGGCGCTAGCGCCGGCGTCGCCTGGAAGCAGGCGATCGGCGCCCAGGTCGCCGTGCTGCGCGGCATCGCCGACGTGCACATCGCCCAGCGAGCCGACGATCTTGTCGACCTGGAGCGGCAGGTGCTGATTGCGCTTTCCGGAGAACCGGAGCCGCGACAGGTTCTGCCAGCCGGCGCCATCGTGCTGGCGGACGATCTTGGTCCCGGCCAGTTCATGGCGCTGGAGGGCGGGCTAGCCGGCATTTGCACCGCCGCCGGCGGACCGACCTCGCACGTGGCGATCCTGGCCAGCGCGCGGGGTGTTCCCGCCGTGGTGGCGGTGGGACGCGCCCTGGACTCCGTGCCCGAGGGGGTCGGTCTGATCCTCGACGGCGACGCCGGCCTTTTGCGGGTGGCGCCTGACGCGGCCGAGATCGAGGCGACCCAGATGCGGCTGGCCGAGCGGCAAGCGCGGCTGGCGAAGTCTCGAGCCGAGGCCGCCGAGCCTGGCCGTCTCGCTGACGGGACGCGCA
>Ga0302311_10008640_pt1 | contig 10222 bp, 10 predicted proteins | sample III_Palsa_N1_3_FD_200449 | JGI IMG/M metagenome (GOLD analysis project Ga0302311, IMG submission 200449) | Peat permafrost microbial communities from Stordalen Mire near Abisko, Sweden - III_Palsa_N1_3 | ecosystem: Environmental > Terrestrial > Soil > Palsa > Peat permafrost | place: Sweden...
CTCGGGCTTCAGCACCGCGCAGACGTCGTGGAAGATCTTGCGCTTGACGTCTTCCTTCTCGACCGCGGTCTCGATCACCAGGTCGCAGTCGGCAAGGCCCTCCATGGTATCGCTGGTAGCGATCCGATTCAGCGCCTGCTTGCGGGCATCGTCGGTGATGATCTTCTTGACGACCTGGCGCGATAGATTGCCGTTGATGGTCGCCATCGCCGACTTCAGCCGTTCCTCGGAGACATCGTTGAGCACGACATCGAGCCCGGCCAGCGCCGCGACATGCGCGATGCCGTTGCCCATCTGGCCCGAGCCGATCACGCCGACCTTGTTGATCACTACCGCCATCTTGCCATCCATCCGGGCGACGCGCGATTCCAGCGCGCCTTCCCCTGCCTTGTCTAACGCCGCCCGAAATCCACTCAACCGGGCGGCGGTTGATCCCGTTACTTGCCGAGTGCCTCGGTCAGTTCAGGAACCGCCTGATACAGATCCGCGACCAGGCCATAATCGGCGACCTGGAAGATCGGCGCGTCCTCATCCTTGTTGATCGCGACGATCACCTTGGAATCCTTCATGCCGGCGAGATGCTGGATCGCGCCGGAAATGCCGATCGCGATATAGAGCTCCGGCGCCACCACCTTGCCGGTCTGGCCGACCTGCCAATCGTTCGGCGCATATCCGGCATCCACCGCGGCGCGCGAGGCGCCGACGCCGGCGCCGAGCTTGTCGGCCAACGGCTCGATATATTTGGCGAAATTCTCCCGGCTCTGCATCGCGCGGCCGCCGGAGACGATGATCCTGGCCGAGGTCAGTTCGGGGCGGTCGCTCTTTGCGACCTCCTCGCCGACGAAGCTGGAGAGGCCGGGATCGGCGGCGGATGCGGCATTTTCGATGGCCGCGCTGCCGCCATCGCCGGCCGCGGCGAAGGTCGAGGTCCGCACCGTGATGACCTTCTTGGCGTCCTTGGACTTGACGGTCTGGATCGCGTTGCCGGCATAGATCGGCCGCTCGAAGGTATCGGGCGAAACCACCTTGATGATTTCCGACACCTGCATCACGTCGAGCAGGGCTGCGACGCGCGGCATCACGTTCTTGAAGCGCGAGGTCGCGGGCGCAACGAAAGCGTCATAGCCGGGAGCCAGCGCCACGATCAGCGCCGCCAGCGGCTCGGCCAGATCATGGGCGTAGGCATCGCCCTCGGCCAGCAACACTTTCTTGACGCCGGCAAGCTTGGCGGCTGCCTCCGCGGCGGCCTTGGTGCCTTCGCCGCCGCCGGCAACCAGCACATGGACCTCGCCGCCCAATTGGGTGGCCGCGGTCAGCGCCTTGTTGGTGGAGTCCTTCAAGGTTGCGTGTTCGTGTTCGGCAATCAACAGCGTCGTCATTTAGAGAACCCCGGCTTCGGTCTTGAGCTTCGATACCAACTCGGCGACGTCCTTGACCTTGACGCCTCCCTTGCGGCCCGGCGGCTCGGTGGTCTTGAGGATTTCAAGATGCGGGGTGAGGTCGACACCGTAATCCGCCGCGCTCTTGTCCGCGATCGGCTTCTTCTTGGCCTTCATGATGTTGGGCAAACTTGCATAGCGCGGCTCATTGAGCCGTAGATCGGTAGTTACGATCGCCGGGCCCTTCAGTTTCACGGTCTGCAAGCCGCCATCGACTTCGCGTGTCACCTTGAAATCGGAGCCGTCGACTTCGAGCTTGGAGGCAAACGTCGCCTGCGACCAGCCGAGCAGCGCGGCCAGCATCTGGCCGGTCTGGTTACTGTCGTCGTCGATCGCCTGCTTGCCGAGGATAACAAGGCCGGGCTTCTCTTCATCGGCGATGGCTTTGAGAATCTTCGCGACCGCCAGCGGTTCGACATTGCCGTCCGCCTTGACCAGGATGCCGCGATCGGCGCCCATTGCAAGACCGGTGCGGATCGTTTCCGATGCCTGCGCCGGACCGATCGATACCACCACGACCTCGGTCGCCTTGCCGGCTTCCCTCAGCCGCAGCGCTTCCTCGACGGCGATTTCATCGAACGGATTCATCGACATCTTGACGTTGGACAGTTCAACGCCCGTTCCGTCGCTCTTGACGCGGACTTTGACGTTGTAGTCGACCACCCGCTTTACCGGCACCAAAACCTTCATCGATCCTCTTTCGCTTGGTTTTCAGGTTTTATCGTTTGTTGATGACCTGTTCGATTACTGGCCGCGGAACCTAAAGGTCCGGCCAAGCCCGGTCAACGCGCGAGGGCCAAAAATCGCCCCCTTCGAGCTTATCCATCCTGCCATGAATCGGACCTGAAGGGCCCGGCCGGGACGAAGCGGGAACCGGTTTATGCGCGAACAACCACCTCATTGGTCCCGGGATCGTGCTTTGAACGGCAAGATACCGCCAAACCTCGATCCGTCAGCGCCGGATTAACGGTTCTGGCCGGGCACCCAGAGCACGTCGCCGGCCCCATTGTTGTTCGCGGAGCGGCTGGCGACGAACAGGAAATCCGACAGCCGGTTCATATACTGGATCGCGGCGTCGCTGACCCGCTCGTCGGGCTGGGCTGCGAGTTCCACCATCATCCGTTCCGCCCGACGGCATATGGTGCGCGCCAGATGCAGATAAGCCGCCGCGGGCGTGCCGCCGGGCAGCACGAACGAGGTCAACGGCGAAAGCGGCTCATTCAGCGCGTCGATGTCGCGCTCGAGGCGTTCGACCTGGCTCGACAGCATCCGCAACCGCTCCGCTTTGCCCTCCCGCTCGGGCACCGCCAGATCGGCGCCGAGATCGAACAGATCGTTCTGGATCAGGCCCAGCATCACATCGAGATCGCGCATCTGCGAAAGATGCAGCCGTACGATGCCGATGGCGGCGTTGGTCTCGTCCACGGTTCCATAGGCGCCAATGCGCAGGTCGTATTTCGCGCGCCGTTCACCATTGCCAAGCGCGGTGGTGCCGTCATCGCCGGTCCGCGTGTAGATACGATTGAGGACGACCATTTCGAGCTCCGATGTTTGTTTCACCTCTCCCATCGGGAGAGGTCGCGAGCATCTTGCGAGCGGGTGAGGGGTTACGGCTTAACGATAGGCCGTAACCCCTCACCCGGCGCTACGCGCCGACCTCTCCCGATGGGAGAGGTGACAACGAGCGCACATCCTCCAACTAATGCCCCATCGCCCAAACCGTCAGCATGGTGAGGACGATGGCGATGAATTGCAGCAGCACCCGCCATTGCATCAGCTTCTGCGACCGGCTCGGCGAACCGCCCCGCATCATGTTGATCAGGCCAAGCAGCAGCACGAACGCGACGGCGCCAACGGCGATGGGAAGGATTAACTTGCTCAGGAGTCCGCTCATGACGCCTACATAACACCGCACGGCGCGATCCGCCAACGCCCATGCGCGCTGCAACCATCTGGCTTTCAAGCACGTAATATCGGAAGGTGACCATCGAACCGGTCGCGCAAGCTCAGGTGCAATGTGAGGCAAATTCGCTACGTCTATCTGGTCGCCCTGGATGCGTTCTACACGTTTCTCGCCGATGACGGCTGGGCGATCGCGAGCCACATCGCGCTGTCGACCTTGATGGCGTTGTTCCCGTTCCTGATCGTGCTGGCCTCGCTGGCCGGCTTCTTCGGCTCCAAGGAACTCGCCGACCAGGCCGTGCAACTCCTGCTGCAAACCTGGCCGAAACAGGTCGCCGATTCGCTCTCGGCCCAGATCCACGACGTGCTGACCACCAGTCGCGGCGACATCCTGACCATCGGTGCGGTTCTGGCGGTGTACTTTGCTTCCAACGGTGTCGAGGCGCTGCGGGTCGCGCTCAACCGCGCCTATGCGGTGATCGAGCCGCGGCGCTGGTACTGGCTGCGGCTGGAATCGATCGGCTACACGCTGATCGCCGCCTTCACCTCGCTGGCGATGGCGTTCCTGATCGTGCTCGGCCCGCTGATCATCGAGGCGGTGCGGCGCTACATTCCGCTGATCGTCGAAACCAACGAACACTTCCTCAACCTCGCGCGCTACGGCATCACCATTTCCGCGCTGATCGCCGCATTGTTCATCCTGCATGCCTGGCTGCCGGCGGGCCGCCGAAGCTTCCTGCAGATCCTGCCCGGCATCGTCTTCACCTTCGTCGCGTCGATCGTGTCGGGCACCGTGTTCGGCCTCTACCTCGCGCGCTTCGCCAACAACTACGTCACGATGTATGCCGGGCTTGCCTCGGTGATCATTGCGCTGGTGTTCCTGTATTTCACGGCCGCGATCTTCGTGCTTGGCGGCGAACTGAACGCGGCGATCATCAAATCGCGGCTGCCGAGCGGCGTGTCGCTTCAAGCAGCGCAGTCGCCAAGGCGCGCGGAGACACCGGTTTGACCAGAAAGGCATCCGCGCCGGCCGCGCGCGACGCCGCTTCATCATCGCCGCGGCCCGATACGCCGATGATCGCGATCCGGCCGAGCGGCGGGTCCAGGCGGCGGATGCGCTTGATCGCCTCGATGCCGTCGATGCCCGGCAACACCATGTCCATCAGCACCGCGTCGAAGTCGCCCTGCGCGATCCGCTCGACCGCCGCCTCGCCGCGACCGATGAATTCCGCATGATGGCCGAGTTCGGTCAGGATGGTGTTGAGCACGACGCGGCCGAACGGATTGTCCTCGACGCTGAGCACCCGCAACGCCGGCGTGGCGACCGAGGACGGCTCGGCCTCGCCGCCGGCGCCGGCTTTCGCCGGCCTGGCGCGGGCCAAGGTCACCTTCAGCGTAAACGTCGTGCCGCCGCCACGCCGGGGCGTGATGGCGATATCGCCGTCCATGGCGCGGGCGAGCTGTTTCACCGATGACAGGCCGAGCCCGGCGCCGCCGAAGCGCGAGGCGATGCTGACATTGGCCTGCGAGAACGGACGAAACAGCCGCTTGATCTCGGCGAGCGAAAGACCAATTCCGCTATCGGAAACCGCGAACGCGACCGCGATCCTGCCCTTGGCGCCGCGCGACATCGACACCGCAAGCGCGACGCCGCCCTGCTCGGTGAATTTCACCGCATTGTCGATCAGATTTTCCAGCGCCGCGCGCAGCCGAACCGGATCGCCGATCACCAGCGCCGGAAGCTTCTCCGAAATGTCGACCGCCGAGCGCAACCCCTTGGCCGCCGCCCGGCCGGCCAACGCATCGCCGATGTTGCGGGCCAGCGCCCGCAGATCGAACAGGTCCTGCCGGACCTCGCTGCCGGCCGTCGCGGTCTTCGCGGCGTCGACGAACAGCGTCGCCAGGCTCGCGAGGTGTTCGGCGCCGGCCTTGATGGTATCGACCCAGCGCCGCTCGCGCTCGCCGAGGTCCGAGGTCGCCAGGAGATCGCTGATCGCGAGGATTCCGGTCAGCGGCGTACGGACCTCGTGCGCGAACGCCGCAAGTGCGGCTTCGACGATCCCGGGTGAGGGCTTCTTGGCCGTAACGCTCTTGGCCGTAACTTTCTTGGCCGTAACTTTCTTGGCCACGCGCTTGCGCACCGTGCCCGCGGCAGCACGTGAAGCACGTTTTTTCGTCGCTCGCCGTTTCGGCGGCGGCGCGGTGCGCTGTGAGCGCGATCTGAACGCCATGATTCCCCCGACCCGGCAGGTCCAGCATGCCATGGCATGCCACCGGGAGTCACGCGGGCAGGCTATTTCCACTCCGGGACGGACTTGGGGCTGATTCGTGGCTCGAAAGCGGATCGTTAAAGGCCGACCAGCCGGCGGATATCGGCCGGCGTCGCGCCCTCGGCACGCAATTCGCGCAAACCGGTGGCCTCGGTCGATTTTGACAGCTTCTGCGCCGCGCCATCCAGCATCAACCGGTGATGCCGGTAGACCGGCTGGGGCAGCCCGAGCAGCGCCTGCAGCAGCCGATGAACGCTGGTCGACCAGAACAAATCCTCGCCCCGCACCACCTCGGTGACGCCCTGCAGGGCATCGTCGATGACCACCGACAGATGATAGCTGGTCGGTGTCTCCTTGCGCGCCAGGATGACGTCGCCCCAGGCTTGCGGCCGGGCCGCGACCGCGCCGCGCTCCCCCGCCGGGCCTGCCCCGCGCTCGCTCCAGGCGAGATCGCCGACCCGCGCGATCGCCGCTTCCATGTCGAGCCGCAGCGCATACGGTGTCCCCGATTCGAGCAACGCCGCGCGCGCCTCCGGCGCAAGCGATTTCGCCGCACCGGGATAGAGCGGCGCGCCGTCGGGATCGCGCGGCCACGAACCGGGCTCCGGGGCGTCGGCGGCGCGCTGCGCCACCAGCCTTGCAATGTCGGCGCGGCTTTCGAAGCTGGGATAGATCAGGCCCTGGGCGGTCAGCGCTTCGATCGCGTCGCGATAGGCGCAAAAATGCTCCGACTGTCGCCGCACCGGATGTTCCCAGGCGATGCCGAGCCAGGCGAGGTCCCGGTAGATCGCGGTCTCGAATTCCGGCTTGCATCTGGTGGCGTCGATATCCTCGATCCGCAGCAGCAACCTGCCACCGGCCTGGCGCGCCAAATCAAAGTTCAGCAGCGCCGAATAAGCGTGGCCAAGATGCAGATAGCCGTTCGGACTCGGCGCAAATCGGAAAACGGGTGGCGGCATTGACATAAAGTCCCGTCATTGCCGGACTTGATCCGGCAATCCATCTTGCAAGACTCTGTTAGGATGGATGCGCGGGGATAGGCAAGCGGAAGCGACGCCGTCCTTCGGACGACTATGCCCGCGCATGACGAAAGAAAGCCCCAAGCCTCCGCAATGACCGTTCACCTCAACAGCCAGGCCGACCTCGAAGACGCTATCCATGCGCTGGTCAAACGAGACCCGCGGCTGAAACCCGTGTTCGAACTCACCGGCATGCCGGCGCTGCGGCAGCGCGAGCCGGGGTTTGCCGGACTTGCGGCGATCGTCACGGGCCAGCAGCTCTCCACCGCGAGCGCGGCGGCGATCTGGGGCCGCCTCACCGTTGCGTTCGATCCGTTTCACCATGATGCGATCCGCAAGGCCCGCGCCGATCGGCTCGGCCGGCTCGGCCTGTCCGCGGCCAAGATCAAGACCCTGAAGAACATCGCGCGCGAGCTCGCCGCCGAACGATTGAACCTCGACGTGCTGGCCAACGAGGATGCCGATGCCGCGCACAACACGCTGACCGCGCTGCACGGCATCGGCCCGTGGACCGCCGACGTCTATCTGCTGTTTTGCCTGCGCCACGGCGACGCCTGGCCGGCGGGCGATCTCGCGGTGCAGGAGGCGGTCAAGATCGGCCTCGGACTGAAGACGCGCCCGACGCCGAAGGAAATGGCGCCGCTCGCCGAGCCGTGGCGGCCGCTGCGCGGCGCGGCGGCGCATCTGTGGTGGAGCTATTATCGCGTGCTGAAGAAGCGCGAAGGCGTGATTTCAAAGTAGGCTTAGAGCCCCGTTCCGATGAAATCGGAACGGGGCTCTAGTCTTTTTTTGACGCGTTTTCTTCACGCGAACCGGTACCCACTTCGCTCGAAAACGCTTTAGCCGCGCAGCCGCAGCTGGTCTTCGCGGGCGCAGGCGGTGACGAAGTCGATCACCGCGCGTACCGCAGGGAGTTCGACGAGGTCCGGATGCGCCAGCAGCCAGAGATCCGACACGCTGACGAGCTTCTGCGGGGCGACGCGAACCAGATCGGGATCGTCGGCGGCGACAAAGCAGGACAGCGCCGATATTCCAAGGCCCATCCTCGCGGCGGCAAGCATATCGCCCTGGGACGAACAGCGCAGCACGACCGATCCCTGCCGCGTGATGACATTGCTCCAGCGCGCCAGACGCTCGTTCGACGCACGGTCGGCGAAGCCGATGACGCTGTGTCCCTTCCATTCGTCACGCCGTTCCGGCAGCCGCCGGCGTGCCGCGTAGTCGCGCGAGGCGTAGAATCCGGTACCGACGCGGCCGATCTTGCGGCCGATCAGGTTCTCTTCGCCGCTATCGACCGGCCGCAGCACGACATCGGCCTCGCGGCGGCGCACGCTGGCCGGAAACGGATGGGTGATGATCTCGAGCTGGATATGGTCGTGTGCGCGCAGGAACGGCCCGAGCCGCGGCATCAGCCAGTGGGATGCGAATGTCGGACCGATCGAGAGCTTGACCACGCCGCGCGCCTGCGCGCCGGTCGCCGATACGGCGGCTTCGGCCCGCAATGCCGCCGTCGCCATCGCCTCGACATGTTCGCGGAATTTGCGCCCCTGCGACGTCAGCGAAAGGCCTTCGTGGGAGCGCGCGAACAAGGGGATGCCGAGTTGATCTTCCAGCGCGGCGATCTGGCGGCCAACCGTCGGATGGCTCGAACGCAGCTGGCGCGCGGCCGCCGCGAAGCTGTGGGTTTCGGCCACCGCGACGAAGGTCTTGCAAAGGTCCCAGTCCATCGGCGTCCTCCAACGGGCCAGGCCGCTATGTTCAATAATGACAGACCGGTCGTTCAATATTGAACAGAAGAGGTGACCCGTCCAGCCCTATAATGGGTCGTATAACGAGGCCTCGGCTGGAGCGGACCCACTCGCCGGCCTCGGACCACAAGGGAGGATTGAATGCCGTTGCCAGCGTCGCTTGTCGATACGCTCGAACTGCCCGTGCTCGGATCGCCATTGTTCATCGTATCCGGACCCGAACTGGTGATCGCCCAGTGCAAGGCTGGCGTCGTCGGCTCGTTCCCGGCGCTGAACGCGCGCCCGGTCGAAAAGCTCGATGAATGGCTGACGCGAATCGAAAACGAACTCGGCGAGTACAAGGCGCTGCATCCGCACAAGAAGGTCGCGCCCTACGCCGTCAACCAGATCTGCCACGCCTCCAACGACCGCTTGATGAAGGACATGGAAACCTGCGTGAAGCACCGGGTTCCCATCATCATCACCTCGCTGCGGCCGCCGCTGGAGATCGTCGAGGCCGCGCATTCCTATGGCGGCGTGGTGTTTCACGACGTCATCAACGCAAGGCACGCGCGGAAAGCCGCCGAACAGGGCGTCGACGGCCTGATCCTGGTATGCGCCGGCGCGGGCGGGCATGCCGGCACGCTGTCGCCGTTCGCGCTGGTGCGCGAGGTCAAGCAATGGTTCAAGGGCACCATCCTGCTGTCGGGGGCGATTTCCGACGGCTGGAGCATTGCCTCGGCGATCGCGCTCGGCGCCGACCTCGCCTATATGGGCACGCGCTTCATCGCGACGACCGAGGCCAACGCCGATCCGGCCTACAAGGCCGCGCTGACCCAATACGCCGCGCACGACATCGTCTATTCCAACCTGTTCACCGGGGTGCACGGCAACTACCTCGGCCCATCGATCGTGGCCGCGGGCCTCGATCCGGACAATCTGCCGGCCGCCGACAAGTCGAAGATGAATTTCGGTTCCGGCGGCACCACCAAATCCAAGGCGTGGCGCGACATCTGGGGCTGCGGACAGGGCATCGGCCCCATCACCGATGCGCCGCCGGTCGCCGAGCTGGTCGAGCGGCTGAAGGCAGAGTTCGAGGCGGCCCGAAGCGATTTTCTGCAACGGGCCCGCGCCTGAGACCGGCATGATCATCAGCGGCGAACGCCGGATCGGCTATCCCGCGCTGCAGGCCCATATCAGGAGCGCTGCCACGGGATTTCAAACGCTCGGCCTGCGCGACGGCGCACCGGTGGCCATGATGCTGCGCAACGATTTCGCGCTGTTCGAAGTCGCCGGCGGCGCGGCGGCATTGGGCAGCCCGGTGGTGCCGATCAACTGGCACTTGAAGGCGGAGGAGGTCCGTTACATTCTCACCGACAGCGGCGCCCATATTCTGGTCTGCCATGCCGACCTGCTGCCGCAAATCCGCGACGGACTGCCCGAAAATCTGCGGCTCCTGCTGGTGCCAACGCCGCCGGAAATCGCCGCCGCGTTCGACATCGCGCCCGAGCTGAGGCAAGTCCCGGTCGGGCTGACGGACTGGGACGTCTGGCGCGACAGCTACGCCCCGTCGCTTCAGCCGCCGGGCCGCAGTACGCCGATGTTTTATACCTCGGGCACGACGGGCATGCCGAAGGGTGTGCGCCGCCACCCGATGCAGCCGGAACGGCTGGCCGCGGCCGAGCGCGTCGGCGCCATCGCCTACGGCATCAAGCCGGACGAGGATCAGGTCATCCTGATGAACGGCCCGATGTATCATTCGGCGCCGAATACCTACGGCATGATGGCGTTTCGTCACGGCCGCACTATCGTGCTCGAGCCGCGGTTCGATGCCGAGGACATGCTGCAACTGATCGCGCAGCACC
>Ga0302311_10008642_pt1 | contig 10221 bp, 10 predicted proteins | sample III_Palsa_N1_3_FD_200449 | JGI IMG/M metagenome (GOLD analysis project Ga0302311, IMG submission 200449) | Peat permafrost microbial communities from Stordalen Mire near Abisko, Sweden - III_Palsa_N1_3 | ecosystem: Environmental > Terrestrial > Soil > Palsa > Peat permafrost | place: Sweden...
CATCAAGCCGACATTCCAACCGGTGAAACCGGCCGGGTCTTTCAAGTCCAAGGCCAGCCTCGGGTTGAAAGTCCAACCAATGTATTTCGGCACCGCCTGGACCGTGAACGCGGCTCGCACCGGCAGGCGCAAATCGAATTTCACCTTGCCGTCGGCGCTCTTCAGCAAGTGAAAGTCCAGAGACGGCCCCGCCTCCACGGTGGACCGCAGGTCCGGCATACCGCTGCGTTCCCGATCGTTCTTGACGGGCGTCGTCAAATTACCGCTCAAATTGAGCTCCACCCAGCTCTGGTTGAATAACAGCCCGCGCACGCCGTCCCGATCGGCTTTGAGAAAGTCGCCGTTGTAAAGGAGGTATCCGATGGGCAGGGGGTAGGCGTGCGTAGTGCTGGAACCCCGGTAATCCTCGAAGGCGATGGCGCCGATGCCGAGACCGACCTCCAGCAGGGGCTCCTCCTTCGCCATCGTCGGCGGGGCGAAGAATTCACAGATCAGCGCCGCGACCAGGACGCAAAGAGCTGTCGTGGTCGGCGCGCAAAGCGTTACGGCGGTCGGCGCGCTGTCAGCGGGGCGGGCGATGACGGACACCATCAACCGCTAGTCAGTTGTTCGCGGATATTGGCCGCGCGGCTGCGCAGTGCGCGCAGGGTCCGCCCAAGTTTCGCCAGCGAAATGAGGTAGTACATCGTCTTGAACAGGCGCAGCGAGGTCCAGATGGGGGTGCGGCCGTAAATGTCGCCCGCCAGCAGCGACAGCAGGGCTTCCTCCATCCGTAGGACGTTGCGCGGCTCCAAGAAGGCTTCGCGCATCGTGGGATTGGTCACGCGGTAGATGAACCACGAGAATTGCTTGGGGCCGTGACGCATCAGGCGTTCGAATTTCCTGAGCGCGCCGGCCTTGCGTGCGGGGTGCTTCAGGCAGACGTCGACTGTTGCGGCGGCGGCGGCCGCGCCGGTCATGGCCAGCATCACGCCGGAGGAGAACACCGGATCGATGAACGTGTAGGCGTCGCCTATCAACAAGAAGTTCTCGCCGTAGCTGCGCTCGCAGGCGTACGAGTAGTTACCGGTGGCTTCGACGTCGGTGGTCATGGTGGCTTGGGCAAGTCGTTCCGCCAGCGGCGGACACTGGGCAACCGTGTCTAGAAAGAACTCGTGCGCGGGGACGCTGCGCGTTCGCATGTACTGCGGCCAGACCACGGCGCCCACGCTGGTGGTGCCGTCGGCCAAAGGAATGAACCAAAACCATCCATGGTCGAACCAGTACACCGAAATGTTGCCCTCGCGTTTACCGCATTCGCGGCGGGCGCCGGTGTAGTGGGCAAACATGGCCGCGCTGTTGTGCGCGGTGTTGCGCCGCTTGGTGCGCAGTCGGTTGCCGAGAAAGGTGTCTCGGCCGGACGCGTCGATGAGCTGAGCCGCGTCCCAGGTTTGCTCGCGACCGTCGTCATGTACCGCGTGCACTCGCACGCCGTCGCCGTGTAACTCCACGTCGCGGACACGGCATCCTTCGATCACGTCGGCGCCCTGAGCGGCCGCGCGCCGAATGAGAATTTCATCGAACTCCGAGCGCCTCACCTGGTAGGACAGGGGCATGGACTTATCCCAGGCATTCCCAAATTGGAATTCCTGGCAACGCCCGTCCCAGTGCGAAATGAATTCGGCCCCCCACTTCTCCATGCCGATGGCGCGAACCTTTTCCGCTACGCCGAGTCGTTCCAGTAGCGGCAGATTGGCCGGCAACAGAGATTCGCCGATATGAAAGCGCGGATGATGAGCCTTTTCCACAACGACTACCCGGTAGCCCATTTCGGCAAGCAGTATGGCCGCCGTGGAACCGCCGGGCCCCCCGCCGATAATCAATATGTCGCATGCCGAGGCGGCTGACGTGGGGATATCCCGGGAATCCGAAGGCGAGCCTGACTTAAGCATCATTGAGCGTGAAAGTCCCTGGTGGCCCGACCAGGGGCAACCCATCCAGTTTAACGTGCCGACAAACAAGGGTCCAACGGCTGTAAGATACGCGGTTATGCACATCTTGATTGTCGAAGACGACGAAGTGGCGAGAGATTACCTTGCCAAGGCATTGCGCGAGGTCGGACACACCGTCGACGTCGCGACCAATGGCCTCGACGGCTTACACAAGGCCTCCTCCATCGCCGTGGACCTGGCCATCGTGGACCGGATGCTTCCCAAGCTGGACGGTTTGGCCTTGGTGCAATCCCTGCGTGCCACGGGCCGCAAAATGCCGGTATTGATTTTGAGCGCCCTCGGCGACGTCGACGATCGGATCACCGGACTGCGGGCCGGCGGCGACGATTACCTCACCAAGCCGTACCATATGTCGGAGCTGCTTGCCCGCATCGATGCGTTGGCGCGACGGGGCGATTCGGGCAATGCGGAAACGAACACCAAGCTGAAACTGGCGGATCTCGAACTCGATCGCATGACCCGGCGGGTGACCCGCAATGGCAAGAAAATCGAGTTGACCGCGCGCGAATTTCAATTGCTCGAGTTCATGATGCGCCATAGCGGCCAAGTGGTGACCCGGACCATGCTGCTGGAAGGCGTTTGGGATTATCACTTCGATCCGCAGACCAACGTGATCGACGTCCATATCAGCCGCCTGCGCCAGGCCATCGACAAAGACTTCGACAAGCCCCTGCTGCACACGGTGCGCGGTGCGGGGTACTCCTTGCGCGAAGACGAATAGTGCGCGTCGTCCGGCGCCGGATCGTGAGCCCTGACCAACGGTTTCTCGGGGTGCTCGATACCTCGCCGTTTCGTATTGCCATCGTCTATTCCATTGTCTTCGCCTGCGGCGCCGCCGCGCTGTTGGGGGCCGTGGATTTCGCCGTGTCGCGGGTGGTCGACGGCAGCACCGACAATCTCATCGAAGCCGAAGTGCAGGGGCTGCGCGAACAAGTGCTGGTCCTGTCGCGCAGCGATTTCATCGAGACCGTCGAGACCCGCTCGCAGGACCAGGATGTGCGCGGTGCGGTATACCTCATGGTCGACCCGCAACTTCGCCCCGTGGCCGGCAATGTGCCGGCCTGGCCGAAGATCGACGCCAACGAAGGCAAGTGGATTCAGTTCAAGGTGTCCGTGCCATTCGGCGACGAGACCCGCGAACACGAAATGCGCGCGCAACGCTTCCCGCTGCCGGGAGGCTATCGCATGCTGGTGGGGCACGACGTGCAGGAGCGACAGGACGTCAAGAACCTCATGATGCGCGGGCTGGTCGCGGCGGTGGTGCTGACGTTGATGATGGGATTGGGCGGCGGCTTCTGGATGGGCCGGCGCATTCTGGCGCAGGCCGGCGCCATTTCGGCGGTGGCGACGCAAATCATGCGCGGCGATTTGTCGCAGCGTCTGCCGGTGCGGGACGCCGACGATGAGATCAACAAGCTGGCGCGCGAAATCAACAGCATGCTGGACAAAATCGAACAGCTCACGCTCGGCATGCGTACGGTGCTGGACAGCGCGGCGCACGATCTGCGCACGCCGCTGAATCGTCTGCAGGCGACCGCCGAAGGCGCGATAAACGACCTGGTGCCGGGATCGCCGGAGCGCCGCGTGTTGGAGCGGGTGTCCACCGAGGTGGACCGCATGCGCGGCACGCTGGACGCATTGCTGCGCATTGCTCTGGCCGAGACCGGGACCGTGGCGCGCGAACCCGTGGATCTTTCGGAATTGGTGGCCAGCATGGTCGAGCTGTACGCGCCGGTGGGCGAGGAGCGGGGGATCGTGCTGCAAAGTGCGGTGGCATCCGGTGCCGAAGTGCAAGGCAGCCGGCAACTCCTGGCGCAAGCGCTGGCCAATCTGCTGGACAACGCCATCAAGTTCACGCCGGACGGCGGCCACATTCGCGTGCTGCTGCAGGGTACGAGCACCGAACCGGAGGTGGTGGTCGAGGACAATGGACCCGGCATACCGGCCGACAAGCGGGAAATCGTGTTGGGCCGCCGCGTGCGCTTGGACGAGGCGCGTAAGTTCCCGGGGAGCGGGTTGGGATTGTCGCTGGTGGCAGCGGTCACCAAACTGCACGGCGCGCGATTGGTGTTGGATGATGCGGGCCCGGGCCTGCGGGTGTCATTAAAATTTTGAGGTACTCCTATGCCAGGTTTGGGTGTAAGTGTTTCCGCTGCTCGTGCGCTGGCGGTCGGTGCGATCGCGGCGTGTGTCATGAATAGTCAGGCTAGCGGAGCCGCGCCGGCGCATCCGGTGGTCATGGCATCCGGTGTGGATACCGAGTATGTGGAGCCGAATGTCCGGCCGCAGGACGACTTGTACCGCCACTTGAACGGCAAGTGGCTCAACACCTTCGTTATTCCCGCAGACAAGTCGACTTATGGGTCGTTCACATTCATCGATGACCAAGCTCAGCAGCAGATGCGCGGTATCGTGGAGAACCTGACCGACAGCAGCGGCAACGTCACGGCGACCGGCGATGCCGCCGTCGATGCGCGCAAATTGGCGGATCTGTACGCGAGTTTCATGGATGAGCCGCGGCTGGAGACCCTGGGGCTGACGCCCCTTAAGGAGCAAATGGCGAGCATCGATGCGCTGGCATCCCAGCGTGATATTCCTGCGCTCATCGCGCATTTCAATCGCACCGGCGCCGGCGCGCCCTACGACATGGATATCGATGTGGACGCCAAGGACTCCACCCACTACGCGGTGAGTCTGCGCCAGAGCGGGTTGGGCCTGCCCGACCGCGACTACTATTTGAAGGACGACGCCAAGTTCAAGGATGCGCGCGTGAAGTACGTGGCGCATATCGAAAAGATGCTCGCGATGGCCGGCGACACCCATGCGGCGCAGAGCGCCGCGGATATATTGAAACTGGAAACGTCCCTGGCGACGTTGCAGTGGACACGAGTGGCCAACCGAGACCCGATCAAGACGTACAACAAAATCGCCGTGGCCGATTTGCACACGCTCATGCCGACTTATGAGTGGCCGCGTTACCTCGATGGCAGCGGCCTGACGGGCAAGGCGGACTTCGTCATCGTGCGCCAGCCGGACTACTTCACCGGTTTGGATAAGCTCTTCGCGAACACGCCGTTGCCGGTGTGGAAGAGCTACTTCAAGTGGCACCAACTGTCGGCCGCCGCACCTTTTCTGTCGAAGGCCTTTGTCGACGAACGGTTTGCGTTCACGGGGACCGTGTTGCGAGGGGTGCCGGAGAACCTGCCGCGGTGGAAGCGCGGCATGGGTCTGTTGGACCGGAGCATGGGGGAAGCCACCGGCAGGCTGTACGTCGCCAAGTACTTCCCACCGGAGAACAAGGCGCGCATGGCGGAATTGGTGCGCCATCTCATCGAAGCCTATCGCCTCGACATCAATACACTCGAGTGGATGAGCCCGGAAACCAAGAAAGGCGCGCAGGAGAAACTCGCCAAGCTGGTACCCAAGATCGGGTATCCCGATAAGTGGCGCGATTACAGCACCTTGTCGATTTCGCGCGAGGACTTGTGGGGCAATGTGATCCGCAGCACCGAGTTCGAGTATGCGCGCGACCTGGCCAAACTGGGTCACCCGGTGGATCGTACCGAATGGTTCATGACGCCCCAGACCGTGAACGCCTATTACAACCCGGTGATGAACGAAATCGTGTTCCCCGCGGCCATTCTGCAGCCGCCGTTCTTCGATGTGCACGCCGACGACGCGGCGAATTACGGCGGTATCGTCGCTGTCATCGGCCACGAGGTGAGCCACGGGTTCGACGACAAGGGCAGCCAGTACGATGCGGACGGCAACTTACGCGACTGGTTCACGCCCGAGGACCATGCGCGGTTCGCGGCCAAGACCAAGGCCTTGGTGGCGCAATACAGCGCCTATGAACCCGTCCCGGGTTACCACGTGAACGGGGAATTGACCCTGGGCGAGAACATCGGAGACAACTCGGGGCTGGCGGTGGCGTACAAGGCCTACCAGCGGTCCCTGGGCGGCAAGCCGGCACCCGTCATCGACGGCATGACCGGCCCACAGCGCTTTTATCTCGGTTGGGTTCAGGTGTGGCGCGGCAAGGTGCGCGACGATGAAGCCATCCAGCGGGTCACGGTCGATCCGCATTCACCGCCCGAGGTTCGCGGCACTGCAACACTGCGCAATCAGCCGGGCTTCTATTCGGCCTTCGGCGTAAAGGCCGGCGACAAAATGTACCTCGCGCCCGCCGAGCGGGTGGAAATCTGGTAGGCCCGGCGTCAAATTCCCGGCACTTCGGCCGACTCCCGCATTGCGGGAGTCGCTTCGGGAGTTCGTCAAGATATTGTAGGTGATTGAATAATAACAATAAAATATTAGGATAGAGTTCTGGCATAGAACTTGCTCGATGCATAGCTGCGGCAGTAGCGCCGCGCTAGGAATCGACATTATGGCCGACGAAGCTGCAGAAGCTGCCGCCCCCGCCGCGAAGAAATCCGGCGGGATGATGGGCACCCTCGTGAACGGGGTGGGAATATTCGTTTTGACGTTGGGCGCCGTGATCGTCGGCGGCAACGTCAACAGCAAGCTGCACCCCTTGCCCGATTTCAAATTGGACAAGGACGGCAAGATCACGGCCATCGCCCCCAGCGGATCCTCGGGCGGTCACGGCGAGGAGGGCGCGAAGGGCGCGGTGTTCTACGCCATCGACCCGCCCCTGGTCGTGAACTTCGAGGACGGTTCGGCGGTGCGCTTCCTGCAAATCAGCATGGAAGTCATGGCGAAAGACCAGAAGGCCGTCGACAGCGTGCAGAAGAACATGCCGCTGATTCGCAACAACCTCTTGTTGCTCATGAGCAATCGCGACTACCAGTCCATGATGTCGCGCGAGGGCAAGGAGAAGCTGCGCGCCGAGGCGTTGGCCGAGATTCGTGCCGTCCAGAAGAAGCAGGGCGGCGAGGACATCGACGATGTCCTCTTCACCAGCTTCGTGGTGCAATGATGACCGAAGCCGCCGCCGCCGATGCCAATGCCCCGGGCCCGAATGCGATTTCCGACGAAGAGGTTTCCGCGCTATTGGAGAATCCGCCGGCCGGAAATGTGCGCGCCTATGACTTGATGGCGCGCCGCATTAATCGCACGCAGCTCCCCATGTTGGAGACGGTGTGTCGGCTATTCGCGGAACGCAAGGCCGCGGCGCTGTCCAGTTTGGTAGGGCGCGACGCCACTGTCCAATTCACTGCGTTGGATTCGACGAAAGCCGGAGAGCTGCAGGCCGCGTTGCCGGTGCCGGGCTGCTTGGTCAGCATCCGTTTGAAGCCGCTTCCTGGGTTGATGTTCGTCAGCGTCGATCCGGGCCTCTTGCTGGTGCTCCTGGATGGTTTCTTCGGCGGTACGGGACGCGCGGCCAACGACACGCAGGCCGCGATTGCGCCTGCCGCTCTGCGCTTCCTCTCGTTGATTCTGCGAAATTTTGCGCCCGGAATGACGGCCGCCTGGGCGCCCGTCCTGCCCGTGGAAATGGAAATCGTGAAGCAGGAGACCAATCCGCGCTTGATGAATCTGGGCGCAGCCCAGGACGCGATGTTGGCGCTGCGCTTCACGGCCGAATTCGGTGCGCGCAGCGGGCGCATCGACTGGCTGATGCCCGAATCCATGGTGGAGCCCATTCGGGAAGTACTGACCGGAGAAAGCGCCGACGCCGCGGCGGCAAGCCAAGCGACTTGGGGCCCGGTACTGGGTTCGGCTCTGCAGGAAGCGCAACTGGAGACCCGCGCGGTATTGGCGCAGGCGCAGATCAGCCTGGGCGAACTGGTGCGCCTGACGCCGGGCGACATCATCCCCATAGAACCGCCGCAGCAAGTCACGCTGCTGGCGGGAGAGGTTCCGCTGTACCGCGGGCGCTTCGGAGTATCTCAGGGGCGTAACGCCATCAAAATTCAAACCGGAGGCCGTTCATGAGTGTTCCCGATCCTAAAACTGCTGCCGTCGCGCGCGCGCAGTTCAACGACCTGGGACCGAATTCCGCGGGAGCCACCGGCGGCGAAGTGAACTTGAACATGATCATGGATGTGTCGGTGACCCTGGCACTCGAAGTCGGGCGGGCGCGGATGTCGGTACGCGAACTCCTCCAGCTCGCACCGGGCGCGATTGTGGAACTGGACCGTACGGCCGGCGAGCCTCTGGACGTGTTGGTCAACGGCGTGCGCATTGCGCGCGGCGAAGTGGTGGTCATCAACGACAAATTCGGCATTCGGCTCACCGACGTGGTCAGCGCGACAGAACGGATGGAGCACGCGCAGTGACAGGGATGGGCGCACCATCGCCGGTCTCGGTGAGCAGCCTGGCTCAACTGACGTTGAGCCTCCTGTGCATCGTCGGATTGATTTTCGCCCTCGCCTGGGTGATGAAACGCCTCAAGTTGGCGGGACCTCGCGGGCGCGGCGATATTGCGGTCATCGACGAACTGGCGTTGGGACCTCGCGAACGCATCCTGCTGGTGCGGGTGGGCGACGCGCAGGTGTTGGTGGGCGTCGGCGGGGTGGTTGGATTGACTCCGTTGACTTCGCACATTGCGGTCAAGGGTCCTGCGCCGGCATCGCCGTTCGCGGAGCGTCTGCGTGACTTCATGAAGCGTTCGGGGTCGCCGGAGTGAACAGGTCTCGCATCATTGCCGGCGCGGTCGTGATCGCGGCCGCCGCGGCGGCCCTGCTGCCGGGCTTGGCGAGCGCGCAGGCCTCGCTGCCTGCCCTGGCCATCAAGACGGCGGCGGATGGTGGGCAGCAGTACTCGCTGACCTTCCAAGTATTGATCCTGATGACGGTGCTGACGTTCCTGCCGGCGATGTTGCTGGCCATGACGTCGTTCACGCGCATCATCATCGTGTTGTCCATTCTGCGCCAGGCGCTCGGCATGTCCACCACACCGTCCAACCAGGTGCTGACGGGGCTGGCGCTGTTCATGACCTTTTTCGTCATGAGCTCGACGCTGGACCAGTCCTATGCCAATGGCATCAAGCCTTATCTGGACGGACAGCTTGCCGGTGAAGTGGCGATCGAGCGCACGGTGCAGCCGCTGAAGAAATTCATGCTGGCCCAGACCCGAGAAACGGATTTGGCGCTGTTCACCAAGCTGTCCGGCCGGTCGCAGTATTCCAGTCCCGACGACGTGCCTCTGACGGTGCTCCTGCCCACCTTCATGACCAGCGAGTTGAAGACGTCGTTCCAGATCGGGTTCATGGTGTTCATACCCTTCTTGGTCATCGATCTCGTGGTGGCCAGCGTGCTCATGTCCATGGGTATGATGATGCTGTCTCCGGTGCTGATATCGCTGCCCTTCAAGATCATGTTGTTCGTGGTCGTGGACGGATGGACGCTCCTCCTCGGTACGTTGGCCGCGAGCTTTCACCAATGACGCCCGAGACCGTCATGGATTTGACCCACAGCACCTTGATCGTGACCTGCATGTTGGCGGCGCCGCTGTTGCTGATCGCCCTGGTGGTGGGTTTGGTGATCGGCATGCTGCAGGCGGCAACCCAAATCAACGAACAAACCTTGAGCTTCATTCCGAAGCTGCTGTTCATCGTGCTGGCACTGTTCGCGGTGGGCCCGTGGATGTTGAAGACCTTGGTGGACTTCACTCACGACCTGTACACCAACATCCCGACGGTCATCGGCTGATCCTCATGGCGCAACCTATTACATTCAGCGCAGCGGAGGTGTCGATCTGGGTGGGGCGGGTGTGGTGGCCCAGCCTACGCATCGGCGGATTCATCATGGCGGCGCCCGTTGCCAGCGAAATGACCATCCCCAGTCGCGTCAAGTTGATTTTCGGCCTGTCGCTGGCGTTCTTGTTGGCGCCGATGGCGCCGAGCCCGACGAACTTGTCGATTTTCTCCGGTGCCGGCCTGTTGACGGCCGTGCAGGAGATCCTGATCGGCGTCGGCATCGGCATGGTGATGGCCTTGGCCTTCGAGGCGCTGACTTTCGCCGGACAAACCGTGTCCATGACCATGGGCTTGGGCTTCAGCACGCTGGTGGACCCGGTGCACGGCAACAACGTGACCGTGCTCGGGCAGCTATTCATGATCGTGGGCACGCTCACATATCTTTCGCTCAACGGTCATTTGGTGCTGTTGGGCGCACTGGCCAACAGCTTCCAGACACTGCCCATCGGTGCGGCAAATATCGACAAGGACTTCTTGATGGCGGTCGCCTCGTGGGGCGCGCGCATATTCGAGACCGGACTGCTGGTGTCGCTGCCCATTGTCATCTCGCTGGTCATCGTGAACATG
>Ga0302311_10008643_pt1 | contig 10221 bp, 8 predicted proteins | sample III_Palsa_N1_3_FD_200449 | JGI IMG/M metagenome (GOLD analysis project Ga0302311, IMG submission 200449) | Peat permafrost microbial communities from Stordalen Mire near Abisko, Sweden - III_Palsa_N1_3 | ecosystem: Environmental > Terrestrial > Soil > Palsa > Peat permafrost | place: Sweden...
GCAGCGCCTCGATGGGCGGATGCAGCTCCCAGCCGAGCTCGCCCACGTAACTCACCCGCAGCGCCCGCACATCGCTTCCCAAGAGCGGGATCTCACGCCCCGTCAGCCAGGGAAAACTCTCGTTGCCGAGCGGCGCGTCGGTGAGTCCCTGCAGCAGCTCGCGCGACTTCGGCCCCGAGACCACGAGCACGCCGCGATCCTCGGTGACGTTGTCGATCTGCACGCGCTCGCCGGGCCGCAGGCTCTGCGTGAGCCAATCCCGATCGCGCAGTTCCGCGGCGGCCGCCGACAGGGCGTAAAACCGCTCATCGGCGAGGCGCGTCACGGTCATTTCGCCGAGGATCCTCCCCAGCGGAGAGAGCAGGTGGACGAGCGCGATACCGCCGCTCTTTCTGGGAATGCGGTTCGCACATACCCGGTTCAGGAACGCTTCGGCATCGGCGCCTTTGATGTCGAATTTGGCGAAACCTGTGAGATCGAGCATACCCACCCGCTCATGCACCGCGGCCACCTCGGCGCGCACCACGTCGAACACGTTGGTGCGGGAATAGCCGGCCTCCTCGACGCGGCCGTCGAGCGAGAACCACTTCGGGCGCTCCCAGCCGAACGTCTCGGTGTACACGGCACCCTGGGCTTTCAGCCGCTCGTACAGCGGGCTCGTCTTGCTCGGGCGGCCCGCCGGCTCTTCCTCGCCCGGTAGACGGGTGGTGAAGGTCAGCCGGTAATCCTGGAACACCTTGTCGTGCACGTAGGCCTTGTCCGCGAACTTGCCGAAGCGGCGCGGATCGAATTCCGTCATGTTGATTTCGGCATCGCCGTGGAGCATCCACTGTGCGAGGTACTTGCCGCACCCGCCACCCTGGGCGATGCCGAACGAGCTTCCGCAGCACATCCAGTAGTTCGTAAGACCCGGCGCGGGACCCAACAGCGGCGCGCCATCCGGGGTGTGGGGAATGGCGCCGTTGATCACGCGGCGGATGCCCACCTCGCCGAAAATCGGCATGCGCTCGATGGCGCGCTCGAGCCAGGGTGCGATGCGATCCAGATCGTCTGCGAACAGCTCGTTGGAGCCTTCCCACTCGGGGTAGCCCTTCGGGGCCCAGGCTTCGGTGAGCCCCGCGCTCTCGTAGATTCCCATGAGACCGGATTTCTGCTCTTGCCGCAGGTATCCCGAGGTGTAGGAGTCGCGGATCACCGGAATCTCCTCGCTGCGCTCCTGGAACGCCGGTATCGGGTGGGTGATCACGTAGTGATGCTGCATGTTGGTAATCTGTGCATCCGCGCCCACCATCGCCGCGACCTCGCGCGCGTAGCAGCCCGCCGCGTTCACCACCATCTCGGCAACGATGGGCCCTTGCTCGGTGATCACCTCCCATTCGCCGCTTGCAAGCCGGCGCACGTCGGTCACACGATTGTGCCGCACGATGGTGGCGCCCAGATCGCGAGCGGCCTTGGCGAGCGCGTTGCAAATTCCGGAGGGATCGCCATGACCGTCATCCTGTGTCCACGCGGCGGCAAGAACGCCCTCCGTGGTGAGAAACGGATTCAAGCGCCGGATCTCGTCGAGACCGACGATTTCCATGCGAAAACCGATGCTCTTGGAGTAGCCCAGGATGTATTTGAGCCACGCGAGCTCTTGTGGATTGTTGGCAAAGCGCAGGCCCCCGCTCGCATGCCAGCTCGTGTATTGGCCGGTAAGCGCCTCGAGCCGTGGGTACAGGGCGTTGCTATAGGCGTGGATTTTGGCGAGGTTGTAGCTGCCGGTAATGCTCGGGCACTGACCGGCGGCGTGCCAGGTCGAGCCCGAGGTGAGCTCGTTTTTCTCGACCAACACCGTGTCGCTGCAACCCTCGAGGGCGAGGTGATACAGCAGGCTTGCGCCCATCATCCCGCCGCCGATGACGACGACGCGTGCGTGTGTTTTCATCAGATTCCCGTGACGGAGCGGTAAGGCCACAATAAATTGCCCCTCGCAGCCGCGCAAGCGAGTATTTTACGCTCAATGGCCACATTTTTTTGAAAGCTAGTCATGAATAAACCCCGTCCCCTGGTGGGACTGCCCACCCTCACCTGGTTGCGCGCCTTCGAAGCCGCCGCCCGGACCTCGAGCTTCAGCGCCGCAGCCGAGGAGCTGCGCCTCACGTCGGGGGCGATCAGCTACCAGATCCGAGCCCTCGAGGCGCATCTGGGCTTCGCGCTGTTCGAGCGGCTGCCGCGCGGCGTGAAGCTCACGGCCATGGGCGTTGCGTATCTTCCGCCGGTGCGCAAGGCATTCGAGCAGCTCGCCGACTCGACCGTGGGTCTGTTTGGCGGGTCGGAGCGGGGGGAAATCAGCATTCATGCACCGGTGTCGCTGGCCTCGCTCTGGCTCGCTCCGAAGCTGCCGGCGTTCAGCGCCTTGGCTCCCGGGATCGATGTGCGTCTTTCGTCGGTGATCTGGGATCATCCCGCGCCGGCTGAGAGCACGGATCTCGAAATTCGCTACGGCGCCGGACAGTGGCTCGGCTATCGTTCCGAGCTCCTGCTCAATCAGCGCATCGTCGCCGTATGCAGTGCAGGGCTTCTCGAGCAAGCTCGAGCGAGCGGCAATACGTCCGCCTGGCTGTTGCGCCATCTCATCCGCATCATGGGACACGAGAACCACGGCGCCCAGGTACGACAGGCCCTGCAGCTCGCCGACGCCGAGGAGCCGCCCGGACCCGCGGTCGACACCACGATTGCGGCGCTCGAGCTCGCGGCGATCGGCGCGGGCTGCGCGCTCGCTCATCGCATGTTTCTGCAGCCCTATCTCGCGACCGGTCGGCTGGTGGTCGCGCTCGAGGACGACTTTGCCGACGACAGCTCCTACTTCGTGGTCGCCCCGGAGCGGGCGCAGCGGGTGCGCCGCGAGGTACAGCAGTTTCGAGACTGGCTGCTCGCGGAGGCCGCGGCGGCTTAGACGGCGCGCGGCGCCGGCCCCGGTGCGAGCGATCGCGCTTGCAGCGCCATCGAAATCAGCGTCGAGCCGCCGAACACCATGTTGATGCCGACCAGGAGGCCGATGGCCCAGGCCGCGGTGCTCGGGAGGTTCAGAAAAATCATCGCCGCGAGAATCAAATCAATCACACCGCTCACCAGCAGTAGCGCCCAGCGCGCGGAAAAGCCGTGCCGGTGGCTCAACGCCAGCATGATCGAGGCGACGCCCTCGACGGTCAGGAATGCAGTCAAGATCAGGGTCAGCGAGAATACGCCGGACAAGGGCGACGCGAGCAAAACGGCGCCGGCCGCGATGGCGATGACCGCCGAGAGCAGCGACCACCCGAACCCCGGAGCTCCGCGCATGCGAAACGTACTGATCAAGCCAACCACGCCGCTCAGCAGGAGCACCCAGCCAACGAACACTTCCACGGCGAGCGTTGCCACGTTGGGGATCAAAATGGCGAAGAGGCCGAGAATGAGCAGCACGATGCCTTCGATGAGAAACGCTCGCCAGTGCAAGCGCAGTGAAGCCGCGACCGCAGCCTGGACGTCTTGGAGCCGGGACGGATCGGTGGCCATGAACTTATCCCTCGCGCAAATGGGACGCTCATGCTACTCCGAGTTTGCCGGCCGGGCACCTGCGACGCAGGCCGGGCACCTGCGGCGCGGAACGTCAGCGCACGTTCGAAGTCACCGTCAAGTTGTTGGCTTCGAGCGCGCCGTCGCCCAGCTTGAGCTTGCCGTCCGGGAGCGGAACGACGATCGGAGCAACCTCGACTTCCGTCACGCCGGTCTTGTGGTCGAGTCCGATGCGGTGGGCCGTAGCCGGCGATAGATCGACGATGCGGCCGTCGACATACGGACCGCGATCGCGAATGGTGACGACTGCGGTCTTGCCGGTCTCGAGATTCGTCACCTGCGCGGTGGTGCCGAGCGGCAGGGTGAGGCTCGCCGCGTTGTCGCCGGTGGGCCGCATCGGCGTACCGTCGGCCATTTTGCGGCCGGCGAACATGCGCGCATAGAACGATGCCTTGACGAAGCGCTTGCGTCCCGAGCGGTCGATATTCGGCTTCACATGCGGGGAAATGCGCCGTGACGATTTCGAGCGCGCACTTTTCGGCGGCGTGGCGGCTTCGGGCGGCGGTAGTGCTTCATCGGTCGGAGCGGCCGAGGCATCGGCGGGCATGGCGAGGCCCGCGATTCCCATGAGGGAGAGCGCGGCTGCCGCGATGACACTGATGACGGCGGCGGGTTCGCGCGAGGGGACCACGTCTCCTCGTTCGCCCTCAACCGCAGCTTCAACGTCGTCGACCGTTTTGGTTTCCATCGCGAAAGTATCCGCCGCTGGGATGCGCGGTTGATGTCGGGACTCGGCGGTAAAGATCGCGTTCATCGCGAATTCCGAACCCCGACTCACGGAGTCTTCCGTGTCGGCGATCTCTGACGGCCCGTCGATGCGGCGCCACAAAATTCGATAAACTATCGTGAGGATTGGTGAGAGAGGGCCTTGGCATGGCGAGAGGGGTAGGAAGCGGGTTCGGATTGAGCGACTTGCCGCGCATAGCGTACGGCAGGGGCTCCTACCTCTATGACCAAGCGGGCAACGCCTATCTAGACGGTTCCGGCGGGCCCGCCGTGTTCTGCTTGGGGCACGCTCATCCGGAGGTGAATTCGGCCATTGCCGCGCAACTCGATTCCATCGCCTACGCGTACCGCTACCTTTTCACCAGCGCTGCGCTCGAATCGCTGAGCGAGGCGGTGTTGCGTCTCGCGGGAGGCTGCTTCAAGGACGTGCTGTACAGCGCAGACGGATCAGAGGCGGTGGAGTCCGCGCTCAAGATCGCCTTGCAGTATTTCGCTGCCCGTGGATTGATGAAGAAACGGCGGTTCATCGCCCGGCACCGCTCCTGGCACGGCAACACCTTGGGCGCGTTATCGGTCTCCGGATTCGCGGCCCGGCGGCGCGCGTTCGAGGGTAGTCTGCTCGATGTGATTTTCGTCTCTGCGGCGAATGCCTACCGGCCGCCGCGGGATTGCGAGCCTGACGCACTGGTCGAGTATCTGGCCGCGGAGTTGGAGGGGTCCATTCTCGAGGCCGGACCGGAGACGGTCGCGGCCTTCATTTACGAGCCCATCGTCGGCGCCGCGGGCGGCGTAGTGCCGGCGCCGCCGGGCTACGCCGCGGCCGTGGCCGCGGTGTGCCGCAAATACGATGTGCTCGTGATCGCGGACGAAGTCATGTGCGGGGCGGGCCGCAGCGGCACCTGGCGTGCGCTGGAACATGATGGGGTGGCGCCGGACATCATGACCGTTGCCAAGGGACTCGCGGGCGGTTACATCCCGCTCGGGGCGACGCTGGTCGCGCCCCAGGTGGCGGCTCCCATTTCGAGCGATCACGGGGCGTACATGACCGGGCACACCTTCTCGGGGCATACCGCGGCCTGCGCGGCCGCGCTTGCCGTGCAGCGGATCATCGAGCGCGATCGCCTGCTCGAGCGCGTGCGCCAGGTCGGCGCGTCATTTCAAGAGAGCGTACGACGCTCGCTCGCACGATTCGAGGAGGTGGGCGATGTGCGCGGTCGCGGCTTTTTCATCGGCGTCGAGTTCGTGCGCGATCGCAAAACGCGCGTCCCGTTTGCAGCCGACCGCGGGTTGAGCTTCGACATCGGACAGCGGGCATTCGCCGACGGTCTCATCTGCTATCCCTGTTCGGGCAACGTCGACGGCATCACCGGCGATACCATCATCCTCGCCCCCCCGTACAACGCGCGCGATGCCGAGCTCGAGGAGATCATCGTGAAATTGACGCGGGCCGTGAGCGGGGCGCTCGCGGCGGGTTGAGAACTGTCGGCGTGCGCCTACAGTCCGCGAGCGCCTTCCCGCGTATTCTCGCCGTCCCATGAACGAAATCAAAGTCGGCGAGCACGATCTTTTGTCTTTCATAAGCCCGAGCTCGTTCATCGGGGCGCTCGCCTATTTCCTTTTGTTCGTGCTCGCTGCGCTGGTGCTGTCGCGATTGCTGCGCACCGCCGTGCACGCATCGATGACGCGCGCCGGCCACATCGACCGCACGACCATCAGCTTTCTGCAGCAGATCCTGACCGCGCTCATCTGGGTGGTGACGCTCATTCTCTACGCGCACCTCATTCCGGTGTTGCGCTCGCTCGGCACGGCGCTCCTCGCCGGAGCCAGTGTGGCTTCGGTCGTGATCGGACTCGCGGCGCAGAGCACGCTCGGCAATTTGGTGGCGGGCGTCGCGATCACCATTTACCGGCCGTTTCGCCTCGGGGACACGCTGCAAATCGCCGCCCCGACCGGCACCGAAATCGGGGTGGTGGAGCTCATCTCGCTGGGATACACGACCTTGCGCGCACCGGCCGGCCATTTGATCGTGGTGCCCAACAGCGTGGCCGCGAGCCAGGTCACCATCAACCTGAACACGAATCCCAACTACACGCCTTGGCCGCTGGTCATCAGCATTCGACTCGCCCGCACGGTCGATGTCGAAGCGGCGCGGGAGCTCGCGGTGAAGGTGGCGAACGACAAGCGCGATGCCCGCGCGGTGCTCGGCTGCTACTTGACAAAAGTCGAGGCGGATGCGGTCACTCTGGAGCTGCGGCTGGTCGCCAAGGATGCCGCGGATCGCGATAAGTTGCGCTCGATGCTGCTCGCGGAGCTCTCGCATCGCTTTGCCGAGGCGCGCCTCGGCGGCACCGGAGCGGTGCCCGCGACTTTTTCGTAAGACGCATCGGCGGACGCCGCCCGGCGCCCGCAGTGCGCCGTGTTGGACGCTTTTGCCGTCGACCGATCATGCGTCGCTTATAATTCGCGCATGAGAACCGGATGCTTTGCTTTGTTACTCTCGCTGTGCGCCCTTGCGCCCGAGGCGCAGACTCTCCCCAACTCGTCCGGCGGGCCGGCGCCTGCGGCCCTCGATGAGGCGACAGCCAGCCGGTTCGCCGCTCTCGCGCTCAAATGCTTGCACCAGGAATATCCGACCCACATCTTGCATACGCTCACCAGCGATGCGGATGTGCGGCCTTCGCGCGAGCTCACGCCGGCCTTTTACGGCTGCTACGACTGGCACTCGGACGTGCATGCGCACTGGCTGCTGGTGCGCCTCATGCGGCTTTTTCCGGACGCGGACTTCGCGCGCACGGCGCGCGCCGCCGTGGGGCAAAGCCTGACGGCCCAGAACATCGCGGGCGAATTGGCTTACATGCGCCGCGAGGATCGGGCGTCCTTCGAGCGGCCGTACGGGCTCGCGTGGCTTCTCGAGCTGTGCGCGGAGCTGCGCGCCTGGGACGATCCTGAGGCCGGGCAATGGTCCAATGCGCTGAAACCACTGGAAAGCGAAGCTGCCACGCGGCTCGAGAATTGGGCCGGGAAGCTGCGCTATCCCATCCGCGTGGGCGAGCACGATCAGACCGCGGCTGCATTCAGCCTGGTATGGGATTGGGCGGGAGTCGCGGCCGATCCGCAGATGCGCAGTGTGCTCACCTACGCGGCGCGCCGGTTCTACCTTGCCGATCGAGACTGTCCGCTGAGCTACGAGCCGTCGGGCGAGGACTTCTACTCCCCTTGTTTGGGAGAGGCCGATTTCATGCGTCGCGTGCTCGGCCCCGACGCTTTCGCGCGTTGGCTCGGGGATTTCCTGCCGGAGATTCCCACCCGTCCGGGCAGGCCCTGGCTCGAGCCCGCCATCGTCATCGATCGGGCAGATCCGAAGCTTGCGCACACGGACGGGCTGAATCTGAGCCGCGCCTGGATGCTCGAGGGCATTGCCGATGGGTTGCCCGCGCGCGATCCGCGCGTGGCCGTGCTGCGCGCCGTCGCGCAAACGCACCGGGATGCGGCATTGCCGGCTGTGACCGGGGAGCACTACGAGGGCGGCCACTGGCTCGCGGCATTCGCGGTGTATCTCACCAGCGGGTCGGGCCTCAAGTAGGCGGCCTGCACGCGATGGCGAGCTCCGCAGCCGCGAGATCCTCGAGGGCCGTTCCCACGCTCTTGAACAGAGTGATTGCCGCGGCGTGAGACCGCTTGAAACGGCCGGAGGCGAGCTCGGTGAGCTCCGCGCGCACTGCCAGTGGACCGATGACGCCGCGGGCGATGGCGCCGACGATCTCGCCGGATTCGGCGAGCGCACCGACGCGGGTGTCCACGTAGATCTCGGCGCGCGCGATCGCCTCATCGTCGGCCTCGCACATTTGGGGGTTGAAGGCGCCGACCAGATCAAGGTGCTGCCCCGGGCGCAGCCACGCGCCGCTCACCAGCGGCTGCTGCGACAGGGTGGCGCAGCTGACGATGTCGGCCCAGCGCACGGCGGCCTCGAGATCATCGACTGCCTCGACGCGCAGCTGCGGACGGCTCGAGGACGCTGCTACGGCGGCTGCGCGTTCCGCGCGCCGCCCCCAGACGCGCACCTCGCGGATGGGACGCACCCGCGCGTGGCTTTCGATGAGATGCGGCGCAAGCCGCCCGGTGCCGACCATGGTCAAGCGTGAGGCATCCGGCGCGGACAGATAGCGCGAGGCGAGCGCCGATGCTGCGCCCGTGCGCCGCAAGGTGAGCTCCTCGCCGTCGAGCAACGCCCGCGGCACGCCCGTCGAGGCATCGAGCAATAGGTAGGTGGCGGCGACCGTCGGCAAGCCTTGCAGCGCGTTGTCCGGGTACACGGTCACCAGCTTGATGCCGAGCGAGGCGCCGGCTTTCCACGCCGGCATCACCAGGAGCGTGCCGCCGCGCGCACCCGTCTGCGCGGGCTCGATGGCGTAGCGCTGACGCCCGGGCGCCGTGACGGGCGCGCGAAAGGCCGCATCGAGCGCATCGATCAGCGCTTCTCGATCGAGTCGCGCGGCGAGCGCCTCAGCGTCGAGCTGCAGCATTCGCCCGCGTCCCGTCAAATGATGTTGAGCTCGCGCAGTGGCGCGTTCGCGAGATAGCGTGCATAGGAAAGCGGCGAGAGATCGATGCTGCGGTATTCGCCATAACAGATGTGCTCCGCGAGACCCCGACCGATGGCGGGCGATTGCTGGATGCCGTGGCCGCTGAACCCGCTGGCGAGCAGCAAATTCGCGATGCCGGGCACGGGACCGATGAAGGCATTCTGATCGAATGTATTGTAGTCGTAGTGTCCGGCCCACGCGGAGGTCATGCGGATCGCCTCGAAGGCGGGTACACGGTGCGCGAGCAGCGGCCAGGCACGCGTCTCGAAGGCCGCAAGATCCACGTCGAAATCCTGCGGCGAGACCTCCGGATCCGGATCCTCGGGAGGCCCGCATAGAAACCGGTTGCCCTCGGGACGAAACCACAGCCCGGAGGGATCGATGACCAGCGGACAATGCGCAATGGACACCGGGCAGGTGAAGACGAACACGTTGCGCTTGCGCGCGAACACCGGCAGCTCGATCCCCACCGTCGCGGCGAGCGCGCGCGAGCGGGTGCCGGTCGCATTCACGGCGTAATCGCAGGCGAGGCGGCCACGCTGCTCGAGCAGCATGGCCGCGATGCGGCCGCCCGCCGAACGCTCGAAGCCGAGCACACGATCGCGCAGATAATGCACGCCGAGCCGCTCCCCGGCGCTGCGCAGCGCGGCGAGCAGTGCGTGGCCGTCGAACCAGCCCTCGCCGCACAGCGTATCGCAGCCTGCCGCGAGGTCGGCGGTATTGAGCCAGGGATAACGCGCGGCGAGCGCCGGGCGATCGTGCAGCCGGACTGCGACCGCATGCGTGCGCTGGATCGCGGCCCGCTGCTCGAGCGTCTGCCGTCCCTGCGGTGTCGCAAGATAGAGATAGCTCGACTCGACCAAACCGAGGTCGAGCGGCGCCTCCTCGAGACGCCGCGGCGCATCGCGCAAGAACTCCATGCCGAAGCGCGAGATTTCGATATTGAGGGGCGTCGAGAATTGCTGGCGTATCGAGCTTGCCGAGCGCGTGCTGGCCGCTTCCCGGTAGGTGGGGTCGGGCTCCACCACCAGCACCTCTCCGGAATAATCCGGACACGACGCCAGAAAATAAGCGCACGCCGAGCCGATGGCGCCGCCGCCCGCGATGACGACGCGGGCGTGCGAGGGCGGCGCTTTATCGATCATGCGTTAGACTCAGGCCTTCGGGCGCTCAAGGCTAGGGCGCGCCCGACGAGATCGATCCGGCCTGCGGTGTCGAGACCGGTGGGTCCACCTCATAGCCCCGCTGCTCGAGCTCGTCCAGCAAACCGCCTTTCTCGAGCAACAAATCCATGTTCACCACGGCGATCGCGGTG
>Ga0302311_10008644_pt1 | contig 10221 bp, 17 predicted proteins | sample III_Palsa_N1_3_FD_200449 | JGI IMG/M metagenome (GOLD analysis project Ga0302311, IMG submission 200449) | Peat permafrost microbial communities from Stordalen Mire near Abisko, Sweden - III_Palsa_N1_3 | ecosystem: Environmental > Terrestrial > Soil > Palsa > Peat permafrost | place: Sweden...
ACGCGGTCCCGCCCACGCGCCCACGCTCACCCACCATCGCGCCCCCTGCTCCCCTTCTGCTCTTCTGCTCTTGAACTAAGTTGCTTGTTCCCAGCAAGTAACTGTAGCTCACACTTTTCCCGTCCCGTTCCCGGCTGCCGCGGCCTGGAGATATACTCATCGAACGAGTTGATATCAAAGGAGGTGCACCAATGAGCCGGACCGTGATCGACCTCGATGACGAGCTGCTCGCCGCCGTCACCCAGGCCCTCGGCACCAGCACCAAGAAGGACACCGTCAACACGGCCCTGCGTGAGGTCCTGGAGAACCGCAGGCGGGCACTCGCACTCACTCGGCTGCGCGCCACCGCGGCCGATGGGGCCTTCGACCTGGAAGCCTTCGAGGACAAGCGGAACTACCGTCGATGAGTGCGGCCCAGTTCCTGATCGACACCAGCGCGCTGGCCCGCTTCCTCCGCGCCGACGCGGAGCAGTACGGCTGGGACCAAGCGGCGGCGGCCGGTCTCATCGCCACCTGCCCGATCACCGAGCTCGAATTCTTCTACAGCGCCCGCTCCGCCGCCGACCGAGCGCAGGGCATCGCGGACATGCGCATGATCTTCGGGTGGGTCCCGGTGGACGATCGCGCCTACAGCCGGGCCTGGGCCGTCCAGGACGCCCTGACCGAAAGCGGGCAGCATCGCAGCGCGGGGGCCGTCGACCTGGTCGTGGCCGCCACCGCCGAGTTGCAGGGACTGACCCTGCTGCACCGCGACCGGGACTTCGACTGCATCGCGGCCTTCACCGGGCAGGCACTCCAGTGGTACGGGCCCCCGGCTGGCAAGTAGCGCCACGCTCCCTGTATCCCCCCTGCCTACTCCCTCAGTCCGGGTCGCGCACCGCTGCGGCGATCGCCGCAGCGGTCCAGGCACCGCGTGCGCCTGGCCGGGAGGCCAGGTAGGCGGCGGCCCGGTCCGGGCCCCAGCCGTGGGCCTCCCGCAGCCCCGCAGCCAGCTGCCGCAGGTACCCGGCGGACGGCGGGGCGTACCCGGCCGCGCCGCTGCGCCCGGGCGCGGTGAAGGTCAGCACCGGCCGTCCGTCCAACGTCCCCGGGCAGATCAGCGTCTCGTACCGCCCCGGCCCGAGCACCGCCCGTCCGGTGGCCAGCGCCTCTCGCAGATCGATCCCCGCGCCCGCGCCCGCGCCCGGCCGGCGGTGCATCTCCTGGGCGGCGATGTCAGCGAACTGGGACACCGTCACCAGGTAGGCCCGCGCGGGCAGCTCCCCCGGGGCGAGCGGATCGTAGAAACCCATGCCGCCGCCCCACACCAGCGACTCTCCGGCGAAGTACAGCTGCCCCGGCAGCACCACCGGCACCGACCGTCCGGGCAGCCGCCGGTCCCGGCAGCCCGGATACACCCGCGCCGCGCCGAACGGCCGCCCGCCGACGATGTAGCACGCGAACCGCGCGGCACACATGTTCGACCCGTAGGCGGCGTACCAGATCTGCCCGACGACCGTCACTCGTCCAGTCACTCGTCCAGTGTCGCGGCGAAGCCGGTGCGCAGGGCGCCGACAGCACAGGAGAACCTTCCGCGTCGTCGATGCCCTGCCCGCCAGGGAATTCGGTACCCCCGGTCCTCACCCGACCGGCTCAAAGGGCGGTGCCGCAGCAGGCGGCCGGGGCGCCGGCGGCGGCGCTCCTGCCGAGGGTGTCGGCGTCGGCCTTGACGACGTAGACCTCCCAGGGCTCCTTGCCGGGACCGGTCACCCAGACCTTGTCCTGAACGGCGTAGCAGCAGGAGGCGTCGTTCTCCTCGAAGGTGGCCAGTCCGGCGTCCTTGAGCCGGTCGGTGGCGGCGGTGACCTGGTCGGTACTGGCGACCTCGACGCCGAGGTGGTCCAGGCGGGTGTCCTGGCCGGGCTCGCCCTCGATCAGGACGAGCTTGAGCGGAGGCTCGGCGATGGCGAAGTTGGCATAGCCGGGGCGGCGCTTGGCGGGCTCGGTGCCGAACAGCTTGGAGTAGAAGGCGATGGAGCCTTCGAGGTCGGCGACGCGAAGGGCGAGCTGAACGCGGGACATGGGGGTTCTCTCCGATCCGATGATCCGATGCTGTATCGACAGTTGTCGATACACGCAAGGTTGCCCCTGGATTAGATGGCTGTCAACATAGACACATGTCGAATCTGGAGCTGCCCGTGCTGGGCCAGGACGCGGCAGCGGCGTGCTGCTCACCGCTGGTCCGCGAGCCGCTGGTCCGCGAGCCGCTGGTCCGCGAGCCGCTGGGCGAGGAGTCCGCCGCCGAACTGGCGCGCATGTTCAAGGCGCTGTCGGACCCGGTACGGCTGCGACTGCTGTCGCTGATCGCCTCGCACGAGGGCGGCGAGGCCTGTGTCTGCGACCTCACCGGACCGTTCGACGTCTCCCAGCCGACGATCTCCCACCACCTGAAGGTGCTGCGCGAGGCCGGCCTGGTCGGCTCCGAGCGGCGCGGCACCTGGGTGTACTACTGGGTGCTCCCCGCCGCCCTGGCCCAGCTCTCCGCCCTGCTCCAGGCACCCGACGGGACCACGGCCGCGCAGGCAGCCAGATGACGGCGATACCGCTCGCCCGCCGAGTCACGGCCGAGCTGGTGGGCACGGCCGCACTGGTCGCGGTCGTGGTCGGCTCCGGCATCCAGGCCACCGCCCTCACCACGGACGTCGGCTTGCAGTTGCTGGCCAACTCCCTGGCCACGGTCTTCGGCCTCGGCGTGCTGATCGCCCTGCTCGGCCCCGTCTCCGGCGCGCATTTCAACCCGGCCGTCACGCTGGCGGCCTGGTGGATCGGCCGCCGAGGTGACGACGGAACCACCTCGCGGGAGCTGGCCGCCTACCTGCCCGCCCAGATCGTCGGCGCGATCGGCGGCGCGGTGCTCGCGGACGCGATGTTCGCCAAGCCCCTGGTGCACTTCTCCACCCACCACCGCTCCGCCCCGCACCTGTGGCTCGGCGAGGTCGTCGCCACCGCCGGGCTGATCCTGCTGGTCTTCGGCCTCACCCGGGCCGAGCGCGCACACCTGGCCCCGGTCGCGGTCGCCTGCTACATCGGCGCGGCCTACTGGTTCACGTCGAGCACGTCGTTCGCCAACCCCGCTGTGACGATCGGCCGTGCGTTCACCGACACCTTCGCCGGGATCGCCCCGGCCTCCGTGCCCGGGTTCGTCGGCGCCCAGCTGGTCGGCCTGGCCCTCGGCCTCGCTCTGGTCGCCCTGCTGTTCGGCCGACCCGCCCGAGCCGGCGCCGACGAGATCGTGGTGCCCCACGACGCACCACCCGCCCGTGTCGGCTCCACCCACTGAACCTCCACCTGAAGCCTCCGCCTGAACCTCCGCCTGAACCTCCGCCTGAACCTCCGCCGCCGCGAGAACGAGGATCCCCCCCGATGAGTGCCCCTGCCGTCCCGTCCGTGCTGTTTGTCTGCGTGCACAACGCGGGCCGCTCCCAGATGGCCGCCGCCTTCCTCACCCACCTCGCGGGGGATTCCGTGGAGGTCCGCTCCGCCGGATCCGCACCGGCCGACACGCTGAACCCCGCCGTGGTCCAGGCCATGGCCGAGGTCGGCATCGACCTCTCCGGCCGGAAGCCAAAGGTCCTCACCGTCGAGGCGGTGCAGGCGTCCGACGTGGTCATCACCATGGGCTGCGGCGACACCTGCCCGATCTTCCCCGGCAAGCGCTACCTGGACTGGACCTTGGAGGACCCGGCCGGCCAGGGCATCGAGGCCGTCCGCCCGATCCGCGACGAGATCGCCCAGCGCATCCGCACCCTGCTCGCCGAACTCAACATCCGGACCCGCACCTGACGGTCCGTCAGAATGGTTCGATAGCAGCGTCTTTGGACTGGTGCATGACATGCCGGCAACCGGGCATGCGACAGCCGAGGGCCCCGCTGCCCCCGTCGGCGGGGCCCTTCAACGCACCGGAGCGTGCGATTCGGGTTATAAAATCACCGCGCCTGCTGCATCTCGGTGCGGCCGATGCCATGATCCCCTCCGTGAAGTTCACAGGGGGATTCAACAGTCCGGGCATCGGCTTTGGCCGCAGGAATACGACCTGGCCATTCGGTCAACTGGAGTTCGGGTCGGGGGTCGTCGAGCTCAGGAGCACGCTGGGCTGGGGTAGCGCGCAAAGGAAAGTGCGATTCTCGCCGGCCGACGTGTATGAGACCTTCTACTGCCGCAACTACATGTTCGGCCAGGGTGTGGCGTTCCAGCTGGACGACGGCACCGAGTTCTACTTCTGGACGATGACGAGAGCCACGGCGACGAAGATCCTCGGCGAACTGGAACGGGAGGGCTTCAACACGTCAACAGCGGTGCGGGGGCCGATGATCATGAGGGCACGCCGTCCCCCCTCGGACCGGAACTGACGCACCGAGTACCGCGATGCGCCGCCGAGGTCGCCCCGACCTGGTGCACGCTGACGCGTCCAGCGCCGGCCTGCATCTTCACTGCTGCCAGTCGGGTACCCGGCAGATCAGTGTGCGCGGTACGGTGCCCGCGACAAAGGGGGTTGCGGTGTCGGCTTGGTTCGGGCTGATCGGTGCGGTCGGCATGGTCGTGTCCGGGATCGTCGTCCTGATGCGGCGGCGAGTGGGCCCGCCAGGGACCCGGGAGAACGGAGCCGGCCTCGTACTCATTGGCCTTGGGGCAATCCTCGGGGCCCTTCGAGCGGCAACAGGTTGGTCCGGTGGCACAGCGAATGCCACGACGACCGCCTCGCTGGTCTGCCTGGTCCTTGGGCTGGTACTTGCGTTCCGAGCGGTGCGGACAGGTCGGGCCGCACGCCGTTCGACCGGAAGCGCCTGAGGGCACCGCGGCGCGCCCGAGGCTCACCCTTCCCGACCTGCGTCCTTGAGACCACCCTCAACACCCCGCGCCCGTGCCGCCGCTGGGCGATGACCAGCTCGTCGGCGGCCTGCCGCAGCCGGGCCGCGTAGCCGCTCAGCATGTCGGCGAAGGCGATCACGCCCGAGGGGCGGTTCAGCGTGGCTTTCGCCGTGCTGTGCGACCAGGCGGGACGTTGCGCCTGGCCGGGTCCGCACGTCCAGCACAACCGGCTACCGGTACACCGGTCAGGGCACGGCAGGTTCGGCTTGTCGTCGGTGCCGGTCATCCCGAGTACGTCCTCGGCTTCTCGGCGTCCGGGCCGACGGGCGCGTTCCGTTCGCACGGCGGGCATACGATCACCGTCCACCCGGATCCACCCGGATCCACCCGCAGGCAGCGGTCTGGCTCCCGGGCCATCCACACCGCTGGCGCGCGTCCGGGAAGTTCCCGCCCGGCCCGCGCGGCGGCAAGATCCCCACTGCTGTCCAGGGGTCGGCGCGGGGGTGGCCCGACCTATGCCAAAGCGGGACCAGGACGCGCACCCGGCTCCAAAAACTACAAACTCGCCCGGCACTACCCCGTCGGCAATCAGGTCAAAAAGACTCGCCGCAGGCCGCCGGAGAGGGGCAGGCAACCTGAACGCCAAGCGGAAGACAAGTGCCGACAAGCCACATCCGACCCTTTCGAGCCAGCAACAACATACGGGGTACCGGTATGCCGCATGACTTGCGACGACGACTCTCCAAGCCCCGCACGATGGTCTCGGGGGCAACAGCCAGGATGATTGGCATATAGGTTCTTATGAAAGTAGTCTCCTGGCGTGATCGAGGTAGGGACTCCCCAAGAGGCCGGGCTGGTCGGCAAAGACACCCAGGACGGCACTGGCCGTACACCGACCACAGGTGCGCGTCTGGGATGGTTGGACGCCCTGCGCGGTTTCGCCGCGGTCACGGTGGTCTTCCGTCACACCGGGGCCACCCTGATCCCCTGGCTCTACCGCGACACCTCAGGCTTGGTGGACACCGGAAGCTTTGGCGTCTTCCTGTTCTTCCTGGTGAGCGGCTACATCGTGCCCGCATCGCTGGAACGCCGCGGGGATCTGCGGGCCTTCTGGATCGGGCGATACTTCCGTATATACCCCGTTTTCATAGCCGTGCTGGTCGTCTGCCTGCTCCTGGTCCCAGAGAAACTCGGCGTGGTGACCGCCGGCTGGTACCGGAACCCCCTGATCACAGGCGCCGGAAACGGTGTACTGCTGTCCGAGCTGGTCGGCGTCGGCAACGGTCTCCAGGTCGCCTGGACCCTCTCCTACGAGATGGTGTTCTACTTCCTCGTCTCCGCGCTCTTCGTCCTTGGCTGGCAACGCCGCAGCATGCCCATCGCCGTCGGCTTCGGTGTGCTCGCGGTCGTCGCGGGTACGACCTGGCCGACGCGCCTCCTCAGCTCTGATCCGTCGTCAGTCCGTTTCGTCCTCGCGGTCACTCTGGTGGTCCTGGCGATCGCCCTGGCCGGTGTCATGGCCGGCGGCCTCGCCGCCAAGGTCGGTGCACTGACGCTGGGACTGACGGGACTGGTGCTGGTACTGCTCAACAGCGGCATCGCGGGTTTCAACTCGATGACGATCCTGGCAACCATGTTCGGCGGAACCGTGATCTACCGGGCCGAGCACAGGCAGATCAAGCGCTGGATCGCGGTGCTGAGCTGCGGCCTGGTACTGACGATGGGCCTCATGTGCGGTGTGATCTACCACAGCAGCATCTACGCGGACACCTGGACCACTCCCACCGCCTACTGCGGCGCGTTGGCCGCGGCCTGGCTCCTTTTCGGCTTCGGACTGCTGATGCGCAACCGGCGCATTCCCCGCTTCCTCAGTTGGCTGGGCTCGATCAGCTACGCCATCTACCTGGTGCATCTGCCGCTGTACATCTGCCTGGAGTGGGCCTGGGTGCGGGAAGGCATCAGGATGAAGGGGCCCCTGCACCAGGTGGCCCACGCGAGCCTGTACTACGGGCTGGTGCTGGTCGTCGCGTACGCGGCGCACCGACTGGTGGAGGTGCCCGGCCAGCGCTTGGGACGACGGGTGACGGCATTGGTGGACCGGCGCACGGCGGCCCGCCACGGCCCGCGGACGATCCCCGCCAGCGAGACCGTCGGATAGAACGCTCCGGAGTCGGGAACCCGCCCGGGAACTCCACCGCGACTTGCCCTGCGGAAAATCGGCTGTCAGCCTGACCCGCCAAACGCATGGGGTCGTCAGTCGTGATCGAGGACGGGGAACACACCAGCGGCGCCGTCACGACTGTCGTCCGCGTTGGCGAGACGATTCGCCGGCCGACCGGCGTGTGGACCCCCGCGATCCATGCACTGCTTGAGCATCTCGAACAGAGCGGATTCGACGGTGCGCCTCGGCCGCGTGGAATCGACGAGCATGGTCGCGAGATCCTGACCCTCGTACGCGGCGAGGTGGCGATGCGGCCGTGGCCGTCGGTGCTGACGTCAGGCGATGGGCTGCGGCAGTTGGCACGCTGGCTGCGGGGGTATCACGACGCGGTTGCCGATTTCGTTCCGCCTGCGGACGCCGCATGGTTCGTTCCTGGTGCGACCTGGCAACCCGGACAGATCGTTCGCCACGGCGACCTCGGTCCGTGGAACTCGGTCTGGCGCGACGGGGTACTCGTCGGGTTCATCGACTGGGACTTCGCCGAGCCGGGCGCCGCGCTGGACGATGTGGCTCAGCTGGCGTGGTACGCCGTTCCGCTACGGGGTCCCGACATGGCGCGTGCGGCGGGCCTGGCCGAAGGCTGCGATCTGCGCGCCCGGCTCGACGCGCTGTGCCAGGGGTATGGGGTGTCCGCCGCAGCAGTGCTCGACGCGCTGGAGCAGCTGATCGCACGAGAGATCGCCAGGCTCAAGGACCTCGGCCCGGCCGGAGTCCAGCCCTGGTCGATTTTTCGCGAACGCGGCGACGAGGCGGTACTCGGCGAGGAACTCAGCTGGCTGATCGCCGGCCGCTCGTTCCTGATCTCGGATGAGTGACAGACGTGAGTAGTGACGAGGTCAGGCGACGTTCGCCCGGGCGACGACCACGAGAACCGCAACCTCGGCGTGGTCCGACCCGCGCCCGTCGATCAACCTTCCCGGTCTGCACCTTTGCGGTCAGCCTCAACAACCCGCGCCCGGTCGTGCTGCTGGGCGATGACCAGCTCGTCGGCGACCTCCCGCAGCCGGGCCGCGTAGCCGGTCAGCGTGGCAGCCAACGCGATGACGTCGGCGGGTCGCATCAGCAGCCCCCTCGCCTCCAGGTGCGTCAACACGTACGCGGAGCGCGTCTCCGGCTGCCCGGCGTGCGGGTACTGCACCGTCACGGCTTGGCAGTAGACGTCACGGCTTGGCAGTAGACGTCTAGCTCTGCCGACGTCGAGGCGACCGTGACCTTCGCCGTCCGGTGGCACCAGAGCATCGACATCGGCGAGTCCTGGGCGTGGTCCGAGGCACCAGGGCGGGCACGGATCCGGCTCGCCGTCGGCGTCGTCACTGCTGGTACGTCCTCGGCTTCTCGGCGTCCGGGACCACGGGCGGGTTCCGCTCGCACGGCGGACACACGATCACCGTCCAGCCGGGTCCGCTGGACTGGTCGATGTGACGGACCAGCTTGCCGCGCTTCAACTCGCCGCAGTGCCGGCAGTAGCCCACCGCCAGCACCGGCTCGGCGGCGGTCACTGGGCCGGAGCCAGGCTCGGGGTGGGCTCGCGCTCCGCGTCGAGGGCGTCGCACCGGTCGAGGTGCAGTCGCCAGGCAAGGTCGTTGTGGCAGATCCAGTCACCGCCGTAGCGGGCGGTGGGGGCCTCGGGATGCCGGCCACGGGCGATGGCACAGGGCCGGCCGGTGGCGAAGACGAGCCCGTCAAGGAGCACGGCATCGTCGGGGTGGATTCTCACAGCTGCTCCCCGGTCACGTCGTCGATGATCTGCAAGGCGTTGAACAAGCTGCACCGCAGCGCCCCGGCGGCCTGCGCCACCTCGAACGGCGGCGCCCCGGCGAGGTCCAGCTCATGCGCACGGTCCAGGTCGTTCCGAGCCACCCGCAACCGGAAGTGCTGCTCGGGGGACAAGCGCCGCACCGGGTCGGCGGGGTCACCCTGGTAGTGATCTAAGGTCTGCACGCTGGCGTCCATGCCGTCCCTGCCTTCGCCTCGGGTGATATCCACGGTGGCGGTTGGCATGTCCGGAAATCCACTCCGTTGCAGTCTGTTGCACCGTAATGAGAGTCCGTCAGCGCAGCGCGTCGACTGCGGCGTCTATCAGCGCGCGGGCCGCGCCGCCGTACACAGCCAGGCCCCCCAGAGCGAGGAACGCCCGCTCGTACAGGGCGAGTTCGCTGGGGGCGGTGACGTTGATCTCGGCGCTCAGGTTCTCCACGATCACCCGCTCCGAGTCGAACATGTAGAACGTCTCCAACTGCCACATCGCCGACCGGTCGGCCGTGAACGGGATGATGCCCACCGCCAGGGAGGGCAGTCGCATGGCCTTCGCCAGGAAAGCGAGCTGGGGTGCCATCACCTCGGGGCCACCGACGCGGTTGTGCAGGACCGACTCCTCGACCAGCACCACGAACCGGTGCCCAGCCTTGCTCAAGGTGGCCTGCCGCTTCACCCGGGACGCGACCGCGCCCTCGATGTCGGCAGTTGGCACACCCCGGAACGTTGCGATGCCTGTCAGCAGTTCCCGCGCGTACTCGGCGGTCTGCAAGAACCCCGGCATCTGGCTGGACGTGTAGACCCTCTGCAAGCGGGTGCGCTCGTGCAGAGGCAGCAGGTCGTCCTGGAGACGGCGCATCCCGCCGCGCAGGTGGCGGCGCCACTCGGTGTACAACTGGTCGGCATGCCGGTTGTCCGCCAGCAGATCCGGCGCCCGGTCCCCGGCTTCGCACACCGCGCACCAGGTGCGGATGTCCGTGTCGGACGGGGCAGTGCGGCCGGTCTCGATCCGTGAGGTCTTGGACGGGGACCAGCCGCACCGCTCGGCGTGACGGCGGACGTCGAGGGCGGCGTCCAGGCGCAGGTCCCGCAGCCGGGCGGCGAGACGTTCGCGGGCAGCTTGGGCGGCGGAGGATGCAGAGCGGGGCATGATCGATTCAGGCGAGCCGATAGTCCTCGTGCGGAACCGAGCGGTCCCACACGGCCTCGAAGGCGTCCCGGCACAACTTTACGACCTGCGGCTCGTCCCGGAGTTCGTCGTAAGTCCAGTGGCCGTCACCGGCGAAGTAATGGAAGCGGACGACGCGGTCGTCAAAGACCCAGTAGTCGTTTCCCGGCAGAGCCAAGTCGGACGCCGAGGTGCGTGCCAGCCAGCGGACCTCTTCCCCGGCGAGGGT
>Ga0302311_10008645_pt1 | contig 10220 bp, 6 predicted proteins | sample III_Palsa_N1_3_FD_200449 | JGI IMG/M metagenome (GOLD analysis project Ga0302311, IMG submission 200449) | Peat permafrost microbial communities from Stordalen Mire near Abisko, Sweden - III_Palsa_N1_3 | ecosystem: Environmental > Terrestrial > Soil > Palsa > Peat permafrost | place: Sweden...
GCTGGAATGTCATCAAGGTGCTCTGGGGTTCGGACTGGGATCCGCTGTTCGCGCGCGACACGCATCACGCCCTGCTGCGACGCTTTGCGGAGACCACCGACGGGCAGTACCAGACGCTCGGCGCCAATGATGGCGCCTACAACCAGGCACATTTTTTCCAGCTGGACCCCGAGCTGCGCGCGCTGGTGGCGCACATGTCGCTCGAGGATATCGATGGGCTCAAGCGCGGCGGCCACGACCTGCGCAAGCTCTACGCGGCATTCGCCGCGGCGCGCGCGCACCGGGGACAGCCGACCGTGATTCTCGCGAAAACCAAGAAGGGCTACGGCATGGGCGATGCGGGCGAGTCGCGCATGACATCGCACCAGCAGAAGAAACTCGACCCGGCGTCGCTGCGCGACCTGCGCGATCGCTTTTCATTGCCGCTGAGCGATGAGCAGGTGGCGGATCTGGCTTTCATCAAGCCCGCCGAAGACAGCGTCGAGCTGCGCTATCTGCGCGCGCGGCGAGCCGAGCTCGGCGGCTACCTGCCGACACGGCGCGCGATCGCACCGCCGGTGGCGGTGCCTGCGCTGTCAGCCTATGGCGCCTTTGCGCTCGATGCCGGCGGCAAGGAGATGTCGACCACGATGGCCGCGGTGCGGTTGTTCAGCAATCTGCTGCGCGACAAGAAGCTCGGATCCCGGGTAGTGCCGATCGTCGCCGATGAGGCGCGCACCTTCGGCATGGCGAATCTGTTTCGCCAGATCGGCATCTACTCGCCGGCTGGGCAGCTGTACGAACCGGAGGATGCCGGTTCGCTGCTGTCCTATCGCGAAGCGCGTGACGGGCAATTGCTGGAAGAGGGCATCACGGAAGCGGGCGCACTCTCATCGTGGGTGGCCGCATCGACTGCCTACAGTGTGCATGGCCTACGCATGCTGCCGTTCTATATCTTCTACTCGATGTTCGGATTCCAGCGCGTGGGCGATCTGATCTGGGCCGCGGCCGATCAGCGTGCGCGCGGCTTTCTGATCGGCGCCACAGCGGGCCGGACCACGCTCGGCGGGGAAGGCCTGCAGCACCAGGATGGCTCGAGCCACGTGGTCGCCGCCACGGTTCCCAACTGCCGCGCCTATGACCCGGCCTTTGCGGGCGAGCTGGCGATCATTCTCGATCATGGCGCGCGCTCGATGATGCAGCGGAGCGATGACGAGTTCTACTACGTGACGGTCGCCAACGAGAACTACGCGCAACCCTCGGTGCCGGCCGATGCGGCGGCGGATGTGATTCGCGGCATGCGTCGCTACGGAAGCGTAGCGGCCGAAGCAGCGGTGGCCAGCGTGCGGTTACTCGGTTCCGGCGCGATCCTGCGCGAAGTGATCGCCGCGGCAGCGCTATTGGCCGAGCAATTCCACGTCTCCAGCGAGATCTGGAGCGTCACGAGTTTCAGCGAACTGGCGCGCGAGGCGGCCGAGGTGGCGCGCTGGAATCGGCTGCACCCGCGCGAGCGGCCCCGTGCATCGCACCTGGAGCGATGCCTGCCCGGGGACTCGCCCATCATCGCGGCCAGCGATTATGTGCGCGCCTATCCGCAATTGATCGCCCCCTACCTGTCAGCGGGATTCACGGCGCTGGGCACCGATGGGTTCGGCCGCAGCGACACGCGATCGGCATTGCGGCGCTTCTTCGAAGTCGATCGGGAGCACATCGCGGTGGCGGTGCTCGATGCGGCGGCGCGGCGCGGCGATGTGGATCGCCTGCTGGTGGCGAGTGCGATCGAGCGCTTTGGAATCGAGACCGAACTGACCGCGCCCTGGACGCGTTAGCGGCGCAGGGCGGCTTCCACGGCCTCGAACAGCCGGTGCATGCCGAAGGACACGTCCTGGATGGCACCATTGACGAAGAAGCCGGGAGTGCCGCGAACGCCGCTGTTGCGGCCGCTCTGGGCGTGCTCGCGGATGCGCTGCAGGTAGATGTGATCGTCGAGTTCGGCCGTGTAGCGGGCCATGTCGAGCTGCAGCCGCTCGGCGTAGCCGCGCAGGTTCGGTCCCTTCAGATGCAGCTGATGCTCGAACAGCAGGTCGTACATGGGCCAGAACTTGCCCTGCGCCGCGGCCACTTCGGACACTTCCGCCGCGAGCAGCGCATGCGGATGCACTTCTTCCAGCGGAAAATGGCGAAACACGTAGCTGACACGCCCCGGGAATCGCTCGAACAGCAGCTTCACGGCCGGCGCCGCCTGCTTGCAGTTCGGGCACTCGAAATCGCCGTACTCGACCACTGAAACCGGCGCATGAACCTCGCCGAGCAGGTGGTCGGTCGCGCCGATCGGGGGCGTCAATTCGAATGGATGCTCGCGGCTCATGCGCCGATTGTGCCATGAAGACTTGCATTTTGCGGACCTGCGCCCCAAGTGATAGCGTGCGGCGCATGAGCACGCGTTGGATGGAGCTGCGTTGAGCGGCACTACGGAGAAGCGGATCGGGGCAAGCGAATTGCTGCGCCAGCGGCGCGAGCAGATGTTCCCCAAGCTCAGCGCGGCGCAGATCGCGCGCCTGGAGGCGCACGGGCAGCGCATCGAGATCCGTCCCGGCGAGGTGCTGGCGGAACCCGGCAGCCGGCAGCTCAAGGCGTACGTGGTGCTCTCGGGCAGCATAGAGATTCTGCTGCCCGACGAGGGCGAGGGTCAGCTGCTCTACATGCTGACCGCGGGGGATTTCAGCGGTGAGATGAGTACGCTGCGCGGCAGTTCGGCGCAGACCACGCTGCGCGTGCGGCGGCCCGGCAACGCCATCGCGCTCGACTCCGGGCAGATCCGCGATGTCATACAGACCGATGCGGAGCTCAGCGAGCTGTTCATGCGTGCCTTCATTCTGCGTCGCGTGGCGCTGATCCAGAGCAATAGCGGCGAGATCACGCTGCTCGGCTCGCGCCACTCGGCCGATTCGCTGCGACTGCGCGAATTCCTGACCCGTAACGGCCAGCCATACCATGATGTCGAGATCGAAACCGATCCGGACACGGCAGCGCTGTTCGAGCGCTTTCACCTGACCGCGGCCGATATGCCCGTGGTCGTGTGCCGCGCCGCGCAGATGTTCCGCAATCCCAGCAACCACGATCTCGCCGAATGCCTGGGACTGAATCCGCAGGTCGATGACAGCCGTGTATACGATCTGCTGATCGTCGGGGCCGGTCCCGCGGGACTTGCGGCCGCTGTCTATGGCGCCTCGGAGGGACTGAACGTGCGCGTGGTGGAGACCGTAGCGCCGGGTGGCCAGGCCGGCACCAGCTCTAAAATCGAGAATTACCTCGGGTTCCCAACCGGCATTTCCGGGCGCGCGCTGGCCGGCCGCGCGCTCTCGCAGGCGCAGAAATTCGGGGCCGCGCTCAGCGTGGCGGCGGACGCGGTCGACCTCCGCTGCTCGCAGCGGCCCTACAGCATTCAACTCGCCGACGGCAAGGTGCTGCGCGGCCGCAGCGTACTGATCGCATCGGGTGCACAGTATCGGACGCTCCAGGTGGAGAACCTGTCGCGGTTCCTCGGCGCCGGCGTGTACTACGCAGCGACCGCACTGGAGCAGAAGCTCTGCCAGGGGGAGGACATCGCGATCATCGGTGGCGGCAATTCCGCGGGCCAGGCGTCGGTCTACCTGGCGCGCGGCTGCCGGCGCGTGCACCTGCTGGTACGCGGCAAGGGACTGGCCGAAAGCATGTCGAACTATCTGATTCGCCGCATCCAGGACACGCCCAACATTCAGCTGCATACGCAAACGCAGATCACGCAGGTGGAAGGATCCGATCGGCTGGAGCGGATGAGTTGGCTCTGCAGCGCCGACGGCAAGCGTGAAGAGCACGCCATCGGTCACATGTTCGTGATGACGGGCGCCGCACCCAACACGCCCTGGCTCAAGGGCTGCGTGGCACTGGATGAGGACGGCTTCGTCAGGACCGGCCCCGACCTGGATGCGCAGGCGCTCAGCGCCGCGCGCTGGCCCCTGGAACGCGCGCCTCATTCGATGGAGACCAGTCTGCCGGGCGTTTTCGCCGCCGGCGATGTGCGTGCCCAGAGCGTCAAGCGCGTCGCATCGGCTGTCGGCGAGGGATCGATCTGCGTGCAGTTCGTGCATCGCGTGCTGCAGGAAACCGCCAACCCCGCTTCGAACGCGGCCTGAGGCCGCATGCAGCCATTACTGGATTCGCTGTCGAATGGATGGGGCGTCGGGTTCGTCGTCGCCAACGTACTGCTCGACCAGATCGGACTGCCGGTGCCGGCGGCGCCAACGCTGGTCGTGGCCGGTGCGCTCGCGGCGGATAACGGGCTGTTCGGCCTGGAACTGTTCGTCGGTGCGTCGCTGGCATGCCTGATTCCCGATCTGGGTTGGTATCTCGCGGGCCGGGTCTACGGTAACCGCGTGATGAAGATGCTCTGCCGTATCTCGCTGAATCCCGACTCCTGCGTCAGTCAGACGCAGCTGCGCTTCGAACGCTGGGGTCCCGGAGCCATCCTGTTCGCGAAGTTCGTGCCGGGACTGGCCATCATCGCGCCGCCACTGGCCGGCGCCACCGGCATGGCATGGCCGCGCTTCCTGCTGCTGAGCGGCCTCAGTGCCATGCTCTGGGTGGGGCTGATCCTGCTCGCAGGGGCACTGCTCAGGCCGCAGATCCAGCTGCTGATGCCGCACGTGCAACACCTGGCCTCGATTGCCGGCACCGGGTTGGGGGTGGCGCTGGCGGCCTACATCGCCTGGAAATTCTGGCAGCGACGGCGCTTCTATCACGCGCTGCGCATGGCCCGCATCAGCGTGTCCGAACTCTATGCACTGATCGAAGCAGGCGCTGCGCCGGTGATCGTCGACGTCCGGTCGGTGACAGCCCGCGCGCTCGAGCCGCGCCAGGTGCCCGGCGCGATCTCCATCACGATGCAGGATGTGGCATCGCATCTCCGACAGCTGCCGCGCGACCGCGAAATCGTGCTTTATTGCACCTGCCCCAATGAAGCCTCGGCGGCACACGTGGCGCGGGTGCTGGTGGCCAATGGATTCAAGCGGGTGCGCCCGCTGTTTGGCGGCCTCGAGGCCTGGATTGCCGCGGGGCACCCAGCCGAGGCGATATCTACCGGAACTGCGACCGTGGTGCTATCAACCGCCGGGCCTTGATGGCGTGCAGGCGCAGCCCAGCCAGGGCGCCCAGCAGCAACACGGACGCCCAGTCGAATCCGCCGCCGCCGCCGTGGCTGGCGCTGCTGCCGCCGCTGCTGCTGCTGGTGCCAGTCGCTACCGGCAGGCGGCCTATGGCCTGATCCGCCTGCACGAATCCATATCCCGAGTCGTCATTGGGGATCGTGGATCCCATCGCAGCGGCGGTCTCTTCCAGCGCGTTGTAGATTGTTTCCGGCGGCACGCCCGGATTGGACTGCAGCAGCAGCGCCGCGGCGCCGGCGACATGCGGTGCCGCCGCCGAGGTGCCGAAGAAGTTCGGATAGCTGGGATCGTTGGCGCATTCCCCAACGGTACTGGCATCGGTGATGCCATCCCTCGCCAGCGTGTAGCCGAAAAAGGTGGTGTTCACGCCATCGGGACCGACCACGTCCGGCTTGGTGCGTATCTCGGGTGAGGCCAGGCGGTTGCCGCTGGCATCGAACAGGATCGGCTCGCCGCCGCGCGAAGAATAAGAATTCAGCACCGCGGGCGTGACACCGCAGCGCGGCGTGTTCGGGAAGAACGCGGCACCGACCGCCACGGCGCCGGTGGCGCTGGGGTGTCCCTGCAGCGTCGGTGTGTCGACGGCGAAGGAAGCATTGATCACGATGGGTGCGCCATCGCCATCGAGTGCCAGTTTGATACGGCCCGGCGCCGCTGAGCCGGCGCCCAGGCCGATCGACACACTGAGTGTTTCGGCGGCGGTGTTGGCGGTAGCGCTCGCCGGGTTGCCGACGATGAGGATCTGCACGGGATCGACCCCAGTGGAATTGAGACCGGTGCAGGTGACCGTGTTGCCATCCTCGTCGATGATGATGGGACTGGCGGCAGTGGCTCCGGTCGCGCACAGGTCGATCTGGCTGGTGGCGCCGCCGCTGCCGGCTGCGCCGGTGACGTAGGGCTGATCCCATTCGACCACCAGCGCCACGAATTCTCCGGGAAACAGCGCGGGGATGGTCACCGGCAGCGCGGTGACGGTGGTTGCGCCGCTGGGGTCGAAGTTGAGCAGGTATTCGCCCGCATTGGGCGAAGTCGTCGACTGTGTCGGGAATACCGGCGCGACGTTGTCGTAGGAAGCGACGCCATCATTGCCGGCTGCGGAGAAGTAGGCGACTCCCTGGCCTTCGACGCTGTCGATGGCCTGCGCCAAGATGCCATCCTGGAAAAACGGCTCATCGAAGTAGCCGGTGTCATCGACGATGACCTTGGCCCCGGCGCTGCTGGCCAGTTTGCCGATGCCGGTGGCGAAATCCGCCTCGCTGGTATCGGCCGTGTAGAAGGCGAGCGCGGCACCGGGCGCGACATCGTGCACGATCTGCAGCATGGCGCGGCCCTCATCCGTGAAGGGCAGAAAAGTGGGGGCGCCGTAGTCCGGGCAATCCGCCTCCTCGAGCACCGTCACCGTGGCGGGCAGATCGCCGGTGGATTCGTCGGTCTGCGCGTCGGCGAGAAAGCCGCTGGGGGCAAAACCATTCGGTCCGGACGCCGGCACGCCGCTGCCCGACTTCTCGTACTGCGCGTAGCAGTTGAAGCTGTCCGACAGCACTCCGACCGTGATGCCCGAACCCGTGAGGCTGGTATGAGACTGGCGCAGCGCCGCGCTGCCCTGCGCGAAGTCACCCTGCGAAGTCACGGCCCCGGCGCGCGTGCGCATCATGGCCGCGCGAATCGCATGCAGTTCCGGCCGCGCGGTGGCGGCCGCAAGCTGCGCCACGGGCAACCAGCCGCCCACATCGTTGGCGTACACCGCCGATCGCTCCAGTCCCAGGGACTCGAGCGCGCGCCGCAGCTCATCCGGATTGCCGCGCGTCACGGCATCGATCGCCACCATCGGCGTTCCGGAGACCGCTCCGCGGCTGAAGCGCGCGGCGGGGTTCAGCGCGCGCAGATCCTCGAGTGCATGCTCGGGGCGAACCCCGGGCGCGTGCCGGGCGATATCGGCCAGTGCCGCGTCCAGCTTGCCGCTGGTGCCGGCGGGCGCGGATGATGTGCCGCGTCCACCGTAGGCATGCAGCTGCGCGGGGCCGGGGGCAACCGCGGGCCGCAGGGCCGGCGGACGCACCGGGGCACTGGCCTGCAAAGTGAAGCCCGCGCCCAGCAGCGCGATGAGGGCGATCCCCGAACGGTGTGATGGCATCGGTGTTGACTGCCTGGCCGGCTGCGCCAAAGAATGCCCTCTGGCCGACCTTGGTTGAACTTGAAGAAAATTGTATAGCTAAATGATTGCCAACCGAAAACTTATTTGTGATGGATCGACTGACGCATGAAATACCTCCACACCATGGTGCGCGCGGCCGACCTGAAGAGCTCGCTCGCCTTCTACTGTGACGCCCTGGGGCTGCATGAAGTTCGCCGCATGGAGCACGAAAAGGGCCGCTTCACGCTCGTGTTTCTGGCGGCGCCCGGAGATGAGGAGGCGCAGATCGAGCTGACCTACAACTGGGATCCGGAAGTGTACGCGGGTGGCCGCAACTTCGGCCATGTGGCCTACGAGGTCGACGACATCTATGCGACCTGCGAACGCCTCATGAAGCATGGCGTGACGATCTGCCGTCCGCCGCGCGACGGGCACATGGCCTTCGTGCGCTCCCCCGACCAGATCTCGGTCGAACTGCTGCAGAAGGGCGGGCGCCTGCCGCCGAAAGAGCCCTGGGCGTCGATGCCCAACACGGGCATCTGGTGAAACCTTTCCGGCCCGGCAGACGAATAACTGCCTGAGAAGGCGCGCGATCGACGCGTTGCCGCCGAGCTTCGCGTGTTATGACCCTGTCGCTGGCATTACTGGTGTTCCTGGGCGGCGTGCTGACTATCCTCAGCCCCTGCATCCTGCCGGTACTGCCGTTCGTGTTTGCGCGCGCGGAACAACCCTTCCTGCGCAATGGGCTGCCGCTGCTGCTCGGGATGGCGCTGACCTTCGCAGCGGTGGCGACCCTCGCGGCCGTGGGCGGCGCCTGGGCCGTGCACATCAATCAATACGGCCGGTTTTTTGCGCTCGTCGTGCTCGGCGCGCTGGCACTGACCCTGCTCTGGCCGCGGTTTGCCGAGACGCTGGCGCGTCCGTTCGTGGCCGCCGGGGATCGACTGTCGCGTCCGGCACCCGGGGCTGGCGCGGCCTCGTCAGGGATCTCGCGCTCGGCCCTGCTGGGCGTGGCGACAGGGTTGCTGTGGGCGCCTTGTGCCGGGCCCATCCTGGGCCTGGTACTGACCGGTGCCGCCATCGCAGGTCCGACACCGCGCACCACGGTATTGCTGCTGGCGTACGCGGCCGGCGCCTGTGCCTCGCTGGCATTGGCATTGCTCGCCGGCGGTCGCGTGTTCAGCGCCATGAAGCGTGCACTCGGTGTGGGCGAGTGGATCCGGCGCACCCTGGGCGTCGCGGTGCTGCTGGGCGTGGTCGCCGTGGCATTCAACTGGGACAGCGGCATTCTCACGCGCCTGTCATTTGCGCACACCGATCGACTGGAACAGTCGCTGCTCAAACTGGTGCCGCCGGGCGCCGGTGCGACCGCAGCCTCACGCAGTGCGCAGTCCATTGCTACGGCGGCCACCCCGCTCGCGGCGCTGAGCGGCGCCACCGGCTGGCTCAACTCCCCGCCGCTGACCGCCGCATCGCTGCACGGCAAGGTGGTGCTGGTCGATTTCTGGACCTATTCCTGCATCAACTGCCTGCGTTCGCTGCCGTACGTCAAAGCCTGGTACGAGAAGTACAAGGACCATGGGCTGGTGGTGATCGGCGCGCATTCGCCCGAATTCGCGTTCGAAAAGGAGCCCGAGAACGTGCGGCGCGCCGTGGACGAACTGGGGATCTCCTATCCCGTCGCACTGGACAATCAATATGCAATCTGGCGCGGTTTCGACAATCGCTACTGGCCCGCGCACTACTTCATTGACGCCAACGGGCAGGTGCGCTCGCATCATTTTGGCGAAGGCGACTATGCGCAGTCCGAGCAGACGATCCGGCAGCTGCTGACCGAAGCGGGTTATCGCGATCTGCCGGCTGTCGGCGGCGATGATCTGCGTGCCGCGGGACTTCAGGCTCCCGCGGATGATGCGTCGGTGCACTCGCCGGAAACCTACGTCGGTTATGCGCGTGCGGAACGCTTCGGTGCGGCTGCAGGTCTCACGCAGGGGCAGCCTGCGACCTACGCGTATCCGTCCGTGCTTGCGAGCAATCAATGGGCGCTGCAGGGCCGGTGGCTCGTGGATCGCGAGGACGCGGCGCTCCAGGGCAGCGATGGCGGCCTGGCGTTCCGGTTTCGCGCGCGCGACCTGCACCTGGTGCTGGCGCCGTCGGCCGACGGCCACCCGGTACGATTCCGGGTGCTGCTCGATGGCGCGGCGCCCGGCGCGGATCATGGCGCCGACACCGACAGCGAGGGCTACGGCGTGGTGCGCGAGCAGCGCCTGTATCAATTGGTACGGCAGTCGGGGGCGGCACGCGAGCGCACCTTTACGATCGAGTTTCTCGATGCGGGTGTGCGGGCTTACGCCTTCACGTTTGGTTAGGAGCATTTGGCGAGGAGCAAGCGATGTCCAACGGTAATGATCAGAATCTCTCGCGGCGTGTGGTGCTCATCCAGGGTCTCGCCGCGGCGGTCTCGGGCCTGTGCATCGGCCGCTGGTCGCTGGCTGCGGGCAGCGCCGGCGATACCGTGGTGATCGAGAAATTTGCGCCCTCGGGCAAGAGCACCGGCGTCGTCACGCTGGCAAAAGTCATCAAGAGCGATGCGGAGTGGCGCAGCCAGCTGGCGCCGCTGGCCTACCAGGTGACGCGGCGAGAAGGCACCGAATACGCGGGCACCGGACCCTACACGAATAACCACGCCGACGGCCTGTATCGCTGCATCTGTTGCGACACGGCGCTCTACGATTCGAAGACCAAATACGACTCGCACACCGGCTGGCCGAGTTTCTGGCAGCCGATCTCGGAGCACAATGTATCGACCAAGACCGACCGCAGCTTTGGCGATGTGCGCGATGCGATCGCCTGCCGACTGTGCGATGCCCACCTTGGCCACGTCTTCTCCGATGGCCCGAAGC
>Ga0302311_10008647_pt1 | contig 10220 bp, 8 predicted proteins | sample III_Palsa_N1_3_FD_200449 | JGI IMG/M metagenome (GOLD analysis project Ga0302311, IMG submission 200449) | Peat permafrost microbial communities from Stordalen Mire near Abisko, Sweden - III_Palsa_N1_3 | ecosystem: Environmental > Terrestrial > Soil > Palsa > Peat permafrost | place: Sweden...
GGGCGGGCGCACCCACATCGACACGAGGTTCGCGACGCCGTCGGGCACGTAGACGCCGGCCAGCCCGGCAGGCTCGGCGCTCTCCGGTAGATAGGCGAAGAAGGTGACGCTGCGGTCGCTGATCCGGGCGCGCCACTGCTCCTCGGTGAACTGCGCCTCCCGTGCGTACGACGAGCCGAACGCGGAGGGCGACTCCCGCAACGCCGCCAGCCGGACGTCCCGCAGGGTCTGCCAATCGTCACGTTTCACTTCGCGCACCACAACCATGGCCCCATGGTGCCGGCCGCCCGGCCGCAACGCAAATTGGTTTTCGGCTCCGGCGCCAACGCCACAATCCTACGGTACCGTAACTTACGGTAGAGTAATCTACGGTAGCGTAGGTTACGGATTACGGGCTCCGCAGGGATGGGGTGCGCTCAATGGAAACTGCCGTGGGAACCACGGGCGGCGCTGGCGGCAGCGGCGGTGGCATCGGGCAGGACACGGCCGGGCCGGTCGGCCCGAACGCGGCGATACCCAAGCTCAGGGGGCTGCTGCACGCCGGGGCATTGCCGGCCGCGGCGGTGGCCGGCCTGCTGCTGACCGCGCTCGCGCCGACCAGGCCGGCCCGGCTGGCTGCCGCCGTGTACAGCCTGACCTGCATGGCCATGTTCGGGGCGTCGGCCTGCTACCATCGGTCGCCGCTGGGCAGCAGGCGGCGACGGGTGCTCTCGCGGCTGGATCACGTCGGCATCCTGCTGGTGATCGCCGGCACCTACACGCCGCTGGCGGTGCTCGCGCTGCACGGCTGGGTGCGGCCGGCCGTGCTGGCGGTCATCTGGACGGGGACGACGGTCGGCGCGGTGGCCCGGCTGAGCTGGCGGCCCGGCTGGCGGCCGCCGCCGCGGTGGCTGATCACGTCGCTGTTCATCGGGCTCGGCTGGGTGGCGATTCTGGTGCTGCCGCAACTGCTGCGCGGGACCGGGCTGCTGGCCCTGGCGCTGGTGGTGGCCGGAGGCCTGCTCTACAGCGCCGGGGCCGTCGTCTACGCGCGGAAGCGGCCCAACCCGTCGCCGCGCTGGTTCGGATTCCATGAGGTGTTCCACGCGATGACCATCGCCGCCTACCTCACCCAGTACGCGGCGGTGTCGCTCGTCGTCTACCGGGCTGGCTGATCACGAGGCGTACTCGATGACGTCGACCGGGTCGCCGACCCGGATCAGGCCGGGGGAGTCGGGGATGATGTTCTGCCCGAAGACCAGGCTCTTGCCGAACCGTCGGTGCCGGGCGAGCATCCGCAGCGGCTGCCGGCCGCGCTCGCCGGTCGTCTGGTCGGTCGTGGTGACGATGCACCGGCCGCAGGGCTTGGCGACGCGGAAGGAGACCGAGCCGATCCGGATCCGCCGCCACCGGTCCTCCTCCCACGGCCCGAACCCCGACACCACCACGTTGGGCCGGAACCGGTTCATCGGCACCGGCTGGTCGCCGTCGGCGGTCAGCCACTGGCCGAGCTGGTCGAGCGAGCCGGCGCTGGTGAGCAGCAGCGGGTACCCGTCGGCGAAGCTGACCGTGTCGCCGTCGGCGCCGAATTCGGGGTCGACCGCCCGCCTGGTCGGGTCGTCGAGGTAGACCAGCCGGACCGGCTCGCCCAGGTAGGCCGAGAACCAGGCGTCGGCCTCGGACCCGGCCGCGGCGGCTAGCAGCGTCGACCGCCACACGGTCACCTTGAGCAGCTCCGGGCATCCGCCCGGGGCGGCGACCCGCAGCGGCGGGTAGCCCTCGGACGACACGGCGATGCCCGCGCAGGCGCCGTAGCCGACGACGAGGCGGGCCAGCGCCGGATGCTCCCGCTGGGTGAGGAACTGGCCGTCGGAGTCGACGAGCAGCCAGCGGCGGTCGCCCGCCAGCCCCCAGGGTTCGACCACCGCCTCGTCGAGGTCGACCGCCCGGCACCCCTTCAGCGGGTAGATGTGAACCGAAGCGAGCATGCAGCGCCTTCCGGGATCAATCATGAATCTCCACCCACGGTAGCCGCCAGAGCTCGATGGCGGAAAAGGTGGGTTTTTCGTCCTTGCTGTCATAGCGGGACGCCAGCCAGACTGACAGGCATGCGGACCGTGCTGATTGTCCTGTTCGACGGGGTGCAGAGCCTCGATGTAACCGGCCCCCTGGAGGTGTTCAACACCGCCAACCGGTGGTGCGCCGAGCGCGAACCCGCACCGGCCGGCTACGCGATCACGACGGCCAGCCTTGGCGGCGCCCCGGTCCGGACCACGAGCGGACTCGGCCTGCTGCCCGACGCCGACCTCGCCTCGGTCGGGGACCTCCCCGACCTGATGATCGTTCCCGGCGGGGAGGGCGCCCGCCGCCGTGACCCCCAGCTGGTCGGCTGGCTGCGGCGCAACGCGCCCGGCGCGCATCGGCTGGCGTCGGTCTGCACCGGCGCGTTCCTGCTGGCCGAGGCCGGGCTGCTGACCGGGCGGACCGTCACCACCCACTGGCAGCGCTGCGACGACCTCGCCGCCCAGTACCCGGACGTCACCGTCGACCCCGACCCGATCTTCATCAAGGACGGCAACCTCGCCACCTCGGCCGGGGTCACGGCCGGCATCGACCTCGCGCTCGCCCTGGTCGAGGACGACCTGGGCCGCGACGCGGCCCTCGCCGTCGCCCGGCAGCTGGTCGTCTTCCTGCGCCGCCCGGGCAGCCAGTCGCAGTTCAGCGCCCAGCTCTCCGCCCAGGTGGCGGAGCGGCAGCCGCTCCGCGAGGTCCAGCAGTGGATCGCCGAGCACCCGGCGGCCGACCTGTCGGTCGAGACCCTGGCCGAACGGGCCAGCCTGTCGCCGCGCCAGTTCGCCCGCGCCTTCGCCGCCGAGACCGGCCTGCCGCCCGGCCGGTACGTCGACCTGGCCCGGCTGGAGGCCGCGCGCCGCCACCTGGAGGACACCGCCGCCGGCGTCGAGCAGGCCGCCCGCGCCTGCGGCTACGGCACCCCCGAGGCGATGCGCCGCGCCTTCATCCGCGCCCTCGGCGTCAGCCCGGCCGAGTACCGCCGCCGATTCCGCCCGCTAAGGACCGACACCGTCAACCAGCAACCAGCAACTAGCAACCAAGGAGCATCATGCTGATCGCCATCGCCCTGTTCGACCGCTTCACCGCCCTCGATGCGGTGGGCCCGTTCCAGGTGCTCGTCCAGCTGCCGAACGCGAAGACCATATTCGTGTCCGAACGACCGCGGGATGTCACCGACGAGTCGGGCGTTCTCACCCTCCGCGCCGAAGCCTCGTTCGCCGACGTCCCGCACCCCGACATCATCCTCGTCCCCGGCGGACCCGGCCAGGCCGCTCACATGGGCGACGACAGCCCGCTCCGCGACTGGCTCATCGCGGCCGACCAGACCAGCACCTGGACCACCTCCGTCTGCACCGGCGCGCTCATCCTGGCCGGGGCCGGCCTGCTCGACGGCCGCCAGGCGACGACGAACTGGCTGGCCATGGACGTGCTAGCCGGGCTCGGGGCCAAGCCCCGCCAGGAGCGCTACGTCTTCGACGGCAAGTACGCCACCGCTGCCGGCGTCTCGGCCGGCATCGACATGGCGCTGGCCCTAGCGGGCCGGATCGGCGGGGACGAGCTGGCCCAGCGACTCCAGCTCGCCATCGAGTACGACCCGCAGCCCCCGCACAACGCCGGCTCCCCGACCACCGCCCCGCCCGAGATCGTGGCCGCCCTCCGCGCGCGCAGCAGGTTCGCGCCAGCTTGAAAGGCGCCCCGCGCAGAAAGGACGCCCCGTCCTAGCGCCGGCCCGGGCCTAGCGTTTCACTGGATGTCGCCGTTTGACTGGGCGTCGCTGAATCATCGGGTGTGCCAGGCGTGCCGGGCCGCTGGACCGGGATGATCGGCGCGTAGATATCGGCCACCACACCGACCTGGCTGGTGGTGAAGGCGCGTTCTCGGCGGCGGTCGCGAGTGAAGGCGGTCCACCAGGTGAGGATGGCGCCGAGGCGGTTGCGGTATCCGGTCAGGAAGGCGATGTGGATGAACAGCCAGCCGACCCAGCCGGCGAAGCCGCTGATCTGCATCGGCCCGGCCGACATGACGGCTTTACCGCGGGAGATGTAGGCGGCCGAGCCGAGGTCGTGGTAGCGGAACGGCTTGCCTGACTCCCGTCCCTCGGCCTCGCGCCGGATGCGGTGCCCGGCGTAGAGGCCGCCCTGCATGGCGACTTCGGCGACGCCGGGCAGCTTGTCGAGGCTCATCAGATCCCCGATGACGGAGATCTCCGGGTGGCCGGGGATGGTCAGGTCAGGCTGCACGACGATGCGGCCCGCCCGGTCGTGCTCGGCCCCGGTCGCGTCCGCCAGCGCCTTCGCGAAGGCGGGCGCCTCCACCCCGGCGGTCCACAGCACCGTGCCGACTTCGTACCGGGTGATGGTGCCCTCGTGATCGCGGACGGCCAGCCCGTTCATATCGATGTCGGTCACGATCGAGCCCATGTGCATCTCGACGCCGAGCTTGCCCAGGGTCCTCTCGACCTTGGCCGACAGTTTCGGCCCGAAGGAGGCCAGCGGGGCGGTGCCGCCGTCGAACAGCAGCACCCGCGCCTCCTCCGGCTTAGCCCGCCGGTACTCGGCCCGCAGCGTATTGGTGGCGAGCTCGCGGATCTGGCCGGCCAGCTCGACGCCGGTCGGTCCCGCGCCGACGAGGGCGAACGTCAGCCAGTGCCGCCGCTGGGCGGGATCCTCGGTGGTCTCGGCCATCTCGAACGCGCCGAACACGCGGCGCCGGATGGTCAGCGCGTCCGAGAGCGTCTTCATGCCGGGCGCGATCCGGGCGAACTCGTCGTGCCCGAAGTAAGACTGCCGCATCCCGGCCGCGACGATGAGGTCGTCGTAGCCGAACTCGATCGGGTCGCCGGTGGGACGCACGGCGATCAGCTTGCGGGCGCCGACGTCGATACCGGTCGCCTCGGCTAGCACGACCTTAACGTTCCTGTGCTTTTTGAGCACGTTGCGCAGCGGCGCGGCGATCTGCCCCTCGGACAGGATGCCCGTCGCGCACTGATAGAGCAGTGGCTGGAACAGGTGATGGTAAGCCCGGTCAACGAGGGTCACCTCGACCGGGGCGCGGCGCAGCGCGCGGGCGGCGAACAGCCCGCCGAACCCGCCGCCGACGATCACCACCCGGCGCGGACCTCGGCCGCCTTGACTTTCCGTCATGGAGGGCCCCTCCCGCTCAGCCGGCCGGGTCATGCCAGGCGACCCGATCGGTCAGCAGCCGGTCCGCTTCCTTGGGACCCCAGCTGCCCTGGGCGTAGGGATGCACCGGGGTGGCGTCGCCCAGGATCGGGTCGACGATCGTCCACATGGCTTCCACGGTGTCCTGCCGGGCGAACAGCCACCGGTCTCCGTCCAGCGCGGCGCCGATCAGCCGGTCATAGGGACGAATGTCCGAACCCGGCTCCACCGCGAACGAGAGGTTCTCGGCCAGCGGTTCCCAGCCGGCCCCCGGCTTCTTCCCCTGCAGCGTGAGGTTGACCCCGGTCTCGGGCCAGATCCGGAACGTGAGCATGTCCGCGGGTCCGATCGGCTCGATGCCGAACACGTCGTGCGGCGGCTGCTTGAACGTGATCGCGATCTCGGTGGTGGTGACCGGCAGGCACTTTCCCGCCCGGATCAGGATCGGCACCCCGGACCAGCGCCAGCTGTTGGCGCTGAGCCGGACCGCGACGTAGGACTCCACCGTCGAATTGGGGTCGACGCCGTCCACCTGCAGGTAGCCCTCGTACTGCCCGCGCACCGTGTTCTCCGGGGTGAGCGGGTTGAGCGCGTGCACCACGGTGTGCTTGGCGTCCGGCCAGGCAGCCAGGCCGGACCCGCTCGGGGGTTCAGCCAGCACGGTCGCGAGCACCTGGAGCATGTGGTTCTGGAGCACGTCCCTGATGGCCCCGGTCCGGTCGTAAAACCGGCCGCGGTCCGCGACGTTGAACTGCTCTGCCATCGTGATCTGGATGTTGTCGACGTAGGTGCGGTTCAGCAGCGGCTCGATCACCGAGTTGGCGAAGCGCGCGAACAGGACGTTCTCGACCGGGTCGAACGCTAGCCAGTCGTCGACCCGGAAGATCGCCTCTTCCGGGAAGTGCTCGTGCATGGTGTCGTTGAGCTGCTTTGAGCTGGCCAGGTCGGTCCCGAAGGGCTTCTCCACCATGACCCGGGCGCCCCGCGCGCGGCTCGCGCCCGCGATCCCCTGCGCGATCCGGCCGAACAGGACGGGCGGCACCTCCAGATAGAACAGCACGTGCTCGCCGCTGCCGATCTCATCGGACATGGCCTTGTAGGTGGCGTCGTCGTCGAGATCCCCGTCCACGTAGCGCAGCAGGCTCAGCATCTTGACCGCCGCCGGATCGGCGGGATCCATCTTGTTGAGCGTGAGCGACGCGGTCGCGTAGTCGCGGAACTGCTCGAGCCCCCAGCCGCTCTTGGCCACCCCGATGACCGGGACGTTGAGGACGCCGCGCTTGACCAGCCCCACCAGCGCGGGGAAGGTTTCCAGCTTGGCCAGGTCACCGGTCGCGCCGAAGATGACGAGCGCGTCGATTCGGTCGGTTGCCATTATCCGCTCCTCACGGTCAGTAGCCCCACCTGACCACGGCCGGGCTGTGGCCGCGCCATCCTCGCCGGGTGAAATGGCGTTCGTCCGGTTCGCCCGGTTCGGCTGGCTCACCGCTTCCGCTGCCTCACCCGGTTCAGATGATGACGACTGGCGGCCGGCGGGGGACGCTGGCCGGATGAGCGATTTCGCGATCAGCGAGGCCGAGTTCCGGGTGCTGTACCAGCGGCTGCGGCGCGCGTCAGCGTGGGTGCCGGCCGACCGCCGCGGCGCGCTCAACAACATCTCGATGTCGGACGTGGTGGCGGCGGCCGGCGACGTCCTGATCGGCCGCACGCTGTCGCTCGCGGCGCCGATCCAGGGCCCGGCGGCCGATAATCCCGATCCCGCCGTGCACCAGCTGGCCCACTCGGCCCACGGCCCGGACCGCGCTTCCGGGCTCACTTTCGCCACCGACCGGCTGGCGCTGAACATCCATGGCGATGCCGACAGCCACATGGACGCGCTGAGCCACGTGCTTTTCGACGGAGTGCTTTACAACGGCGTGCCCGACGACACCGACGCCGCAACGGGCGCGGCCGAGCTCTCCATCGACGTCGCCAGCGAGGGGATCGCGGGCCGCGGCCTGCTGCTCGACATCCCGAGGCTGCGCGGGGTGCCCTGGCTGGAGCCGGGCGATCAGGTGACCGCCGATGACCTGCTCGCGGCGGAGTCGGCCCAGGCCGACCGCATCGGCCAGGGCGATCTGGTCTTCGTCCGGGTCGGCCATCGCGCCCGCCGCCGGTCGGTCGGGCCGTGGGACGCGGCCGAGGCGCGCGCCGGACTGCACCCGACCGCGCTTGAGCTCCTCGCGGAACGCCGGATCGGGGTCCTCGGCAGCGACGGCAACAACGACACCGCGCCGAGCGCGGTCGAAGGCGTCGACTTCCCCGTGCACGTGCTCGCGATCAACGCGATGGGCCTGCACCTGCTCGACTACCTGGAATTCGAAGACCTGGTGGCGCTGTGCGAGGAACTGCGCCGCTGGTCGTTCCTGTGCGTCCTGGCACCGCTGCGGCTGCCCGCCGGGACCGGCTCCCCCATCAATCCGATCGCGATCTTCTGAAAGGCAAGCGCGCTAATCACCCGGTGCGGGCGATGCGTGCCGTCGGCCGCTCTAGTGCAGTAGCGCTGAAGGACGGCGATGGGCCTTCTGCGGCGACCGAAGGGGGCACGGGTGCGGCTCGATCTCGCACGGTGGCAGTTCGCGTTCACGACGATCAACCATTTCTTCTTCATCCCGATCACCATCGGTCTTGCCTTCCTGACCGCGCTGCTGCAGACGGCGTGGCACCGCAACCACCAGGATGAATACCTGCGCCTTACCCGCTTCTTCGGCACGCTCCTCGTCATCAACGTCGCGATTGGCGTGGTGACCGGCATTGTGCAGGAGTTCGAGTTCGGAATGAACTGGGGAGCGTATTCGCGGCTGGTCGGAAACATCTTCGGCGCACCGCTGGCGATGGAAGGACTGGCCGCGTTCTTCCTGGAATCGACCTTTCTGGGGCTGTGGCTATTCGGCTGGGACAAGCTGTCGCGGCGGGTGCACCTGCTGTGCATCTGGCTGGTCTCGTTCGGCAGCGCGCTGTCGGCGGCGTTCATCATGGCGGCTAACTCCTGGATGCAGCACCCCGTCGGCTACGTGATGGTCAAGGGCAAACCGGTGCTGAACGACATCTGGGCGGTGTTCACCAACCCGGTCTTCGTCTGGGGGTACTCGAAGGTCCTGGTGGTGTCGCTGACGACCGGCGCCGCCGTCATGCTGGCGGTGTCCGCCTGGCAGCTGCGGCACGGCGGGGATCGCCCGGTCTTCACCAAGTCGGCCCGGCTCGCGCTCATCGTCCTGGTCCCGGCGATCTTGTTCACGCTGCTGATCGGCGACGAGCTCGGTGTGATCGAGGGCCGGTACCAGCCGATGAAGATCGCGGCGGCGGAGGCGCAGTGGACCACCTGCCAGCCGTGCTCGTTCTCGCTGTTCCAGATCGGCGGCGGCAACAACGACCAGACCCCGACTCAGATCATCGAGGTCCCGCACCTGCTGTCCCTGCTCGCGACCAACTCCTGGAACGGCAAGGTCGTCGGGCTGAACCCGCTGCAGCAGCAGTACAGCAAGCAGTTCGGGTCCGGCTACTACGTCCCTAACGTGTTCATCCAGTACTGGAGCATGCGGGCGATGGCCTACCTGGGAGCGCTGGTCCTGCTCATATCGCTGTGGGGACTATGGCTGATCCGGCGAGGAAAGCTCGCGACGTCCCGGGTGTTCCTGTGGGTGGCGGTGTGGGCCGTGGTGCTGCCGTTCGTGATGAACACCGCGGGCTGGCTGCTGACCGAGAGCGGCCGTCAGCCCTGGATCGTGCAGGGCATCATGCTGACCAAGAACGGCATCTCGCCGACCGTCAGCACCCCCTGGCTGTGGATCAGCATCATCGCCTTCGTCGCGCTCTACGGCACGCTCGGCACCGTCGATTTCCTGCTCATGCTCAAGTACTCGCGCAAGGAACTTCCGCCGCCACGAGCCGAGGCCGATGCCGATGTCCCGGTCCCGGCCGTCCAGTATTGAGGTCACGATGGGCAATCTGATCCCGTTCTGGTTCATCGTCATCGCGGTCTTGTGGACGGGCTTCTTCGTCCTCGAGGGCTTCGACTTCGGCGTCGGCATGCTGCACAGCTTCGTGGGCCGAGACGACGTCGACCGCCGCGCGGCCATCAACACGATCGGGCCGCTGTGGGACGGCAACGAAGTCTGGCTGATCGTGGCCGGCGCCAGCATGTTCGCCGCGTTCCCCGGCTGGTACGCGACCATGTTCTCCGGCCTCTACCTGGCGATGGTGCTGCTGCTGATCTCGCTCATCATCCGCGGCGTCGCCTTCGAGTACCGGGGCAAGCGCGACGCCTCGCAGTGGCGCCGCACCTGGGACGTGGCGCTGACCGTGGGGAGCCTGCTCGCCCCGTTCGTCATCGGCGTCGCCCTGGGCGACCTGCTGCACGGGCTGCCGATCAACTCCAGCCAGAACTACACCGGCTCATTCTGGGAGCTATTCCAGCCGTACGCGGTGTACACCGGGGTCACGCTGGTGCTGATCTGCCTGCTGCACGGGGCGACGTTCATGTCCCTGAAGACCACCGGCAGCATGCGCGAGCGGTCCGGGCGGCTGGCGCGGCAGGTGGCGCCGATCACCGCCGCGGCGGTGATCGGCTTCGCGATCTGGACGCACGTCTCCTCGACGGGCACGTTCTTTCTCCGGCCGCTTGAGCTGCTGGCGATCCTGGCCGTCCTCGCCGCCGTCTGGCTGGTCTACGAGCGCCGCGACGGCTTCGCGTTCGCCGCGACCGCGGTCACGATGGCGTCGTGCATCGTGTCGATCTTCGTCGGCCTGTATCCCAACGTGATGGTGTCGAGCACCAACCCGGCCTACAGCCTCACGGTGGACAACACGGCGTCCGAGCCGTACTCGCTGCACGCGATGACCGTCGTCGTCATCATCTTCCTGCCGATCGTGCTGGTTTATCAATGCTGGACGTACTACGTGTTCCGGCGGCGGATCAGCCCGGAGCAGTTCGCGGCGCCAGACGCGGCCGCCGCGCCAGCCCCGTCG
>Ga0302311_10008655_pt1 | contig 10217 bp, 6 predicted proteins | sample III_Palsa_N1_3_FD_200449 | JGI IMG/M metagenome (GOLD analysis project Ga0302311, IMG submission 200449) | Peat permafrost microbial communities from Stordalen Mire near Abisko, Sweden - III_Palsa_N1_3 | ecosystem: Environmental > Terrestrial > Soil > Palsa > Peat permafrost | place: Sweden...
ACGCATACGGGATCATGTACGTGGTCGCGGTGACGGCGGCGATCGTGATCACGCGGCGTCGATGGGCGCGCCAGGGCGGCGACCCCGACCTCGCCTACGAGGCGGCGAAGTGGGGCTTTCCCGCGGGCCTCGTCGGCGGCCGGATCTACTTCCTGATCACGACCCCGAGCCAGATCCCGGATCACTGGTGGGGTCCGTTCGCGATCTGGGACGGCGGCCTCGGGATCTGGGGCGGGATCGCGGCCGGCGTCGCCGTCGGGCTGTGGCGGCTTCGCCGTGATCTGCCCTGGCCGGAGGTCAAGCGATTCTGGGATGCGGCGACGCCCGGCCTGCCGGTGGCTCAGGCGATCGGCCGCATCGGCAACTACTTCAATCAGGAGCTGTTCGGCAAGCCCTCGAAGCTTCCATGGGCGCTCAAGATCTCACCCTCCCACCGACCGCCCGGCTACCTCCAATACGCGACCTTCCAGCCGACGTTCCTGTACGAGATGATCTGGGACCTGTCGCTGGCGGCCTTCCTCGTCTGGCTCGGGAATCATCGACGGATCAGGCCACCGGGGTTATTCGCGCTGTACGTCGCCGGCTATTCCGGCTTTCGCATCTTCGAGGAGACGCTGCGGATCGACTACTCGCAGTACATCCTCGGCATGCGCCTCAACTTCTGGATCGCGACCATCGGCACGGTCGCCGGGCTTGCGTGGTTCGTCAAGATCCAGCGGAGCCCGCCCGATGCCGGGCGCGACTCAGGAGCTCCGCCAGCTCGGACCAGGGCCGCGTATTCGCGATCTGGCTCGCGCTGAGCCACGCCCGCCGGGCGGTCGCGATCCCGTAGCGCGCCACCTCGAAGCCGCCGACCCGGTGAGCGTCGCAATTGATCACGATCTGCACGCCCGCCGCCGCGGCGGCGCGCGCGTGGTGCTCGTTCAGATCGCGGCGGTCCGGGCTGGCGTTGATCTCGAGCATCGTGTCGCTGCGCACCGCCGCTTCGACGATCGCCTCGAAGTCGATCTCGTACGGCGGCCGCCGCTCGATCTTGCGTCCGGTCAGATGGCCGATGCAGTCGACGTACGGGTGCTCGATCGCGCGCACGATCCGAGCCGTCATCTCCGCGCGTGGCATCCGGAACGAAGTGTGGACGCTCGCCACGACCCAGTCGAGCTGCGCCAGCAACTCGTCGGGATAGTCGAGCGATCCGTCGGGCAGGACGTTGACCTCCGAGCCGACCAGCAGCTCGATCCCGTCGACCTCGGTCGTCCTGACCCGCTCGATCTGCTCGAGCAGCTGCGCGTCGGTGACCTCCGCCCCGAACCCCATCGACGCGGAGTGGTCGGTGATGCAGAGGTACTCGTAGCCCGCGTCACGCGCTGCGACCGCCATCTGCTCGACGGACGCCGTCCCATCCGAGGCGGTCGTGTGGCAGTGCAGATCGCCGCGCAAGTCTTCCAGTTGGACGAGCTGGGGGAGCGTGCCGCTCAGGGCCGCCTCGATCTCGCCGCGGTTCTCGCGCAGCTCCGGCTCGATGTAGTCCATCCCGAGCAGCCGGTACACCTCATGCTCGGTCTCACACCGATGCGTGATCCCGGTCGCGTCGTCGAGCAGCCCGTACTCGGAGATGTGCAACCCGCGGCGAACCGCGTAGTCACGTAGCGCGACGTTGTGCTCCTTGGAGCCGGTCAGGTGCTGCAGGAGGTTGCCGAACTGGTCGGGCTCGACGATCCGCAGGTCCACCGCGAGCCCGGTGTGGGTACGTAGCCGGACCGCGTTGTCCCCGGGAGATCCGGCCGACTCCACCAGCTCCAGCGATCCGGCCGCGCGCGCCAGCGCGGCCGGATCCTCGGCGGTCGCGATCACATCGAGGTCCTTGACGCTGTCGGTCATCCGCCGCGCCGAGCCGGCGAGCTCGACCCGTCCCGCCGCCGGATCGGCTCGCAGCGCCGCGAGGAGCTCCTCGCCGACGCGCAGGGCCCGATCGAGCACCGTTCGTCGCGCCGGCCCGCCGGCATCGTGGGCAGCGAGCGCGGCGAGCAGCGCCTCCTCGGCTTTCGGACCGAACCCCTTGAGGGTCCGGATCTGGTGGCCCTCAGCCGCCTCTCGCAGCGACTCGAGCGAATCGATCTGAAGCTCGTCGTAGAGCCGGCGCGCGCGCTTGGGGCCGAGCCCCGGGAGCCGTGTCATCGCCACCAGGCCTGGGGGAAACTTTCCCCGCAGCTTGGCCAGCGCGGGGATCTCGCCCGTGTCGGCGAGCGCCAGCACCTTCTCCTGGATCGTCGCGCCGATCCCCGGCAGCTCGGTGGCGCGTCCGGCGCGCGCGAGCGCCGTCACCTGGGTCGGCGCCTCGCGGATCGCCTTCGCCGCCGTTCGGTAGGCGACGACTCGGTGCACGATCGCGCCGTCGAGCTCGTACAGGTCGCCGAGCTCGTCCAGCGCCGCCGCGATCTCGCTGTTGGTCGGGTCCGGCATCTCGAACCCTGAGCGTAGCTCTCCTCGACGATTTTCCCTCCTCGTGTCGCTACACTTTCTGAAGTACACCACGACAAGGAGCGCCGAATGCCCGGCACCGTCACCGAAGTCACCGACAACAACTTCCAGGCCGAGGTCCTAGAGTCCGAGGTGCCCGTGCTCGTTGACTTCTGGGCCCCATGGTGCGGGCCGTGCCGGATGGTTGCGCCGGTCGTAGAGGAGATCGCCAAGGAGCAGGCGGGCAAGCTGAAGGTCGTCAAGCTCAACACCGACGAGAACCAGCAGACCTCGATCCAGTACAACGTGCTCTCGATCCCGACGCTGATCGTCTTCCGCCACGGCCAGGAGGCCAAGCGGGTCACGGGGGCCTACCCCAAGAAGCGGCTCGAGGCCGAGATCGAGCCGGCGCTCGCGTAGCTCCGAGTTGTCGGGGGCCCGCCGCGCATCGGCGGCAGGCGCCCGGATGCTAGGGGGGAGCCGTTCCGTTCGCGGACGAGGTTCCAGTCGACTCGACCGTGCTGTCCGCACTGCTCGGCGACAGCTGGCGTTCGCCGGCGCCGAGCGTCGTGCGGGCGAACCGCTCGCTGAAGCCCGCGAGGAAGGCGGCAAACCCGTAGTAGTAGGGCTCCGCTGTCGGCGAGGGGTGGAGCTGGAGCAGGCCGCTCGCCAGCAGGGCAAACAGGACCAGGCCGAAGACGCCGCCGAGGAATGGGCGGAACAGACCGAGGCGGCGGACCACTCTGCGGCCCAGCTCGAAGTCGAGGTTGAACTTGCTGGCTTCGGGTGCGCCCATCCGTGAGATCGTGCTGACCCAAGCGCCGACCGCCCCGGCGCCGAGACAGAGCATCGCGAGCCTGCGATGGTCGTGCGACATGCTCGTCTTCGAGAGCAGCCAGGTGGCAAGTACGCCAAGTACGGCGATCGCCGCCATGCCGATCAGCATCCCGGTCAGGTAGACGATCCGCCCGGCCTGGCTCGCCGCACGGCAGTAGTACGCCTCGGCGTCCGTGAGCTGCTTGCGGCGATCGGCGACGAACGCGTCGACCGTGGCCCGCCGCGGGGGACCGGTGCGGTTGCGTTCGAAGAAGCCCAGCGAGTGCGTCGCGACCCCGACGATCCAGCGCATCGCGATCAGCTGGCTCGTCCCCCGCAGCACCTCCTCAACACGGCTCGCGAGCAGGTCGCAGTCGCTCAGCACGTCGGCGATCCCCGGCGCCTGGCCGGTGGCCCAGTCGGTGAGGCGGTGAAACCGCACCGTCATGTCCGATTCGCGGACGCGGAAGGGGTCGCGCCGCGGCTTGTTCGGCTTCTTCACCGTCATCGCCACGGCGGACGGGGCCCGCGTGGACCAGTACACCTGCTCAACGGTGCCGTGCTCGTTCTCGAACGCCACCAACTTCGCCTTGTATTCAGCCGCGTACTTCTCGACGGTCGCGTCTTCCCTCGGTTCCGTGTCGAGCGCCTGCTGCCAGCGGAAATGGGCCCTGACGACGTCGGGAAACAGGGCAGACGCCGGCTCGCGCCGAGAGTCGCGCTGCCCGCGGCGTTGCCTGGCCCGTGGCGCCGCTTCATCGGTGTGCGTCGTCTCGACGAGATCGGACACGCGACAAGCCTCCCTTCGTTCGAGGTCCAGCTGGGATGCAGCGTATTCCCGCCGCGACCCGCCCGCTACACCTGACAGGCTCGTGTCACTGACCGGCGCCCGCGACCGTCGATCACGTCTCGCGCGCAGCGCGGTCGATCGCGATCCGCAGCTCGTAGCCGTCGATCGTGATCGGGTCAAGCTCGGGAAGGGGGGCGTAGCGGACCTCGACCGCGAGCGTCTCGGTGGCGATGTAGTCCTGGTGCTCGCGGGCCGCCTCGAGCAGGCCGGGGTCGCCGTCGAGGGTGAGGATGATGCGGTCGCTGATCTCGAGGCCGGCATCTCGCCGCGCCGCCTGGACCGCGTGGACGATCTCCCGGGCCCACATCTCGAGGCGCAGGTCGCCGTCGATCTCGAGCTCGAGCGCGACCGCGTGCGACCCCTCGCGCTCGACCTGATACCCCTCGAGCGGCTTCATCGTGACGAGCAGGTCCGCGGCTGCGAGCGCGTGCTCGTTGCCGCCGATCGTGATCCCCAAGGTCCTGTCCTCGCGCAGCGCGGCCGCCACGTGTGCCGGGTCCAGCGCCGCGATCGCGGCAGCGACCAGCGGCATCGCGGCGCCGAAGCGCGGCCCCAGCGTCCGGTAGTTCGGCTTGACCTCGACCTCGCCGAGCTCGTCCGCTTCTGAGACGAATCGCAGCTCGCGCACGTTCAGCTCGTCGCGCACGATCTCCGCCAGGCGCTCGATCGCGTTACGCTCGGCGCCCGCGGCGACGACCACCGCGGCGTGTAGCGGCTGGCGCAGCTTGACCTTCGCCTGTGCCCGCGCCGCGAGGCCGAGTCGCACCGTCTGGCGCGCGATCCCCATCGCCTCCTCCAGCGCGACGTCGCGGGTGGGTGGGGACGAAACCGGAAAGTCGCACAGATGGACGCTCGGCTGCGAGCCGTCGAGGTTGTCGTAGATCTCGTCGGCGACGAACGGCGTGAACGGCGCCAGCAGCTTCGCGACCGTCGTCAGCGCGTTGTGCAGGGCGGCGAATGCGGCCGGGTCGCCGTCCCAGAAGCGCCGCCGCGAGCGGCGCACGTACCAGTTCGACAGCTCGTCGACGAACTCGGCGATCGCGCGGCCGCCGCCGGTCGCGTCGAGCCCGTCGAGCGCCTCGCGGACGGCGGTGACGGTCGCATCCAGGCGCGAGTGCACCCCCCTGTCGATTTCGGTTACCTCGTGGCCGCGGCCGGCCAAGGCAGCGGCATCGACCCCGGCGGCATTCGCGTACAGCACATAGAACGAGTACGTGTTCCACAGCTGGAGCATGAACAGACGCACTGCCTCGCCGATCGTCTCGAGCGAGAAGCGGTAGCCGTCCCACGGGTACTTCGAGGTGAAGAAGTACCAGCGGAATGCGTCTGCGCCATAGGTGTCGATCACGTCCCACGGTGCGACCACGTTGCCGACGGACTTGCTCATCTTGCGGCCCTCCTCGTCGAGGATCAGGCCAAGGCAGACGACGTTGCGGTACGACGAGCGGCCGAACAGCAGCGTCGAGACGGCGAGCAGCGAGTAGAACCAGCCGCGCGTCTGGTCGAGCGCCTCGCAGATGTAGTCGGCCGGGAAGCGCTCCTGGAAGTGCTCGACGCCGGTCTGCGGGGCGGCGTACTGGGCGAACGGCATCGACCCCGAGTCGAACCAGACATCGATCACGACCGGCTCGCGTTGCATCTCCTCGCCGCACTGCCCGCACGCGAACGTCACTTCGTCGACGAACGGCCGGTGCGGGTCGGACAGCTCGACGCCCGAGCGCTCGTGCAGCTCGGCGAGCGACCCGATTACCGTCACGTGCTCGTTCGCGCAGCGCCAGACCGGGAGCGGCGTGCCCCAGTAGCGCTCGCGCGAGAGTGCCCAGTCGACGTTGCCCTCGAGCCACTTGCCGAAACGTCCGTGCTTGACGTGCGGGGGTTGCCAGTTGACGTCCTCGTTCGAGGCCAGCAACTGCTCCTTGATCTGGCTCGTGGCGATATACCAGCTCGGCTTGGCGTAATAGATCAGGGGCGTCCCGCAGCGCCAGCAGTGCGGGTAGGCGTGCTCGTACTTCTCGGCGCGCAGCAGCCGCCCACGTTCCTCTAGATCGCGGATCAGGTCCTCGTCGGCGTCCTTCACCCACCGCCCGGCGTACTTGCCGACCCGCTCGTCGTAGGTCCCGTCGGGTCTGACCGGGTTGACGACGGTCAGGCCGTTGTCCTCGCCGAGCCGGAAGTCGTCCTCGCCGAACGCAACCGCTGTGTGCACCAGTCCGGTGCCGTCCTGCGCGGTGACGAAGTCGGCGAGCAGCACGGTCCGGCCCCTGGGTCCGTACGCCTCGGCCGGGATGAAATCGAACGGGCCCTCGTAGCGGACGCCCTCGAGCGCGCGGCCGGGGAACGTGTCGAGGATCTCGGCATCGTCACCGAGCACGCGCTCGAGCAGGCCGGCGGCGAGGACCGCCACGACGCCGCGGTCAATACTGTGATTTGACCGCGCGCGGACATACGTCAGGTCGGGGTCGACCGCCACCGCCGCGTTCGACACCAGCGTCCAGGGCGTCGTCGTCCAGATCAGCAGCTCGTCGCCCGTGTGCAATGGCGAGCCAGCCGGGTCGAGCACCGGCAGGCGGACGTAGACGCTCGGGTCGATCACGTCGCGATAGACGTCCGGCTGCCCGAGCTCGTGGCTCGACAGCGCGGTGCCGCAGCGCGTGCAGTACGGCACGACCTTCAGCTTCTCGAACAGCAGGCCCTTGCTGTGGATCGTCTTCAGCGCCCACCAGACCGACTCGATGTAGCTCGGGTCGAGCGTGCGGTAGGCGTTGTCGGTGTCGATCCAGAAGCCGATCCGCTCCGTCAGCCTGGTCCAGTCGTCGATGTGGCTCAGCACCTTCTGGCGGCAGCGCTCGTTGAACTCGGCGATTCCGTAGCGCTCGATGTCGGCCTTCTCCTTCATCCCCAGCTCGGCCTCGACCGCGAGCTCGACCGGCAGGCCGTGGCAGTCCCAGCCGCCCTTGCGCTCGACGAAGTAGCCGCACATCGTGCGGTAGCGGGGGAAGATGTCCTTGAACACGCGCGCGAGCACGTGGTGCGAGCCAGGCACGCCGTTGGCTGTCGGCGGGCCCTCGTAGAAGCCCCACGCGGGCGCGCCCCGGCGCCGCGCGATCGACTGCGCGAACACGTCGCGCTCGCGCCATCGCTCGAGCACGCGCTCCTCGAGCTGGGGGAACGATACCCGCGGGTCGACTGGGCGGTGGGGAGTGGTCATCCGGGCGGCGGATTCTAGGAGGCCGCCGCCGTCGCCTCGACGAATGAACCGGCGCTCTGGAAGGATCGGGCGACATGAAGCTGCGGCTGTACCACCACACCGACGGCGCCCGGATCGCCTACCGCGAGACCGGGACCGGCCACGCGATCGTGCTGCTCCACTCGCTCGGCCTCTCCCACCGCGAGTGGGAGCCGATCGTCGAGTCGCTCGCGGGACGCTTTCGCGTCGTCCTGCCGGACCTGCCGCTTCACGGGGACTCCGAGGACCGCCCCCGGCATGCTTACACGGCCGCCTGGTTCTGCGAGGTGCTGGTCGGCTTCTGCGAGGAGGTGGCCGGGCCGCGCCCACTGCTCGTCGGGCACGATTTCGGCGCCGAGCTGGCGCTGCAGGCGGTCGCCACCGGCGCCCTCGAGCCATCCCGGCTGGTGCTGGCGCCAAACCGCCTGCACCGGCCGGCGCCGTTTGCCGGCAGGCGGGCGCTCTGGAGGCTGGCGGCAGGACTCGGCGCGGTCCCAGGGCTCGGCCTCGCGGTCTCCCATGGCTCCAAGCTCGTCTTCCGCCCGTCGCTCGGAGACAAGCTGTCGGCCCGGCGCAACCCGGAGGCGCGCGATCTCATCCGCCATGCCTTCGCAGACGTCGGTGGCAACGCCAACCGCGCCCGTGCCTGGGCGCGGTTTGTCAGGCGCTGGCCGTTCGACGCCCAGCGCGACCTCCTCGACGCGTATCCGCTGATGCGGTTCCCGATCCTCCTGCTGTGGGCCGATGAAGATCCAGCGGCGCCGATCGAGTGGGCGCAGGAGGCGCTCGACCTGATGCCCGACGCGCAGCTGCGCACCGTTCCGGGCGTCGGCTTCCTGATCGCCTACGACGACCCGGTCACCGTCGCCCGCGAGATCATCTGGTTCTGCGGTTGACGGCGCGCGGTCGCTAGCGTGTCGCTGTACCGAGAGAGACATGTTCGAAAGGACGGCGGCGATGAGCGTTGAGCAGCAAGAGCAACTGTGGGGTGGCGAGACGACGAAGGCGGTCGCGAACTTCCCGATCTCGGGCGAGCGCGTGCCCGTGCCGGTGATCCGCTGGCTCGGCGCGATCAAGGGCGCCGCCGCGCGTGTCAACGCCGAGCTCGGGCTGCTCGAGCCGGGCATCGCCGAGCGGATCGCCGACGCCGCCGACCGCGTCGCGAACGGCGACTTCGACGACCAGTTCCCGATCGACGTGTTTCAGACGGGCTCGGGCACGTCCTCGAACATGAACGCCAACGAGGTGATCGCGAACCTGGCGAACCAATTCCCGCCCACCACGCCCGCGATCCATCCCAATGACCACGTGAACATGGGCCAGTCGTCCAACGACGTCTTCCCGTCCGCCGTGCACCTGGCGGCGCTCGGCGAATGCACGGACGAGCTCCTGCCGGCGCTCGAGCGGCTCGAGGCGAGCTTCGCCGGGAAGGCGGCGGAGTTCCGCGACGTCGTCAAGACGGGGCGGACCCACCTGATGGATGCGGTCCCGGTCACGCTCGGGCAGGAGTTCTCGGGCTACGCCGCCCAGATCCGGCTCGGCGCACGGCGGGTCCGGAACGCGCTGCCGCAGGTTGCCCAGATCCCGCTCGGCGGCACGGCGACGGGAACCGGCCTGAACACGCATCCGGAGTTCGCCGAGCGGGTCCGCGCCCGCCTGGCGGCGGCCAGCGGGCTCCCGATCTCCGCGCCGGAGGACCCGTTCGAGGCTCAGGGCAACCGCGACGCGCTCGTCGAGCTCTCGGGTGCCCTGAAGGTGCTGGCGGTGTCGCTCACGAAGATCGCCAACGACCTGGCGCTGCTCGGCTCTGGGCCGCGCGCAGGCATCGGCGAGATCTTCCTCCCCGAGCTCCAGAAGGGCTCATCGATCATGCCCGGCAAGGTCAACCCCGTGATCCCCGAGGTCGTGCTGCAAGTCTCCGCGCAGGTGATCGGCAACGACGCGGCGATCACGATCGCCGGCACGCAGGGCAATTTCGAGCTCAACGTCCGCGTCCCGCTGATCGCGCGCAACCTGCTCGAGTCGATCCGGCTGCTGGCGAACACCACGAAGGTGTTCACGGAGAAGTGCGTCGACGGCATCGAGGCCAATCAGGCCGGCTGCGAGCGGTCCGCCGAGGCGACGCTCGCCGCCGCGACCGCGCTCAACCCCTACATCGGCTACGACAAGGCGGCGGAGATCGTCAAGGAGGCGGCCTCGTCCGGACGGATGCTGCGTGAGGTCGCCTACGAGAAGGGCGTCGACGAGGACACCTACAACCGCGCGATGGACCTGCGCAAGATGGCTCAGGGCAACCTGTAGGACACATCTCGGCCGCCGGGCTCTGATCTGGAGTGACAGCAGCGACCCAACGCTCAGTTCCGCTTCGTTGATCGCAGGTGCGGACGTGATCGAGGCCGGCACCGATGGCGAGGTCTACAGGCTCGATGCGACGACCGGCGAGCAGGTCTGGTCGGGGGAGGCGGCGCGCCGACGACAAAAAGTGGTCGAACCCCCTCCCGAAATTGCCGGGTCGTACGCCCAGGGGCGCGGAGCCGCACCGGGCGTACGACCCCCGCCCGCGAGCGCGGGGGTCGACCACTTTCTGTCATCCCGGACGTCCGAGGCCGGCAACCACAGCGACCTGACGGAGCGCTGCTGAGGGACTCAGCCCGGTTCGTCGGCGATGGGCGGCGCTCGGTGGAACCGGAGCCGCGCGGGCTCGACCCGAGCCGCGCCGGGTGTTGCAATGTGCCCGTCGCGGTTCCATCCGGCTCAACTTCGCGCTTGACTTGTCGACAACGTGACAAACATGCCCTCGCTTCGATGCTGCCTCGCGGGCGCGCTGCGGCTGCTCGCCGGCCTCGCGGGACTGTTGGTGATCGCCGC
>Ga0302311_10008665_pt1 | contig 10210 bp, 5 predicted proteins | sample III_Palsa_N1_3_FD_200449 | JGI IMG/M metagenome (GOLD analysis project Ga0302311, IMG submission 200449) | Peat permafrost microbial communities from Stordalen Mire near Abisko, Sweden - III_Palsa_N1_3 | ecosystem: Environmental > Terrestrial > Soil > Palsa > Peat permafrost | place: Sweden...
TGGTTGGCGCGCCAGCGGCTGCATCCCCCGAACTTTCTGTCCTTCCCCGACGGCGGACCTTCAGTGCCAAGGAAAAGCTGCGCGTGCTTGAGGAGATCGATCGTGCCACGGGCGTTCCTGGCGCAATCGGCGCTATCATGCGGCGCGAAGGGCTGTATTCGTCGGCCATCACCGATTGGCGGCGGCAGCGGGCGGCGGGTGCCTATGACGCGCTGAGCCCGGTCAAGCGCGGACCCAAGGCCGCCGTGGCGCATCCGTTGCTGGCCGAACACGCCCAGTTGCAACGCGACTACAAGCGACTGGAGACAAGGCTGGAGCGGGCTGAGGCCGTGATCGATATCCAAAAAAAACTTGCAACTCTGCTGGGCCTGCCGATCGTGAACGACGAGAAATCGTGATGGCACAATTGGTTGGCGCCAAGCCCACACTTGGCATCGTGGCGGCGGCGTGCGACGCGCTGGGCGTATCGCGCGCGACGCTTTATCGCCGTTGTGCAGCGGTGCGTCCGGTGGCGGCCCGGCTGCCACGTCCGGCCCCTGCGCGCAAATTGCCCCCACCAGAACGCAATCGCGTGATCAATCTGCTGCGTGAACCCCAATATGTCGATCTCGCGCCCGCCGAGATCTACGCGACCCTGCTCGACCAGGGCATCTACCATTGCTCGATCCGCACCATGTACCGCATCCTCCACGAATATGCCGAAGTCCGCGAACGGCGCCAGCAACGCCGCCACATCGTCTATCAAAAGCCCGAGTTGCTGGCGCAAGGCCCGAATCAGGTTTGGTCGTGGGACATCACCAAACTGATGGGGCCGCAAAAATGGACCTACTACTATCTCTATGTCATCATTGACATATTCAGTCGGTGCGTGGTCGGATGGCACGTTGCCGACACCGAAAGCGCCGCGCTGTTCAAACCACTGTTCCAGGAAAGCATCGGCAAACACGGCGTAGCCCCCGGCGAACTGACGCTCCATGCCGATCGCGGCGCATCGATGACGGCCAAGGCCACTGCCTTCCTGCTGGCGGACCTTGGCGTCACCAAATCGCACAGCCGACCCTACACCTCGAACGACAATCCCTTCTCGGAGAGCCACTTCAAAACATTGAAATATCAACCGCAGTTCCCAAAACGCTTCGGCTGCATCCAGGACGCCAAAACCTTCTGCCGCCACTTCTTCAACTGGTACAATCAGGACCATCACCATCTCGGCATCGGCCTGATGACGCCAGATCAGGTCCATTACGGCCAGGCAGACCAAATCTACGCCGCACGCCAGATCATCCTTGATCGTGCTTTCCAGAGCAACCCGGAACGCTTCGTCAACCAGCCGCCTCAGCCGCCACTCAAGCCAACCGCTGTCTGGATCAACCCGCCAAGCAGCGAGCTCCTCGCGGTAGCGTAATCTCCCAATCCGGCTGTCTCATCTGCGTTGACACGTTCCGGTAGTTCGTATATCGTGCCTGTCGCTGGCGCGCGGGTTACAGACGATTTTGCAGACCATGTTGCGCGCGGATCAAAAGGCACTGATTACGCAGCGCCAGCGGGATCACCAATCCACCCCGTGGCAGATGGAGCGGTATTGCGGCACGGGTTTCAGCCAGACGGCGGCGGCAATTACATCGTTGTCGATCACGGCAATGGGCTAATCAGCAAGTATATGCATTTGGCCGGGATAACGGCCAATGATGGCGACAAAGTCACACAGGGCATGGTGCTTGGAACGGTCGGTAAGACCGGCGACGCGACCGGTTATCACGTGCATGTCCAGATCCAGCACAACGGTGTCGATGTCGATCCCCAATCACTGATCGGCAAGGGCCAGTCCGGAGCCGCGCAAGTTGTGGGCGATGTAAACGCACCCCGCCAGTGGGACGAGGCAGCAATTCTAGCCGGTGGCAGAGACGCAAAGGACTGGAGTGACGCAAGACATGACGAGTTCGAAAAGTATGCCAAGGAGCGATTTGAGACTGACAAAAAAGCTCTGAACGATGGCTTCTCGAAAGCCGCTGACGATGTGCAGCAGTGGGTGTCCAATTATGCACTCAATCACGGCAATAGTTATCCCAATCCCAACATGATCCCCGCGGCCATGATCGCAAAGATGAGGCCTGGCGATGCTGCGGCTTACAAACTTAGCGTTGCCAAAGGTATTGAAACCGAAGCCAAGGCAGACGGTCGAGACGTGGGGAGCCGGGCCTACGCTGATATGCAGATCATGCGATATACCGACCCGGCGGGATTTGCCTCATTGAACATTCAGCCCGGCGCGATGACAGCGGGGCAGTGGAACCAAGCTCGCGTGCTGCAGGCTGAGACGAAGGCTGCGTTGGCAAAACCGCAGCCGTGGGATCCCTATAAGGGCGCAGCAACTGCGATCGACACTTTCAGCAAATTCCATCAGGATATTTTGCCGCAACCCTCGCTTATCGACCGTGTGACTAAGGACAGCTACTACACGCGGAAGGCAGCCATGCTGGAAAGCACGCGAATGCAGGCGGAGCAGTTCGCCAAGGACAAAGGGCGGTCACCAACAACATCGGAATGGCAGGACTTCGCGCAGAACGCAGCTGGGGCCGTTCTAACGACGACACACAATTGGTTTGGACCCGACACCACTTCGCAAATTCCAACGATGAAGATGGGCATCAACGATGTTCCGGACGCGGACCGCAAGCGTCTGACCGCGAAGGCGCAGAGAAATGGCATAAGTCCGTCCGATGAGCAGATCGTGGATGCCTATATCGCAACGCGCGACCTGCATCATTAACAACGCAAGGGGCGGTCCGATGAATACCCTGCGAGCGCATCCCTGTGCTATCCGCTCATTGAAAAGGTGCTACGTTCGGAATATCATGCCTCTGGCAATTCAGTGCCTGGAGATCATCGCGTGATAATACTTGCAGTCTTGGCGGCAGTTTCGGCGAATAATCTGCCTCCGCCTATCGCATGTATGAGGCATGAAGTTGTCGCGCTGGAATCTTCTGGGGAAAGCCCTGAAGACATTGCAACGGCAACATGGGGTGTTTGCCAAGTAACCTTTATCAAGATCGCGTCTGAGCAAGGCGTCCGCACTCCCGAAAGCATGGATAGTGTTCTTGCTTACGCAGAACGCCGATTTTCTCCAGGCATTGTTACCCATGTTGTGCGAATGAGAGCGTGCAGAAAATCCCCTCGCTGCAACCCGCAAACGTTGTCATGGGAGGCCTCGCTTTCTCCACAACCCCCTACCGTAGACACGGGGGAAAGTTACGAATCTAAACTGAAGCGCGCGAAGGCTTTGGCAGAGAAGCAGCAAAAAGCACCCGCCGACAACGCCTCCCAAGGAAATTAGGTAAAGCGATTCAACCCGGCCCCTGCGCCCGTAACATGCGCACATGCCGGATTACATCATTCCCAAGCTGGGCCAGCCCTCAAAGCCTGCCTCGCCAGCGCCGCAAGTTGATCCAGAAGAACAATACTTCCGCGACCAACAAAGCGCCCAGGTCCGAAGCACTATCAATGCCGGGCCCGCGCCCGACACTATGGCGACACAAACGAGCGTCGCGAAACAGATCGGCGTCTCGCCTGCGCAAGTGGAAGGAATCATTCCGCAGGCGCAAACGGCTATCCGCGCGAACAACATGGCGGCAGTCGCGCAAGCCCATCCAGTGGTTGGATCATACCTTGCACAGAACCCGCGCCAGGCCGTTGCGGCGGGAGATGATCACCAATCGCTTGGGATATTGGGCCAGGCATGGGAGTGGCTCGACGGAGGAGGGCAACGCAGCCCTGTAGGCGCGGTTGCCGATCTGGTCGGCGGCGCCAAGTCTGGCGATTTTGACCACAGCTTCATATCTACGGCAACATCTGGCGTTGCAACGATCCTGCGCGGTATCGGTGGGCTGGCTGACCGTGTCGTAGGGCATTACATTATCGGCTTGCCTGACAATACGCCTGACACGACCAGCGGGCGTCCTACGGCTGTTGGAGCAGCGATCGGAGCGTTGCCGGGCATATTCGACGCCACGAGCAAATCAAACGCGGCTCAAGTTCAAACGCATGGCATCACGTCGAAGGCCGGTAGCTTGGTCGGAAGTGTGGCGCCTTATGCTGTAGCCAGTGAATTTGCGCCCGCTGCGATGGGAGCATCTGGCGCGGGCTCGCAGGTCGAAGCGGCAAAGACGGCGGGCAAGTATGGCACCGCGGTAAGCGACGTCGGAATGCTGACCAACGCAGGCTTTCAGGCGGTTGCCGGCCATGCGTTCGGCCTGTTGGGCACTTATGCCGCGCCTATCGTCGGGGACGCGCTCGGCGATGTTGTGGCATCCTCTGCCGCCCGTGCAACCGGAGGCACGATCGTCGGGAACTATGCCGTCCAGGCAGCGGGTGAAGGTGTGGCAAGGCTTGGCGACATGGCCACCCGCGCGGTCGGTTCCGCAATGCTCGGCACGGCGATGCAAGCGGGATCGAACGCGATCGAACAGCAGACCGTAAACCCGAATAAATCCATCGGTGAGGGGACTGGCGAAAGCGCGCTGTCGATGGTGGCGCTCGATTTGATGATGCATGGCATGCATGCGGCAATGGATCATGCGACAGGTGATCCGGCAGACGTGCAGAACAAGCTTGCCCAGACCGGCCATGCGCTGCTGCCCGACATCGCGAGTGCTGTGCAAGGATTGAGCGACGCCCAAGTTCTCGATGGCGTCATAAAGGCTGGCCAGGACTCAACCTTCCGCGCCCGTGATCCAGATGGATATTCGGCGCTCATCAAGTATCTTGGCGACCATCATGGCGTCCAAGACGTCTACGTGCCCACAGAAGCTATCCGCGCCTATCAACAGTCCGGCAGCTACGACCGATATAACGATCCATTCCGCGGTTATGCCGACAAGATCGCGGAAGCTGAGGCAACAGGCTCTGACGTCGCGCTGCCAACCGGTTTTGTGCTTGGCGATCTTGCCGGTTCAAAAGCGCTGGATGCGATCAAGGACAGCGTGAAGCTACGGCCAGAGGGAGTTTCAGGCGGCGACGCGCGTGCCATGCTCGACAAGCTGGACGAGACAGCGCGCGACACGTTCGACAAGATCAACGATGCCGATCGCGCCGGACAGAACGAGGCAGACGCCCGGGCTGGCTTCATCAAGCAGGCAACCGAGAAATTCCAGAATGCCGGGTTCACGCCGCAGGTCTCATCGACATATGCGCAGATCGTCGCAGCTCGTGCAGGCGCCCGCGCCGAACGCCTGGGTAAGACGATGCAGCCCGGCGACTTCGACACGCGGATCATTCGCGTCCTGCCGCCATCGCTCGAAGCTGCGCGCAAGGCAGATAATCTCGATCTGGCGATCAACGCCATGCGCAAAGCTAAGCCTGCCGAAAAGCAGGGCGGCAAGTCGCTGTTGCAGTTCATCGCCGATCGCGGCGGCATGAACGACAGCGGCGGCGATCTGAAAGCCATGGGCGCCGATGCATGGCACCGTGAGCAGCCGGGGCGTAAAAATCTGATCCGCGATACCACACAGCCCGATATGCTGACCGGTGGCCTGTCTGGCGAGGGCGACTATGGCCACGACACGACAATGCGCTCTGTGGTTGAAGCTGGGTATTTCCCAGAACTGGCTGGCGCTGATCCGACGCAACTCGATACCAATGATCTGCATTCGGCGATCAGCGATGAACTGAGCGGGCGTCCGCGCTATGCCGAGGAGGCTAAGGTCGATCCGATGCGCGCGGCAGGTGATGATCTGCGGCGGATGATCGAGAACGAGGGGCGCGATCCGTCTGGCATGTCGGACAAGGAGGTTCGGCAGTTTGTAGAGGACAAAGCTAAGGAGCCTATGTCTGGCGGGCGGGTATTCGGCCAGGACGACACCCCACGCGGCCAAATCAAGATGCCCCCTGATGGCTGGGGCTCAGGCCCCGCGACAATCGAACTGTTCCAGAAAGCCAACCTGTCAACGCTGCCCCATGAACTTGGGCACCAGTGGCTTGAAGAACTGCGCTTCGACGCACAGCACCCCGACGCACCCGACCAGATCAATGGCGATTGGGATGCCGTGCAGAAGTGGTTCAAGGACAATGGTCATCCCGTTGAAGAGGGCACGATCCCGACCGACGCGCATGAACTGTTCGCAAGGGGTATCGAGCGCTACCTGATGGAAGGCAAAGCGCCGACGAAATCGATGGCACCGATCTTCGAGAAAATCCGGGGATGGATGGTCAATATCTACAAGACCGTCAAAGCTCTGGGCTCGCCGATCACGCCGGAAATTCGCCAGGTATTTGATCGCCTGATCGCGACCGACGATGAGATCGCGGCCAAGCAACGGGATCTGTCGCTGCAACCGGCTATCGTGGATACCAAGGCGCTTGGCATGTCGGATGCGGAATCAGCGGCCTATGCCAAACTGACGCAGGGCGCGCGCGACGAAGCGCAATCCGAGCTGCTGGCCAAGACCATGGAGACTGTCCGTCGCCAGCACACGGCAGCGTGGAACGACGAGCGCAAAGGCGTTCGCACTGACGAAGCCGCATGGCTTGAAGAAACGCCGCTATTCACCGCGCTGCGCCTGATGAAGGAAACGCCGATCAGCAAGGCATGGCTTGTCGATCGCATGGGCGAGGATGCGCCGGGCCTGATGCCCTCGGGTGGTTCAAAACCCCATGTGCGCGAAGGTGGCGCGCATCCTGACGACATCGCGGAAATGGCCGGCTATTCCTCTGGCGAGGAAATGATCCAATCGCTGATGGGTGCAGAACACGCGAACCGCGATGCGAAGGCTAGCGGCGATGGCCGGTCATTGAGGGCCCGGATCATCGACCATGCGGCAGATGCAGAAATGGCGCGGCGCCATGGTGACGATCCGTTCAATGATGGTTCGATCGAGGATGAGGCGGTTTCGGCGGTCAACAATGAACTGGCTGGCAAGCTGCTCGAAACCGAACTGCGCATCCTGGGCCGCCAGTCTGGCAACGTCGCGGCGCTCTACAGCATCGCCCGGTCATGGGCGCGGGACAAGGTGCGCGGGGGTACGATCACTGATGAGGCAAGCGCAGGCGCGATCCAGATGCACGCGCTGGCTATGGCCAAGGCAGGGCGCGAGGCGGAAAAGGCAATCATCGCTGGCAAGTATGACGAGGCGTTCGCGGCCAAGCAGAAACAGATGATCTCGTCGGCATTGCTGCGCGAGGCTACCGACGCGCGCGATGAAGTGACCAAGGCGCAGGATGCGATGGCCAAGATCGCCAAGCGCAAAACGATGAAGTCGGTAGATCAGGATTATCTCGACCAGGCACACGCTTTGCTTGACGATGTGCAGTTGGGGCCGCGCTCGCAGCGGTCGATCGATAAGCAGGACAAGTGGGCGCAGTGGGCAGAGGCTCGGCGTGCAGAGGGATATGACCCGGTTGCGCCTGACAGTTTCGAAGCGACGATCAAGGGCACGCATTGGTCACGTCTGCCGGTTGACCAGTTCCTCGGGCTCAAGGATGCGGTCGATCAGGTCATGCATCTGGGCAAGCTGAAACAGTCGTTGCTCGACAATCAGGAAGAACGTGAATGGTCGGCGATTCGGCACGAGGTCAAGGCTGGCGCTGCTCAGATGCGCCAGCAAGGCCCCAAGACAATCGACCAAATTCATGGCGCTGGCGTGTTGGAGAACCTCAAGGCGAATATATACAGCATCGATGCCGCCATGAAGAAAATGGAAACCATTGTCGATTTTATGGACGGCAATGATCCGAATGGCGTTTGGAACCGGGTGTTTTTCCGTCCCCTGGCGGATGCAGAGGCGCGTGAGCGAGAGATGTTTTCGGACTTCCAAGGCTTCCTCAAGGACACGTTCAACGCCGTTCCGAAAGAGGACGCGGCGCGCTGGCTCGATCGGGTGCAAACGCCTTGGGGACATGTCCAGTTTGAAGACGGATCGGTCGTTGATATGGCTACGCTGACCCGCCAGCGGGCCATAGCAGTGGCGCTAAACCGAGGAAACGCAGGCAATTTGCAGCGCGTTGCCGATGGCTACCGCATCAATCAGGACTCGATCACTCAATTTCTGAATGACACCCTGACGCCGGGCGAGTGGCGTTTTGTGCAAGCACTGTGGGATAAGGCGGAAACTTACTTCCCGGAGCTGGCGGCCATGGAAAAGCGCGTTAACGGCATTGCTCCAGAAAAGGTTGAGGCGCTGACTTTCTCGACGCCGCACGCCGAAATGCGCGGCGGTTATTGGCCGGCCATCTATGACGCTAAGATCAATGCAAGATCTGCTGATCAAGAGGCGATGAAAAGCGGCCTGCGTAACGCTAACTATGTCAATGCCACCACGCGAGCGTCGTCAACGCAGGCCCGGGCGGACAGTGTGCGCCGCCCGATCCTGCTCGACTTGGGTGTAATCAATCGGCATTTCAGTGAGGTCATCCACGATGTCACGCATCGCGAGGCAATTATTCAGGCGTGGAAATTTGCGAATGACCCTGCGATGCACGGCGCTGTCAAAAACACGCTCGGCCCTGAGCGTGCGGCGATGCTGCAGCCGTTCGTCAAACAGGTAGCAAATAGCTGGGCTATGGAGCGGGTTGGCAATGAGGCTGTGGGCCAATGGATCAATGCGGCCCGGTCGAACATGACGGTCGCGGCGCTCGGGTTCAATGCGGGAACGGTGGCTGTTCATACAACTATCGGTCTTTTTGGCGTGGGCGAGATTGGCACAAGATGGATGTGGCACGGCCTTTGGGCGACGACGCAGAGTCCAATAGATAGCGTGCGCCGCGTCATTGAAATGTCGCCAGAGGTCAAGGCGATCGGCCAGCATTACGACCAGTCGATCCGCGACATGGTGAGTAAGTTCGCTTACACTGGACCGATTGATAAGGCGCTCAGCAAGACACGAGAGCTTGCGGTGAAGGCGCGGCAATTTTCTATGTACGGCATAAGTTTTATCGTGCAGCGCATGTCGGCAATGGCCTGGATCGGGGCTCATGCGAAGGCGCTGAGCGAAGGCATGGATGAAGCCGATGCGCGCGCCTATGCAGACAAGATCGTAAGGCGCGGGGCCGGGGGCCATGGGGCCAAGGACCTTCCCGCTATGATGAACGGTCAAGGTCGCTGGGGTCCGGCGATTAAGTTGCTGACCGCATTCTACACACCCTATTCTGCGCTCTACCAGCGTCAGAGCCGACTTTTGCATGATCTGCGCGGTACAGATGCGCGCAATCCGCGTGACCTTCCGGAATTGGCCGCGCGGGCATTTAGTATGTTCATCATGTCAACCGTGCTTTCCCAGACCATTCGTATGGGATTTGGTGCGCAAGGACCGGACAAGGATGAATCCTGGGCGGCGTGGTGGGCTAAGAAGTTCATTGCCGAACAAGCCGGCCCCCTTCCGGTTGCAGGCAGCATGGTCGAGCCGATCTGGAATAAGGTCGCGGGCCATAAGACATGGAACCCGAGCGTGACGCCTTTGCAGCGCAGTATGGATTCAATCGTCAAGGTCGCTGATGACATCGGGCACGGGCTTAAAGGCCATCATGTGAAAGAACCGGTTCGCGATACGTTGGAAGCGGCTGGCGCGGCTACTGGCTTGGTTCCGGGGCAGGCCGCGCGATCTGCGCAGTTTATGGTGGACGTGGCGCAGGGGTCGCAGCATCCCGGCAGCTTGCACGATTGGGCGATTGGGTTGCAAACAGGGCGCGAGCCTAAGGCGCATTGACGCTGGACTCTGCATGATCGCCGCCTAGCCTCGCTCTCTCCAAGAACCGGGGAAGCCATGAGAAAGCTCTACATTGCGCTCGCTCTACTAGCAGTCACAGGTTGTCAGCGTTCGGACCCGGAAACCAAGCAGCGGATGATCGGGCTTGAAGCACGCGTAGCAGACCTAGAAATTCGGCTCGCGAACGATGAGAAGAGGCTCGCTGCTCAATCGTTCGCGGACACACAGAAGCGATATGAGCTGTTCGGTTTGCCCGGCACGCGCCGGCTTTATGACGATTTGCCGACCTGCCAAACTGCCATGAAAACCGTAATACAGAGCATGGATGATCGGGATCGCGAGCAGCAGGCCAATAGCGTGCCAGGCATAAGATTTGGGCCTTCGATCAAGCCCGCGCTAAGTTGCATTCCTGCCTAGTCTGCGAGGCATGTACCCTCCGTTTCTTTCTTCCCCGTCACGGCAACATGATCGCCGTCCTGACACGCTTAAGCTGGTCAAGGCGCGCAAGAACCAAG
>Ga0302311_10008667_pt1 | contig 10209 bp, 10 predicted proteins | sample III_Palsa_N1_3_FD_200449 | JGI IMG/M metagenome (GOLD analysis project Ga0302311, IMG submission 200449) | Peat permafrost microbial communities from Stordalen Mire near Abisko, Sweden - III_Palsa_N1_3 | ecosystem: Environmental > Terrestrial > Soil > Palsa > Peat permafrost | place: Sweden...
TTGCTTCCGTCTCGACCTTCGCCCTTGCGCAAGCCGCCCCGGCTGGCGGCCCTCCCACCGCCGAACAACGCGCCGCCTGGAAAGCCAAGGCCGAAGGACGCATGCACGAGCACATGGAGATGCGCGCCAAGCATCTCCATGACCTGCTGCAGCTTCGCCCTGACCAGGACGCCGCCCTCCAATCCCTGTTGGCGGCTCTGGCCCCGTCGCACATGGATCACATGGGCGACCATCACATGGGCCCTGACCACAGAGGCCCCGGAGCGGGCGGACCCGGCGCGGCGGGTCATGACGATTTCGCCAAGCTGACCACACCTGAGCGCCTCGACAAGATGGCGGCGATGATGGCCGAACACACAGCCAAGCGTCAGGCGGAGTTCCAGAAGCGCGCCGCGGCGATCAAGGCCTTCTATGCGGTCCTGAGCCCTGAGCAGCAGCGCGCCTTCGATGCGATGCCGCATGAGATGTTCGGTGGGATGCACGGGCGCCACGGCGGCGGTGGCGAGGGCCATGGCGGCTGGGGTCATCACATGGGTCCCGGCGGACCGCACGGACCGGGTGGACCTGGAACGCCGCCCCCGCCACAATAGGCTGGCCTGCCTACCGGCGGCCAATCCAGGAAGGAAACCCAATAATGAAGTCGCAATTGATCGCTCTCGCCGCCGCGGCGCTGCTCGCCTCGGTGTCCGGCGCGAGCCTGGCGCAAGACGCCAATCCACCCGCGTCGACAACGACGACGACGTCCACCACCACCACGGCCACGGGCCCCAACAGCGGCGTCCGCGCCGCGTGTGCGGCTGATTTCGCCAAGGTATGCCCCGGCATCACCGATCTCGCGGCTGTGCGTCAGTGCGTAATGGATAACTTCTCCAGCCTGTCCGATGGCTGCAAGACGGCCATCCAGGCCATGCAGGCGAAGATGCAGTCCGGCGGCGCCGGACACTAATTACGTCTCTTCACGCGGTCGGCGTCGTGCGCCGGCCGCGTGGCTTCCCCCGCTCCTGGTGGACCTGATGGCCCGCCGCCGCCACAATAGGCCGGCCCGCCCACCGGCGGCGCAATTCCAGGAAGGAAACCAAGAATGAAGTCGCAATTGATCGCTCTCGCCGCCGCGGCGCTGCTCGCCTCGGTTTCCGGCGCGAGCCTGGCGCAGGACGCCAATCCGCCCGCCTCGACAACGACGACGACCACCACCACGACGACCACCGGCGGCGGTGTCGCCGCCGTCCGCGCGGCCTGCGACGCGGAAGTCATGAGAATGTGCCCTGGCATCAAGGACACTGACAGCTACCGTCAGTGCGTCACCACCAACTACGCCAGCCTGTCGGACGGCTGCAAATCGGCCATCCAGGCCTATCAGTCCAGCGGCGGTCAGTAACTTTCGTCTCTCCACGCGGTCGGCACAAGGTTCGCCGGCCGCGTGGCTTCGCCTGCCCCGGCGAGAGACGGTTCTGCTTTTTGTTGGAGCGCCTCGTCGGATGGACCCTATGCCCGAAGATGAACAAGGCGATCGACCAAAGGCGGGTCGCGGCGAATTGGCGTTTATTGTCGTCAGCGCCGCCATATTCTTGGCCATAGCGGGCTGTGTGGTCTATTTCGTGGCCAGGATCATTATCTGACCCTTCGGAGCATGCGATGAAGTCCACGCTGGCGGTCTGCGGCCTCGCACTTCTCCTGGCCGCCTGCGCGACGCCGGACGAGCCGGCGCAGCACGACCACAGGGATGGCGACGCCGCCCACAAGCCCCCGCCCGCGGCCAGCCTGTTCATCAGCCCGGCCGGCCAGCCATTCCACGCCGCGCCCGGCGAGCCCTATCCCGTGGACAAATGGTTCGCCCAGGCCAACACGGCCCACGACGGCAAGCTGACCCGCGCCGAGTTCCGCGCCGACGCCGAGCGATTCTTCCATGTCCTGGATGAAAACCACGACGGCGTCATCGACGGCTTCGAGGTCAACGACTACGAGCAGAATGTCGTGCCCGAGATTATCGGCGCCTATAGCGGCGGATCGGCAGCGTCCAGCAGTCGTAGTGGTCGAGCCGGCGGCGGTGGGCGTCGAGGCGCGCCTGGCGGCGGCGCGAAGGGGCCTTCGGCCGGCGCCAACGCGGTGCTGCAGGGCGCGGCGGTTTACGGCCTGTTGAATGAGCCCGAACCCGTCACCGCGACCGACACCAAATTGGACGGCCGCATCACCGCAGCCGAATTCCTCGCCGCCGCCGACCGCCGCTTCGACAAGCTGGACACCAAGCAGCTGGGCTATCTGACCCTGGATACGCTGCCCAAGACCCCCGCGCAGCAGATGGCGTCCGGCAAGTACAAACAGGGCCACAGCGACGACCAGCAACGCCGGGCGCAGCAGCCGTTTTAGCGATCAAGGTCCGACATCCGAGTTCGGCGGCGGGCGCTGGGCCCAGCTCTGCTTCCGACCCCTCAGCGGAAGTTCCGCAGCCGAATTGCGTTCGTGGGTCGGCGCCATAGTATGGCGTCCTGTCCGGGACCGGATAATCGTTCGCGTGGAAATCGAGTTGGGGGCGTGTGGTGGCTGAGGGGCTGCTGGGAGGACTGCTCGGAGGCGAGGAAGAGAAGGCCGAGGCGGAAGCCGCCGCCGAGCGGGCGAGCGCCGAGGCGTTCGCCGCCGCCGTGGCCGCGGAGCAGGCGAAACACCATCCAGGCGTCGCCCGCGCCACGGAAGCCTTCCTAGATGAGCAGCGATTGCTGTTGCAGGGTCAGCGCGAGGAATTGGCGGAGCAGCGGCCGCTGCGCCTCTCCAGCCTGCGCAGCTCATCGCGCGAAGGCAGGCTTCGCCGGTTCGGCCTGCGGATCCGCAACGGCATGCAGGTGCTCACCGCCCTGGTGTTCGCCGTGATTGGCGTCGGCTTGGGCGTTATGGTCTACGACGCCTTCGCCACCCGTTCGGTGGTGGTCGAGCCGTTCGACACGCCGCCGGCGCTGGCGGCGCGAGGGCTCTCGGGCAAGGTGGTGGCCGGCGGCCTGCTGGACGAACTCAGTCGCCTGCAGGCGGCGACGCGGGGCACCGTGGCCAAGCGGCAGCTGTCCAACGCCTGGACAGGCGACATCAAGGTGGAGGTGCCCGAGACCGGCCTCTCCCTAGGCGATATCGACCGCATGTTGAAGGCCCGGTTCGGCCACGACCTGCACATCGGCGGCGATCTGGTGCAGACGGACGCGGGCGGTTTGGTGCTGACGGTGCGCGGGGACGGCGTCCTGCCCAAGGTGTTTACCGGCGCCGCCGGGGATCTGGACAAGCTGACAGCCCAGGCCGCCGAATACATCTATGGCCAGGCCCAGCCGGCCTTGTTCGAGGTCTACCTGACCGACGCGGGACGCAACGCCGACGCGGTGGCCTTCGCCAAGACGGCCTATGCGACCATCAGCCCACAGGATCGGCCCACGCTGTTGAACGACTGGGCCAATGCGCTCGGCAACACGGGCGCGCCGCCGCAGGCCACCTTGCCGCTCTACCGCGAGGCCATCAGGCAGAAGCCCGACTACTGGCCCGCCTATAACAATGTGATGAATGATCAGTGGCTGCTGGGCGACGAGGAGGACGTCTGGCGCACCGGCGAGGCCATGCGCAAAGCCGCTGGCGGCCGTCCTGGCCGCGCGCGTGAGTCCGACTACCAGAATTGGGACGCCCTCGCCTGGAACCTGCCGGCATGGCGGGCCGCGGTGGTTGCCGACACGGCCGCGAACCAAGGCGTCGGAACCGGCGTCGCCGCCGATGGCCCCGTTATCGCCGACGTAGACGTCCGCCTGCACGATCCCGCCGACGCCGAGTTCCAGCTACAGACCGCCCAGGGAGACACCAAGGATCGGACCATCGCCGCCATGACCCATTTCGTCCACGGCCGGATCGCCACCGAGGCCGGCGACGGCGTCCGCGCCGCAGCCGAGATGGAGGCCTTCGCCGCAGCCTTTGTCGATCCGGTGGTATCCACCCAATACCCGGGCTACACCTGCTGGGTCGCGCCGGCGGAAGAGCTGGCCGGCCATCCGGACAAGGCCGACGCGGCGCTGAAGGCCGGCGGCCATTACGTCGACTGCTATCGCTTCCGCGGCGACATCCTCGATCATCGCGGCGATTGGGCCGGCGCCCAGAAGGCTTATGCGGCCGCCGTCGCCATCGCCCCCGACCTGCCGGCCGGCTACCATTCCTGGGGCCTGGCCCTGGCCCGCCACGGCGACCTCGCCGGCGCCATCGACAGGCTGAAGGCGGCCAACCAACGCGGCCCGCACTGGGCCGACCCGCTGAAAGCCTGGGGCGATGTCCTGGCGCGACAGGGCCGCTGGAGAGATGCGCTCGCTAAATACGACGCGGCGCTAAAGTATGCGCCCGCCTGGGCCGAACTGCGCCACGCGCGAGGCGCGGCGGCGGTGCATCGGAGTTGACGGGACGGAGGGCAGCTTCCCCCCGACATTCAGAACTTCCGCTGTTGGGCGGGTTCGCGCCGTCGTCGCTTGGCTCACCCCGCCGTCAGGAATGCGCGTCCGTAAGCGCCAAGCGCCAGGCTGTCCGTCAGCGCGGCGAGACGGCTGGCCTGCAGCAGCCTCGCGCCCTTGAGCGCCGAATGTTTGAACCTGGCCGGCTCGGCGCCCAGATTGACCACGCACAGCACTTGCTCGTTGCCCTGAACCCGCAGCACCGCCAGCACGCCCTCCGGCGCATCGAGGATATCCGCCGACCCGACCCTCAGCGCCGCATGCGCCTTGCGCAGGGCGATCAGCTCGCGGGTCACCGCCAGATGGCTGTCCGGCTTGCCCTCCTGCGCATCCAGCGCCATGGCGGCGTGGCGCGGGTCGATCGGCAGCCAGGGATCGTCCGAGCTGGTGAATCCGGCGTGCGGCGCTGTCGCCGACCACGGAAACGGCGTCCGCGTCCCGTCCCGTCCGGAGTCGCCAGTGTAGGCGGCGATGGCGTAGGGGTCGCGCAGCTTCTCGAATGGCACGTTCGCCTGCGGCAGGCCCAGCTCGTCGCCCTCATACAGGAACAGCGTTCCGCGCAAGCAGAACAGCGCCGCCATCAGCGCGTCCACCTGATCGGCGCTCGGACTGGAGCCCCCGAGCCGTGTGGGAAAACGCACGAAGTCGTGGTTGCCCAGCGACCAAGACGGCCAGCCCGCCGCCGCCCGCCACGGCTCGACCGCCTCCTTGAACAGATCGGCCGAACCCTTGCGCCCATCCAACAGGTGGAAGCTGTAGGCGGTGTGCAGCAGGTCCTTGCCTGCCGTGTATTCCAGCTGCCGCGCCAGCGGCTCGTCGTCGCCGATCTCGCCTAGCATCATCCGATCGGCATAGGCGTCGGTCACCGCCCGCAGCCGCTTGAGAAACCCCAGCGTCTCCGGCTGCGACTTGTCATGCAGATGCCGCTGGTAGGCGTAGGTCCAGCCCGGCGGCCTCTCGTACTCCGCCGGCGGATTATCGGTCAGCGCCGCGTCGTGGAAATAGTAGTTGGCTACGTCCAGTCGGAACCCGTCCACGCCCCGGTCCATCCAGAACCGGGCCACGTCCAGGACCGCCTGCTGCACCTGCGCCGAATGGAAGTTCAGGTCCGGCTGCTGGGTCAGGAAGTTGTGCAGATAGTACTGTCGACGCCGCGCGCCCCAGGTCCAGGCCGGGCCGCCGAAGACGCTCAGCCAGTTGTTCGGCGCCGTCCCGTCCGGCTTGGGATCGGCCCAGACGTACCAGTCGGCCTTCGGATTGTCGCGGCTCCCAGCGCTCTCCTTGAACCAGCCGTGCGCCTCCGACGTGTGGGAATAGACCTGGTCGATGATCACCTTCAGACCCAGGCCGTGCGCCTTGGCCAGCAGGGCGTCAAAGTCGGCCAAGGTCCCGAACAGCGGATCGACGTCGCGGTAATCGCTGACGTCATAGCCATAATCGGCCATGGGCGAGGTGAAGAACGGCGAGAGCCAGATCCCGTCCACGCCCAGGGCCGCCACATAGTCCAGCTTGCCGGTGATCCCGGGCAGATCGCCGACCCCGTCGCCATTGGAATCCATGAAGCTGCGCGGATAGATCTGATAGATCACCGCGCCCCGCCACCAGGGGTCACCGGTCATGCCTGACGCTCCATCAGCCCGGCCAGCTTGGCGTGCTGCAGCAACATCACCGTCTTGGCGTCGATGATCTTGCCGGCGGCCATCATGGCCAGGGCCTGCTCCAAGGTTATCTCCAGCACCTCGATATCCTCGCCTTCGGACGCATGCCCACCGCCGTCGGAGAACCGGTCTTCAGGCCGGTAGGGCGCCGTAAACAGCGACAATCGCTCGGTCACCGCCCCAGGGCTCATGAAGCAGTCGAACACCCTGGTCAGCGCGCCCAGGCGGTAGCCCAATTCCTCCTCGGCCTCCTTGCGCGCGCAGGTCTCCGGATCGTCCGCGTCCAGCACCCCGGCGCAGACCTCGATCAGCGGCTCATGATGCCCGTGCACATAGGCCGGATAGCGGAACTGCCGCACCAGCAGCACCATCCCCCGCGCGGCGTCGTACGGCAGCACGGCGGCCCCATCGCCCCGGTCAAACGTCTGACGCACCTGCGTCGACCAGGTCCCGTCCCGGCGCAGATACTCCAGCGTGGTCTTCTTCAAGGTGGCCCAGTCGTCCGACAAAACCTCGACCTTGAGGATGCGAAGGGTCGGCTCGGTCATGATTCCAACCTGTGTGGGCGAGGGGGTCATCTGGCCTGGTGGGGGCAGGGCTGTCCAGCGCCGACCACCAGGTGGTCAGGAAGCCTCCCGCCTTCGTATCCTCAACCGCGCCGTCGCCTTCGCGACCACCTGCCCGTCCGGCCCATAAAGCTCCGCCCGGGTCCGCGCCTCCCGCTCATCCCGGCTCACCAGCCAGGCCTTGGCGGTCAGTGAGCCCAGCGGGGCGGGGCGCACGAAGGTGGCGGTCAGCTCCATGGTCACCGAGGTCAGCTCCGGCGGCAGCTGGGCCAGCAGCGCCACCGAGGTCGCCGAATCCAGCATCGCCGCCTCGAACCCGCCCTGCACCCCGCCGTGCCGGTTGGCGAACTCGGGCGGGGCGAAAAAGCTTAAGGTCACCGACCCGTCGGCCAGGTCGATCGCCTCGATCTTCCGCCCAAGCAGCGTCGGCGCCGGCGGCGTGAACGCCAGGTGCGCGTTGAGGTCCGGCCCCTCGCTCAAAGCGCCAGAGGCTCGGCGATCCCGGTCACTGTCAGCGCCAGGGTGCGGTCGCGGCTGATCGACCATGCGGCGGCCAGGTGCGAGAGGATCACGATGAAGGTCACTGGCACGAGGGCCAGCATGCCGATCTGCAATGGCGAGAACCCATACATGGTCTTCACATGGTCGCTGACATAGCCGACGAAGGTCGGGCCGCCGCCAAGGCCGATGATGTTGAGGACGAACAGCAGGATCGCGCCCGACATCGCCCGTTTGGCCGGCGCCACCGCGTTCTGCACCACGGCCAGGGCGGGGGCCAGGTACATGTTATTGAAAAGAAACGGGAACACGACGAAGATCATCGCCAGCTGCCAGGTGCCGGCGATCACAAAGCCGATGAAGAATGGGATGCTGATCACATAGGCCAGCGCCGGCAGCCACGCGTACCAGGCCTTGTTGACGACCGCGAGCCGGTCCGTCAGCCAGCCCGAGCCGAAGGTGCCGACCGCGCCGGTGATGGCGCTCGCCAGACTATAGTAGAGCGCGTAGTCCCCGGGCGGCATGTGCAGGCTCTTGCGCAGGAGCGTCGGCGCCCACAGCACCACCCCGTAACCCACGAAGGCCGAAAGGCCCGAACTGAGCGCCGTTAGCATCAGGGTGCGGTTGGCCAGGAAGCCGCCGATGCTCTGCAGCAGCGGCGGGCTCGGCGGGTGCGACGTCTCCCCATCGGCGGTCACGTCATAGCGCCCGCGCTTGGGCTCCCGGACCAGGATCAGGGTAAGCAGCGCCATCACGATGCCGGGCGCCCCCACCGTCAGGAAGGCGGCGCGCCAGCCGTAGGCGCTCACCACCAAAACGCCGATCGCCGCCCCCAGGCCGGTGCCGAACGGTACGCCGAGCGAATAGATCGCCAGCGCCGTGCTGCGCCGCTGCGCCGGGAAATAGTCGGCCAGCAGAGCGTAGGAGGGGGGCGATCCGCCAGCCTCGCCGACGCCGACGCCCATCCGCGCGGCCACCAGCATCGGATAGGTCTGCGCCAGGCCGCAGGCCATGGAGAAGGCGCTCCAGGCGGTGCAGGCGAAAGCGATAATCCGCACCCGGTGGGTCCGGTCCGCCAGCCAGGCCAGCGGGATGCCGAGGAAGGTATAGAACAGTGCGAAGTAGAGCCCGCCCAGATTGCCCATCTGGGTATTGGTGAGGTGCAGGTCCTTTTGAATTTCCGGCGCCAGGGTGGCGATGATCTGCCGGTCCAGAAAATTCAGCGTGTAGACGATCGATAGGAAGATCGCGACGAAGTAGCTGTAGAACGAGGCGTTCTGCTTTTCGGCCGTCTGCGGTTCCGCCATCTCAATCCCCCCAAGGGCTTTACGCCCCATCTTCGCGCCAGGTTGACAGCATATCGGCCCCGCCGCTAGCGGGTCGCCAATCGAGCCGTCGCGTAAAACCTAAGCGATGAGGATCGTCGTCGTATTACCGTGGGGAAACACGCCGGTCGGGGAGGGCGGTCAAGCGACTTTAGATTTAACCGCTAAGGACGCGAAGGAGCGCGAAGCGCTCATTGAAGGCGACACACTGTCCTTCGAAGATTGGAACGCCGGCGTAGCCCGCCTTCGCGTTCTTGGCGTCCTTAGCGGTGAATCAGATTAGCGCCGGTCCACAGCGGCCAGGCGCGCGGCCGCATCGGTCACCGACCAGGCCGGTTCGTCCATCAGATCGTCGATGGATTCCGACAGGCGGGCGGCGAGCAGAAGAACATCCGGCCGTGCGTCGCAGAAATGGCTGTCCGCGCAATGCCGCGCGATCGCCACGGCCAGGCCGGCGATCGCCTCGCCCAACAGTTCCCAGCGCGCGAGGTCTGCGTTCAGGGCGGTTGCCGTGGTTCCGGACCGGAACGTGCGTCGAACGGCGTTGTGATCGTCCTCAGCGTCACGCAATCGCGACAGGGCGCTGTCGACGGTAAGCGTCGCCAAGGCAGGCGGGAGGGGCGGGGCCATGTCTCGGACATGGGTGCCTGTAAGGCACATATAAAGCCCAACCACAGGCTTGGCGAAAATCCCGACTATGTTCCAATAATGGCCGATTGACGCTCTTGAGCGCCTCAGCCGCCCGTGCCGGTCCTGGCGCCTCTGAGCGCTTGGATGACCGCCAGCGCCTGGGCTCGCTCTGGGACGGTCAGCTGCTCCCAGAGCGACCAGAGGCCCTCGGGCGCGGTGGGGTCGACGTTGATCAACCGCGCCGGTTCGGTCCTCAACGCTTCCGCCGCCGCCTCAAGGAACGGCTGGTCATAGCGCCGCGAACCGCGCTCGATCTTGGTCAGATAGCTGCGCGCGATGCCGATCCGTTCGGCCAGCTGCTCCTGGGTCAGGCCGCGATACTTGCGCCATTCCCGGATGCGATGATTGGGGTGGGCCTCAGCGATCATGGGCGCATTGTCGCAGGTTCTAAAAAAATTTCCAGTGCCATAACGTCACTTTTTTCTTGACGCGTGTGGTGACGATATGGCACATCATGTTCATGATACGTTCTTGCATTCAGGCCGCTTCCAGTCGTTCTCTCGCCAAATCAGGCCCTTGCGCTCGTTGCGCCGGCCGCCTGATTCGTGTGCTGGTTGTGCCCAAAATGAGTACACGTAAAACAAGTACAAATCAGGCTCGTGCAGCCAGAGGGAGTATGTTAGCGTCTGGCTGCTCGAAGATCGGCGGCGAGTCGAACCCCTTCGGGCGCACAGCACGCGTGCCGGACTTCCCCGACCCCCCGGTCTGTCCGACGCGTGTGGAGGGGGCGTGTGTCGCCGATCGTCCGCGCCCCCTCCCGGCTGGCCGCGCGTTCCTTCCGCCAACCCGTCATCCGCCGCGAACTCTGGTCGTCCGATGACCCGGGAATTGGCGCGAAACCATGCCGGCGGGTGGACGCAGGATCGCATCGACATGCTCTATCGCCACTTCGCCCTAGGCATGACCGCCGGGGAAAGCGCCGACGCCCTGGGCGGGGTCAGCCGCAACGCGGTGCTCTGCAAACGCCTGCGCCTGGGCCTGACGACCCGAGCCACCGTGTCTTGCTACGATC
>Ga0302311_10008680_pt1 | contig 10201 bp, 8 predicted proteins | sample III_Palsa_N1_3_FD_200449 | JGI IMG/M metagenome (GOLD analysis project Ga0302311, IMG submission 200449) | Peat permafrost microbial communities from Stordalen Mire near Abisko, Sweden - III_Palsa_N1_3 | ecosystem: Environmental > Terrestrial > Soil > Palsa > Peat permafrost | place: Sweden...
ACACAGGTGTCCATGGTGCTGCTCGATGTCGGCCTGCCCGACGAAGATGGCTGGAGCGCGCTGAAATGGCTGCGCGCGCGCAGCGATCTTCCTATCATCATGCTGACCGGCAAAGGCGAGATGACCGACAAGGTGGTCGGACTCGAACTCGGCGCCGATGATTACCTGGCCAAGCCCTTCGAATTGCGCGAGCTGCTGGCCCGCATCCGCACCATTCAGCGGCGCACCGAAAAGGCGGCGGGCATCGCCGCCACGGCGCCCGCCGCCCAGAGCGGCTTGAATGGCAAGATCACCTTCGCCGGCTGGGTGCTCGACCCGGCCAGCCATCTGGTCAAGTCCGACGCCGGAGAAACGCTGCATCTGACCCAGGCCGAATTCCGCATTCTCTCCCTGCTGGCCAAGAACCCCAATATGGTGGTGCCGCGCGACGATCTGATGACCGCGGCGGCCGGGCGCGACTGGGATCCCTTCGACCGCAGCGTCGATGTCCATATCAGCAATCTGCGCAAGAAACTGGATCTCGACCCCGACCTGCCCAGCTTGATCCGCACCGTGCGCGGGGCTGGGTATATGTTTGTGCCGAAGCGAGATTAGGGGGCGGGGCGCCCGGAATGGCGGCAAAGCGCTGATCAGCGCTGTGCCGCACTCGCCGTAAGGCCATCCCTTAAAACTGCGAGTAGTCCATTTCGGCCAAATCCGCGAGCAGCCCCCGTTCCTTCGGCTTCCAGCCCAGCCGCTTCTGCGTCCAGCCGCTCGAAGCCGGCATGCTCATCCCGACAAACATTCCCATCCAGCCGAAATGCTCCTGCGCCTGGTCGGGCGACAGCGAAACCACCGGAACACCCAGACCTTTGCCAAGTGCTTCGGCGATATCGCGGGCCGGAATGCCTTCCTCGCCCACCGCGTTGAAGCGCTCGCCCGCGGTCCCCTGCTCCACCGCCAACCGATAGAGTCTGGCGACGTCGAGCACATGGCCGGCCGGCCAGACGTTGCGGCCTTCGCCGACATAGGCCGAAACACCCTTCTGACGGGCGATCTGGGCCAGCGGCGAGATCAGCCCCTGCTTGCGCGTGTCGTGCACCTGCGGCAGGCGGACCACCATTACCCTGAGTCCGGCCTCCAGCAATTCATTGCCCGTCACCTCGGAAATCACGCGGGGATTGGGGTTATCGACATTGATCACATCTTCAGTAGCCGGCTTGCCGGGCTCCTTGGTGCCCATGCCGGTGCCCGAGGTGATGACGAAGGGGCGATCGGACCCCGCCAGCGCCTCGCCCATCGCCCGGATGACCCGCTGGTCCTTCTGGCAATTGGCGACGAAATTCGAGAAATCGTGATCGAAGGCGCAGTGGATCACCGCATCGGCCTGGGCCGCGCCGCGGCGAAGACTGTCCAGATCCTCCAACGTGCCGCGCCAGGGTTCGGCGCCGGCCTCGATCAGGGTTTTCTCGCCAGCCTCCGATCGCGTGAGGCCCAGCACCTGGTGCCCGGCGCCGAGCAATTCGGGAATAATGTGCGAGCCGATGAAGCCGGTCGCGCCTGTCAGGAAAATACGCATCGTGAAACTCCGGTTGGGTCGAGCTCACTGTAGATCCCTGCTTTGTCATGTTATAGTAGTGACCTTATCAGGGTATAATGACTAACAGGAACGCGGTGTCCGTCGATACGATCAATACGCTGGGAGCCTTTCTGCGGAACCGCCGCCTGCGACTGGACCCGGTCGCCTTGGGCTTTCCCAAGGAGCGCCGGCGCACGCCGGGCCTGCGCCGCGAGGAGGTCGCCCAACGCGCCAATATCAGTCCGACCTGGTACACCTGGTTGGAACAGGGCCGCGGCGGCGCGCCGTCGGCCGATGTGCTCGACCGCATCGCCGCCGGCCTGATGCTGACCGAGACGGAGCGGGAGCATCTCTACATGCTCGGGCTGGGCCGGCCGCCGGAGGTCCGTTACAAGCTGGTGGACGGGGTGACTCCCCGCCTTCAGCGCGTGCTCGACGCTTTCGACGCCAGCCCCGCCCTCATTAAGAATGCGACCTGGGACGTGATCGCCTGGAACCGCGCCGCCGCCGCGCTGCTGCTCGATTACGGCGAGATGGCGCCGAAAGACCGCAATATCCTGCGCATGATGTTCGCCGATCCGCGGATGCGCTCGGCCCAGCAGGATTGGGCCAGTGTCGCCCGCTATGTGGTGGGGGCGTTCAGAGCCCACGCCGTCCGCGCCGGCGCCTCCGAGGAGGTCGCGCGTCTGGTCGAGGAACTCTCCCGGCTCAGCCCGGAATTCGACGCCTTGTGGCGGAGCAATGAGATCAATGCGCCGGCGGAGGGAGTCAAGCGCATCCACCATCCGCAACTCGGCGCGCTGGAGATGGAAATCTCCGCCTTCGCGGTGGACGGACGGCCGGAGCTGGGGATGATCGTCTACAATCCGCTCACCGAGGCGGACGCAGAGCGTATCCGCGCGCTTCTCACTAGATCGTGAAGTCTCAGGAGGTTGTCGGTGGCGACCAGCTGCTGCGCCGCCCTCATTTCTCATCCCCTGAGATGGCATTTCGGATGGCGCGGGCCAATTCCTCGCGCTGATAGGGCTTGCTGAGCAGCCCGATGCCGAGGTTGCGCATATTGAGCGCCTCGTCATTGTTGGGGAACCCGGAGGTCAGCAGAATGCGGACCTGTGGCCAGCGCTCCCGTACCATCGCGGCCAGATCGAGCCCGTCCGCCTTGCCCGGCATCACGATGTCGGTGAACAACAGATCGACCGGCTTGCCGCCCGACAGATAGTCCAGCGCGTCGGCGACGTTGCTGACCGCCGTCGGCTGATAGCCGAGCTGAGTCAGCATGCGGGTGGCCAGGCGCCGGATCGAATCATTGTCCTCGACCAGCAGGATCTTCTCGCCCTGCCCCAGCGGCACGGCTTCGATAACAGCCTCCTCCGCCTGGTCGCCGGCCTCGCGGACGCGCGGCAGGAACAGCCGGAAGGTGGTGCCCACCTCGACCTCGCTATAGACATTGATATGGCCGCCCGACTGTTTGATGAAGCCGAACACCATCGACAGGCCGAGGCCGGTGCCGGCGCCGCGCTCCTTGGTGGTGAAGAAGGGCTCGAAGATGTGATTGATCACTTCCTCGCTCATGCCGATGCCGGTGTCGCTGACCTCGATCATGGCGTGATCGCCGGGCGTCACCTCGGGATGACGGGCGGCGAATTCGGCGTCGAGACGGCGATTCCTGGTGGCGACGGTCAGCCTACCGCCCTTGGGCATGGCGTCGCGCGCATTAGTGGCCAGATTGACCAGCGCCGCCTCGAGCTGAGCCCCATCCACCATCACCGGCCATAGATCGACGGACAGGTCGGTTACGATCTCGACGCGTTCGCCGAGCGTGCGACGCAGCAGCACCATCTGGTCGTGGATCAGGGCGTTGATGTCCACATGCTCGGGCCGTAAAGGCTGACGCCGGGCGAAAGCCAACAGGCTGCGGATCAGCGCGGCGCCGCGCAACGCCGCGTCGCGCGCCTCGCGGCAGGTAGTCACCAGATCCTCGTCCTCGGGCGGCAGGATTTCCGACAGCAGACTGAGATTGCCGAGGATCACCAGCAGCAGATTATTGAAATCATGCGCCAGCCCGCCGGTCAGTTGGCCGATCGCCTCCATCTTCTGGGCCTGGCGCAGTTGGTCTTCCAGCGCGTGGCGCTGGGTCAGATCCTCCATCGCTATCACCACGCCCTGGAAGGTCAGGCCCTCGAACACCGGCTCGGCCGACAGATTGACGCGGACCAGCCTCCCATCCTTGTGATGGCGTTCGACCTGCATGTCGCGGATCTCTTCGCCCCGTCTCATCTGGACGAACAGCCCATCGAGATCGGCCCGCTCGGTCTCGGTCAGCGCCGGCAGAGGCTTGCCGATCGCCTGCAGCGTGCTGTAGCCGAAGATCGCCTCGGCGCCGCGGTTCCACAGCAGGACGTCGCCGCCCGGGCCGGCGTGGATAATCGCCAGTGGCGTCGCATCCAGCGTCTTGCTCATCAGCCGGGCGTTATAGTGCAGCGCCGCCTCGACCCGCTCGCGGTCGGCCGCTTCCTTGTCGAGGTCCGAAGCGGTAACCGACAATTCGCGGGTGCGCTGCACGACCATCGCCTCGGCCTGCATGCGGGTCAGTCGCTCGCGGTCGGCATAGGCCGCCGCCAGCAGGGTCAGCAGCAATCCCGCCGCCAGCCACAGCCAGGCGACCGAAGAGGACAGCTCCTGCGCGGTGCTCGACGGAAAGCGGAACACCAGACTCCAGGTCCTCCCCAGCACATCGAAATGGCGTTCGGTCAGGAAGGTGGACTGTTTTTCCTCAGCGCGCGCATCCGCCGCCGACACCACCTCGAACCGGCCGGCGCGGGGCTCGTAGATGGCGGCGATCCGGTCTTCCTCGGAAATCGTTCCGTCGATGAAAACTTCCATATTCTCAGGAATATCGGGCGTGTCGCGCACCGCGCTGGTTAGCAGCGCCAAGAAGTCGACCCCGGTGACGACGAACCCCCGCAGCGTCTCGCGCCGTTCGGCCGGGGTCAGGGGCACCCCGTCGCCATGATAGACGGGATACAGCATCAAATAGCGCGGTTTGTCCTGCGGGCGAACCAGCGGCCGCACCGGCGGGCTGGCGGCCGGTTTTCCCTCCTCGATGGACCGCTCGATGATCTGGCGCCGGTTGGCCTCGGACATCACGTCGAGTCCGCGCAAAGGGGTGGTGACCTCCAAAGCGTGGACCTCGAGCCAGATCGGCAGATAGTCGGGGCGATCCCCCGCCGCCCCGACCGTACCGTCCTTCCGCCACTCGCTGATGGCGAAAGGTCCCTGCCCGTCGCTTTCGGCCGAGCGCTCGAAAGCGGCGCGGTCGGCGGCGGTGACGTAGGGAGACCAGGCGATGATGCGGGTCGGATCGGTGCCGGTCACCGAACCGACGAAGCGGCGGAACCGGGTCGGGTCGATGCTGTCCGAGGATTGGACGAAATTGGCGACCGATTCGACCGGCGCCGCCGCGGCGGCAATCTTGGCCTTCATGTCCTGGGTGCGCCACTGGGCGCGATATTCGAGGATCTCTTGAATGCGTTGGTGATCGAGCTGCCGGGCGAACCAGGCCGTGCCGCAGGACAACAGGAAGCCGATCACGAGGATCAGCAACAGAGCCCGCCAGCGCCCCAACGCCTTGAGGCTCACCGGATCCGCCGGGCTGCGCAACGCGCCGGAGCGCCAGAATTCCATATAGCCGGGACCAATGAAATTGCCGATATGAGAATGCTACAAGTCATATCGGCTCTTTTCAACGAACAGCTGAACAGTGTAGCCGGGCCATATCTTTTAGCGCCGATTCGGCGATCACCGATGTAATAAAGTACGGGCCGTGAAATCGTCGCGCGGCATCGGTTCGGCCATCAAGTAACCTTGGCCAAAATCCATGCCGAATTCGCGCACCAGCTCGTAACATCCCTGGGTCTCGATCCCCTCGGCCACCGATTCGAGGCCGAAATCCCGCGCCAGACGGGTCACCGAGGCCATGATCATGCGCTCCTCGGGACGCGACTCGGCATGGGTGACGAAAGAGCGGTCCAGCTTGATCTTGTTGAAAGGCAGATCGCGCAGCGCCACCAACGAGGAATAGCCGGTGCCGAAATCGTCCAGCGCCAGATTGATCCCGGCCGACCGCAGGCGGCACAGCGCCGTGCAGATCTGTGGCACGTCCAGCGCCGACAGCGATTCGGTGATCTCGAGCGTCAGGCGGCGCGGCGGCACGCGATGCTCGGCCAGCAGATCGATCACTTTCGGCACGAAGTCGGCGCGCGTCACCATGTCGGCGGTGACATTGACCGAAATATTGAAATAGCCGGCGCCGTTGGCCAGCGTGCTCCAGTCGCGCAGCGCCTGGTCTAGCACGCGGTAGGTCAGGGCCGGCATCAGCCCCTGCACCTCGGCCTCGGGAATGATGTCGGAGGGCAGCATCAGCCCCTGCTCGGGGTGCATCCAGCGGACCAGCGCCTCGGCGCCGCTCACCTTGCCGGTGCGCATATCGAAGATCGGCTGGTAGAAGGGCAGCACCTCGCCGCTCTCGATCGATTCACCCAGCGTGCTCATATGCGCCGCCGCCTTGCGCCAGCGGAAATGGGCCAGGATGCTCTCGAGCGCCGACATCTCGAAGGGCTTGCTGAGAACGCCGGCAACGGTGCAGTTCTGCTCAGCGCAGGCCGCGCGCACCCTATCGAGCGTGTGGCTGCCATAACCGCTCATCAGCACCACCGGGATGCTGATGCCGGCCGTCGCCAATTGCCGGATCAGCGACAAGGCGTGGTCGCCGCCGACATGCAGGTCGAGCAGCATCAGCGCAGCGCCGGCGGTGGCGCCGCTATCCACGGCATCCAGCGAATTGACAGTACGGGATTCGAACCCCATGCGGCGAACCACCTTGTCGAGCAGCGACAGCACCTGCGGATCGTCATCCACGACCAGCACGCGGTTGCGGTCGGCGGCCGGTTCGGCCTGGCGCCCGATGGCGCCACGGATGGCGGTGCGAACGCGCTCAAGACGGGATGCGTCGAACATCGGGGGAAAACTCGTCGTGGCGGTGGACATTTCAGGCACTCCAGCGGGGGGCGACGCCGTCGTCGGGTTAAACAGACGATAGTCCGGCACACCGCCAGAAGCATGTTGGGAAGGGCTAACTCTTGTAAGGAAAGGTAAGCGTCCTCAAACTGGGGAAATGTTGGAACGTATCTATTCTTGGGAATTCCCCATTCCGCCCGACGCCATCGACGGCAACGGGCATGTCAACAATGTGCGGTTCGTACAATGGATGCAGGACATCGCCATCGCCCACGCCGCCCATAACGGCGCGACGGCGGCGGCCAAGGCGAGCGGCGGAACCTGGTTCGTCCGCTCGCACCGCATCGATTATCTGGGCCAGGCCTTTCCCGACGACACGCTGCTGGCGCAGACCTGGGTGGTCGACCTCCAGCGTGTCCGCTCACGCCGGCGCTTCCGCTTCCTGCGCGCCGCCGACCGCGCGGTGCTGGCCCGCGCCGAAACCGAATGGGCTTACGTCGACAGCACCACCGGCCGCCCCCGCCCCATCCCATCCGAGGTGACGGCTTGCTTCATGGCGGCGGGCGAGGAAGAGCCGGCGCTCTGAGGATATCCCATGGAAAATCAGTGGCTCGCTTACGCCAAACGCTTGCAGGCCATCGCCTCGACAGGCCTGCACTACACCAAGGACGAATTCGACCGGGAGCGGTATCGCGAGATCGGCGAGATCGCCAACGGTATGCTGGCCGACACTAGGCAACAGACACTGCCAGCCTTCTCTCTTGGCTCTCGTGATAAAGTGCGAGAGCTAGCCAGTCACCGCCAACCCGCATAGGTGAGCCTATTTTCCGAGGCAAATCGACCTTGTCCACCATACGTGCCGCCGCGCTTATCGGTGCTTTCTGGCTCATCATCGGGCGTTCCGCCTCTGCCGAGCCGCCTTGCCTGAGAATTGGCATCGATCCGGGTGCGTTGGGGGCCAAGGCGACCGCCACTGTGGTGAAGGCCCTCTACGACCAAGCCGGCCTGTGCGTCACTATTCAGGAAATCCCAAACAGACGCATCGCGACCATGATTCGGGCCCATGAACTGGACGGCGAAGGTGCGAGGATCGGCGACTATATCGCCGGCTCACCCGACTTACTTCCCATTCCCACGCCTTTGGTCGCGGTGATCGGCAAACTCTACTGGCTCAAGGGCCAAGGCCGGCCGGAAGGATCTGGCCACACCGTCGGATTCATTCGGGGGTATATATGGCCGCCGCTGGCGGCTCAAACCCTCGATCTGAGCACCACGGAGGTCGCCGACCAGAACAGTCTGGCCAAGATGGCCGCGACCGGGCGCCTCGACGGGTTCTTCATGACGGATAAGGAATTCGCGCGGCTTCAGACCGTCGATCGTGAGAAATTCGAGAGTGCGCCGGTGAAGGATCTGACCGTATTTCACTGTGTCACCCGAGACCGTGCCGCGCTTGTACCACGCCTGGACAAGGCCCTGCGAAAGATGAAGGCCGACGGCACCTTGGAACAGCTGTTTCGGGGGCCGGCATCCAAAGAAGCCCATAATTGAGCACCTGTCGCCCTCATAACGTTCTTGGACGCGCGGGCAGCAATAACCACGATTGATCGAACGCTCAATCCCTAGCACAGTATCCGCCTTTTGCGATTCCGCAGCTTCCGGGGGAAAGACCCATCATGAAGACCCTATTCTGGCGCGCGGGCCTCGCGGCGCTGGCCTGCCAGTTCATGGCGACGGCCGCTCTGGCCCAGCCGGCGGCGACGCTGGCCAACGAAACGCCCGACCATTTCACCGTCAAGACCGACTCGTGGGATTATGTCCGCCGCGACGTCATGATCCCGATGCGCGACGGCACCAAGCTGTTCACCGTGATCCTCATTCCGAAAGGCGCTGCCCACGCCCCGATCATCCTGTCGCGCACGCCCTATGGCGCCGCCTCGCGTTTCGCCAAGAACAGCAGCGCCCACCTGGCCGAGGTGATCGACAGCGATCCGGCCCGCGACGCGACTTTGGACGGCGGCTACATCCGCGTGGTGCAGGACATCCGCGGCAAGCACGGCTCCGAGGGCGACTATGTGATGACCCGGCCTCTGAAGGGCCCGCTCAATCCGACCGAAGTCGACCACGCCACCGACACCTATGACACGATCGACTGGCTGGTGAAGAACGTGCCGGAGACCAATGGAAAGGTCGGCATCATCGGCATTTCCTATGACGGCTTCACCTCGCTGGAAGCCCTGTTCCATCCGCATCCGGCCTTGAAGGCGGCCATTCCGATCAATGCGATGGTCGATGGCTGGAAGGGCGACGACTGGTTCCACAATGGCGCTTTCCGTCAGGACAGCCTGCTCTACGCCTATGGGCAGCAGGCGACGCGCGGCAGCGACATCTCCTGGTGGAGCGACGAATATGACAGCTACACCGACTGGCTGCAGACCGGCTCGGCCGGCGACATGGCCAAGAAGCACGGCATGGACAGCATCGGTTTCGCGCAGAAGCTGATCGCCCACCCCGCCTATGATTCGTTCTGGCAGGACCAGGCGGTCGACAAGCTGCTGGTCAAGGAAGGTCTCAAGGTTCCGACCATGCTGGTGCACAGCCTGTGGGACCAGGAAGACATCTATGGCAACATGGCGGCCTATAAAGCCCTGCACGCCAAGGGGGACAATTCCAACCTCTATCTGGTGATGGGCCCCTGGTTCCACCATCAGCAGCGTCTGGACGGCAGCTCGATCGGCGCGATCAAATGGGGCAGCGACACCGCCCTCTATTTCCGCCGCAACCTGGTCAAGCCCTTCTTCGACCATTTCCTGAAAGACGGCGCGCCGGCGATGCATATCGCGCCGGTGACCGCCTTCGAATCGGGCACCAACGGCTGGCACGATCTGAAGAGCTGGCCGCAGGGCTGCGAATCGGGCTGCTCGGTCGAGAACAAGCCGCTCTATCTGACCCAGAAGGGTGGCCTGTCCTTCCAGGCGCCGGCCGCGTCGCAGCCGGGCTATGAGGATTACGTCTCCGACCCGACCAAGCCGGTGCCGTTCATCCCCCGTCCGGTCAACATCTCGGGCGCCAACGGGAGCCGCTGGTCGCAGTGGCTGGTCAGCGATCAGCGCGACGCCGCCAGCCGCACCGACGTGCTGGTCTTCACCTCGGACGTTTTGCGCGAGCCGATGAAGCTGGCCGGCGAGCCGATCGCCAATCTGATCGCCTCGACCACCGGCACCGACGGCGACTTCGTGGTCAAGCTGATCGACGTCTATCCGCCGGAGGACGGCTATCAGCCGGAGATGGGCGGCTACGAGTTCCCGGTCGCGATGGACATCCTGCGCGGCCGTTATCGCGACGACGCCAGCCATCCCACGGCCATCCCGGCCAATCAGCCGACGAAGTTCCGCTTCGCGCTGCCCAACGTCAATCACGTCTTCCTGCCGGGCCACAAGATCATGGTGCAGGTCCAGTCCAGCTGGTTCCCGATCTATGACCGCAACCCGCAGACCTTCGTGGACAACATCTTCCTGGCCAAACCCCAGGATTACCAGAAGGCCACCATCAAGGTGTTCGACGCCGGCGACAAGGCCAGCTTCGTCGAGCTGCCGGTGGTCAAGGGCAACAAGTAAGGACGGCGCTTAA
>Ga0302311_10008681_pt1 | contig 10200 bp, 13 predicted proteins | sample III_Palsa_N1_3_FD_200449 | JGI IMG/M metagenome (GOLD analysis project Ga0302311, IMG submission 200449) | Peat permafrost microbial communities from Stordalen Mire near Abisko, Sweden - III_Palsa_N1_3 | ecosystem: Environmental > Terrestrial > Soil > Palsa > Peat permafrost | place: Sweden...
CCTCATCGCCGGCGCCAAGTGATGAGGAGCGGCGAGGTGAACAGCGTCCGGATCGCCTACGGGTGGCACTGGGCAAGATGGATGGTGCGTTCTCGACCGCGATGGTCGCGAGAGAGGCGGGTCTCAGCGACGAGAAGGCGCTCGCTCGCTTGCAGCAGCTTGAGCGCCGCGGCCAGGTCCGGCGCGTCGGGAAGCGGTGGTCGACGGAGTCGCTTCCGAGCGACGTTGAGGCCGCGATGGATCGGCTCGCGGCGCGGACGAGCAACCTGCGGATCGTCCGGGAACCGGCGCGCGTCGGCTGACCAGCGTTCCGTTCACGCTTGTGGCTGGATCGTTGCTGGCGGGCCCTTCGCGGACCGGATGATCCGTACAGGGCGTCACGGCGTATAAGGGTGGAGATGACGACGACGCGCGGCATGGCGCCCGATGTAGCGAAGCGGCGACGCTCGCCGCTCGCGAGCGGCTCGGTTCGCGCGCACCTGTTGAGAGGTGTGGCCGGGCTGGCCGCCGCCGTGCTCGCGATCATGTTGGTGGCGGTGGTTGGTCCGGTGTCGCTCGTGCTGCTGCCCCTTACCGCGGTCGCCTGGCGGGGCTGCCCGACGTGCTGGACGATCGGGTTGTTCGGCACCCTCGCCGACGACCGCGCCCGGCGCAGCTGTTCCCGTTGCGGGCCGGTTTTCGGCCCTCGTTAGTCCCTGTCATACAGGTCCGTTTTCCGCTAGACGCGCGCGCTGGGGTGTGCCAGGGTGTCTGCATGGACTTCGACTCGGATCGCGTCTGGCAGGCCATCGAGGCGTGCGATCCCCGTTTTGACGGGTGGGTGTTCTGCGGCGTGAAGACGACCGGCACCTACTGTCGCCCGAGCTGTCCCGCGCGCACGCCCAAACGCGAGAACGTGCGCCTGTTCGTGTCCGCCGCCGCCGCGCAATCGGCTGGCTTTCGCGCATGCAAGCGCTGCCGCCCGGACGCGACGCCGGGCTCGCCCGAGTGGGATCTGCGCGCGGATCTCGTCGGGCGCGCGATGCGGCTGATCGCTGACGGCGTGGTCGACCGCGAGGGCGTCGGCGGCCTCGCGCGGCGGCTCGGCTACACCGAGCGCCACGTGCACCGGCAGCTCGTCGCGGTCGTCGGCGCCGGCCCGCTCGCGCTCGCCCGGGCGCAGCGCGCGCAGACCGCTCGCATCCTGATCGAGACGACCGCGCTACCGATCACTAGCGTGACGTTCGCGGCGGGCTTTCAGAGCGTGCGCCAATTCAACGAAACGATCCGCAAGGTGTTCGCACTGACGCCCACCGAGCTGCGCAGAGGCGCGCGCAGATGCGGGCGTCCGGAGGCCAGCGGCGCGCTGTCGCTGCGCTTGCCCTACCGCGCGCCGCTGGACGCCGACGGTCTCGTCGCGTTCCTGGCGCTCCGCGCCGTCGCCGGCGTTGAGCAGGTGCTCGACGGTGCCTACCGGCGCAGCCTGCGGCTGCCGCACGGCGCCGGCGTCGTCGAGCTGCGCCCCGCTGAGGGCCACGTGCACGCGCGCTACTGGCTCGACGACCTGCGGGACCTCGGCGCCGCGATGCAACGCTCGCGCGCGCTGCTCGACCTCGACTCCGACCCAGACAGCGTCACCGAGGTGCTCGGCAACGAGCCGCTGCTCGGAGCGCTCGTGCGCCGCGCACCGGGACGGCGCGTGCCCGGTGCGGTCGACGGCGGTGAGCTGGCCGTTCGCGCCGTGCTCGGTCAGCAGGTCTCTGTGCGCGGCGCCGCGACGCTCGCCGGCCGTCTGACGGCCGCACACGGCGACGTGCTCAAGCGACCGCTCGGCACGGTCACGCACGTGTTCCCGTCCGCCGGCGCGCTCGCGGACGCGGATCCCACGACGCTCGCGATGCCGGTCGCCCGCCGGCGCGCGCTGCTCGGGCTTGTCGCTGCGCTCGCGAACGAGGAGCTCGTGATCGACATCGGCGCCGATCGTCTGCAGGCGCGCGACCGCTTGCTCGCGCTGCCGGGGATCGGCCCGTGGACGGCCGAATACATCGCGATGCGCGCGCTGCGAGACCCCGACGCGTTCCTGCCCAGCGACCTCGGTGTGCGCCACGCGCTCGAGCAGCTCGGGCACACTGGCGAGCCCGCGAGCGCCACCAAGCTCGCCGAGCGCTGGCGACCGTATCGCGCTTACGCCGTGCAACATCTGTGGGCATCGCTGCCAGCCGCGCGCGCGAAGCACGGTGCGCCCGCTGGTCGTAACCCTCCCGCCGTTCGCGACCCCGGTCGGCTCGCTGCGTGAGACACGCCCGAGCGCCGACCGACGCGACGTTCACCCACCCAGGAGAGTCACCGCATGACCACGCACGCTGACAAGGCCGCCCGCTTCCTCGAACTCCATCGACAGGACCGCGTACTGCTCCTGGCCAACGCCTGGGACGTCGGCTCAGCGAAGCTACTTGCCTCGCTCGGCTATCAGGCCCTCGCCACCACCAGCAGCGGCTACGCCGCGAGCCTCGGGCGTCTCGATTACGGCGTTACCCGCGAGGAGTCGCTCGCCCACGCCGCCGCGCTTGCGGCCGCTACCGACGTGCCGGTGTCGGCGGACCTCGAGGAGTGCTTCGCGATGGACACCGCCGGCGTCGCAGAGACCGTGCGCCTCGCGCTCGACGCCGGCCTCGCCGGCTGCTCGATCGAGGACTGGGACCCACGCGAGCATCGGCTTTACAACGTCGCCGAGGCGACCGAGCGCGTCGCCGCGGCGGCCGAAGCGGCGCACGCCGCTGATGTTCATCTCGTGCTGACCGCCCGCGCCGAGAACTACCTTCGCGGCAACCCCGACTTGAAGGACACGATCGCACGCCTACAGGCCTACCAAGAGGCGGGCGCCGACGTGCTGTACGCGCCCGCGCTCGACCGCCCCGAGAGCCTGCGCGAGCTGCTCGCGGCGACCGACCTCCCCGTCAGCGTGCTCGCGCGTCGGGGTACGCCGCCCGTGGCGGAACTGGCCGCGATGGGCGTAAAGCGCATCTCCGTCGGCGGTGGCTTCGCGTTCGCGGCATACGGCGCCGCCCTGCAGGCCGCGAGCGAGCTGATGAGCCACGGCACATACAGCTTCACCGACCTGTCGACCGCCGGTGCGAAGGCCGCGCACACGGCGTTTGCCGCCTGAGGACGTTGGCAGCCCGCCCCGAATCTCGCTAACGCGGCGCTGTGCGACTGCTAGACCGCGACCACCGAGAACACCGGCGGCAAGCGCGTGGCGACCGTTGACCAGGTCCCGCCGGCGTCGCCCGAGCCGAACACCTCGCCGGAGGTGGCCCCGAAGTAAAGCTCGAGGTGCTCACCCTCTCCGGCGCGGCTGAACGCCTGACGCAGCACCGTCAGGTAGGCGTGCTCCGCCGGCAGGCCAGCTCCCCGGGCAGTCCAGCTCTCGCCTCCGTCGCGCGTCTCATATACACGCACGCGCCCGTCGGGGGTGACGCGATCCATGTCGGCGACGAGCGGGATGACGTACGCGCTGTCGGGATCGGCGGGGTCGACCATCAGCGGGAAACCGAAGTCAGACGGCAGGCCGCCGCCCCCGATGTCGGTCCAAGACTCGCCTGCGTCGTTGGACCGGTAGACGCCGCCATGGAACTGCATGAACAGCCGTTCTGGTTGCCTCGGCGCACGCTCGATGTGATGCACGCAACGCCCCGCGTTCTCATCCTTGAGCACTTCCTCTGGCAGATAGCCCGGGTTCAGACCAGCGTTGCCCCGGCGCCAGGTACGGCCGCCGTCCTCGGTCAGCCACATCCCGGCGGCCGAGACAGCGACGGCCAGCTTGTCCGGATCTCCCGGCCAGGTGCAGATCGAGTGCAGGCACAACCCACCGCCGCCCGGCTGCCATTGCGACCGCGACGGCTGTTGCCAGAGTCCCGCATTTATCTCCCAGCTTCGCCCTCCGTCGTGGCTCTCGAACAGAACTCCCGGATCCCCTCCCGCGTACATGGTCCCGGCGGCCTCGCCACAGGCGATGACCCAGATCCGCTCCAGCGCTTGATCGCCACCTTCGGGCAGCGCGACACCGTCGGCCTGCTCCCAGTCCGATCCGGGATCGCCGTCCGTGTAGAAGATCTTCGGCCCGTAGAACGGCGAGGTCACGGTCGCGAACAGCCGCCCGCTGCGCGGCTCGCGCGTCGCGAAATCGACCGGCTGCCCCGCAAACGCACGCGCCTTGATCTCAAAGCCCAGACCCTGCGCGCCGTCGAGCAGGAACAAGCCCTTCTTGGTCCCCACCACCAGCTCTGTCAAATCTCCTAGCCTCCTGTTATCGCCGCTACTACCTCGACGCGGTCCCTGGACCGCACCGCCGTTGCCTCCCCCGCACGCTCACCGTTGACGAACACATTCAGATGACGGCGAATCAAGCCACGCTCGTCGAGGATCCATCCGATCACATCCGGGTGGCCATGCTCGAGCGCCCGAAGCAGCTCGACCACCGTCGCGCCCTCCAGCTCATGCTCACCGCGACCGCCCACGAGCTTGCGCAACGGTCCCCGAACGCACAGCACCGACATCGCCGGAATCCTACGCCCGCTCGCAAGCTGTAAGCCCAGCTGCGCGACGACGACGCGATCGACGCCACGCGCGCGCTGCCAGTGTCGAGCAAACCGATCAGGAATCGAGAAGCGCCGGCGCTGGAGGTCACCTAGAGTGTCCCCGGTCAGGCCCGCCAAGACGCACCGGGTCGATTTGACCCACGACACCAGGAGTGACCATGACCGAACCTTCCACTGAGGGGATCAAGACCGTGCTGATTCCAGTGTCCGACCTGGCGACGAGCAAGGCGGTCTACACTGCCCTGCTCGGCCTCGTGCCGCAGACCGACGGGTCCTACTACGTCGGGTTCGATGCCGCGGGCCAGCACATCGGGCTGCTGCCGGGCGGTGGGCCACAGGGCATGACCTCGCCGGTGCCCTACTGGCATGTGCCGGACATCGAGGCGAAGCTGGCCGACGTGACGGCTGCCGGCGCAACCGTGAAGGAGCCGGTTCGCGACGTAGGTGGCGGACGCCGGGTGGCCAGCGTGACCGACGCCGATGGCAACGTCCTTGGGCTGCTTCAGGACCCATGAGCACGCCACTCTGTCGACGTTTCCGGCGCTCAACACCGGAAACGTCGACAGAGACGAGAAGCTGCGATCGCGCGCGACATCGGCAACGCTCGTATCTGGCACGATCTCGGAGGTGACCAGCGGATCCGCGGCGGCTGAGCGCCTGCGCGACCTGGCGCGGCTACGCCGCGTTCGTGACCGGATCGACCGGGAGTACGCGCAGCCGCTGAACGTCGAGGCGCTCGCCCGCGACGCGCACATGTCCGCCGGGCACTTCAGCCGTGAGTTCCGGCTCGCGTACGGCGAGTCGCCATACAGCTACCTGATGACGCGGCGCATCGAGCGCGCGATGGCGCTGCTGCGTCGTGGCGACCTGAGCGTCACCGAGGTCTGTTTCGAGGTCGGCTGCGCGTCGCTGGGCACGTTCAGCACGCGCTTCGTCGAGCTGGTCGGGATGCCGCCCAGCACCTACCGGCGCGACGGGGCGAGCGCGACGGCGGGGATGCCGTCGTGCGTGGCCAAACAGGTGACCAAACCGACCAGGAATCGAGAAGCGCGCGTCGCCGAGCCGCAGCTAGCATGACCGCCATGGACGTCAGCATCAACGGGAGCTTCCTGCCGCACGACGACCCGGACGCATCCCTGGGCTTCTATCGCGACACGCTCGGCTTCGAGGTCCGCAACGATGTCGGATACGGCGGGATGCGCTGGATCACGGTCGGGCCGCCCGACCAGCCGGACACGTCCATCGTCCTATACCCGCCGGGCGCGACCCCGGGCATCACCGACGACGAGCGCCGCACCATCGCCGAGATGATGGCCAAGGGCACCTTCGCCACGATCCTGCTCGCCACCAAGGATCTCGACGTCACCTTCGAACGGGTGCAGGCCAACGCCGACATCGTCCAGGAGCCGACCGACCAGCCCTACGGGGTTCGCGACTGCGCCATCCGCGATCCCGCGGGCAACCTGATCCGCATCCAGGAGCTCCCCTGACCCGCCGTCAGTGCAGGGCCTCGACCGGGAGCACGAAGCGCTGCGGCTTCTGAGATCGGGAGGCGTCGCCGCCAGTCAGGCGTGAGCCGTGCAGCCCCTGACCGCGTGACGTCGACGCGGTTGTCTCGGGCGTGCCCGAGTGGGCGATGATCCAGTCGATGATCGCCGGGGAGTCAGAGCCGGCCGCGAGGATCGCGGCGCGCTCGATTACGACGCCGCCCGAAGGGTGCGGACGGGACAATCTCGTTACAAGCGTGGTGATTTCCAGTTCGTTCATGCCTCACGCCGTCGTTCGTGTTGGTTACAGGAGTGGGTAGGCGGACGCTCAGACACGCGAGAACGCCCTGACAAGGCTGGGGAGCGCCACGGACCTGTAGGTCCGCTCGTAGGCGGCGGCGACGACTTCGACATCGCAATGTTGAGCGACCCACGCGCGGCAATCCTGCGGAGCGATCCGCGGTAGATGACCGATCGCGTCGGACATCGCGCGCTCGTCGTCGACCAGAAACCCGGTCTTCCCATCGATGATGAGCTCGGGTGCCGCGCCTTCTGGAAACGCGATCACCGGTGTCCCGCACGCGAGCGCTTCGACCATCACCATCCCGAACGGCTCGTTCCAGCGGATCGGCATCAGCAGTCCCCGAGCACAGGCAAACAGCGAGCGCTTGGCGACCCCGCCGACCTCCCCCACGAAGCAAACTCGTTTGCCGTCGACGTGAGGGGCGATCTCCCGATCAAAGAACGCCTGCTGTCCGGGCTGAATCACCCCCGCCAAGACGAGCGGAACATCAACCGCGCGAGCGGCGGCGATCGCGCGGTGGGGTCCCTTCTCCGGGGTCATCCGCCCGACCCACAGCAGGTAGTCCCCCTTGCGCTCCTGCACAGGCCAGGCCCGCAGGTCGATCGGGTTCGGAATCGAGCTGATCGGCCCCAACCCGGACGGTGCCGATGCGAGCTGCGCCCGGCTGATGCCGACGAGCATCGCCTTGTGACCGTGGCGCGCGTAGAACGCTGCGGTGTCTGCTGTGAACGGCCCGTGCAACGTGTGCACAAGTGGCGTGTCGAGACGGTTCGCCATCGCGAGTCCCGTGAACCCGCAGTGGTCATGAACGATGTCAAAGGGAGCGGCGTAGGCGGCGAGGTCGATCTGATCGAACGCCTGTCCGACATGATCGACCTCATACAGTGAGCGCTCGATCTCGTCAGGGTGGGCCCTGTCGAGCAGCGTTACGACGGTCGCGCGCGACACCGAACCCGGAGCGCAGAACAGCGTCACATCATGCCCTCGACCGACCAGCGCTTCCGTCAGGGTGCTCACGACCGACTCGACGCCACCGTACCCCGGCGCCGGCACGGAGATCCACGGCGGCGCGAGCATCGCGATCCGCAGCGGGCGGTCGCCTGAAGGTCCAGACACTCGACCCGGTTTGCGCCTGGAGCTCGCGAGCCCCAACGTCTGACGACGCCGCGGCACGGGACCTGCGGTCACAGAGTCCATCGATGCTCCTCACGTGCCTCTCAGGCCGGAGCGCTCGCAGGGCTGAGAGGTCGAGAAGGACCGGGAGAGCGCACGATCGCCCAACCCCGGGGGGAAGCACGATGGACACTTCAACCGTACCACGTCACGCCACCAATTCCGACCGGGTAGTCGGACGTGCTAGCCTCGTAACTGCGCTCAGAGAGCCCCTTGCTCTTCTCGCTTCCCGAGCGACATTCAGCCAGAAGGGCAGAAAGGCGGTTGGCAATGGCCACCGCAACACGCAAGGGTCCCGGCGCCGAGCCGCTCGCGCACCGGGATGGGGCTGTCTCTGAGGCGGCAGCGCTCAAATTCCTGGTCTTCGAGGACAACAGCGGCGACTATCGCTGGACGATCCTTGACAGCGCCGGTGAAAGCCTCGCGCAGTCGGGAGGCTTCGCGAGCTACGACGATGCACACGAAGCCGCGGACGTGGTTCGCGACGGCGCCAGGTCAGCTCAATTCGAGGCCCGAGCGGTCTGATGCTCCCGCCTCGAACCAGCGCCAGCCGTGCCATCAGAAAACGACCGGCGATGATCCACGCCTGCTGTCCTGGCTGCCAGTTGCGCTTTATCTCCGTGATATCGGCATACCTCCCGGCCTGCCCGAAGTGCGGCGATCCGCTGCGACAACTCGATCGGCCGTCGGAGGCCGTCGGCCACCGACTGTTCACACTCGACGACGACACGCGCTCGCTGCCCGAGGGACTGTCGGCCGCGCTGCCGATCCCGGATCCACAACCACGCTGGCCGTAACTGACGCTCAGGTCGGTGGCTCGAGCAGGTCGTAGGCCTGATCGGCTGCCACGAGCATGGCGCTGACGACGGCTTGCGGGTCGTCGCCCCGGTTCAGGCGGTGAAGGCCGCAGGTCAGGATGGCGGCGTTGACGCCGCACAGTGCACGCGCCAGCGCGTGGCAGATGGGGTCGTCCGGAGGAAGCTCTCGCTCTGCCGCCAGCTGTGAGGCAATCGTCCGGGCGTGGCCGGCGAAGGTCGCTTCGAGGTAGGCCCGCAGCGCCGGGCTCGGCTCGACGATCTCCCAGAAGCCGTGTGGCAACTGCCCCTCGCTGAGGAGCGAGCCGAGCTTGGTCCAGAAGGCCGTCGTGTGGGCGCGAAACGCGCTGACCGGCGAGGCGCCCGGGGGCCTGTCGCGGACCGCCGCCAGCAGCGCCGCCTCGACTTCGGCGTCGCGGTCGAACAGCATCTGCTCCTTGGACGGGAAATAGTTGAAGACCGTCTGGCGGGAGACGTTGGCGACTCGCGCGACGTCGTCGACCGTCACCGACTCGAACCCGTGCTGCGCGAACAGGTCAGCGGCAGCCTGAGCGATCGTCTCGCGGGTTTGCAGCTTCTTGCGCTCACGCAGGCCGGTCATCGCAGTTACAGTTGCTTAGATCAAGTATATCTTTTGATCCAGTCTAGTAGCATCCCGCGCCGTGAGTGAAGGGATTCAGCTCGATGGCCTCGTCAAGTCCTACCGCGGCCCGCACGGTCCGGTGCACGCCGTGCGCGGGATCGACGTATCGATCGCCGCGGGCGAGACGGTCGCCCTGCTGGGGCCCAACGGAGCGGGCAAGTCGACGACGATCGAGATGCTGCTCGGCCTGACCCGCCCCGACGCCGGCGCCGTGTCGGTGTTCGGCCGCTCGCCGCGTGACGCCGTCGACGCCGGCCTGATCGGGGCGATGCTCCAGACCGGCGCGCTGATTCGCGACCTGTCGGTGCGGGAGCTGATCGTGATGATGGCCTCGCTCTACCCCCAGCCGATGGCCGTCGAGGACGTGATCTCGCTCGCCGGGCTGCGCGAGGCAGCCGGCCAGCGGACGCAGAAGCTGTCCGGCGGTCAGACGCAGCGGGTCAGGTTCGCGGTGGCTGTGGTGAGCAACCCCGACCTGCTCGTGCTGGACGAGCCAACGGTCGCGATGGATGTAGAGGGGCGGCGTGACTTCTGGGTCGCGATGCGCGACTACGCGGCGCGCGGGAAGACGGTGCTGTTCGCCACGCATCACCTCGAGGAGGCCGACGCCAACGCCGATCGCGTGGTGCTGATGGCCCGCGGGCGGATCGTCGCCGACGGACCGACGACGGAGATCAAGGCCCAGGTCGGGACGCGGACGATCCACGCCACGCTCCCGGACGCCGATGTCGCCGATCTGGCGGAGCTGCCCGGGGTCGCGACCGCCGATCGCCACGGCGATGCGGTGATCCTCAGCTGCGCGGACTCCGATCGTGCGATCCGGGCGCTGCTCGAGCGATACCCCGACACCCGCGACATCGAAATCGCCGGCGCGGGGCTGGAGGAGGCGTTCCTCAAGCTGACCGGCGATCAGGACGACGCGCGGGCGCCGCGGTCCGAGCAGCTTGGGCTAGCCGGATGACCGGGCTCGTCTACACCCGCTACGAGCTGGTCCGCGCGTTCCGGGCACGCCGTTTCTTCGTCTTCTCGCTCGGCTTCCCGCTGCTGCTCTATTTCGTGATCGCGGGGTCGAACCGGGGCGTCCACAACTTCGATGGCACCGGCATCTCGCTGCCGCTCTACTACATGGTCGGCCTCGCATCGTTCGGCACGATGATGGCGATGATCTCGACCGGCGGGCGGATCGCCGGCGAGCGTCAGG
>Ga0302311_10008684_pt1 | contig 10194 bp, 11 predicted proteins | sample III_Palsa_N1_3_FD_200449 | JGI IMG/M metagenome (GOLD analysis project Ga0302311, IMG submission 200449) | Peat permafrost microbial communities from Stordalen Mire near Abisko, Sweden - III_Palsa_N1_3 | ecosystem: Environmental > Terrestrial > Soil > Palsa > Peat permafrost | place: Sweden...
GCACACCCTGGAGGAAAAGGCCAAGGCCTATCCGGCGTCGCCGTCGGGGATGCCGGGGGTGCAGACGCTGGTCCCGGTGATGCTGACCCAGGTCGCCGAGGGCCGGCTGACCCTGGAGCGCTTCATCGACCTGACCAGCGCCGGACCGCAGCGGGTGTTCAATATCGCCGGAAAGGGCCGTCTCGCCGTGGGCTGGGACGCCGACCTGACCATCGTCGACCTGAAGGCGCGGCGCACCATCCGCAACGCCGACCAAGCCAGCCGCGTCGGCTGGACGCCGTTCGATGGGACGGAAGCCACCGGTTGGCCGATGGCCACGATCATCCGCGGCCAGGTGGTGATGCAGGACGGCGAGGTGACGGCGCCCAGCCGCGGCCAGCCGATCCGCTTTCTCGAGACCTTGGGAGGTGAGGCATGAACGGCGCCGACGCACTGATCGAGACGCTGATCGACAACGACGTCACCGCCTGCTTCGCCAATCCCGGCACCAGCGAGATGCAGTTCGTCAGCGCGCTCGACCGCCAGCCGAAGATGCGGCCGGTGCTCTGCCTGTTCGAGGGCGTGGTCACCGGCGCGGCCGACGGCTATGGCCGCATCGCCGGCAAGCCCGCCTGCACCCTGCTGCACCTGGGACCCGGCTACGGCAACGGCCTCGCCAATCTGCACAACGCCCGCCGCGCCTTCACCCCGATCGTCAACGTCATCGGCGACCACGCGACCTATCATCGCCAATACGACGCCCCGCTGGCCTCGGACATCGCCGCCATCGCCGGGGCCAATTCGATCTGGGTGAAGTCGGCCGAGCGAGCGGACGAGGTCGGCGCGCTGGCGGCCGAGGCGGTGGGCGCGAGCTATGGGCCGCCGGGCGGCTCGGCCAGCCTGATCCTGCCGGCCGACTGCGCCTGGTCGCCGGCCAACGCCACCGGCCCGAAGGCGGTGCGCCGGGCGAAGGCGGCCGTCGCCGCCGATGCCATCGAGGTCGCCGCGCGCAAGCTCCGCGCAGCGGCAAAACCGGTCATACTGCTGGGAACCAACGCCTGCGGCGAGGCCGCGCTCGAGGCGGCCGGGCGGATCGCGGCGGCGGGGATTCGGGTGATGTCGGACGGCTTCATCGCCCGCACGCCGCGCGGCGTGGGCCGCTTCTCGCCCGACCGGATGATGTATTTCGGCGAGATGGCGCTCGCCGACCTCGCTGGCGTCGACCTGATGGTAATGGTCGAGACCACCCAGCCGGTGGCGTTCTTCGCCTATCCGGACAAGCCGAGCGTGCTGGTCCCCGAGGGCTGCGAAACCTTCGCCCTCGCTTCGCGCACCGAGGACGGGACGGCCGCGCTGCACGCCCTCGCCGACGCGCTGGGCGCGCCGAAAGAGCCCAGGCGCCAGCCGCTCGCCCTGCCCGGGGCGGCGCCGTCCGGCCCGCTGACGCCCGCCGCCGTCGCTCTCTCCGTGGCCCGGTATCTGCCCGAGGGCGCCATCGTCTCCGACGACTCGGTGACCTCAGGCCAGCCGATCCTGAACGCCACCCGCACCGGACGGCCGCACGACTGGCTCAGCCTGACCGGCGGCGCGATCGGACAGGGGATTCCCCTCGCCGTGGGCGCGGCGGTGGCGGCGCCGGGGCGCAAGGTGGTTTCGCTGAACGGCGACGGGGCGGCGATGTACACGGAGCAGGGTCTGTGGACCCTGGCGCGCGAGGGTCTCGACGTCACCGTCGTCATCTTCGCCAACAACGTCTACCGCATCCTGGGCATCGAGCTCGGCCGCACCGGCGCGGGCGAGCCGGGGCCGGCGGCCTCGAAGTTGCTCGGTCTCGGCGATCCGGCCATCGACTGGGTGAGCCTGGCCAAAGGGCTGGGCGTGCCGGGCGTCCGCTGCCAGACCGCTGAGGCCTTCGACGCCGCCTTCGCCCGCGCCATGGCCGAGCCGGGACCCTGCCTGATCGAGGCGGCGATCCCATGACATGGAAAGGGCCCGGGTCGGATCGACCCAGGCCCCAATCCTAAGTCGAGGCAGGCTGCGGCCTAACTCTTCTTGGTGTTCTGCGGCATCTGGCAACCGCCGGCGATGTCCTTGGCGAACGAGCAGGTGAGCGCTTCCTTCGGCGTCATCGTCGGCATCGTATAGGAGATGACGTAGCCGGGATTGCCATCGGCGCAGGACACCTCGATGTAGCCGAGCTTGTCCGGGGTCGTGCCGACGAGGCGCTCGCCCGAGACCACGCAGGTGGTCTTGCCGAGCGTCTTCAGGTCGTTGGTCAGCAGCGGGAACGCCGCGTCCGGCTTGCTGAAGCTGCAGCGGTAGCCGGCAAGTTCGGAGACGGCGCAGTTGTCGATCTGGGCCTTCTCGCTGGAGCTGGCCCCGAAGATGCCGATGGCGCCGTCCGGCCGGTTGGAACAGGCGATTTCCACCACTTCGTGACCCGGCACGTTCGCCGGGATCAGTCCGTATTTGGAGACGTCGCAGGCGAAGCCGGCGCTATGGGCCAGCTTGGAATAAAGGCCCGCCTGTTCGGTCTCGGCGGCGCGGCTGTTGGTCAGGCTGCAGCCGCTGCCGATGTTGTCGGCCTGGGCGCAGTCGATCGGCGCCACGGCCCCGGTCAGCGTCACCTCCAGCATGTAGCCCTTGCCGTCCTGGCAGGCGACTTCGAAATAGGCGACGCCCTTGGCGTCCGCGCCGACATAGCGGTGGTCCTTCATGTCGCAGGGCTTGCCCATCTTGGCGACGATGGCGGCGACATAGGCGTTGGTGGTCGCCGCGTCGGTGAGCGTGCACTGGATCGTCATGCTGGCGGTGATGCCGGCGCAGGGATTGAAGGTGGCCGGCTTCGAGAGGCTTACCGGATAGGACGCATCGACGATGTAGCCCGCGCCGCCTTGGCAGGCGACTTCGAACACCGTCACCGTCGCGTTGTGGCCGAGGCCCCGCGCGCCCGTCATCTGGCAGTTCGGCTGGTCCTGGGCGACCAGGGCGGCGAGACCGGCCTTGGGATCGGCGTTTTCGGGCAGGACGCAGGTGGCGCCCTTGGCGGCCGCGACCTCAAGGCAGGTGTAGGCGGCCGTATCGCCCGTGCCCACCTTCACCGGCACGCTAACGACGTAGCCCTCGGCGCTCTTGCAGGCGAGTTCGTAGTAGTTCAGCGCCACCTTGGTCTTCGGATCGGTGGAGGTGCCGATCAGGCGGGCGTCGGCGAGCTGGCAGTCGAGCCCCACCGAGGTGATGATGCCCGGGGCGGCCGCCATGCCCTTGGTCTTGGCTTCCGGATCGATCTTCGCCGGCGGCGTCGCCTTGGCGTCAGCGGCGAAGGCCGCGGCTGGAAGGATGGTGGCCGCCATCAAGGCGGCGAACAGGCCGATGATCAATCGCCGCATTTGGGCGCGTCTCCTGGGACAAATTCCTCGTTTGGGGGTGTTTAAGCCTCTCGACGCCGAGCCGGTCAAGTCGCCAGCCGTTCCGAACGCCGATGGGCGCCCCTCCGTCAGGCTTGGCTTGCCGCCGTCATCGGGCCAAAGAGTGGATGGGCGCTGGAGGTGGAAGCTTGCGCGACGGGTTCGAAGATGCGGCGGTCGGCGCGCTGACCTATCCGTTCGCCGAAGGGCCGAAGATCGGCGGCGGGGTGGAGATCGCGCCCGGCGTCGTCTGGATGCGGATGCCGCTCGGCGGCTCGCTCGCCTTCATCAATGTCTGGGGTCTGAAGGACGAGGGCGGCTGGACGCTGGTCGACACCGGCATGCAGGGCCCGGCCACCACCGAGGCCTGGCGCAGCGCCTTCGCCGGCCCGCTGAAGGGCGAGCCGATCGTCCGCGTGATCGTCACCCACATGCACCCCGACCACATCGGCATGGCCGGCTGGATCACCCGCAAGTTCCGCTGCAAGCTGTGGATCACGCGGCTCGAATATCTGATGTGCCGCCTGCTGGCCGCCGATACCGGCCGCGAGGCGCCCGAGGACGGGCTGGAATTCTACCGCGCCGCCGGCTGGAACCAGGACGCGCTGGAGAACTACGCCACCCGCTTCGGCGGCTTCGGCAAGGCGCTGCACACCCTGCCGGACAGCTACCGGCGCCTGGTCGAGGGCGAGACCGTGATGATCGGCGGCCGCGTCTGGCGGGTGGTCACCGGCTCCGGCCATTCGCCCGAGCACGCCTGCCTCCATTGCCCCGAGCTGAAGCTGTTCATCTCCGGCGATCAGGTGCTGCCCAAGATCACCTCCAACGTCTCGGTCTTCCCCACCGAGCCGGAAGGCGACCCGCTCGACGACTGGCTGACCTCGCTGGCCCGGATCCGCACTCTCGTGCCCGACGACGTGCTGGTGCTGCCGGCCCACAACGACCCGTTCCATGGCCTGCACGCCCGTATCGGCGAGTTGATCGGCTACCACGAAGGCGCGCTGGCGCGGCTGGAGCGTATGCTGGCCGAGCCCCGGCGGGCGGTCGACATCTTCGGCGCGTTGTTCAAGCGCCAGATCACCGAGGCGGTGCTGGGCATGGCCACCGGCGAGAGCCTCGCCCACCTCAACTGCCTGCTGCGCCGGGGCGTCGCGGTGCGCGAGCGCGACGCGTCCGGCGTCGACTGGTATCGGGCGATCGAGCGCAAGGACGTCGCGGCATGAGCGAGCGCATCACATCCCGCTTCGGCGCCTTCACCCCGGCGCTCGAGGTGGTCGAGGGCGTCGACCTGGGCGGCAAGCGCGTCATCGTCACCGGCGGCGCCACCGGCATCGGCGTCGAGACCGCCCGCGCCCTGGCCAAGGCCGGCGCGGCGGTGACGCTGGCGGTCCGCAACCGCGAAGCGGGCGAGAAGGCCGCCGCCGACATCAACGCCTCGGTCGGCGCCGAGAGGGCGCGGGTCGGGCCGCTCGATCTCTCCGACCTGGCGTCGGTCAGGGCCTTCGCCGACGCCTGGGGACCTGCGCCGCTGCACATCCTGGTCAACAACGCCGGCGTCATGGCGTGCCCGCAAAGCTATACCGTCGACGACCTCGAGATGCAGATCGGGACCAACCATTTCGGCCACTACGCGATGGCGGCCGGACTGGCCCTGGCGCTGGAAGCCGGCGCGGCGGAGCAGGGCCGCCCGGCCCGCGTCGTCGCCCTCAGCTCCACCGGCCACTTCCGCAGCCCGGTGGTGTTCGAGGACCCGCATTTCCGCGACCGGCCCTACGACAAGTGGCAGGCCTACGGCCAGTCGAAGAGCGCCAACGCCCTCTTCGCCGTGGGCTTCCACAAGCGGATGCGGGACCGCGGCGTCACCGCCAACTCGGTCATGCCGGGCGGCATCATGACCCCGCTGCAGCGCCACCTGCCGCGTGAGGAGATGATCGCCTTCGGCTGGATCGACGAGGCCGGCAAGATCGCCGAAGGCTTCAAGACCACCGAGCAGGGCGCCTCCACCAGCGTCTGGGCGGCCGTGGGACCGGAGCTGGAAGGCGTCGGCGGCCTCTATCTGGAGAACTGCGCCCAGGCGACGCCGTTTGACCCGACGAAGGGACGCCAGGGCGTCATGCCGCACGCCATCGACCCGGACGCCGCCGAGCGGCTCTGGGACCTCTCGGTCGCCACTACGGGAGCGGACGTATGAGCCTCGCCGGCAAGACGCTCTTCATCACCGGCGCCAGCCGCGGCATCGGCCTCGCCATCGCCCTGCGCGCGGCCCGCGACGGCGCCAATATCGCCATCGCCGCCAAGACCGCCGAGCCACACAAGCATCTGCCCGGCACCATCTACACCGCCGCCAAGGACATCGAGGCCGCCGGCGGCCGGGCGTTGCCGCTGATCGTCGACGTGCGCGACGAGGCCAATGTCTACGAGGCGGTGGAGAAAACCGTGGCCGCGTTCGGCGGGATCGACATCTGCGTCAACAACGCCTCGGCAATCCAGCTCACCGGGACCGAAGCCACCGACATGAAGCGCTACGACCTGATGCACCAGATCAATGCGCGCGGCACGTTCCTGACCTCGAAGGCCTGCATCCCGCACCTGAAGCGGGCGTCCAATCCGCATGTGCTGATGCTCTCGCCGCCGCTGGACATGAGCCCGCGCTGGTTCGGGACCCACGTCGCCTACACCATGGCCAAGTTCGGCATGTCGATGTGCGTGCTGGGCATGGCGGCCGAGTTCAAGGACGACGGCGTCGCCTTCAACGCCCTGTGGCCGCGCACCGGCATCGCCACCGCCGCCATCCAGTTCGCGCTCGGCGGCGAGGCCGGCATGCGCCAGTGCCGCACGCCCGAGATCATGGCCGACGCGGCGCACGCCGTGTTCGAGAAGCCGGCGCGCGACTTCAGCGGCAACTTCCTGATCGACGACAGCTTCCTCTACGCCGAGGGCGTGCGCGACTTCGACCAATACCGCGTCGATCCCACCCAGCCGCTGATGCCCGACTTCTTCGTCCCCGTCGACGATGCGCCGCCGCCGGGCGTCAAGATCGGCGCGTGATCAGGTCGTCGCCGAGGGCGGTGCTGTTCGACCTCGGCGGCGTGCTGCTGCCGTTCGATCCGGAGCGGCGCATCGCCGCCATCGTGGCGCGCGCCGGCGCGACGCCCGAGGCCGCGCGAGCCTTCATGGCCTCCGACCTGCCCGGGCGGCTGGACACCGGTGAAGCCGACGAGTTCGATCTCGCCGACGCCTACCGCGCCGCTTTCGGCGTCACCGTCGGCCTGACCGAGGCGGTCGACCTGACGCTCAGCGTATTCGAGGCCCCCAACCACGAGCTCTGGGCGCTCGCCGCCGCCCTGCGCGCCCGCGCCATCGTGGGTGGATTCAGCGACAATCCGGCTTTCGTCGAACGGGTCTTCCCGCCGGCCGCCATCCTCGACCCGATGTTCTTCTCCAGCCGGATCGGCGCCTGCAAGCCGTCGCCGGAAGCATTCGCGGCGGTCGAGGCGGCCCTCGGGCTGGCATCGGCCGAGATTCTCTTCATCGACGATACGGCCGCCAACGTCGACGCGGCGCTGGCGCGCGGATGGGAGGCGATCCACTATCTTTCCAACGCGCAGCTTGTTGCCGATCTCGCCGCCAGGGGGCTGCCATGACCACCATCCGCGCCGCCGCGCCCGCCGACGCGGAGCTGATCGTCGGCTTCATCCGCGCGCTGGCCGAGTATGAGCGGCTGCTGCACGAGGTGAGGGTCGACGCCGCCGGCGTCGCCGCGGCCCTGTTCGGCCCGCATCCGCGCGCCTTCTGCGACATCGCCGAGGCGGACGGGACGCCGGTGGGCTTCGCGCTCTGGTTCTACAATTTTTCCACGTTCGAAGGCGCGTTCGGTATCTATCTGGAGGACCTGTTCGTCACGCCAGAGGCGCGTGGGCGTGGCGCGGGGCTGGCGCTGATGCGCCGCCTCGCCCAGCGCTGCCGCGAGGAGGGCCTGGCGCGGCTGGAGTGGGCCGTGCTCGACTGGAACGCGCCCTCGATCGCCTTCTACGACCGCCTTGGCGCCTCGGCGAAGGCCGACTGGATCACCCGCCGCCTCTCCGGGCCGGCGCTGGCGGCGCTCGCCGAGGCTTAGCCGCGCGCTAGCGCGGCCAGGATCAGTTTCCGAGCAGCCGCTGGCCGCTGTAGCGGGGCGTGGGCGCCTCGGCGCGGTCGCTCGCGGGGTCCGGGCGCGTCGCCGGCGCCGCCATGGCCTGGCTGCGCGGCGCGGGGGCGCGGTCGAACGCCAGGGCGATCACCACCGCGGCGCTGGCGGCGACGGCGAAGCCGACGGCGGCGCACGTCAGCCATAAGAGAGCAAGTCGCTTCAAGGGGTTCCGCGCCGCCTTCCTTATTGTGGGGCTGGTTCGCCCGCGACGAGAGCCGCGCGGGACGGCGGCGACTAGCGGCGCCTTGACATTAGGTCAAGATAAAAGTGCATTCGCACATAATGTGGGTGTAGACTTTCTATCAACACACCTTGTGCAAATTGCACACTCGGATAGTGTCGTTCTGCGAGTTGGGGGGCTGCGACCATGGACGGGCAAGCGTCTGACGCGGCCGGCGGCGGCTCGCTCGAGCTGAACGACTATGTCTTCCACCTGTTCGCGGTGGTTAGCCGTCACCGCGAGGCGCGGCTCGACGCGGCGCTGCGGTCGCTGGGCCTCAGCCTCTCGCGGCACCGGGCGCTCAGCATCGTCGCCGGCATCGCGCCTTGCACCATGTCCGAGCTGGCGGATTTCAGCGCCGTCGACCGCACCACCCTGACCCGCACCGTCGACCAGTTGGTGGAAGGCGGCCTCGTCGAGCGCGCGACGCCGCGGGCGGACCGGCGCCAGGTGGTGCTGACCCTCACCGACACCGGCCGCGAAACCTGCCGGCGCTCGATGCAGGCGATCTTCGACGTCAACCGGGAACTGGCGTCGGACATGTCCGACGACGATCGCCGCGCCGCGGTGCGGATGCTGCAGGCGCTGCTCGGCCGCCTGGTTGACGATGAGGCCCTGCGCGAGCGGCTGCTGTTGCGCGACGCGCGCACCACTGGCTGGCCGCCACGCTGAAACGCGTCAGGGCCGGGCGATATCGCCCGACCCGACACGCCGCCCGGTGGCCGCCGTGGTCAGTTCGGATCGACCCGCAGCGATCGATGCGCCGCCATGGGAATGTAGCTGGCGCGGCTGTCCGTCGCCCGCGGCGAAAGCGAGGCGAGGCGCGCGTTGGCGGCCCCGACGTCGTGGCCCGCGTCGGCGACGCAGTGGCCGGTGTCCATCATCGCATGCTGGCCCATGCAGAAGATGTCCTCGTACTGCGGCCCGGCGACGGCCATGCACTGGTAGAGGTTGAGCTTGGCCATCTTGAAGCATTCGGCGCTGTCGGCCTCGCTGAGCAGCGGCGAGAGCCGGTCGCGCTCGGGGCCGGTGGCGTGCCCGAGCACCGACTCGGCCGCCAGCGCCAGCGAGCGGGCCTCGATGGCGGTGAACCCGGCCGGCGTCTGCGCGGAGTCGGCGCCGGGGTTCATGTCGGCCACGGCCTCCATCATGGCGCGGTTCTCGTCGTCCGACGGCGCCGCGCGGACCATGGCGAGGCTCTTGAGATCGGACAGCCGAACCTGCGGGTTGGCGACCATGACCTTCGACCAGGACTGGTGCTGCACCGAATAGGCCGCAGCCTTCACATCGGTGGCGCTCGACACCAAGGGCGCGGCCTTGGCGGCCAGCGCCGCTTCGATCCGCCGCGCCGCCTCGTCGGCGCCGTCGATCCGGGTCGCGGCGAGCGGATCCTCGATCAGCCGCTCGGCGAACGCCGCCCGCTGCTCGCCGCGTCCCGCCGCCTGCTCGACCCCGGCGACGAACCGGTCGTCCTGCAGCGCCGCGATGGCGCCGTAGGCGATCATGCCTTCCTCGAGCTGGGCGGGCTGGTAGGCGGCCGCGGCCTTGAGGCTGCGCGCCACCGACTCGCCGTCGGCGAAGCGGCTGTCGATGCGCGCGGCGCTCGACATGTAGTGCTCGAAGGCCGTCGCCGCGCAGACCACCTCCTGCGGCAGCGTGAACGTCGCCTCGCTCATTTCGTCCGCGACCGCGCCGCCGACCGCCATGCACGCGCCCACGAGCGCGATGCCCATCACCCTGCCGATTTTCATTTCGCCCACCCCAGTTTGGAACGCCCTCACGTCCACCGGGATCAGGCCATGCAACGCCTTATCGTTCTCATAAGAAACGCGATTAAGGCGCGTTAACTATAAGTATATTTGGCTCATGTTTTCTTCGCCATTAATATTACCCACAGTAAATCACGCCGCGGAGCGCCGTTTTTCAGCAAGTCCGCGCTCGTCGTGCTGGATATAGTCGCCGGAGGGGGTGCGGCGTCGATCCGCTTCGCCAGTTGCAGCTGGAAGACCATACGGCCGGCATAGCGGAAGCGGATCTCGCTGGCGGCGAGCCCCGCGGTCCACCCCTCGCGGATCGCGGCCTTGAGCCGCGATTCCAGACCCATGGGGCCGCAAAAACGGACGGTGGCGGCTTGTGTTCCCGGCCCCCGACCTTGACTCCCCAGGGTCGCCCGCCTAACTGCCGGCTTGTGTTAGCACTCGGGTGGGCAGGCTGCTAATGGCCGGCTGCGTCCGGGCGCTTTCACCGTTTCGTTCAACCAAGACCCAAGCTCTACGGAGAGAACCAACATGGCATTTCGTCCGCTTGGCGACCGCGTCCTCGTCCGCCGCGTCGAGGAAGAGGCAAAGACCAAGGGCGGGATCATCATTCCCGACACCGCGAAGGAAAAGCCGCAGGAA
>Ga0302311_10008687_pt1 | contig 10192 bp, 6 predicted proteins | sample III_Palsa_N1_3_FD_200449 | JGI IMG/M metagenome (GOLD analysis project Ga0302311, IMG submission 200449) | Peat permafrost microbial communities from Stordalen Mire near Abisko, Sweden - III_Palsa_N1_3 | ecosystem: Environmental > Terrestrial > Soil > Palsa > Peat permafrost | place: Sweden...
GTCGAAACGAGCCGAAAGGACTCCGATCATCCGGCGAAATTCTATCCTCTGCTATTTGGCGGCTTTGCTGGTTGTCGTGCAGTCCTCGCCAGGGCCGAATCAGTCCTAGCGGTCCGCCGCCGCCAAGGTCAGCGCGATCTGGTCTGCGGTCCGTCCCAGCAGGCGCCCGACAACCTGGGCCTGATCCTCCGGTCCCGAGCCGCTCGACGCCTCGCTCAGGCGCAACCGATGCATCTCTGAGCCGGCTCGCGAGGTCGCGGGCCGGCCGCCTTCGGTCGCGAGGGCTGTCACGGCCGCGCCGGGGCCTTCAGCCGGCAAAGCCTCTGGCCGTTCGGGCGAGAGGGTCCAGGTCAGCGCGAGGCTGGTGGCGCGGCCCTACCGCCGAAGCGCCAGGATCTCCACCTCGACGTCCCGGTGAGCGAGGCTCAAGGCGCCGTCGTCGAGGACCTGTCCGGGCGGGAGCCGGGCGACCAGGTCTTCGGTAAGCGCCTGGCGCGCCAAGGCGCCGATCGGCGCCGCCCACTGCGCGAAATCGTGCACGACAAGGGCGCTTGAACCCCGGTTGTCGACCAGCTCGGGGCGGTCGAACTCAGGCGGGAACTTCACGGCCGTGACCCGTATCGGCGGGCCCTGGTAGGGCTCGGCGAGGGTGGACGCCGGAATAGATGGCGCGAGCACATAGAACTGGGTCGGGGGGCTGTGGCTACAGCCCGCCGCCGCCAGCGCCAGCCCGAGCGCAAGCCCAGATGGCCGCATCGTCATGGCTCCCTCGTCTTTCCATGGAGGACCGCTTCGGGATGGCGGCTAAGGTAGTCTGACAGCGCCCGAATTGAGCGGGCGGCGTTGGTCAGTTCGCGGATCGCCCCCGGCAGGCTTTCGTCCTGCGCCGCGCCCTCCCCGGTCAGGAGACGGTTGGCGCCGGTCGCAGCCTGCTGCATCTGGTCCGCGGCGTCATTCAGCTTGGCCACCAGGGGTCCCGCCTGCGGCTTCACGGCGTGCAACAGGGCGTCAGCCTCACTGAGGGTGGAGTCGAGGTGTTTCAGGCTGTCGGACAGCTGCGGGGAGTTGGTCAGCCGGTCCAGCCGGTCCACGGTGCGCCGGACGCTTTGGCCGATGGCCTCGATCGGCACGTTGTTCACCTTGGTGAGGATCTGGTCCGTCTTCGCGAGCAGGCTCGAAAGCTCGCCCGTCGAGCTCGACGGCAGGCCGGGATAGACGCCGTCGTGGGTGAGGCGGCCGCTATGGATGCCCGCCTCCGGCTCGATATCGATCGAGCGGGCGCCCACGACCGGCAACGCTTGCTGCAGGTGAGCGCGCCAGCCGCGGGCGAACAGCTTGCCAAGCGCCGCATCCGTTCGCGCGCGCCAGTAGACTTCCGAGCCCGCGGACGTCGAGATCAGGCCGAGACGGCTTGGCGCAATGCCCACGGTGACTGGCGTTGAGACAGCCCCCGTCGCCTCATCGAAGGCGAATCCGACATCGCGCACCTCCCCGATCGGAAACCCGCGAAGCGTGACCTTGGCGCCGGCGGCGAGGTCGCCGGTCGATGCATCGAAGCTGGTGGTGTAGAGGACCTCCGGCGCCCGCAGGGCGGCCAGCGCGTCCGCCTCGCTGGCGTAGAGGCCGAAGCGAGACCCCGAGGGCGCCGGCGCCTGGCCCTCGGCGCTCGCAGGGTTGGAGAAGGCGATCTCGCCCGTGAGCGCCGAAGACGATTTGAAACTGGCGTCTATGCTTTGACCGGCCAGGGAGACCTTGAAGGGGCTGGCCTGCCAGAAGGCGCTGTCCGGCCGGATCAGGCGATCGTAGGGCGCCGCCACGAAGGCCTCGATGGCGACGTGCCGCAGCCCGTCGAGGCGTACAGTCATCACCTTGCCGACGGCGATGCCGCGATAGCTGACGTCAGAGCCGCGCTGGATGGAGCCGAGTTCGTCGGCCGAGAGGAGCACTGTCCGGCCGGCGCTGCGCGGGGGGGCGATCGGCGGTTCGTCCAGGCCGACGAAATGGCGGGTCGGCGCGCCGTAGTCGCTGGGATAGAGGCCGATCGACACGCCGGCGATGGCGGCGCGTATGGAGCTGATGTCGGTCAGGCTCGGCTTGGCCCCAATGAAGGCGAATACAGTCCCGGTCACCAGCACCGGTCTGGCCCGCGGGTCGAGCCGCAGGGTCATGTCGATGTGGCGGCCGTCGGGGTTGAGCTGGACCTTGGTGACCCGCCCGGCCACCATGCCCTTGTAAATCACCTGCGTCGCGCCAGCGCGGGCGTCGGCGCCGGAATCGAACGTGACCAGCACATCGACGCCCCTTTGCGCATAGGCCTGGAGCGCGAGGTAAAGGACCACGATGACGGCGGCGACCGGGGCCGCCCACACCAGCCCGGGCCAGCGGATCTGGTCGAGCAGGGCGGCGAAAGCGCGCCTCCGCGACAGGGGGGGCTTGGTCATCTGGTTTCGAGCCTCGCATCCCACATGAGCCGAGGGTCGAAGCACCGCGTGGCGATCATGGTGAGGACGACGACCCCGGTGAAGGCGGTCGCGGCGGCGTTGGCCTGGCCGTAGATGAGGCCATTGTAGTGCATTACCGGCACGAAACAGGCGATGACGAAGGGGTCGACCATCGACCAGCGACCGATCTCTTCGACGATGCGGTATAGCCGGGTTTTCAGCACCAACCGGCGCCGGGAGCCGGTCAGCACGGACGACACGCACAGGCTCAGGCTCGCCAGTTTGAGCAGCGGCACCGCGAAGCTGGCGGTAAACACCAGCAGGCCCAGCCCGAACAGATGAGCCTTTACCAGGTCGATGACGCCTTCGAGCACCGTATAGCTGGAGGGCTTCAGGCCTATCGGCAGGGTGGCCATGGGGTAGAGATTGGCTGGAAGGTAGAGGACCAGCGCGGCCGAGGTGAGCGCCGCGGCGAACGCCACGGCGTTCGGCCGCCGGCCATGCAGGCGTTTGCGGCAGCGTGGACAGGGCGTTCCGGCGACTTCTTCAGGGGCCAGCCTCCCGCACCCCGAGCAGACGATCGCGCCGGCCGCAGACTCGCGGCTCTGCCGGCCACGCGGAGCAATGGCGTCCCAGACGGCCTCCTTGCAGAGCGTCGCCCTGGTCAGCAGGGTGAGCAGGCCCGCGATAATAAAGCAGACCGCGCCTATCTCGACCGTCACGGAAACCAATGCGGCCAGGCGGACGTAGGCGATCCACATCGCCAGCAGGAAGACGTCGGTGAGGGCCCACATCTCCAGCGCGTTGGCGTAGCGGAACGCCGGCCCCAGCCACGCCGGCCGTCGACCGAGCTGCAGGGCGCCGAGTACGGCGGTCAGCAGACCAAAGCGCAGCAAGGGGGCGACCACGAGCAGCGCAGCGATCACCAGCGCGAGCCAGGGCCAGCCGCCCTCCCACATGGCGGTTACGCTGGAAATCAGGTGGCTCTGCCGCGTGGCGCCGAGGATCGAGGTGCTGAGAAGGGGGAAGAGGTTCGCGGGCAACAGGAAGAGCAGGGTCGCGCTAGCGCAGGCGAAGGCCGCGCCCAGGCTGCGCCCCGTGGTGCGCGTGAGCTCGCTGCGGCACACCGTGCAGGTCAGGGGGCCGTTTAGCACCGGTTCCGGCGCCGCCTGCAGCGCGCCACAGCCGGTGCAGCCGATGAAGGCCAACGGGGCGGTTGCGGGGGCCATCACCCTGGCGCCGCCGTCACGGCCGGCCAGGGCTGGGTCGGCGCCCCACCCCCACGGACGGCCGCTGCGGGCCTGAAGAGGGCTCTGTGGCGCATGGCCTAGGACGCCAGCAGGCCGAGTCGCTCGGCCTTCGAGACGGCCTGGGCGCGGCGTTCGACGCCAAGCTTGAGGAAGATGTGCTTGATGTGGGTCTTGACTGTTTCCGGCGCGACGCCTTGCAACTGGGCGATCGCCTTGTTGGTGCGGCCTTCGCCGATCAGCCGCAGCACGGCGCACTCCCGAGGGGTGAGGCTTTCGTCGTCCCGCGTGGTGCGGCGCCCGGGCCGGGGACTGGCTTCCGCGGCGCGCTGCAGGCTTTCAGCCATGCAGATCGTGAAGGCGAGCAGTTCCGGCTCAAGGCCGCCGATCTGCAGCAGGCGGTCGATCATGAGCGGGGTCGACGGCCCTGCGTCCATCAGCTGTTGTCTCAGGCCGGTCGTCGCCGCGACGCGCAGCGTTTCGGTCAGCCGGACCAGGCTCTGCGCCTCATCGCCCTCCTGCCAGAGCAGCTGGGCCTCGGCCAGACTGACCCACGCGAAGGCGCGCAGGTCCTGGCCAAGCCAGACGTCGTGGCGAAGCTTCGCAAGCGCCGGGCGAGACCCCTGCGCGGCCCCGAGGTTGAGACAGCTGTAAATCTGGGCCATCGCCAGGTGGACCGCGATCTCACTGCGGGCGCATCGGGTTTGCGGCCTGTGCCGCGCCGCGAGATTCGCCACCTGCAGCAGCCAAGCCTCGGCGCGCCGCTCGTCGCCTGGGCCACAGAGCCGGATTCGCTCCGCCAGCATGGCCGCCAGCATCCGAGGCCAGCCGCGCGCCTCGGCAATGTCCCGGCCCTCGTTCAGGGCCGCCAAGGCCGCGGCGCGATCGCCCCGGCTCGCGGCGGTCCTCGCCAGGATCGCGTAGGTATGGGCCACGCAATCGACGCCGCCAACAGACCGGATGGCGTCAAGGTGAGTGCGCAGCAAGGTCTCGGCCGCCTGAACTGATCCCTGCTCATAGAGGATCAGGCCCAGGGTGGCCGCCGGCGAGGCGCTCATGGCCGTGCCGCTGCCGGCGCGCCGGAGGGCGCAGCGGGCCAGACGTTCGGCGGATGAGACGCCAAGCGTGCTGAACTCGATGGCGGCCGCAAGCGTGAGGTCCAGCACGTCCGCCAGGACCACGTTCGGCGAGGCCGGGCGCCCTGATCCCGTGGTTTCCAGCGCCTGCATCGTCGCGGCGTCGCCGGACGCCGGCGCCGCGCCGGCCTTCCAGGCGCCGAAGCGGACCACCAGTTCAGCGAGCCGGGAGAACTTCCCACAGCTGTCGTAGCGCAGCGACTGGTCGGCGGCCGCCGAGGCGCTAAGGGTGTCGTCCTCGAGGGCGAGGCCGATCGCCTGGATGGCGAGAAGGTCCGCCAGCTTGTGTTTGGTGTAGCTGGCGTCCTCCCCAACCAGACGTCGCTCGGCGTCGCTGATGCTCTCGCCGACATTCGGCAGGGACAGGCTGCGAACGCCGCGCCAGACCTGGCGGATGACCCGGTCTATGGCGGACGGCCGGCCTGCGTCGAGCACGCGCGCCCCTGGCCTGAAGGGCTCGACATTGTCGCCGCCATCGCGTGCTCGGGCGGCCGCCGAATAGCGTTCGAGGCGCGGCGGCCCCGGCGGGAGCGGCGTTGGCCCCCTCAAGGCGGGTGTAGGAAGAACGACGGCGCTGAGGGTCATGTTGAGCCTGCGTTAAGCGGGGAAGCCGACCTCGCCGAGGTCGCCAGAACTGGGGCGGGCTAGGCCCGCCCCAGAGCGTCAGCTTCGGATGAAGGCCAGGAGGTCCGGGTTGATGACGTCGGCATGGGTGGTGCACATGCCGTGCGGATAGCCCGGGTAGGTCTTCAGCGTGGCGTTGCGGAGGATCTTCGCCGACAGCGGCCCTGAGTCCGCGATCGGCACGATCTGGTCGTCTTCTCCGTGCAGCACCAGGGTGGGCTGCTCGATGGCCTTGAGATCGGGGGTGAAGTCGGTTTCCGAGAAGGCCTTGACGCACTCGTAATGCGCCTTGGTGCTGCCCATCATGGCCTGGCGCCACCAGTTGTCGATCACGCCCTGTGAGATCTTCGCGCCCGGCCGGTTGAAGCCATAGAAGGGCCCCGCCGGGACTTCCCGGAAGAATTCGGCGTGGTCGGCCGCGATCGCGGCCCGAAATCCGTCGAAGACTTCGATCGGGATGCCGCCCAGATTGGTGGCCGACTTGACCATGATCGGGGGCACCGCGGCGATCAGGACCGCCTTGGCCACGCGTCCCCGCTCGGCGCGGGCGACGTAGCGGGCGACTTCGCCGCCGCCGGTCGAGTGGCCGATGTGCACGGCCCCGCGCAGGTCCAGCGCGCTGGTCAGTTGTGCGACATCGTCGGCATAGGTGTCCATGTCGTTGCCGCCCGAGGTTTGGCTGGACCGTCCGTTGCCGCGCCGGTCATGGGCGATCACCCGATAGCCGTGCTGGACGAAGAACAGCATTTGGGCGTCCCAGTCGTCCGAGGAGAGCGGCCAGCCATGGTGGAAGACGATCGGCTGGCCCTCCCCCCAGTCCTTATAGAAGATGCTGGTTCCGTCCTTCGTGATGATCGTGCCCATGGTCCGTTTGTCCTTGCTAGGGTGGCGGGAAAGAGGGTGGGTCTCGGCAAGAGCCCCGTAGGGCGCTGCCGCCGCCGCGGTGGCGGCCAGCCCGGAGGCCAGGACCATGCGGCGGTCGATGGTCGATTTCGGAACTGACGTCATGGCCGGCCTCGCACTGCGACATCGCCCACGGTTTGGGCGGGTCTTGAGGGGCTCATGCTGGGGCCGGCGCTGGCCAGACGCGAATTAATCAAACCCAATTTGAGTGAATCGGCGCTATTTGGGTCGAGTCCAGAGCCATGATTTCAAGCACTTAGGCCTTTGCCTAAGCGCGCGGGCCACTGCGGGTGTGCCGAATGCCGCGCCGCCTGCCCTTTCGGGCCAGGCAGGTCCAAAAATAGTGAAAACAAGGATGAGCCGGCGGCTGAGCCGCCGGCTCTAACGCCAACGCAACGTCTCGATGCTGGGGGTGACCGAGATTGGCGACTGCTGGGGGAGGATCGCAGTCTCCAGCGCCAGCGCGTTTAGGTCTTCTCCTTGGGTGTGACGAAGCTGATGTGACTTCGAACGTCATCAAGCTCGTCCCTTTTTCGCCTCCTGTGCATCCCTAGTTCGGGTTACCAGCGCTATAGCTATGGGGGACGGTCTTTGCGCGGGCGTGTATGGCGCAAGCTGGGCCGGAGGCCTTGGCGGCCACGAACATCTCGACACTCTCGGCTGGGCTTTTGACTCTGCCAAGGGAAGGCTAGACGTTCCTCATCTCCAGCGTCCCGGCCCGCTCATCGGGCCAGCGCCATGGCGACGCCAGCCCCATAGCTCGGGTCAGCCTGAGCGCAGTGGTGGATATGGCGATCCTGGATGTCGCTTCTGACACCCCGCAAGGCCCGACCGGTGTTTTCGAACAGCACCTGCTGCTGCTCGGGCGTCATTAGCCGGAACAGGTCGCCAGGTTGCGAGAAATAATCTTGGTCAACCCGGTGGTTCCAGCGGCCGGACGCCCCTTTGCCGATTCGGTCTGGCGGCTCTGCGAAATCAGGCTGAGCGGTCCATTCGCCCTGACTGTTAGGGGCGTAGGGCGTAGTTGCGCCGTGGTTCCCGTCTACCCGCATCTGCCCGTCGCGATGAGAACTTTGGACGGGGCATCGGGCCGAATTGACCGGGATGGCGGCGTGGTTGACCCCAAGCCGGTAGCGTTGCGCATCACCGTAGGAGAACAACCGTCCCTGCAGCATCTTGTCCGGTGAAAAACCAATACCCGGAACGATATTTCCCGGGTTGAAGGCTGCCTGCTCGACATCGGCGAACACGTTGTCTGGATTACGGTTAAGCTCCATCCTCCCGACCTCGATGAGCGGGTAGTCGCCACGTGGCCAGACCTTGGTTAGGTCGAACGGATTGAGCGCAGATGCTTCCGCAGCGGCTTCCGGCATGATCTGCACATAAGCCCGCCAAGCGGGGAAGTCGCCGGTCTCGATGGCTTCGAACAGGTCGCGGAGATGGCTCTCCCGGTCACGTCCGACCAGCTCTTGCGCCTCTGCGTCGGTAAGGTTCGCGATCCCCTGCTCGGTCCTAAAGGTGAACTTGACCCAAACCCGCCGCTGTTCGGCATTGATGAAGCTGTAAGTGTGGCTGCCAAAGCCGTGCATGTGGCGGAAGCTCTTGGGTATGCCACGATCGCTCATCAAAACGGTGATCTGGTGGAGCGCCTCCGGCAGCAGTGTCCAGTAGTCCCAGTTGTTGTCGGCGCTCCTCAGACCGGTGCGCGGGTCCCGTTTGATCGCGTGGTTCAGGTCCGGAAATCTCAGCGGGTCACGGATGAAGAACACCGGCGTGTTGTTGCCAACCAGGTCCCAGTTGCCCTGTTCGGTATAGAATTTCATCGCAAAGCCGCGAATATCTCTCTCGGCGTCAGCGGCGCCACGCTCCCCAGCGACCGTCGAAAACCGCACGAACATCGGCGTCTGCTTACCGATCTCGGCAAACAGTGAGGCCTTGGTGAAGGCCGTGATGTCTTGGGTCACCGTGAAAGTCCCGAACGCCCCAGCGCCTTTGGCATGCATCCGACGCTCGGGGATCACTTCCCGATCAAAGTGCGCCAGCTTTTCCAGCAACCACACATCCTGCAAAAGGGCCGGACCCGAGGGACCTGCGGTCTGGGTGTTGTCGTCGTCCGACACGGGCGCACCAAAGGACGTCGTCAGCTTGGACATCACACGCCCCCCAACGGGAGCGCAGACGCCATTTTCGCCACCGCCGTTCGCATCGAACGGGCGGGCGACCACGAGAAAGTCAAGCCTGTCATGAGGCGTCCTCTTCGGCCCGACGACGTCAGGCGAGTCGTACAAACGCTCTGCCGCCCCTTGACCCTTGGCGAGTTAATCGGTGCGAAGAGTTGCCAAGCGCGAGCGCTTAACAGCGCGACACTCCGCTCAGCGAAGGCAGGTCTTCGATCGGGTTTCCCACTAGCTCTGCGCTGACACTTTGCGTCAGCCCTGGAACTCCACATCGGCGAAATACCGGACCTTCCGCGCGATCACCGGCGCCTGGCCCTGGGGCAGCAGGATTTCCAGGCCGGTGTCGAGCCGCATCACTTCGTCCGGCGTCAGCAGGTCTCGTTTCGTGAGGTGAACCGACGTCGAGACGCCTTTGGTGGTCTGATCTAACAGGAACCGCCCGGGGCTCTTGGAGACGCTAGTCCCCGAGGTCTGGTAGCTCACGGTCGTGGCGCCGATGGACTTGGACACCCAGCTGGCCGTCTCCACGTCAGCGACGTTGAAGACCTGGATCAGGCCGGCGTTGGAGAGGAATGTTCCAGCGCGATCGCCATAGACACTCCAGAGCTGGTGCTTGTCCTGCAGGATAGGCCAAAGCTGCAGGCCGTATCCGGCCATCAGGCCAAACGCCCGCTCGACCGCCTCAAGCCGCCCCAGGGCGGCGAACTCGTCGAGCAGAAAGAGCACCGGCGCCGCAGGCCGGGCTGGAGATTTGGCCATGGCGTTGATCGCCTGGGCGACGAGCAGGCGCAGCCACCGGGCATGTGTGGCGAGCCGCTCCGGCGGCAGGACCAGGAAAACGGTGGCGGTCCCCGCCTTGAGATCCTCGAACCGGAAGTCCGACCGGCTCAGCCCCTGGACCATGCGCGGACTGTCGAGAAAATGAGTGTGGCGCTGCGCCGAAGACAGGACGCTCGTGGCCTCTCGATCGCTCTTGCCGAGATGACGGTTGGCCGCCCTGGCGACGAGGCCGCCTGCCGCCGGGCTCTGTTGCATCCGGCGCAGCAGCCGATCGAAGTCGTCCGGCGCCAGGGTCAGGAGATCGCGGACCGTTGCGAGGTTGGGCGACTGCCCTGGGTCAGTGACGACATGCAGGATCAGCCCGGCGATCAGCGCCTTGGCCTCTTCATTCCAGTGGGCGTCGCCGACCTGGCCCGGCGGGTCGTAGACCAGGGCGTCGGCCACAAGGGCGGCGTCCTCGGCCAGGTCGAGGCTCTCAGGGTTCAGGCCGTCGAGGGGATTGAAGGCGGCCGTCGGCGCGCCAGAGACGCCGAAGGGGTCGAGCACATAGACCGGGCCGAGCCGGTGACGGGCTCCCGCGGCGATCCGCGCGTTCTCGCCCTTGGGGTCGATGCAGAGAATCGAGCGCTCGGCGGTGAGCAGGTTGGGGATGATGGCGCCGACGCCCTTGCCCGACCGGGTGGGGGCGATGGTCAGCAGATGGGCCGGCCCGGAATAACGCAGCAGCCGGCCAGCGCGGCTGTTCTCGCGCCCGACGATCAGCCCCTCGCCGCCGCCCAAGGACGCCTGAACTTGGCGCTCGGTCGAGAAGCTTGCGGAGCCGTGGACGGTGCTGGCCACCGTTGTCCGGACGCCAGCGCGTCCCATGACGGAACCGAAGAGAG
>Ga0302311_10008690_pt1 | contig 10191 bp, 4 predicted proteins | sample III_Palsa_N1_3_FD_200449 | JGI IMG/M metagenome (GOLD analysis project Ga0302311, IMG submission 200449) | Peat permafrost microbial communities from Stordalen Mire near Abisko, Sweden - III_Palsa_N1_3 | ecosystem: Environmental > Terrestrial > Soil > Palsa > Peat permafrost | place: Sweden...
CCGCCTTGAGGGTGCCGTCGCCCACGAGGCTGTCGTGCAGTTCGACCCACCCGCGCCGGAACCCCTGCACCTCCTCGTGGAAGCCGCTGCCGGGGTCGTTGGCGTCGATGCCGTAGGAACCCGGCCCGCCGAAGCGCTCGTTGAAGGCCCGTCCGGCCTGGTGCAGGCTGCCCTGCAGGTGCTCGTCCAGGTCGAACTGTCGGCCGACGTCCGTCAGCAGATCGTTCACGCCCTTGCGGAAGGCCTGGTAGCGGGGGTCGAGCAGGTCGTGGACCAGCGGTTCCGCGCCCGTCCGCACCCCGCCCAGGTGCTCGGCGGCCAGGTCCTCGATCTTCGCCGCGTACTGGTCGCCGACCCGGGTGACGGTGTCCTCGGAGGTGTCGGACCAGCCGCGCCGGTCGAGCGTGTCACGCATGTCCTGGACGCTGTCGTGGACCTTCTGGTGGTAGTCCAGGCGGCCCTTGAGCGCGCTCGTCTTCAGCAGGTCGCCGGGGCGTCCGGCTCCCCGGATGAACTCCGGTGTCGGGGCGACCCCGTAGCCGTGTCCGGCCAGGGCGTCGTCGACCGCGGAGCCGAGGTCGGCGTCCAGACCGGCCTTCGCGGCGGTGACCACCTCCTCCGGGTGGCCGCCGAGTTCGCCGAGCGCGTCGAGTTGGTCGTGCGCCCGGGGCAGGACGTCCAGCGACAGCGTGTAGCCGGCCTTGAGCCGGGCGGCCGTGACGTCCGGTGCCGCGTCCCCGTTCAGCCGGTCCTCGACCTGCTTGCGGACTCCGGCGAGCAGGTGCTCGTTGACCGGGTCGCCCGGTGCCCGGCCCCGGGTGGAGGGACGGTGGTCGTTCAGCGTCGCGACGTGGTCCAGCACCTCCTTGGTGCGGCCCAGGGCCGGGGTGCCCAGGTCGGTGCGGACCGGGCCGCCCGGCTCGTCCAGGCCTTCGGCGGCCTTGCCGAACCGGTCCGGCAGGCTGTCCAGCCGCGCCGTGACCGTGGACTTCCAGGACTCGTGCAGCGCGGACAGGTCCTGCGGGTCGCTCAGGTCCCGGCCCGCGACGAGCTGCCGGTGGTCGTCCCGCAGCGCCGCCGCGACCTCGTCGGTGACCTGGGTGACGACCGCCGCACCGTCGCCGTGGACGGTGTTGCCCCCCTCGGTCCAGTCCCGGAAGGCGTTCTCGACGTTCTTCGGCAGGTCGTTCAGGGCCCAGTTGCGGGCCTCGGCCAGGGAGAGCAGGTTGTCGGTGTGGGCCAGCAGCTTGTCCTCGCCCTTGGCCAGCTGGGCCTTCACCGTGTCCGACAGGACCAGCGGCCGGTTCTCCGGGTGCCAGTGGGCGGCGTCGAGCCTTCCGCCCGTGGTCACCTGGTCGTAGCCCTCGGCCCAGTCCTTGTGGAACTGCTGCTCCAGCGCGTCGGTCGTGCTCCGGGGCAGGTCAGGGTGGCCGTCCGTCAGCTGCTTCCAGGCCGCCAGCGAACCCTCGTGCAGGCCGGGCAGGTGCTCGGCCGCGCCGTAGAGGCCGGGCAGCCCGCCGGACATGCCGTTCACCTCGGCGTTGAACGCCTCCAGCGCGTCGTCCACGGCCTTGGGCGGGTACCCGGCGTCGTTCAGCTTCGCCCGGATCTCGTCCAGCTTCGCCGACAGGAAGCGGCCGAGGCCGTCGCCGACCCGGGTGACTGTCTCCGGCGCGGGGCGGCTGCCGTCCGGCGCGGTCCAGGAGCGTGCGCCGTCGAGCAGGTCCTGCGCGCTGCCTCCGGCGGCGGCCTCGAAGCGGTAGCGCTCGCCCAGGGACGCGTTGATGGTGTCGAGTTCGGCCTTCAGCCGGTCCGGCAGGGCCGGGTCGTGCGCGGCTGCGGGGTCCTCCGTCAGCGCGTCGAGCGCGTTCCTGGCGTCCTTGGCGGCGACGGCGGCGGCCGCCGTGTGCGCGGCCTCGGAGGGGCTGCCGTTCTTGACCAGGTCGGCGGTCATCGCGTCGTTGAGCGGGCGGGTCATCGACTTCGGGTGGTCGCGCAGCAGCTGGACCGTGTCGAGCTTGTTGTGCAGGGCGGTCAGCAGGTCCGCCTCGTTGCCTCCCCAGTTGCGGCGGACCTGGGTCAGGGCCGCGCCGTGGGCGGCGTCCCCGCTGCCGCGCTGCTTCCCCAGCGCGTCGCCCAGGGCCTCGTGGAACGCGTCGTTGGCGGCCTGGACATGGGCGTCGTGGATCTCCGCGATGTCCTCGGCGGTCCATTCGGGGTGCGCCGTGCGCCACTTGCCCATGGTCAGCGCGATGGCGTTCTTGGTGTCGGTGAGCGCCGCGTGGGCGCCGTCGTGGAAGCTGCTGGGCTCCCGGGCCGGGCCGGCATGGCCGTCCAGGGTGTCCAGCTTGGCGTGCAGGTCGGACATCAGGTCGTGCTCGACGCTGTCCCAGGTGCGGCGCACCTGCTGGACCGCCTTGGCCCTGGCCCTGGCCGCCGCCTCCGGTCCGGCGGTGTGGCCGCGCCGCCCGCCCACGTCGTCCATGGCCGAGTGCAGCGCCTTGTCGAAGGCGGCGTCGGTGGCGTGCGCGTAGTGGTCGCGCAGGTTCCCGAGGTCGCCGTCGCTCAGCTCGGGGTGCCCGCTGTGCCAGCCGTCGAGGGTGCGGCCGATCCGGTCGTTGGCGTCGGAGAGCAGGTCGTGGGCCTGTTCGTGGAAGTCGCCGAGGCTGTTGACCCCGTGTGCGAGGTCGTCGGCACCCATGTCGAAGTGGGTGCGGGCGTCGACCAGGTGGAACGGTTCGCTGGTGAGTCTGCCGTAGGTGGCGTCGAAGACGTGTTCCAGTTCGGCCCGGTAGTCGTCGGTGGCCCGGACGATGGCCTCGGGGCTGTGCCCCTGGGCGCGCCAGGCCGCCTGGGCGCGGCCGACCCGGTTGTCGATCTGGGCGGGCAGGTGCTCCTTGGCGAGGTGCAGTTCGGCGCGGCCGGGGAGCGTGCCGCCGAGCTTGTCCACGGCCCGCTTGAGCGCCTTCTCGGTGCCGCGGATGTCGGCGGCGGACGGCCGGTCGCCGCCGAGGCCCTGCACATGCTCCTGGAAGGCCGCGCGCAGGTCCTGCTGGGCACCGGCCAGCACCTCGTCGCGCCCGGCCGGGTCCAGCTTGCGCAGCCGCTTGGAGCCGCGGACGGCGGCGTCGAACTTCTTCTGCAGCGTGTCGTGGGCCGCCCGGTACTTGTCCTCCAGCTGGAGCTTGCCGTCGTACTCGCCGGTGAGCCCGGCGGTCCTGCCCTGCCAGGCCTTCTGCTGCTCCGGGCTGCTCAGGTGGTCCCCGGTCCCGGAGCCGGGCGCGGCGGCGACGTCCTCGGGGTCGCCGGGCGTCTCGTCTCCGTGCTCGTCGCCGTGCTGCTGCCCGGCGTGGTCGTCGGCGTGCACCGGCGCCCCGGTCGGGACGTGCGTGCCGGGCTCGGACGGCGCGGCCAGCGGGACGGACCCCTCGCCCTGCCCGTGCCCGGTGCCGACCGTGCCCGGTTCGGCGGCGCGCTCGCCCTTCGCGGTCCCGCCGCTGCCGGTGCCGCTCGCGTCCGCGTGGGTGGGCCGCGGCTCGACCGGTGCGGGGCCGCCGGTCGGCGTGCCGGTGTCGGTGACCTCCACCGGGGACGTCCCCGGGGCGCTGCCGTCCTTGACCCCGAGTTCGGACGTCGGTCCGTCACCGGGGCCGACGGTGGTGCGGCCGTCCGGGCCGGGGTCCAGACCGCGGGAGCCGACCGGCTGCGGCGCGCCGCCCTCGCCCACCAGCGGGTCGCCGCCGCCTCGGACCGGCACGCCCTCGACGGGCTGGCCGGGCTGTATGCCGCGCCCCCCGGCCGGGGGCTCGACGCTGTGCGTGCCGGGCGGGACCGGTCCGCCGCCGTCCACCGGCAGCGATTCGTTGCCGAGGCGCGCCGGGGCGATCCCGGTCGACGGGACGCCGGTCGACCCGACGCCCTCGCTGCCGATGTCGCCGGACAGTTCACCGGGCTTGACGCCGATGCCCTGCGGGCCTCCCGGGTCGGGCTCCGACCGCAGCGGGGTGGGGCCGGCGGGGGTGTTCACCACCTCGTGCGGCCCGCCTTGGACGACCGGGACACCGACGCCCTCGACCGGTCCGCCGTCGACACCGACCGGATGCTCGGTCACCACGCCCAGGTCCGGTGCGTCGACGAGTCCGCCGGACGGCGGGTAGCCGCCCAGCTCGCCGCCCCTGACCGGGCCCACCGGGTCCACCCCGCCGGGGCTGTAGGCGGGCAGGCCGCCCACGTCCCCGGTCACCGGCGTGTGGGTACCGGCGCCGGGGTCGTCGCCGGAGCCCCAGACCTGGTCCCCGAGCTTGGACCCCAGCGGCCCGGCCACCTCCGGGATGTGCATGACCACCGGCAGCCCGCCGGCCAGGCCCAGGTTGACCGCCTCGCCCTTCCAGAAGTCGACGCTGTCGTAGTCGGTGTGGGTGCCGTAGACGGCGTCCGCGATCTGCTGCGAGGCGACGTCGATGCCCAGCTGGATGCCCGCCTGGGCGGTGGCGTCGAAGGCGACCGTGCCGATGAACTTCACCGCCGGGGGCAGCACCTCGGACAGGGTGCTGCCGACCGACTCGATGATGCTGACCATGACGTCCGGCAGGACCTCGCTGAGCGCGGCGCCCAGGAAGCCGCCGACCGCGCCGCCGAGACCCGGCAGCAGCATCAGTGGGATCGACAGGATGCTGCCGATCAGCCCGGCCAGTCCGGCCGCGTCCGCCTGCTGGGTCTCCTGCTGCATGATCGAGGCGATGTAGTCGCCGTAGGCGTTGATGTGGTTGCCGATGCTGCGCGCCGCGTCGACGGCGGGCTGCACCTCCAGCGTGTGCAGGTCGTTCCAGGTGGTCTGGACGGCGTTGTTCGCGTCACCCGTCCAGCTCATGCCGTGGACCGCCGCGTCCATCGCGGTGAGCTCCTCCCAGAGCCGGTCGCTGAAGTCGATCCAGGCGTTCCCGAGGTCGTAGATCGGGCTGATGTCGAAGTTCGGCTCGTACGTCAACGCGGTCCACCTCGGGGAACTGTCGTGCTGGTGCGGGGGTGCGGCGGGGTGCCGCGGTACGTCAGAAGGTCTCGGCGACGGACGTGAACGTCGGGTCGGTGATGTCGGTGGTGCCCGGTGTGCCCGAACCGTGCTGCTTCAGGTTGGTGTCCGACACCGAACCGGAGACGGTGAACAGGCTGACGATGGCGTCCTCGGCCTGGAGGTAGTTGGTCCCGGCCAGGTCCAGCGCCACCGAGACCCGTCCCAGCATGCTGTTCTGCTCGCTGGTCTGGTCGCCGTCCTTGCCGTAGAGGACGGTCATGCAGGCGTCGAGGCGGTCGAAGAAGTCCTGCGCCTCGGTCGCCGTCTGGCCGGCCCAGCCGAGGGCGAGGCCGTTCAGCGTGGTGAAGATGGTGGTCACGTCCTGGTTGATGCCGTCCAGCATGGTCTGCACCTGCTGGCTGAGGCTGATCAGCAGTTCGCCGTCGACGGAGATGACGGCGTCGGAGCCGTCGTCTGCGTAGACGGCGGGAGCCACTGGGATCACGGGGAGTCTCCGGTTTCTCTCGCTCCGGTGCGCGCCGGTGCGGACACTGTGACGGGCGGGAGCTACGACAGGGTGAGGTTGCCGGTGTTGGTCTGCTCGACCGTCACGTACTGGTCGTGCGCGGAGGCCATCCTGGTCACCATCTCCTCCAGCAGGGCGTTGAGGTTCTGCATGTCCTGGACGAACTCGGCCTGGAAGGAGGCGAACGAGGTCCCGGCCGGACCGCGCCAGTACTCCTCGGCGGCGGTGAACGCACTGCTGATGGCCTGCACCTCCAGCGTGATGGAGGCGGTACGGCCCTTCACGATCTCGATGGCGGTGGCCAGTTGCTCCACGTCGACCTTGAACTCGGCCGGGGTGATCGTCGTGTCGGCCACTGTGCGCTCCTCGTCGTCCCCGCCGCCGCCTGTCCACGGTCGGTCGGCCGATCCTATGGACGGCGCCGACGCGTCGGCCATTCCCCCTTTCCGGCAACCCGGTTGTCCCCGAACAGGGACCTGGATCCCGGCCGCGGCATGGGCGACGATGCTCACCAGCATCGCCCGCCGAGACGCCAGCCCCCGGAGAGAAGACCGTGACCACTCCGCGCAACTCCATCCACGGCCCGCCCCGCGACGACAGCACCGACGGCCCCACCGCCGGCGGGGGCAGCAGCGACTCCCCGGCCCCCAGCTACGTCCCCGACCCCTACCTGCAGGTGATCTGGGGCGACGCCCCGGCCATCACCGGCAACGTCGGCGGCAACGCGGGCGCCGGCGGCACGCCGAACGAGCACCCGATGTTCACCGTGGACCTGGGCAGCATCCGGGAGGCGGAGAACGGCATCCTCGGGCAGACCCGCAGCGCCGTGGCGAACTACATGAACCTGAAGAACCTGGTCGAGCAGGCCATCGACGGGGGCAGTGTCTGGGGCCAGCAGGCCACGATGACCGTCGAGCACCCCACCAGTACCGCCTACGAGGGCGTGTCCGAAGGCGGTCCGGGACCGTCGATCCCGGACACCATCGAGCCGGACACCGACATCCAGCAGGTCGCGCAGCAGTACGCGGCGGTGATGGACCCGGCGATGAGCGAGGTGCTGCGGCAGTGCGCCGACGCCATCGAGAGCGTCGGGCAGTTCGTCGTGCTGCTCGACCGGGCGGGCCAGCAGTACGCCTACGCGGACAAGACCTCGTTCTTCCCGGACCCGCCGCCCGCCACGGTCACCACGAGCTGAGCTCCTCCGCCGCCGGGACGTCCGCCGCCAGCAGGGTCACCAGATCCTGGGTGGTCGGGTCCGCCAGGTCTGCCACGCGGTGCGCATGACGCTCCGTCATCCGCTGGAAGACCTGGCGGGCGGTGCGGCCGTTGCCGAACCGGTCGTCGTGCTCGACCAGGTGGGCGAAGCAGCCGAGCAACTGGGCCGCGGCGGCCTCGTCCAGGGAGTAGCGGTGCTGGGCGGCGTTCGCCTGGACGATGCTGACCAGGTCGCCCGGCTCGTAGTCGTCGAACACCAGGGTCTGGGCGAAGCGCGAGGCCAGGCCCGGGTTGGCGTCGACGAAGCGGTGCATCTCGTCGGGGTAGCCGGCCACGATCACCACCACGTCGTCGCGGTGGTCCTCCATCAGCTTGACCAGGGTGGAGATGGCCTCCAGGCCGAAGTCCGAGCCCTGCGCGGCCGGGACCAGCGCATAGGCCTCGTCGATGAACAGCACGCCGCCCAGTGCGCGGCGGAAGGCGGCGGTGGTCTTCGGCGCGGTGTGGCCGATGTACTCGCCGACCAGGTCGCCCCGGTCGGTCTCGACCAGGTGGCCCCGGCTGAGCAGGCCCAGCGCCGCGAGGATCTTCCCGTAGAGGCGGGCGACCGTGGTCTTGCCGGTGCCGCTGTTGCCGGCGAACACCAGGTGCCGGCTGAGCGGGGGCGGCGGGAGCCCGGCCTCGGTGCGGCGCCGGACCATCTGCATCAGCTTGACCAGGGTGCCGACGTCCCGTTTGACCCGGGCCAGGCCGACCAGTTCGTCGAGTTCGGCCAGCAGTTCCTCCAGCGAGGGGGCCTTCGCGGCCTCCTCGGCCACAGCGCCCGGCGCGAGCGCCACGCGTGTGCCCGGCGCGCCGGCGCGGACCGCCGCGGCCCCCGCCCGGGCGGTGCCGTCCTGCGGGATGGTGCTGATCTTCACCCGCTCGACCCGGCAGCCGTCGAACACCGGCGCGGCGTCGTCGGCCAGCTGGGCGTCCTCGTCGGTGTCGTGGATGAGGCAGCCGCGCAGCACCGGGGCGGCCTGCGCGCCGACGTACAGCGCGGGGTAGCCGGTGGCGGTGAGGGTGCAGTCGGCGAACAGGCCGAGGCCGCCGTCGGCGACATAGAGGCCGTTCTTCGCGGTGTCGGCCACGGACACCCCGAACAGCCGCGGCCGGGCGCCCTTGCGGACCACGATGCCGCTGCCGCCGGTACCGCTGACCGAGCAGTCGCTGAGCCAGGGGGTCGCCCGCTCGCCGACCAGGACCCCGGCGGTCCGGCTGCCGCGGATGCGGGTGTCGACCACGAGCGCGCCGCTGTCGTCGCCGATGCTCAGCCCGGTACCGGTGGTGCCGTCGATCTCGCAGGTGTCGAGCAGCGGGCGGTGCCGTCCGCTGAGGCTGATGCCGGTCGCGCAGGCGCTGACGCGGCAGTGACTGGCCGTCATATCACCGTCCTCGACCGCGATCCCGGTCATCGTGGCGGCTTCGACCCGGCTGTCGCGGGCGTCCAGGAAGGCGCGTCCGGTGACCCGGATGCCGTGCTGCGCGGTGCCGCGCACCTCGCAGTCGCTGAGCGTGGCCCGGCTGTCCCCGGCGAGGTGGACGGCGGTGAAGGCGCTGTCGGTGACCGAGCACCCGGCGAGTGTGAGCTCGGCCGTGCTGTCGGCGAAGACGCCGTTGGCGGCGGCCCGGGACACTCCCCCGCGCCGCCAGTCGACGCGGGCGGCGCCGGTGACGGCCAGGCCGCTGTCGGCGGTGTCGGCGACCACGGTGTCGCGCAGCCGCAGCACCGCGTCGCCGCCGGCCACCAGGCCGGCCCCGCCGGTCTCGCCGATCCGGCAGTCCGTCAGCGTGAGCACGGCCTGTTCCCCGGCCTCGACTCCACCGGCCCCGGTGCGGACGATCTCGCAGCCGATCAGGGTGACGCCGTCGTTCCCGCTGCCGTTCCCGGCCTCACCCACGGGGTCGGCGGACGTGTCGGCGGCGGCCGCTCCGGCCCGGCCGGAGACGGTGAGGCCCCGGGCCCGGCTGTCGGTGATCCGGCAGCCGCGCAGCAGCGGCCGGGCGTCGTCCTCGACCCGCACGGCCGTCCCGGCGCTGCCGGTGAACGCGCAGTCGGCGAAGGTGCCCCGGGCGGCGGCCCGCAGCAGCAGGGCGCTGCCGCCGGAGCCGGTGACGGTGAGCCCGGTGACCACCGGGTCGGCGCCGTGTTCGACCAGGACGGCGGCGCCGCCGGTGTCCTGGACGCTGGTGTTCGCGACCACGGCCCGGCTGTCCCCGGCGAGGTGCAGGCCGATCGCTCCGGTGCCGGTCAGCGTGCAGTCCCGGAGGACCGGCGCGGCCTCCCCGGTGACCTGGACCCGGCCGCCGCTGATCCGGCAGCCGGTGAGCACCGGCGCGCCGCCGGTGACCGACACGGCGGGCTGGTCGCCGCCGCTGCCGAACACGTCGATGCCGCGGATCTCGGCGGCGCCGGAGACGACGGTGAGGGTGACCCCGCGCTGGCCGGTGAGCCTGACCGTGCCGGGGCCCTGTTCGGCGACCAGGGTGACGTCCCGGTCGAGGACGATGCCCTCCGGGTAGACGCCCGGTTGTACGGACACCACCGCGCCCGGCTCCGCGGCGCGTAGCGCGGAGCCGAGCGTGTGATGGGCCCCCCAACCGCGGGGGGCCACCCGCAGCAGTCGGTTGCTCATGCGGCGGTGCAGCTGAGCTGTACCTGTGCTGCGGCGTCGTGGGCGTGCATGGTCGAGGAGGTGTAGTCGATGCCGGTGTTGACCATCTTCAGGGTCACGATGCCGGTGCTGACGCCGAAGCTGCCGGTGCTGACCCAGGAGCCGCGGTTGTCCACCTGGTTGACGGTGAACGACCCGTTGGGGGTCTCGTTCATGCCGTAGGCGTAGTTCTCGCCCCAGAAGAAGTAGTGCGTGGGGTCGCCGCCGACGTCGATGACGTTCCTGGTGGAGGGCACGAACATGGAGAAGGCGCACGTGGCGTGGGTGAACGAGCCGCTGAAGTCCCAGCGCCAGATCACGCCCTGGCTGGCGTCGTAGGAGCCGGCGTCACCGGACATGGGCTCGGAGAAGTAGGCGCCGTTGCAGCCGGAGCCGGTGTAGCCGCCGGAGGCCAGGGACAGCCAGCCGTCGTTGCCCTGATCGAAGTAGGCGCTCTTGGTGTAGAAGTGATGGGCCGTCGAGTCCGGGCAGCCGGGTCCGGCGATGGCCGCCCAGGTCGCCGGGGCCTTGGCCTTGGTGGACGCGGCGGCGACCTGGGCGGCCGGCTTCCTGGTGGTCGCGGCGGGGGCCGCGCCACCGGTGGGGCCGGAGCCGGTGGTGGTCTGGCCGGTGCTGCCCGCCGGGGTGGTCACCGGCTGGCCGGCCGGCTGGATCGAGCCGGCACTGGTGCCCAACGCGGCGGCGGTCACCGTGGTGAGGACGGTCAGCGGGTGCCCGGTGAC
>Ga0302311_10008695_pt1 | contig 10189 bp, 9 predicted proteins | sample III_Palsa_N1_3_FD_200449 | JGI IMG/M metagenome (GOLD analysis project Ga0302311, IMG submission 200449) | Peat permafrost microbial communities from Stordalen Mire near Abisko, Sweden - III_Palsa_N1_3 | ecosystem: Environmental > Terrestrial > Soil > Palsa > Peat permafrost | place: Sweden...
CAGCTTCACCACCATGTTGAGCACGCCCAGGATCGCCCCGGTGGGTTCGCCCGCGGAATTCGTCAGGGGCGGCATGGCGTGGAAGGCCCGGTAGAGGTAGGAGGAGCCATCGACCAGGACGAGGGTGGGCTTTGTCATTTATTGATGTTTTCCGGACATTAAGTCATGGCGGGGCTGTGAATTATATAGACCGGTGTCAACGATCGGGTCGCGTGCCGCGCTGTACGGTCACACAGCTCCCAAGGAGGCCTGACGCGCATGCCTGATTCCACAGCTGCTGCCATTGCCACCAACCGTTTCGGGCTCGGCGCCCGGCCCGGCGAACTCGCCGCCTGTGCCGCTGATCCCCTGGGCTGGCTCGAGGCCCAGCTGAAGGGCGCCCCGCCGGTCATCGGCGACCCGGCCCTGCAGAACACCGCAACCATGGTCGCCACCATCGACAGGGTGCGGGCGCAGAACCGCGCCCTGCGGGCCGACAATGGTCAGGCGCTCATCCAGGCGGTCATGAAGCTGGGTGCGATCTATCGCCCCGCCTACGTCGGCGAGGTGACGGCGCGCCTGCGCCTGGCCTCGACCACCGACCGGTCCTTCCTCGAACGCATCACGCAGTTCTGGAGCAATCATTTCGCGGTCTCGGTGGACAAGGCGGTGGTGCTCGGGGTCGCTGGCAGCTACGAGCGCGAGGCCATCCGGCCGAACGTCCTGGGGTCGTTCCAGGAGCTGCTGCTGGCCGTCGAGCGGCATCCGGCGATGCTGCTGTACCTGGACAATTACCGTTCGGTGGGCCCGGAGTCGATGTTCGCCGAGCGCGCCCGGGAGCGCGCCGGCCGCGAGCTTGGGATCAACGAGAATCTCGCCCGCGAGATCATGGAGCTGCACACCCTCGGCGTGGAGGGCGGCTACACGCAGGCCGATGTCACCGCGTTCGCGAAGGTGATCACCGGCTGGTCGATCGGCGCGGCCGGCAAAGGCATACAGGCCGGCGGCGTGGCGGGTGAGTTCTACTTCCGCCCGAACATCCACGAGCCGGGCGCCCAGAAGGTCCTCGGGCGCAGCTACTCGCAGGATGGTCTGCGCCAGGGCGAGTCGGTGCTGCTGGATCTGGCGCGCAATCCGGCGACCGCCCGGCACATCGCGACCCAGCTGACGCGGCATTTCATCGCCGATGATCCGCCGCCTGCGACGGTCGCGCGGCTGGCCCAGGTTTTCAACCGCAGCGGCGGCGACCTGCCGTCGGTGTACCGCGCACTGATCGCCGAGGAGGCGGCCTGGTCGGCACCGCTGACCAAGTTCAAGACGCCGAACGACTATGTGATCTCGGCGTGGCGGGCGCTCGACATGCCCATTGATGATGCGCGCCAGGTACCGGCGGTGTTCGCGAACCTGGGGCAGCGCGTCTGGTCACCGAACTCGCCGGCGGGCTGGCCCGACCGCAGTGCCGACTGGGACGGCGCCGCGGCGCTGATGCAGCGCCTGCGCTGGGCGGATGAGATCGGTCAGCGTTTCGGCGCGGGCGTCAACGCCGTGCAACTCGCGCCGCAGATCCTCGGCGCCACCCTGTCCGACAACACCCGCGTGGCGCTGGGCCGTGCGGCGAGCGCCGCGCAGGCCGTGACCCTGCTGCTGGCGGCGCCGGAATTCATGCGGAGATGATCATGGACACAGCGATGATGAAGCGACGCCGGTTTCTGCAGGGCGCGGCGCTGGCCGCGGGCGGTGCGCTGCTGACGACGCGCCTGGCCTTCGCCGGCAGCGACGGTGATTCACGGCTGATCGTGATCATCATGCGCGGCGCCGTCGACGGCCTCGCGGCCGTGCCGCCGTACGGCGACCCGGATTACGCGCGCCTGCGCGGCGCACTTGCGATCGCGGCGCCCGGGGCCACCGATGGCGCGCTGCGCCTCGACAATCTCTTCGGCCTGCATCCGCAGCTGGGCTTCCTGCACGAGTCCTTCGCGGCCGGCGAGCTCACGGTGTTCCACGCGGTCGCTTCGCCCTACCGCGATCGCTCGCATTTCGACGGCCAGGACGTCCTCGAAAGCGGCGTGATCACCCCGCATGCCTCGCAGACCGGCTGGCTGAACCGCGCACTCGCGGCGCAGTCGCGCGGGGCGCGCCGCGGCACCGAACGCGGCGTCGCCCTGGGTTCGAACGTGCCGCTGATGATGCGCGGCCCGGCCGAAGTCGCCTCATGGTCGCCGACGAAGCTTGCCGAGCTCGACGAGGACACCCTGCAGCGCATCGCGGACCTGTATTCACATGACCCGCTGCTCGGAGCACGGCTCGGGGCCGCGCAGACGGCCAACAGCATGGCCGCGGATGATGCCCCGGGCATGATGGCCGCCGGCAACAACCGCTACGAGGAAGTCATCCAGGCCGCCGCGGGCTTCCTGGGCAATGACGCCGGCCCCCGCGTCGCGGTGTTCGACACCACCGGTTGGGATACCCACGCCAACGAGGGCGGTGCACGCGGAGCGCTGGGCAATCGCTTCGGCGCGCTCGATGGCGCACTGCGGACCCTGAAGACCAGGCTCGGACCGACCTGGCGCAACACCACGGTGCTCGCCGTGACCGAATTCGGGCGCACCGCGGCGATCAATGGTACGGGCGGCAGCGATCATGGCACCGGCACCGCGGCCTTCCTACTCGGCGGCGCGGTCAAAGGTGGACGGGTGATCAGCGACTGGCCCGGCTTGTCCGCGGCCCACCTGTATCAGCAGCGCGATGTGGCGCCGACACTGGATGTGCGCGCCGTGTTCAAGGGCACGCTGGTCGAACACATGGGGGTTCCTGCCGGCGCCCTCGACACGGTTTTCCCGGACAGCGAGAAGGTCAAGCCGCTGCGGGATCTGTTCCGCGCCTAGTTCGGTGAGGGTGGCGCTGCCGCGGGCGCCACCGGGGCCGAGGATGGCGCCGACGAATCCTCAGGCGCGGAGGAGGTTACCGCGGCCTGTGCCGACCCCGGTCGGGTCACCACCCGCGCGTTCTTATCCGGCATGTACAGCGGGCCGCGCTGGCCGCAGCCGCTGAGCATCGCCACCGCACACACACTCACGACCAGCAGCTTGGCAAGCATGGCTGCGCCTCAACCTTTGAGCTTCGCCGCGACGCGCCGATAGGCTTCGCGGAACGGAATGCCTTCTTCGACCACCATGGCATAGGCCTGTTCGGCGGCATGGATGGACGGATCAAGCCTGATCTTATCCGCTTTGAATGCCATTGCGGCGATGGCGGAGGGCAGGAGGTCGAGGCTCTGCGCCGCCAGGTCGATGCCACGGAACAGCGGCGCCTTCAGCAGCTGCAGGTCGCGCTGATACCCCGAGGGCAGCTTCGCAAAGATGCCGAGCGCCTCGTCGAGCGCGGCATGGGCCGTGGCCGTGCGGCCGCGCAGCAGCTCGAACACGTCCGGGTTGCGCTTCTGCGGCATGATCGAGGAGCCGGTCGTGAAGGCATCCGGAAGCGCCACGAAGCCGAACTCCTGGGTGTAGAAGAGCAGCACGTCGGCCGCGAAGCGGCCCAGGTCGAGCATCAGCAACGTGATCTCGAACAGCAGATGCGCCTCGGCCTTGCCGCGCGACAGCTGCACCGCCGTCACCGGTGTCTGGGTGGAGTCGAATGCGAGCGCCTTGCTCGTGGCCTCCCGGTCGAGCGGCAGTCCGGGCGTGCCGTAACCGGCGGCAGACCCCAGTGGATTGCGACCCAGGCGCCGCAGCACCCCTTCGAGATTATCGGCGTCATCGCGGATTTCGGCGGCGAATCCGCCGGCCCAGAGCGCGACCGAACTGGGCATGGCCTGCTGCATGTGGGTGTAGCCTGGCAACACCGTGTGCTGCTCGCGCACGCCCAGCTCATCGAGCGCGTCGGCCACGCGGCGTGCGGCGCCGGCAAGCTCGTGCGTGGCATCGCGCAGATACAGCCGCAGCGCCGTCAGCACCTGGTCGTTGCGCGAGCGGCCCAGGTGGATGCGCGCCCCGGCCGCACCGATCTTCTGCGTCAGCCGGGTCTCGAGCGCAGTCTGGCCATCCTCGTCGTTCAGTTCGATGCGCCACTCGCCGCCGGCATGCGACTGCGCCAGTTCCGCAAGGCCGGTGGTGATGGCGGCGAGGTCCTCGGCGCTCAGCAGCTGCTGCTCGTGCAGCATGCGGGCATGCGCGAGCGAGGCCTGCACGTCGTAGCGCACCAGGCGCTCATCCAGCAGGTAATCATCGCCCGCCGTGTAAGCCAGCACCCGCGCATCGAGCGGCGCACCCTTGTCCCAGAGCCGGGTCATGGCTGGTGCTGCTCGTGCTCCGGCAGGTGATTGACGTCCGCGACGATCAGCGTGCCGGTGCCCTCGTTCGTGAACACCTCGCCTAAGATGCCCTCGGGGGCGGAGTAGGACACCACGTGGACCCGCTGCACACCGCCCTTGATGGCGTTTTCGATGGCGCGCGCCTTGGGCAGCATGCCATCGGTGATGCTGCCGGACTCGCGCAGTCGCTTCAGGCCTTCCAGGTCGGTGTAGGAAATCAGCGAGCCCGGATCATCCGCGCGCTCGAGGATGCCCGGGGCACCGGTGCACAGGATCAGCTTCTCGGCGGACAGCGCCGCGCCGATCGCCGCTGCGACGGTGTCGGCGTTGATGTTCAGCAAAGTCCCGTTGTCGTCCGCCGACAGCGGGCTGATGACGGGCAGGTAGCCGCTTTCGAGCAGATGGCGGATCGCGGTGGGATCGACGCGATCGATGTCGCCGACCAGGCCGTAGTCGACCACTTCATCGCTGCCCTCGAGCTTCACCGGTTTGCGCCGGCGCGCGTGCACCAGGCCTGCGTCGACACCGCTGATGCCCACCGCCTGGACGTTCAGCTCACGGCAGATGGCCAGGATGCGGGTGTTGATCAGACCGTTGAGCACCATCGAGGTCACATCGATGGACTTCTCGTCGGTCACGCGCCGGCCCTGCACCATCTGCGTCTTCACGCCCATGGCCTCGGATACTTCGGTGAGCTGCGGACCGCCGCCGTGCACCATCACCACCCGCACGCCCATGTAGTGCAGGATGCTGATCTGCTCGATGAGCGATTGTGTCAGCGCCTGTGTGCCGAACACACCGCCGCCGGCCTTGATCACGAAGGTCTTGCCCTTGTACATGCGGATGTAGGGTGCGGCACTCTTCAGCGCGCGGATGGCGGCCGTCTGATCCGTACGATTGATGATCACTGCGGGTCTCCTTTGAGCATTCGATAGAGCACCGCCATCTGCACCAGCAGGCGGTTGTGGGCCTCGTGCAGCACCACGCTGCGCGGGCCGTCCAGCACTTCATCCGCCACGGCCGTATTGCGCCGCACCGGCAGGCAGTGCATCAGCCGGCACTGCGCCGCGGTCCGCTCGAACCAGCTGTCGCGCACGCACCAGTCGGTGAGGGAGGCGCGCAGCGCCGCATCGGCTTCCGCGTCGCCGTAGGCGGTGGTCGCGCCCCATTCCTTGGCGTAGATGATCTGCGCGCCTTCCAGGGCCTCGCGCCGGTCCGCGGTCTCGCGCACCGAGCCGCCCGAGGCCGCCGCCGCGCGGCGCGCCTTGTCCATGATCGGCGTCGGCAGCGCGAAGCCTTCCGGCCGCAGCACGGTAACGTCCATACCGCGCATCGCTGCCATGTGCAGGGCCGTCGCCGGCACCGCGAGCGGCAGTGCCCGCGGGTGCCAGACCCAGGACAGCACGAAGCGTCCCTGGCGCGGTACCTTGAGATCGTCCATGGTTTTCCAGTCGGCGAGCGCCTGGCACGGATGGCTCATCGCCGACTCGAGATTGATCAGCGGCTTGTTCACCAGCGCCGCCATCGCATTGAACGTCGACTCAGAGAGATCCGTTTCCAGGTTCTTGCCGTCGGCGAAGGCGCGGATCCCCATCACGTCGCAGTAGGAGGCCAGCACCGGCAGGCCTTCGCGCACGTGCTCGGCCGCCGGCCCGTTCATCGTGACGCCGAGGCGCGTTTCGATCTGGTAGGTCCCCTGTCCCGGCGTGATCACGAATGAGTTGCCGCCGAGGCGCGCCATGCCGGCCTGCATCGACGCGAGCGTCCGCAGCGAGGCATTGAAGAACAGCAGGCCGAGGATCCTGCCTGCCAGCGCCTGGGGTTCGGGCTTGTCGGTGAGCCGCTGTGCCAGGGCCAGGAGCCCGGTGATCTCCTCGCGCGAAAAGTCGGCGAGGTCGAGGAAGCGCTTCATTTGGGCAGTTCCGCCAGCGCGGCACGCAACAGGTCCACGTGCTGTTCCTCGAGAATGTAGGGCGACAGCAGCCGCAGGACGTGCGGATCGCTGCTGGTGCCGGCAAGGATGTCGCGCTCGAGCAGTTCGCGCTGTACGTCCTTGGCGGGACGGCTGGTCTTGAGGCCCGTGAGGTGACCGGCGCCCTGGTGGCCGATCACCGGTCCCACGATGCAGGATTTGCGAACGTAGGCGCTCACGCGCCGCACCTGCTCGAGCAGCCGCCCGGATTCGATCGCTTCGATGACGGCCTCGATCGCGGCACAGGCCAGCGGCCCGGCACCGAAGGTCGTGCCGAGCATGTCCATCTTAAGCGCCGCGGCGACCTTGTCCGACATCATCAGCACCGCGCAGGGGAAGCCGTTGCCGAGCGCTTTCGCGGTGGTGATCATGTCGGGAGTCACGCCGTACATGTTCGCCGCGAAGGGATGGCCGGTGCGGCCCACGCCGCACTGCACCTCATCGAAGATCAGCACTGCGCCGGTGGCATCGCAACGCTGGCGCAGGGCCCGCAGGTAATCGGCACCCAGATCGAAGGCGCCGCCCAGCCCCTGCACCGGTTCGACGATGACGGCCGCGGTCGCTTCGGTCACCTGCCGAGCGATCGCCGCGAGGTCGCCGCGCGGCACGAAGCTCACATCGAACGGCGCGCGCGGAAAGCCGTACCACTTCTGGGCCGCCCCCCAGGTGACTGCGCCGGCAGCGGCCGTGCGGCCGTGAAAGCCGTGCTCGAGGGCGACCACTTGTGAGCGGCCGGTCATGCGGAACGCCATCTTCAGCGCGTTCTCATTGGCCTCGGCCCCACTGTTGATGAAGAACACCGTGTCGAGCCCGAGTCCGGTGAAGCGCACCAGCCGCTCGGCCGCCCGCAGGCGCACGTCCATCGGTACGGCATTCGTCTGGAACTGGCAGCTGCGGGCCTGCTCGGTAAGGGCACGGGTCCAGCCCGGATGTCCGTAGCCGAGCGCGGCGACGGCATGACCGCCGTACAGATCCAGCACGCGGCGACCGTCGCGGGTCGTCAGCCATACGCCCTCGGCGCTGACCACCGGCAGCGGATACTGGGCGAAGACCTTCGCGAGATGGTCGGTTACTTTGGCGTCCATGGTTTGTTATCTGTCAGGTCCAACCGGGTGCCGGCGCCAGCAGGCCGCTGGTTTCGGGCAGGTCGAACAGGCGGTTCATCCACTGAACGGCGCCGCCGGCGGCGCCCTTGGTGAGGTTGTCGAGGACGCACATCACGGCAACGGTGCGGCCGTTCGCCGCGGCGGAGAGGTGCGCGTAGTTGCTGGTGGCGACGTTCTTCACGCGTGGTGCGCTGTCGAGCACGCGCACGAACGGCGCGTCCGCGTAGAACTCCCGCAGCAGGCCCAACACCTGGCTGGTATCCCGGGCGGACTTGAGCGACCCCTGGATCGTCACGTGGATGCCGCGCGCGAACGGCCCCGAGTGCGGCACGAACGCGAAGTCGGCCTCGACTCCGGTCGCGGCCAGTGCGCAGGCCGTGATCTCGGGCTGGTGGCGATGCGCGAGCGCGTTATATGAATACAGATCACTGTGGCGCAGCGGATGATGGGTGCCCTCGACCGGTTTACGGCCCGAACCGGTGCTGCCGGTGACGCCGCTCACGAACAGAGTCGGGGAGACCAGCCCGCTTTTCAGCAGCGGGACGCTGGCGAGCAGGATCGAGGAGGCGAAGCAGCCCGGATGCGCCACGTGCGTCGTCGGCGAGCGGGCCAGATGTTCGGGTAGCGCGCAGGTGAATTCGGCGAGCCGGTGTGGGGCGCCATGGGCATGTTTGTAGACGGCCTCGTAGGCGGCCTGCGTGGCATAGCGGAAGTCGGCGGAAATATCGACCACGCGTGGCGCATTGCCCGCATCGGCGGCGATGTTCAGCAGCGAATCGACGAGGCCCGCGGCCGCGCCGTGCGGCGCTGCGCAGAACACCGCTGCACGCGGCAGCTCGCGCATCAGGCCCTCGATCTGCGCCTGGGACTTGAAGCGCGTGTCCGGCCAGACGCTCGCCAGATGGCCGAAGGCCTTGGCGACCGGCTCGCCGGGCTGGCTGTCCGAGAGAATCCCGGCCATTTCGAAATGCGGATGCGCGGCCAGCAGGCGCAGCAGTTCACCGGCCACGTAGCCGCTGCCGCCGAGGATGATGGCCGGAATCGACGGCGTGCTCATGCGGTTGCCGCCGCCGGCACCGGATCGTCATTGGCCGTGGGCGTCGCCCGCGCGTTCAATCCCAGCAGATTGATGAGGTGATCACCGAGAGCGGCGCGACTGCCCAAGGCGTTGAAGGCCGCGACCTTCATCTGCTGCTCGATGATCTGCACGCCCACCGCGTTGTCGGTGGCGGGCCCCGTGACGACGCACGGGTCGATGCCGAAGCGCTCACGCAGCAGCGTGACGCCGCCCCATGCGGCCACCGGGTCATTCGCCGATAGCACCACGCCGGTCATCGCGGCGCGAATGTCGGGGCATTCCAGGATCGCATCCACGCCGTAGGCGCCCAGCAGGCCATCGCCCAGCTCGAACACGATCACATCCGGCTTGTTCGCGGCGAGCTCCGTCAGCATCGTGCGGGTCAGGGCCGGACCGTTTTCGCGCGTGGTCGTGACGACGCCCATGTCGGTGAAGATCAGCGAATTGCGGGCGCCGGCATCCTCCATCGCGAGGATGTCGCGACGCAGGGAAACGCCGGTGGCCTTGAAGGCATCGATGGTGAGGCCCCGATGGCGCATGCGGCTGATGATGGCGCAGGCGGCGGCCGTCTTGCCGGCCTCCATGCAGGTGCCGGCGAGCGCGATCACCGGCACGCCGGCCGTGTCGAGCTTCGCGGCCGAATCGAGCTTGCGGGCGCCCACGCGGGCCGGCACGCCGATGCGCTCGCCCAGATACGGGAAGGTCAGCACGCCGCCCAGAACCCGGCAGTCGAAGGGCTTGCCCTTGTCGGGGTTGGCCGAGTCGCACACACCGAGCACGCCGCCGATGTTCAGCATCTGGATGACATCGCCCGGCTTGAGGCTCTCCGGCACATGGCCCGAATAGCCGAACAGCGCCTTGCGATGACCGAGCGCGCCGATGACGATGTCGCCCTTGTTGACCTTGGCCATGCGGCCGCTGGTCAGTTCGAGCGTGTTGTAGTTGGCCTTGTTGGTCAGCACTTCGACCACCACGACGACGCCTTCCTCGGCCGGGATGTCCGCGGAAATGCGCACGTCGCGCGCCAGGCCGCAGGCCTGGGTGATGGAGGCGATCTTGTCGACGACGACGCTTCTCACGGTGGCGCTCTCCTGGAATGAATGGCTCAGGTGCCCTGACCGGCGCGCCGGTGGAACACACCCGTCAACGAAACGATCTTCGAAAAGCCGAGGGCATCGGTGGCGGTCCATTCGCCAGCGGCCTCGCCGTAGACACCGCGCGAGGCGGCCATCAGCGAATGGGCCGAATCCACGCCCTCGACGAACAGGCTCCCGGGCCGCATCAGCACGTGCACGTCGCCGGTGACGCGCTCCTGCGAGGAGATCAGCAGAGCCTCGATGTCGCGACACACCGGATCGAGCAGCTGACCCTCGTGCACCAGGTCGCCATAGGGATTCGCGACCAGTTCCTTGATGCGCTGCTGGCGCGGCGTCAGCACCAGCTTCTCGAGTTCGCGGTGCGCGGTGAGCAGGGTCTCGGCCGCGGGGGCTTCGAACGCGACGCGACCCTTCGTGCCGATGATGGTGTCGCCCAGATGGATGCCGCGGCCGATGCCGAACTTCGCACCGATGATCTCCAGCTCCTCGATCAGCGTCACCGGATCGAGCTTGCGGCCGTCGAGCGCGGTGGGAATCCCCTTCACGAAACCGAGCGTGTGGCGCTCGGGCTCATGGGGCTTGCTGAAGGCGTCGCGCGAGAGCACCCAGGCGTCATCCGGGATGCTGCCATGGGAGTTGAGGGTT
>Ga0302311_10008714_pt1 | contig 10178 bp, 8 predicted proteins | sample III_Palsa_N1_3_FD_200449 | JGI IMG/M metagenome (GOLD analysis project Ga0302311, IMG submission 200449) | Peat permafrost microbial communities from Stordalen Mire near Abisko, Sweden - III_Palsa_N1_3 | ecosystem: Environmental > Terrestrial > Soil > Palsa > Peat permafrost | place: Sweden...
GGAACAGCCACCGCTTCAAGCCGTACGGCGATGTTCACGCCGTCCCCGAATACTTCATCTTCGTCTGCGATCACATCTCCCATGTGGACGCCGAGACGAAATTGCATCAGCCGATCCGCGGGCAGCTGGCTGTTGCGCTCCGCCATCAGCGTCTGGATCGCGACGGCAGCCTCGATTGCCCCCACCACGCTCGGAAATTCCAGCAGGAAACCGTCACCGGTGTTCTTCACAAGCCGGCCGCCGTGATTGAGAATGATCGGGTAGATCGCGCTTCGATGGGCCTTGAACGCGGCGTGGGTGCCTTCCTCGTCGGCGCCCATCATCCGCGAGTAACCGGCGACGTCAGCGCAGACTATGGCTGCCAGGCGTCTTTCCATCTCCTTCCGTCTCCCGTGCCGGTGAACTGGCAGATACCACGGTACGTGGTCGGCCGACCGAATCCAATGGTTTTAAGACACATGCTCCCTGATGGAAACCGGCTCTGGGCGAAGTGTTAATGCCGTGGCCTTTTATGAAAGATTAAACCGGTTTCACCCCGCAACAGATCGAGCCTGAGATGGCAATTGATACCGTTGTTGCCGGCGCTGCCGCGAGCCAGGATCGTCAATTCGCGAGATCCGGCCTCCAGCAAGGTTTCGCCGAGCGGGATGGCCGCCCAGCCAAGCCGTTCCGCACGAAATTTAAGCAGCTTTTGTGACGTTTCTACCCGTGCACGATGGTCTTTGCGATCATGCAATGGATGCCTTTGGAGCCGTTCACGGTCTGCGTCACCCGCAGATCCGCGGCCAGGCTGCAAAGCGTGTAGGCATCCTCGCGCGACAGGTTCCGCTTTTCGCCGAGCAGCACGATCATGTCGCGTAGCGCGCGCACCACGCATTGATCGAGATCGGGATCCATCGCCATTGTCATGTAATGCGTCGGCGTTTCGGCGCGGGGATAGTCCAGTCGCAAATCCTTGCGCACCGTCAGCCTGAAACGTCCCTGCAGCGCGGTCTCGATCGCGGTGACGCAGACTTCGCCGTCGCCCTGGACGCCGTGACCGTCGCCGCAGGAAAACAGCGCGCCCGGCACAAACACCGGCAAATAGAGCTTTGCGCCCGGCGTCAGTTCCTTGTTGTCGAGGTTGCCGCCGATCGCACGCGGGATCAGCGAGGTGATGCGGCCCCAGGCCGGCGGCGGCGCCACGCCCATGACGCCGAAAAACGGCGCCAGCGGCAAATCGAGCCCCCAAGGCAGCCGGCCCACCATTCGCGTCCGGTCGAGCGGAATATTCATCAGCCGGGCCTCATGGAAATCGTCCGGCAGCGTGCCGGCGAGCGGCCTGATCAGGTTGTAGCCCCAATCCTGCCGCAGCTTGACGTCGAGGATATCGACTTCCAGCACGTCGCCGGGCTCAGCCCCCGCGACCGCGACCGGTCCGGTCAGGATATGGCCGGGCACCATCCGCTCGCTTCGGGCGTGAACTTCCGCAAGTTCGGGCGGGACGTGAAACCGGCTGCGATCCGGCACCACTTCCGGGCCGCCGCTGATGGTGTCGACGGTCACCTCGTCGCCGCTGGCGATGGTGAGCACCGGTTTCAGTTTCGCTTCGAAGAAGCCCCAGTGGCAGGTCTCGGGGCTGGAATGCAGGTGATGATGTGTCATGTCGGGGCTTCTGATCGGGGCAGGGCTCGCGTATGACGCTGTACCAGACATTCCAAGAGGCCTCTCGTGTTTTTTTTCCTTTCCAAAACGCTCGGCATCATGTTGTTGCCGGCGAACTTCCTGATCGGCCTTGGCGGGCTCGGCGCGATCCTGCTGGCGACGCGATGGGCCGTCCTTGGCCGCAGGTTCTTGATCGCGGCCGTGCTGCTGCTGGCGATAGGCGGATTTTCCCCGCTGGGGAACTGGCTGCTCTATCCGCTGGAGCAGCGATTCCCGCCCTGGGACGCCGCGCGCGGCGTGCCGGATGGCATCATCATCCTCGGCGGATCGATCGACCCCGACCTTTCCGCCGCGCATGGCCGGGCGGCGCTGACGCACGCGGCCGACCGCATGATCGCCGCCGCGGCCCTGGCGCGTCGATATCCAAACGCTCGCATCGTGTTTACAGGTGGAAACGCCAATCTGGTTTCCGATGACACCGCGAAGGAAGCCGATTACGCGATATTGCTGTTCGAAAGTCTTGGCATCCCCAGGGAGCGATTGACGATGGAGCGGCGCTCGCGCAACACCCAGGAAAATGCCGAATTTTCGAAAGCGCTGGTGACGCCAAAAGACGGAGAGCGATGGCTGCTGGTGACCTCGGCCTATCATATGCCGCGCTCGGTGGGCCTGTTCCGCAAAGCCGGATTTGCCGTGGAGCCATATCCGGTGGACTGGCGCGTGGGCGGACTGGCGGATCTCCTGACGTTTTCGCCTGTCGCCATCGACGGGCTGGAGCGCACGGACATTGCGGTGCGCGAATGGATCGGCCTCACCGCCTATCGGGCCACCGGCAAGATCGATTCGTGGTTTCCGGGGCCTGGCCCAAACTAGAACGGCTGGTCGCAACCGCCACGCAATCGGGCTAGGATCAAGCCAAGAGGCGCGCAAGCCAGGGCCGCCGATATCGGGAGTTCACGCCATGCAACAGCAAACACCGCCGGAACAGTTCGACCTGCCCGGCCTGGTAGCCGATCTGAACAGCCTGTTGCGGCTGAAGACTACCGTGATCGGCATGAAGATGTTCGCGACCGCAGACGAGATGGCGGCGATACCGAAAATCAGGCGGCCGACGGCGGTTCATACCACCGACCAGATCGTCAGCATGGCCTCGCGGCTGGGCTGGACTGTCGGCATCACCTCAGACGATCTGGTCGGCGCGCAGTGTCGCGCCGTGATCGGGCTGGCGCCGCAGGACGAGAAGTGGCTTGCCGGCCAGGCCTATGTCGGCGTCTGGCATGAGAACGCCGAGGACGCGCGCAAGCGCCAGGAGGCGCTCGATGTCGTCCCATTCGGCCGGTACCAGGCCCTGGTGGTGAGTCCGCTGGCCTCCGGCCGGCTCAATCCGCCTGATATTTGTCTGGTCTATGCGACGCCGGGCCAGATGATCATTCTGATCAATGGACTGCAGTACACCGGCTACAAGAAGTTCGAATGGGGCGTGGTCGGGGAGACCGCCTGCGCCGATTCATGGGGGCGGGCGCTCAAGACCGGTGAGCCCAGCCTGTCGCTGCCGTGCTATGCCGAGCGGCGCTATGGCGGCGTGCCGGATGAAGAGATGCTGATGGCGCTGTCGCCGGCGCATCTCGCCAAGGCGATCACGGGCATGAAGGCGCTGGCGAAGAACGGCCTGCGCTATCCAATCGCGCCCTACGGAATCCAGAGCGATGCGCGCGCCGGCATGAGCGTTTCCTACGCCAGGAAATAACCGGAAAATTAAACCAGATAAATCGCCGCGCATCCGAACCTTTCCACAACACCTGCAGGAATTAAAGATGAAGTCTTCGTCGAAATTCGACATCGTTGTCTATGGCGCCACCGGCTTCACCGGCCAGCTTGTCGCCGAATATCTCGCGGCGCATTACACCGCCAAGGGCGGTCCGAAATGGGCGATGGCCGGACGCAGCCTGGGCAGGCTGGTGTCGGTACGCGACGCGATCGGCGCGCCGGCCGATACGCCCTTGATCGTGGCCGATGCCGGCGATCCCGCGTCGCTGAAAGCCATGGTCGACCAGACCCGGTCGGTGCTGACGACGGTCGGGCCGTATCAGCTCTACGGATCGGAACTGGTTGCCGCCTGCGCTGCCACCGGCACGGACTATCTCGATCTCTGCGGTGAGCCGGTGTGGATGCGCCAGATGATCGATGCGCATCAGGCCGCGGCGCAATCAAGCGGCGCGCGCATCGTGTTTTCCTGCGGCTTCGATTCATTGCCGTTCGAACTCGGCGTGTTGTTTTGCCAGGAGACGGCGAAGAAGATTCTGGGCGCGCCGGCCGGCCGGGTCAAAGGCCGCGTCCGCGCCATGAAGGGAACGTTCTCGGGCGGTACCGCGGCGAGCATCAAGGCGACATTCGCCGCCGCTGCGAAGGATCTCAGCCTGGTGGCTCTATTGAAGAATCCGTTCGTGTTGACGCCCGGCTTCGAGGGTCCAAAACAGCCGCCCGGCAACAAGCCGCTGTTCGATCAGGAGCTCGATGCGTGGACTGCGCCGTTTGTGATGGCGACGATCAACACCCGCAATGTGCACCGCTCCAATCTCTTGATGGGTTTTCCGTACGGCAAGGACTTTGTCTACGACGAGATGGTGCTGACCGGGCCTGGCGAAAAAGGCGAGGCCAATGCCCGGCGCGTTGTCGCCGCCAATACGGAGATGGGCGGACCGGGCGGGCCGAAGCCGGGCGAGGGCCCGTCGAAAGAGGAGCGCGAAACCGGTCTTTACGATCTGCTGTTTGTCGCGCTCGCGCCGGATGGGCGTCAGGTCCGTGTCGCGGTCCGCGGCGACCGCGATCCCGGTTATGGATCGACGTCGAAAATGATTGCGGAATGCGCGATCTGCCTGTTGCGCGACACGCCGGAAGTTCCAGGCGGCATCTGGACTCCCGGCGCGGCGATGGGCAACGCCCTGATCAAGCGGCTGGTCGATCACGCCGGCCTGACGTTCGAGGTCGAGAAGTAGATCGTACTCACGCCGTGCGGGGATCGTAGGCGTACATCCAGTCCATCCCTTTGGCGGTGACCGGAAGCAGCAGTTTCAGCATCCGGTCGCGGATCCAGGCGCCGGTCGCGCTGAATTCGCGCTTGCTGTTGCCATTGCGGCGGGCGAGCGCCACGACGCGCTCCGCGCGCGGACGGCGCTCGTTTTCGAACGCCTCGAACGTCACGCCAAACTCCTGTTCGCTCTGCATCAGCCGGCCGAGCCGCATGGCGTCCTCCAGCGCGAGCGAAGCCCCCTGGCCCGCGTGCGGACTGGTGGCGTGCGCGGCATCTCCGATCAGCAGCGTTCGCTTGCGCGACCACGTCGGCAGTGTCGCGACGTCGAGCGTTGCCGTGACGATGATGTTTTCGGCGGCTTCCAGCAATCGCGGGATCGGATCGTGCCAACCGGCGTGGAAATTGAGAAGGTGCCGTTTGATCGCATCCTGGCTCATGGCACGGAACGTCGCGGCATCGATACCGTGCGCAGGCTGGGTGCTCCACCACATCACCCCGTCCCGGGAATCGGAACTGCAAAAGCCGTAGCCGAAAAAGCCGCTCTGCCCGAACGTCGTCTCTACCCGCTGTCCGATCGAGGTATTCTCGATCAGCGACCCCGGCACAAAACCACCGAAGCCGATCAGGCCCGTATCAAATGGTTGGGGGCCATCGGGGATGACATGCTGGCGCACCGCGGAGTGCACGCCGTCCGCGCCGATCAGAAAGTCGCCCTCGGCGCTGGTACCATCGGCGAAGTGCGCGATCACAGGCTGATCCGCGCGATCCTCGATACGGACAAGCCGTTTCTCGAAGGCGAGCTCGACGTTGTCGCTCCATGCCTTGTTCAGGATCGCTTCGTTGAGCGCGGCGCGGCACATGTTCACGGCCGGCTGACCGAAACGCGCCTTCATGTTCTGATTGACCGAGCCGAGGCGAACGCCGGACTGCGAATAGAAATCGAATGACTCGGCAATGGAACCGCGGCGGATCATCTCGTCGGCGAGGCCGATCTCGGCCAGGACATGCATGCCGTTCGGTGCAATCTGCAGGCCGCCGCCGATGCCGGTCGAATGCGGCCACGCTTCGAACAGCTGCGCGTCGATGCCGGCCTTCTTGAGGAAGATGGCGGTAACCGGACCGGCGATGCCGGCGCCGATGATGAGGGCTTTGCGGGGGCGTTGGGTCATGTCTTGCTCCGTGCATCCGTTCGATGGTAGGAATGTACATTCGCTAATTATCTTATTATCTAAGATATCATCGAACTAAGATGTAGGGATGGTTTTGTCAAGACCAAAAACGCGCGCGGCGCTGATGCTGGAACTGGAACACGCGGTGCGGCGGTCTTCCGCCCAGGGCGTGCTGTTCGGACAGACCGTCGCCAACCGGGTCGGCCTCTCAAGTTCCGACATGGAATGCCTCGATTTTCTCATTCTGGAAGGGCGCGTGACCGCGGGGCGGCTTGCCGAGGTCACCGGGTTGACCACGGGGGCGATTACCGGCGTGGTAGATCGGCTGGAACAGGCCGGGCTGGTGCGCCGCGAGCGCGACGACAATGACCGCCGCAAGGTGTTTATCGTCGCCGTTCCGGAGAACACTGCGAAGATCGGCAAGTTCTACGCACACATGCAGCGGGAGATGCTGAGGGTCTGGGACAGCTATTCAGACGCGGAATTGCGGCTGCTGTTGCGGTTCGCCACGCAAGGCTACGAGACCATGCTGGCGGCGACCGAGGAACTCAAGACGATGATCGAAAAGCCGAAGGGCAAGCGCGCCGGCGCTAAGAAGCCTGTGCGGGCGCCATGATCGCCTGATCGGCGCCCGCTTTGTAAGGCTGTGCGGCGGCAAACATGCCCCACATCGCGCCCAGCATCATCCAGAAATGCCGCCAGTGGTCGGTGTCGATGACGAAACTCTCGCCGACCGTCCCCAGGAACGCCGCGAAGATCGCGAGATAGGCGCGTTGCCAGGGCACCGGCACCAAGACGTGGCGGAATCCGAAGATGACGGTAATGAACACCAGCGCCGGATAGCAGACGCCCGAGATCCAGCCGCCTGACATGAAGGCGTTCAGATAGGAGTTGTGGGTGTCTTCCGGGAAATAATTATGGAACTGCAGCGGACCGATGCCGAAGGGCAGGTCGAGCGCCATGTCGGCGCCGAGGATGTGCCGTCCGAACCGTCCGAAGCGGCCCTCGTCATAGCTCTGATCGAAGCTCGCGCGTTGCTGGAACATTTCCCTGATCGAATCGAACGACAGCAATACCGCGATCAGCACCATGACCACGACGACCGCGACAATCGACATCACGATGATGCGTGAGCGCTGCGCCCGCGACCGGCTGGTCAGTACCATCAGCACCAGCATGAAGGCCGAGGTGATGGCGAGCCCGCCCCAGGCCGCGCGCGAAAACGCCAGCAGGATCGCCAGCGCCATGATCACGAGCGCAATCGTGCTGCGGAACGATTTTCGAAAACCGTCGGACACGACGCTTTGCAGGACGAACAGCGAAGGCAGGATCAGGAACGCGCCGAGCACGTTGGGATCCTTGAAGGTGCCGCGGGCGCGCTCATACAGCGTCAGCAGGTCGTGACCGCCGGGGACGAGGTTGAGATAGCCGGCAATGCCGGCGACGGCCGCAATCAGGGCCCCCACGATCAGGCCGCGGCGAAGCATGTCGAGCCGGGCCGCAGTGTCTTCGGACACGACCATCGCGAAGAAGATGACCGTGATCGCCATGTACCAGGATGTCGCGATCCAGTTGGCGACCTCAGACTTGTCCAGAAAGGGGATGGCGCCGATGGTGTAGCCGACATTGAGCAGGAAAAGCAGCAGCAGCAGCGGCATGAAAACCAGCCGCAACCGCAGGCCCGTCGCAAAGAAGATGATGGCGGCGGCAAGCGTCATCAGCTCGTAGGGGCTGGGCTCGATGAAGACGATCGCGCCGCTCGCCCCGACCAGCCACACCAGCGCCCGTTGCAGCGCGAGCACGCGCGGCGCGGATGTCACTGATGGAGGAAAACTCTCGGCCGTCGCCGTATACGACATCATGCGCTCGCAGACCTGGACAAACCCGACGCCCGACCGGCGTTTAGTAGGCGTTCTCGTTCTTCGTCATCAGCGCCAGCGGCGTCTTGAGAAGAATGAAGAGATCGAACAGCACCGACCAGTTTTCGATGTAATAGAGGTCGAATTCGACGCGTTTCTGGATCTTCTCTTCGCTGTCGACTTCGCCGCGCCAGCCGTTGATCTGCGCCCAGCCGGTAATGCCGGGCTTGACGCGGTGACGCGCGAAATATCCGTCCACTGCCTCGTCGAACAACCGGCTCTGCAACTTGCCCTGCACCGCGTGCGGGCGCGGGCCGACCAGCGAGAGATTGCTCTTGAACACGACGTTGAAAAGCTGCGGCAGTTCGTCGAGGCTGCTCTTGCGGATGAACCGCCCGACGCGGGTGACGCGGCTGTCGTTCTTGGTCACGACCTTGGTGGCCAGCGGATCGGCCTGGTCGTGGTACAGCGAGCGGAATTTGAAGACGTCGATGCGCTCATTGTTGAACCCGAAGCGCTTCTGGCGGAACAGCACCGGGCCCGGGCTGTCGAGCTTGATCGCGAGCGCGACGATGGCCATCAGCGGCATGGCCAGCAGCAGAATGACGGCGCCGACGACATGGTCGAACAGCCATTTCATCACCAGATCCCAGTCGGTGATCGGCGCCTCGAAGACATCGAGGGTCGGAACCTTGCCGATATAGGAATAGGAGCGGGGACGGAAGCGCAGCTTGTTGGTGTGGGCGGAAAGCCGGATGTCTACCGGCAGCACCCACAATTTCTTCAGCATTTCGAGGATTCGCGTCTCCGCCGAAATCGGCAGCGCGAACAGCACGAGGTCGATCCTGGTGCGCCGGGCGAATTCGATGATGTCGTCGACCTTGCCGAGTTTTGCGCTGCCTGCGCAGCTATCGAGGGCTCGATCGTCGTTGCGGTCGTCGAACACGCCGAGGATATCGATATCGGAATCCGGCTGGGTCTTGAGCGCCTTGATCAGCTGTTCGCCATTCTGGTCGGAGCCGACCACGATGGTACGGCGGTCGAGCCGGCCCTGGCGGGCCCAGCTGCGCACCATCGCGCGCAGGAACAGGCGTTCGGCCACAAGCACGGCCAAACCGACAATGAAAAATGCCGAAAGCCAGAGTCGCGATATTTCGTTGCCGAGTTTTGCGAAGAACGACGCGCCGATGAACAACAGGAACACAAATGCCCACGATGAGATCATCCGCGTCATCTGCCGCAGCTGGCCGCGAAACACCTGTACCTGATAAATATCGGAAGCCTGAAAGCAGACCACCGCGGTCGCGGTCATTCCGCAAATGGCCGCGACATATTCCCAGTGAAAGCCGGTGAGAGGCACCATATATCCGAGATAGAGCGCGATGCCGACGAAACTCAACAGCACAAAATCGGCGACTCTGACCGCCCCCGCGATCACGACCGGAGAATAGGCCGGACGCACCTTCTGGTTGGTGACGGCAAGGGCGGCCTGCGACAGCCGGCGGCGCCGTTCGATCGGAGGGCGTTCCGCGGCGGTGGCGGTCGTCGCGGCCGCAGCCGCGGCATCTAGCATGGAGCGGGCGTTGATCGGTTCCACTGTATCCAAATCCGTTCTTGCACGGGCATGTAGCTACGCGCGCGCCGATGCGGAATTCTCCGCCTCACGGCTTAACGGACAAATCGGAAGAAACTGTTATCGTCGGTAAAGAACGGTTAACGTTGTGCAAATGCGTCGCGGTAGCCCGCCAGCACCCCTTCGACCATCGCCTTCTGCGAAAAATGCGTGAAGATTCTTTCGCGCAGGGATTCGGCGCGCGCCGATGCGGCGGCGGGATCATCAAGCGCGGTTTCGATGGCGTCAGCCATGGCGCCGACATTGCTGGGAGCAAACAGCGCGTCGGTGTGGGTTTCGAAAATCTCGGGGATGCCGCCGACTTTGGCGGCGATCATTTGAATTCCCGCAGCTGCCGCCTCGATCACAACGTAGGGCATCGAATCCCCGCGAGAAGGAACCACCAGCAGTCTGCCCTTGGAAAAGCCGTATCGCGCCTTGACGTGGCCAATGAAGCGCACCACCCCGGTGAGGCCCAGTCGCTGGATTTGAGTCTTGAGGGATTCGATTTCCTCGCCGTCGCCGCCAAGCGTCAGCGTGACCGGTTTGCCGTCGGCGCGCAGCCGGGCGACGGCATCGATCAGCAGGTCAGCCCCCTTGATGTGCCTGAACTCGCCGACATAGACGATATCGGTGGCGTCATCGGTCGTCACGACCGGGTCGAATTCGTCGGCGGTTACGCCATTGAACACGCAGCGTACCAGCCCTGCGGTCGGCGTTCCAACGGTGCGCTGATAGGTATCGCGCGCAAAGGCACTTTCGAACAGGAACAGATCGGTACTGTTCATCAGCATCCGTTCGACGCGACCGTAAATGGCGCCCTTCCACGTATTCAGCGGATAATGCAGTGAGCCGCCATGCGG
>Ga0302311_10008715_pt1 | contig 10177 bp, 7 predicted proteins | sample III_Palsa_N1_3_FD_200449 | JGI IMG/M metagenome (GOLD analysis project Ga0302311, IMG submission 200449) | Peat permafrost microbial communities from Stordalen Mire near Abisko, Sweden - III_Palsa_N1_3 | ecosystem: Environmental > Terrestrial > Soil > Palsa > Peat permafrost | place: Sweden...
AGCGCCTACTGGTGGGAAGCGGCATCGCGCATTGGCTGTGGCTGCCGGTGGTGCTGGGAATCTTTCTGGCGACGGCTGCGCTACGCTCCGTCTTGCGCAGGGCACAGTCAATGCTAGTCAACTCGACGACGACCCAGGCGGAGTTGGCTCTCAGCCGACGCGTCTACGCATCCGTCGTCAGGGCGCAGTGGGGATTTCTGGTGCGCCAGCGCTCCGGCCGTTTAACTCATGTTCTGACCGCACAACTACGGCGCGTGGCTGAGGCCATCGTCCTGCTGCTCTCCGCTATTAACCTGGGCTGTTTGATGCTGATCTACCTGGCGGTCGCGCTGAAGCTCTCCGCGGCGATGACGCTGCTGGTGCTTGCGATGGGAGGCGCGCTGATGCTGTATCAGCGGAAGTCGCTGGAGCGCATGCGGGCGAGCGGTGAAGATCTCTATGAGAGCCTAGCGGAGGTGTACGCGGCCACCGAGGAGCACTTGCTGAACCTGAAGAGCGTGAAGACTTATAACGCCGAAGACCGCGATGTGCAACTCTTCGGCGATCTCTGCGACCAGGTTGCTCGCCATACCGTGACGAATGCGAAGCAGCAGGCAGCGTCGGAGTTCCGCTTCGAGATGGGATCGCTGGTGGCGTTGGGAGCGGTCATTTTCCTCGCGCTCGGAGTACTGCATGTGCAGTCGGCGGCGATGCTGCTGCTGCTGGCGATCTTCAGCCGGCTGATGCCGCAGCTTTCAAGCATGCAGGGCAACACACACCTGCTCGCCACCGTGCTGCCTTCGTTCGACCATGTGCTGGTGATCGAGGCGGAGTGCCTTGCCAACTCCGAACCTGCGGCGGCCGGGCCGGAGGTTGCTACGGCCGCTGCGATGCAACTGGCGCGCGAGTTGCGGCTGGAGGACGTGTGGTTTGCGTACCAGGCGCCAGGCCGCTCGCGCGATGCGGACAGCCAGGCAAATGACCCCGAGTATGTGCTGCGCGGGATCGACCTGCCGATCGCGGCCGGCACTCTGACGGCGGTGATTGGCCCGTCCGGCTCGGGCAAGAGCACCATCGCCGATCTCGCGAATGGGCTTTTACAACCCACGCGCGGACGGCTGCTGCTGGACGGGTGTGAACTCGGACCGGCTGGGATGCGGCAATGGCGGCGCCGAGTGGGTTACGTGGGGCAGGACACCGTGCTCTTCCACCAGAGCGTGCGCGAGAACCTGCTGTGGGCGTGCCCGGACGCAACCGATGCGGACCTGCGCGACGCGTTGACGATGGCGTCCGCGGCCTTCGTGTACGACCTGCCCGGCGGCCTGGAATCCATCGTGGGCGATCGCGGGATTCTACTGTCGAGCGGACAGCGGCAGCGCATTTCGCTGGCACGGGCGCTGCTGCGCAAGCCGACTCTGCTGATTCTGGACGAGGCTACGAACGCGCTGGACGTAGAGAACGAGGCACGCGTGCTGGATGCGCTGCGCGAAGTGGTGGAGGAGCGACATGGCGCGCTCACGGTGCTGATGATTGCACACAGGGCAAGCGCGATCTGCCGCGCCGACCGTATCTTCGAACTGGAAGACGGCCGCATAGGACGCGCCGGTACTTGGGCGGAGTTGAGCCTCGAGACGCATCGATGACGTTGGTGGCCAAGATCGTGCGGCGCGGCCCCGCAGACCTGTGGTTGGCGGCAGAGGCGCTGGTGCTGCTCGCGTTCTATCGAGTCTGCCTGGCGCTGGTTCCTGTGCGCTCCATCATCAAGGGCATTGCGCACGCCCAGCCGGGAACGAAGCCGGACAGCACGGCGATGGACGCAGCCAAGAGTCCAGCTTCGGAGCGGGACCTGCGGATTGCGCGCCGGGTGCAATGGGCCGTGTGTGCGGTCGCACGCCATTCGGCGGTGGAGTTCGTGTGCTTTCCGCAGACGCTAGCGGGATACACCATGCTGCGCTGGCGCGGAGTCGCGAGCACCATGGTTTACGGTGTGGCGCGATCACCGGAAGGCGAACTGATCGCGCACACCTGGCTGATGGTCGGCGACGGTTTCGTGACCGGGGGCGAAGAGTCGGCCGGATTTGCCGCGGTCGAGCGCTGGACGTGAAGCTGGCGTCCCGCAGACTCTGGCAGAAAGCGCGGATTCTTTGCCGGGGCTACACCCTTCCGTAGAAGGAATGTCCGATTGGAAACATTTCCAATCCGTAGCTCGGCTCTGCTAGGATGACGGGCGATATGAAAAACTTCGACTCCGCCCGCCGCGATCTCTTGAGGCTCAGCAGCATGGGTCTTGCCGCCTCCGCCGTATCCGCTATCCCTGCTCTGGGCGCATCCAAGAAACCCTCCGCGCCGCCGCTGACGCCTCTAAGCTTCGATTTGCGCGCGTATGGCGCGGCCGGCGATGGCAAGACGATTGACTCTCCCGCGATTAATGCGGCTATTGACGCCGCAGCGGCAGCGGGCGGTGGCACCGTCGTCTTCCCCGCCGGCACCTACATCTCCTTTTCGATCCGGCTGAAGAGCAAGGTCAACCTTTACCTCGCGCAGGGGTCGACGATCATCGCGGCGGACTCGCCCAAGCCTGGCGAGACCACCGGCTACATGGGCGGGACCTACGATGCCGCCGAGCCGAAGACAGCGTACGACGCGTACCAGGACTACGGCCACAACCACTGGCACAACTCGCTGATGTGGGGCGAAGGCATCAGCGATATCTCGATCAGCGGGCCGGGGCTGATCTGGGGACGTGGGCTGAGCTTTGGAGCTGGACCTGGCAGAGGTCCGGCTGGCGCTGGCGCTTCAGGTCCAGGCTTCGGACCCGGAAGACCCGCGGCTGCGGCAGCTCCAGGCGCGGCGGCTAGCCCAGCAGGTGCAGCGGGCGGCGCTGGAGCGGCTGCACGGCCCGGCGGAGCTGGCGGATTCGGACCGCGCACCCGCGGCAACTATCCCATGTACCAGGCCGAACAGGCTGGCGTCGGCAACAAGACCATCGCACTGAAGAACTGCCGCAACGTGAACCTGAAAGACTTCTCCATACTGAAGGGCGGCCACTTCGGATTGCTGTTGACGGGCGTCGACAACCTGATCATCGACAACCTCACCATCGACACCGACCGCGACGGCATGGACATCGATTGCTGCAAGAACGTACGCGTCTCGAACTGCTCGGTCAACTCGCCCTGGGACGACGCGATTGTGCCGAAGTCGAGCTTTGCGCTGGGCTACAACCGCTCCTGCGACAACATTGCCATCACCAACTGCTTTGTCAGCGGCTGCTACCAGCTCGGAACGGTGCTCGACGGCACCTGGAAGAAGTTCACGATGGAGGCTGACCACAAAGTCGGTGGCACAGGCCGCATCAAGCTCGGTACCGAGTCCAATGGCGGCTTCAAGAATTTCTCCATCTCGAACTGCATCTTCGAAGGCTGCCAGGGGCTGGCGCTGGAGACGGTTGACGGCGCGCTGCTGGAAGACATTACCGTCACCAACCTCACCATGCGCGACATCATCAGCTGCCCCATCTACCTGCGCCTGGGCGCGCGGCTGCGCGGACCCAAGGGCACGGGCGACCAAAGCACCGTCGTCGGCACGCTGCAGCGGGTGCTGATTTCGAACATCAACTGCTACAACAGCGCGGCGAAATATGGGTCGAACATCACAGGCATTCCGGGATTCAACGTCAAGGACCTCAAGATCTCCGATGTCTTTGTGCAGCATGTGGGCGGCGGCTCGGAGGCGGACGCGAAGATCGAGGTGCCGGAGAAAGAAAATGCCTACCCCGAGCCGGGGATGCTGGGCACGTTGCCGGCGCATGGCTTCTACCTCCGCCATGTCGATCGGCTGGAGATGAGCCACGTCGAGGTGCAGCCGATGTCGCCCGACGCGCGGCCGTGCATCGTTACCGACGATGTGCATCGCGCGGACTTCTTCGCCATCACCGCGCCAACCAGTCCGCCGGCGTTCGCGTTCAACAAGTCAACCGACGTCCGCGTGCTGTGGAGCCGTGCCGCGCCGGATACCACGATCGCGTAAATCCGGAAACAGCCCACGGAGCCTGTTAACATAGCCTTGAGTTTCGAGAGGGCGCGTGCCGGCAGGGGCGCGCCATGCAAAGGTGGGCGCGGATTGCTCTATTGGCTGCTGTACCAGAAGCTGTTTCCCTACTTCCGGGTGTTTCGGATCTTCCGGTATCTGACGTTCCGCACGGCGTTTGCCAGCATGACGGCGCTGCTGATCGGGCTGCTGATCGGGCCGTTCGTCATCGAGCGGCTGCGCGAGTTTCAGATCGGCCAATACGTGCGCGACGATGGCCCGCAGACTCACCTGAAGAAGGGCGGCACGCCCACCATGGGCGGCGTGCTGATCTGCATCTCGATCCTGGTGCCGACGCTGCTGTGGGCCGACCTGTCCAACCCGGCCGTGTGGATCGCCGTGCTTTCGACGCTGGCGTTTGGGGCCATCGGGTTCGCTGACGACTACATCAAGGTGGTGCACAAGCGCAGCCAGGGACTGACGGCGCGGCAGAAGCTCGGGCTGCAGTTTCTAGCCAGCGCGGCCGTCGCGGTGGCGCTGCTGCGGCTGGAGAGGCATGGCAGCTACTCGACGCGGCTGATGGTGCCCGTAGTGAAGAAGTTCCGGCCCGACCTGGTATGGCAATGGATGGGCGGGATTCCGCATATGCACTGGCTCGCGTTCCTGCCGTTTGTGATCTTCGTGATGCTGGTGATCACGCTGACCAGCAACGCGGTGAACCTGACCGACGGGCTCGACGGGCTGGCGATCGGATGCACCATCATCGCAGCGGGCGCGCTGGCGGTGCTGACGTACGTCTCCGGCCACGTGGTGTTTTCGGACTACCTGGAACTCGACCGCATGCCGCTGGTCAGCGAGGTGACCATCTTCTGCGGGTCGATGGTCGGCGCCAGCATCGGCTTCCTTTGGTACAACGCGCATCCAGCCGAGGTCTTTATGGGCGACGTGGGATCGCTGGCGCTGGGCGGCGCGATTGGCACCGTCTGCGTGATCATCAAGCAGGAGCTTCTGCTGCCGTTTATCGGCGGCGTGTTTCTGCTGGAGGCGGCGAGCGTGATCCTGCAGGTGGGCAGCTACAAGCTGCGCGGCGGCAAACGCATCTTCAGGATGGCTCCCCTGCACCACCACTTCGAGCTGCTGGGCTGGAGCGAGTCGAAGGTGATCGCGCGCTTCTGGATTATGGCGCTGATCTTCGCGCTGTTCGCGCTGACGACGTTGAAGCTGAGGTGAGGAGTCAACCTCGCTGAAGCATCGCGACGACAGCGTTGCGGACGCTCGAGAGCATTTCGGGCTTGAGCGTTCCAATCACAGAGTTGGCTTTTGAGGTTAGCTGCGATGCATTAGGCTGGTACGGATGGAACTGAAGAATAAGCGCGTGCTGGTGGTTGGGCTGGGTAAGAGCGGAATGGCGGCAGCGCTGTTTCTGCGCGACAAGGGTGCGCGGGTGACGGTGTCGGATGCGCGCAGCATGGCCGCGCTGGAGAACGAGATTCCCGGGCTGCTGGACGCGGGAATCATGGTGGAAGCGGGCGGGCACGGGCTGCTGACGTTTCGCCGGCAGGATCTGATTGTGGTATCGCCGGGCGTCCCGTACGACACGCCGGAACTGAAGCAGGTGCGCGCATTCGGGCTGCCCATTATCGGAGAGCTGGAGCTAGCGAGCCGCTACCTGCAGGGTAAAGTCGTCGCGATTACCGGATCAAACGGCAAGACGACCACCACTTCCCTGCTGGGCAAGATCTTTGCGGATGCTGGCTTGCCGACGCTGGTGGGCGGCAATATTGGCGTACCGGTGATCGAGTTGGTGGCGGAAAGCATCAGGCTGTCTCGCAGCGCGGGAGAGCAAGCAGGTCCTTCGACTTCGGCCGGCGCAAATGCCGCACCAGCTCAGGATGACAGTTCGGTGGAGGGTGCGAAAGAAGTGTGGAGCGTGCTGGAGGTGTCGAGCTTCCAGTTGGAGACGATCGACGAGTTTCATCCGCAGATTGCGGTGGTGCTGAACATTACTCCCGACCACCTGGACCGGCATGGCACGTTTGAGAACTACCGCGCGATGAAGACGCGCATCACGGAGAATCAGACGACGGACGACTTCCTGGTGCTGAACGGCGAAGACCCTCCGACGCAGTTGGTGGCCGCGAAGACCAAGGCGCAGATCTTCTGGTTCAGCGGGCGCAGACCGATCAAGCAGGGCGCGTTCGTCCACGGCGAGAGCATTCTGTTCATTCCGCGCGAGGGCGCGAAGGCTGAGCCGATTCTGCCCGTCGCGGAGATTCCGCTGAAAGGCGCACACAACGTGGAGAATGTGTTGGCAGCGGTGTGCGCGGCGCGGCTGGGCGGCATTCCCGCTGAGTCGATTCGCGCGTCGGTGGCCGGCTTTAAGGCGGTCGAGCATCGCCTGGAGTTTCTCGCGACCGTGCGCGAGGTCGAGTTTTACAACGACTCCAAGGCGACCAATGTGGACGCGACGAAGAAGGCGCTGGAAGCATTTTCCGGCGGCGTCCACCTGATCCTCGGCGGCAAGGACAAGAACTCGGATTACACGGAATTGAGCGATTTGCTGCGCGAGCGATGCAAAATTGTTTACACAATTGGTTCGGCAGCCGAGAAGATCGAGCGGCAGCTTGCCGGAGTTGTCAAGATGGTTTCAGCAGGAACCCTGCAGGAGGCGGTCCGGAAGGCCGCCGAGGACGCGGTGTCCGGCGATGTTGTGTTGCTCGCGCCGGCGTGCTCGAGCTTCGACCAGTTTGAGAATTATGAGCAACGGGGACGGGTTTTCAAAGAACTCGTGAAGCGGCTAGTCAGCAAGTCAGCAAGCTAGCGGACGGTGTAGTCAGGTTTGGGAGTTCGATGGCGAAGCGGGTTGGGGTCGACAAATGGCTGTTCGGTACGGTGCTGCTGCTGGTGCTGTTCGGGCTGGTAATGGTCTTCTCCGCGTCCGCGGTGATGTCGCAGTCTGAGTGGGGAACGCCGTACAAGTACGTGGCCAAACAGGGCATCTACGCGATCTGCGGGATGGTGGCGCTGTTTGGCCTGATGCGCGTGGATTACCGGAAGTACAACAGCTATCCGGTGGTAGTGACGGCGATCTCGGTGACAACGTTGCTACTGCTGGCTGTGTTTGCCATGCACGGCCAGTTTGGCGCGCATCGCTGGATTCAGGCAGGCGGTGTGACGCTGCAGCCGTCGGAGATTGCGAAGCCGGTGATTGTGCTGTACCTGGCGTACTTTCTGCAGAAGCGCATCCACATGATGGACGACTGGAAAGGCACGATCCTGAAGGCGGCTCTGCCTCCGCTGGTGTTCATTGCGCTGATTCTGAAGGAGCCGGATTTCGGCACGGCGCTGGTGTGCGCGGCGGTGACGATGGCGATGCTGTATCTCGCGGGGATGCAATTGAAGTGGATCGGCGTGGCTGTACTAGCGTCGTCGCCGGTGATGTATTACATGCTGTGGTTGGTGCCGTTCCGGCGCGCGCGCATGGAGATCTTCTTCCACCCTGAACTGGACCCGCTGGGCAAGGGCTTCCACACCATGCAGTCGCTGATCGCCGTGGGCACTGGCGGCGTCTTCGGGCGCGGGCTGATGGAGGGCGTGCAGAAGCTGTTCTATCTGCCGGAGTCGCACACGGACTTCATCTTTTCGAATATCTGCGAAGAGCTTGGCTTGCTCGGCGCGCTGGCGCTGGTGGGGCTGTTCTGCGTGTTCGGCTATCGCGGGCTGCGCGCGGCGTTCCTCTCGACCGACCCGTTTGCACGGTTCCTGGCGTTCGGGTTGACCAGCGCGGTGCTGATCCAGGCCTTCTTCAACATGAGCGTCGCGATTGCACTGGTGCCGACCAAGGGCATCACGCTGCCGTTCATCTCGTTCGGCGGGACTTCCCTCTTCTTCACTCTGGCCAGCATGGGCGTGCTGTTGAACATCACGCGTGAGATTGACTAAGTGCGGCGAGACGGCGAACCAGCGAATAAGCAAGTCAGCGGGCAAGCGCTGAGGATTCTGATAGCCGGCGGAGGAACCGGTGGGCATGTGATTCCGGCGCTGGCGATTGCGCGGGAGCTGCGCGACCGGCATGGAGCCGAGGTGCGGTTCGTCGGCACAGCGCGCGGGCTGGAGACTCGGCTCGTTCCCGAGGCGGGCTTTGAGCTGACCCTGGTGCGGTCGGGACAGTTGAAGAATGTAAGCCTGACAACGCGGTTGCGGACGGCGGTCGATCTGCCGCTGGGTGTAGTGGAATGCGTGCGGCTGCTGGGTGCGTTCCAGCCGCAGGTGGTGGTGGGCGTTGGCGGCTATGCGAGCGGGCCGGGAATGCTGGCGGCGATCCTGAAGCGCGTGCCGACGGTTGCATACGAGCCGAACGCCGTGCCGGGAATGACGAATCGCTGGCTCGGGCGATGGGTGAACGCGGCGGCCGTGAACTTCGAACAGACCGCGAAATACTTTCGTAACGCCGAGGTTACCGGCGTTCCGGTGCGGGCGGAGATCTTCGCGCTGGCGCCGCGGCCAGTGGGCGCACCGCCGCGACTTTTGGTGACGGCTGGAAGCAATGGCGCGCTGATCTTCAATGAGACGATGCCGAAGATTGCGGCTGAACTGTTGCGAGCAATGCCTGGGCTGACGATTGTGCACCAGTCCGGCGCGCGTGCTCTGGATGCGACGCGCGCAGCGTATGCGGCCTGCGGCGCCGATCCGGCACGCTGGCGCGTCGAGGCGTTCCTGGAGGACATGCCCGCACAGTATGGTGCGGCGGACCTGGTGTTGGCGCGATCCGGAAGCACGGTTGCTGAGCTGTGCGCGGCGGGCAGGCCTTCCCTGCTGGTCCCGTTTGCGGCCGCGGCCGACGATCACCAGCGCAAGAACGCGGAGGTACTGGCGAACGCGGGTGCGGCGGTGATGTTGCTGCAACGCGACGTCACGCCAGCGACTCTGCTGGAAGCGCTGCGGGGATTGCTGAGCGATCCGGAGCGACGGGCTGTGATGGCTGAGCGGGCACGATCGCTGGCGAAGCCGGGCGCGCTGGAGCGGATCGCGGCGATGGTGATGCGGCTGGCTTAGCATTTCTCCGTTCTACGTTGTCCGTTCTACGTTCTCCGGTGTCAGTTATCAGTTGTTCCCCCAAAAGGAAAGGGCTGAGGATTGATCCTCAGCCCTTCGTGTTGCGATCGGGGGATGTTTACCGGCCATGTCCGCCGGCGCTAGCGTGTCCGCCACCGCCGGCTGCGTGTCCACCCCCGCCGCCGCTGAAGCCTGCGTGGCCGCCTCCGCTGAAGCCGCCGGAGGGAGCTGAGCGTGCCTGCGGGGCTGCAGCCGGGCTCGAGTACGAGCGGGCTTGCGGCGCTGCGGTGCTTCCGCGCGAGGCGAAGGCGCTGCTGCCGGCATAGCTACCGCGGTTGGCCGCAGCGCTGGTGCCTGCGCCGCGGTTGGTTGCGGCCTCACTGCCGCCGCGGGCGAAGGCTGCTCCGCCGGGACGGCCGTCGAATCCGGCGACCGGATGGTTGTAGACGAAGTCGTTGTGGAAGCCGAGGTGGTTGTAGGCGCCGTTATAGAAGAAGTGTCCGCCGTTCCAGTATCCGCCGTAGAACCCTACGCCGAAGTAGCCGAAGCCGTAGTTGATGCCGCCGTAGTAGCCGATGTGGCGTCCCCAGTAGCCGGCGTTCCAGAAGTAGCCTCCGCCGCCCCAACCCCAATAGCCGGGAGTCCAGAGGGCGTCGACGTAGGGCGGATCGACCCAGGCGCCGTCGACCCAGTAGTAGCCGTCGGGACCGTAGGCCCAGTAGCCAGGAGTCCAGATATATCCGTAGCCGGGGGCGATGGGCTGCGCGTAGATGGGAATCGCAGGCGGGGCGAAGCCGACACCTACGAACACTGCGGCGTGGGCTGCGGTGGGAACCATCAGCAGAGCGCCCGCAATCACCATCGCAACAATCATGCTTTTGAAAACTCGCGTGATCTTCATACTTGTCCTTGTCCTGCCGATCCTTCGCTTGGCCGTTGAAGCTTTCGAACGCGGGTTGCGCGGATTGCGAGGCGCCTTGTTCATCGTGTCTCCGGGCGATTTTCGGGCTGCTCCGGCGGGCTGCGATGAACTTCTGGAGAATTAGACATACGATACGAAATTTCGTTGCGGGCGCGAAGGGAGACCTGCGGTGACCCTGCACGGCTTGCGGGA
>Ga0302311_10008732_pt1 | contig 10171 bp, 9 predicted proteins | sample III_Palsa_N1_3_FD_200449 | JGI IMG/M metagenome (GOLD analysis project Ga0302311, IMG submission 200449) | Peat permafrost microbial communities from Stordalen Mire near Abisko, Sweden - III_Palsa_N1_3 | ecosystem: Environmental > Terrestrial > Soil > Palsa > Peat permafrost | place: Sweden...
GAGACCGAACTCGACGTCGTCGAGGGCATGCAGTTCGATCGCGGCTACCTGTCGCCGTACTTCGTGACCAACGCCGAGAAGATGGTCGCCGAGCTCGAGAACCCCTACATCCTCATCCACGAGAAGAAGCTGTCGGGCCTGCAGGCTCTGCTGCCGGTGCTGGAAGCGGTCGTGCAGTCGGGTCGCCCGCTGCTGATCATCGCCGAGGACGTCGAGGGCGAGGCCCTGGCCACGCTCGTCGTCAACAAGCTGCGTGGCGGCCTGAAGATCGCCGCCGTCAAGGCGCCGGGCTTCGGCGATCGCCGCAAGGCGATGCTCGAGGACATCGCGATCCTGACCAACGGTCAGCTGATCAGCGAAGACCTGGGCATCAAGCTCGAGAACGTCACGCTCGAGATGCTCGGCAAGGCCAAGAAGGTCACGATCACCAAGGAAGACACGACGATCGTCGACGGTGCCGGTTCCAAGACCGACATCGAGGCGCGTACCGGTCAGATCCGTGCGCAGATCGAAGAGACCACGTCCGACTACGACCGTGAGAAGCTCCAGGAGCGTCTGGCCAAGCTCGCCGGCGGCGTCGCGGTCATCCGCGTCGGCGGTGCGACCGAGGTCGAGGTGAAGGAGCGCAAGGATCGCGTCGACGACGCGATGCACGCGACCCGCGCCGCGGTCGAAGAGGGTGTGGTTCCGGGCGGTGGCGTCACGCTGGTTTACGCAGCACGCGCGATCGAGAGCCTGAAGCCCGCCAACAACGACCAGCAGGTCGGCATCAATCTGGTCAAGAAGGCGCTGCAGGCACCGGCTCGCCAGATCGCCGAGAACTCGGGCGTCGACGGTTCGATCATCGTCGGCAAGCTGCTGGAGTCGAAGGACTTCAACTGGGGCTACGACGCCCAGAAGGGCGAGTTCACCGACATGATCAAGGCCGGCATCATCGATCCGACCAAGGTTGTGCGTATCGCTCTGCAGGACGCGGCTTCGGTCGCCGGTCTCTTGATCACGACCGAGTGCATGATCGCCGACAAGCCCGAGAAGAAGGCCCCCCCGATGGGTGGTGGCGACATGGGCGGCATGGGCGGCATGGGCGGCATGGACTTCTAATTCGAAGTCAGCCGTCTCTGGCACCTAGTCTAATGCGAGCGCCGCGGGCCGAAAGGTCCGCGGCGTTTTGCTTTTGCGCCCATTCCCCTTGTACCGTGTCCCGCCCGGTACGATCTTATGGAGCGAGGCCGCGACAGCCCCCGTTCCGTCCAGGAAACCATGTCTCTTCTTTTGCGTCTGCGCGATCTACTGCTGCGTCTTCTGACCCCCTTCGCGATTGTGGTGTTCCTGATCGAGGATCTGCTGATCCGGCGATTGGGCCATCAGTTGGGCCGGCTCGCCGCCTGGCCGCCGATCGCGCGGGCCGAGGCCTGGGCAGCCCGCCTGCCGCCCTATGGCGCGCTGGCGCTGTTCCTGCTGCCCTCGTCCCTGGTCGTGCCGGAAAAGCTGCTCGTGATCTGGCTGTTCCATCATCACGAATATTGGCTGGCGATCGGCGTGCTGGTCGGCGCCAAGCTGTTCGCCACCGCCGTGGTCGGCCGGATCCTGTCCATTTGCCACCCGACCCTGTCCCAGCTCGGCTGGTTCCGCCGGGCCGACGATTGGGTGCGCCTGACCCGCAACCGGATCTATGGCGCGATCCGGAACACGCCGCTGTGGCAGGCCGGCGGGCGGCTGAAACGCCGGGTCCTCGACTGGTCGCCCTTCGGCCATTTGCGCAGCAAGCGGCCGTAAACTTCTCGCACTTGTCGCCACGAAGCAGTGGCACCCACCGTCCCCGCCGCCTATGCTGAGCATGCTAAGGATGCAATGAAGCGGGGACGTCATGGGTCAATTCGGCATGGGGCAATCGGTGCGGCGCTCCGAGGACCAGCGTTTCATTACCGGCCATGGCCGCTATACCGACGACATCAATCTGCCGCATCAGGCCTATGCCTATGTGCTGCGCTCGCCCCATGCGTCGGCGAAGATCACCCGCATCGACGTCAGCGCTGCCATGGCGGCGCCGGGCGTGATCGGCGTGCTGACCGGCAAGGATCTGGAGGCCGATGGCATCGGCCCGATTCCCTGCACCGCCCCCATCACCAACATCGACGGGACCCCCGGCAAATACCCACCCCATCCGGCGCTGGTGACCGACCGGGTCCGCCACGTCGGCGATCAGGTGGCATTGATTGTAGCCAGCAGCGCCGCCGAGGCGCGAGATGCCGCCGAACTGGTCGAGGTCGATTACGACATGCTGCCGGCGATCGCGGACACCGGCTCGGCGCTCGACGCTGGTAAGCCGCTGGTCTGGGACGATATCCCGAACAATCTCTGCTTCGACTGGCACATGGGTGACAAGCCCGCGACCGACGCCGGCTTCGCCAAGGCCAAGCGTGTTGCCAAGATCGACCTGATCAACAACCGCATCATCGTGGCCTCCATGGAGCCGCGCAACGCGCTGGGCCATTACGACCAGGGGGAGGATCGCTACACGCTCTATACCTCCAGCCAGGGCTCGCACACGCTGCGCAAGCTCTTGTCCGGCAAGGTGCTGAACGTGCCCGAGGCCAAGATCCGGGTGGTGACGCCCGACGTCGGCGGTGGGTTCGGCATGAAGCTGTTCCTCTATCCGGAACAGGTGCTGGTGCTGTGGGCGTCTAAGAAACTGGGCGTCGCCATCAAATGGTCGGGCGAGCGCGGCGAGGCGTTCCTCTCCGACACCCATGGCCGCGATCACGTCACCCATGCCGAAGTGGCGATGGACGACGACGGCAAGTTCCTGGCCTGGCGCTTCGAGACGACGGCGAATTTGGGCGCCTACCTGTCGAACTACGGCCCGTTCATCCCGACCGCGGCAGGGTCCGGCATGCTGGCCGGCGTCTATGCCAGCCCGGCCCTCTATGTCCGGGTCAAGGGCGTGTTCACCCACACGACGCCAGTCGACGCCTATCGCGGCGCCGGTCGTCCCGAGGCCGCCTATGTGGTCGAGCGCCTGGTCGACAAGGCGGCCCGCGAACTGGGCCTGGCACCCGAGGAGCTGCGCCGGCGCAACTTCATCACGCCCGAACAGATGCCGTTCCGCACCGCCGGCGGCCTCACCTACGACAGCGGCGATTTCCGGAAGAACATGGAAGACGCGCTCAGGAACATCGACCAGGCCGGCCTGGCCGCCCGCAAGGCCGAGAGCGCCAAGCGCGGCAAGCTGCGCGGGCTCGGCATCGCCTGCTATATCGAGCAATGCGGCGGCGGCTCCGACGAGATGGCGGAGCTGCGCTTCGATCCCTCCGGCGGCGTCACCCTGCTGATCGGCAGCCAGTCTTCGGGCCAAGGCCATCAGACCGCGTACGCGCAGATCGTCGCCGACGGGCTCGGCATTCCGTTCGAGGATGTCCGTGTCGTCCAGGGCGATACCGACACGGTCTCGTTCGGCCGCGGCACCGGCGGTTCGCGCTCGCTGCCCGTGGGCGGTGCCGCGACCAGCCTCGCGGTCGGCAAGGTGATCGAGCGCGGTCGCAAGATCGCGGCGCACCAGCTGGAAGCGGCCGAGGCCGATATCGAGTTCAAGGACGGGATCTTCACCATCGCCGGCACCGACCGGAAGCTCGACCTCATCGCCGTGGTGAAATCGAGCTTTGCGGGCAAGCTGCCGCCGGGCATGGAAGGCGGCTTCGACGAGACCGCGCGCTGGACCCCGCCGGCCGGCACCTTCCCGAACGGCACCCACGCGGTCGAGGTCGAGGTCGATCCGGAAACCGGCAACACCGAGATCCTGCGCTATGTCGTGGTCGATGACTTCGGCAATGTCGTGAACCCGCTGCTGCTCGAAGGCCAGGTCCATGGCGGCGTCGGCCAGGGCATCGGCCAGGCGATGCTGGAGGGCGTGGTCTATGACCAGGATTCGGGCCAGCTCGTCACCGGATCCTTCATGGATTACGCCATGCCGCGCGCGATCCACCTGCCCGACATCGAGTTCTCCTACAATGTCGTGCCATGCAAGACCAACCTCCTGGGCCTGAAGGGCGCCGGCGAGGCTGGGGCCATCGGCGCACCGCCCGCCTTCATCAACGCCCTGGTCGATGCGCTCAGCCCCTTGGGCATCGAGCATGTCGATATGCCGGCCACCCCCCTCAGCCTATGGCAGGCCATCCAGGCTGCCCGCACCGCCGAAGCCGCAGAGTAGACAAACACCTTTATGACCAAGCTTGATTTGCAGCCCCTGCTCGCCGTGGCGATCGATGCCGCACTCGACGCCGCGCGTGAAATTCTCGACGTCTATGCCGGCGAGATCTCGGTCGATCAGAAGCGCGACCAATCGCCGGTGACGCTGGCCGACGCCCGGGCCGAGGCGGTGATTCTGCGCCATCTTGCCGCCGCCTCCGACATTCCGATCATTTCCGAGGAACAGGCCGAGGCGGACGGCCTGCCGGCATCCGCCGCCGAGCGGTTCTGGCTGGTCGATCCGCTCGACGGCACCAAGGAATTCATCAAGCGCAACGGCGAGTTCACGGTGAATATCGCGCTGATCGAACAGGGCCGGCCGATCCTGGGCGTGGTCGGCATTCCGGTGCGAGGGCTGATCTATGCCGCCGCCGGCCCGGGTACGGCCCATCGCCGCGACGCCGACGGCACGCTGGTGCCGATCGAGGCCCGCGTCTGCCCGGCCGAGGGCGCCACGGTCACCTCCAGCCGCTCGCACGCCACCAACGACGAGTTGGACCGGCTGCTGGCGACCCGCAAGGTCGCCGACCGCAAGACCGCCGGCAGCGCCTTGAAATTCTGCATGGTGGCCGAGGGTACGGCCGACCTCTACCCGCGCATGGGACCGACCATGGAATGGGACACGGCGGCCGGCCATGCCGTGCTGGAAGCCGCCGGCGGCCGCATGACCCGGCTCGACGGCACGGCGTTCCTCTATGGCAAGCCAGGCTTCCTCAATCCCGGATTCCTGGCAGAGGGGCGGTAACGCGCTTTACCGCACGCGGGCGTAGCCGTAGCAGTCGCGCGGCTCGGGCCCGAGGTTCGGATGGACCAGCCAGCGCCGCAGCACCCCTTCCCGGCTGAGCCCCGCCTTTTCCATCACCCGCGCCGAGGCGATGTTTTCCACATCGCAAACCGCGCCGATGCGGAACACCGTCGGTTGGGCCAGTGCCCAGCCGACGATTTCCGTCAGCGCCTCGCTCATCAGCCCCTGCCCCCAGGCCGACCGCGCCAGCACATAGCCGAATTCCAGCCGATGCCGGCTGGCCTGGCGCAGATCGAGCGCGCCCAGAACCCGCTGGGTCGCGCGATCGACCAGGACATAGGTCCGCGCGACCTCGGGCGGCGTCGCCATGCAATGGGCAATGAAGGCGTCGGTTTCGCTGCGGCTGCGATGCGGCTCCCAGATCACAAACCGCGTGACCTCAGGATCCTGCGCATAATTCTCGAAGATCTGGTCCGCATCGTCCGGCGCGATCGGGCGGAGCGTCAGGCGGGCGGTGGAGAAATGTTCAGGGAACATCTGTTCGCCGGCTACCCGCCGATCCAGCGCAGCACCTCGCGGGCGACCTTGCCGACCTCGCGCGCCGCCACCGTGCCCGGCGCATGCTCGGCGATGCCGAGGCCGGCGGCCATGCTCATGGCGAGGCTGCCGCGGTTGCCGAGCCGGGCTTGCGCCAGATCGGCTTTGACCTGGCCCAGCGCCACAACCATGTCCTCGGTCAGCAGGCTGCGCGACGGCACGCGGTTCATTACCAGCAGGACGGGCACCTTTTCCGAGGCGGCAAGCTCGACGGTCGGCTTGGTCGCCCAGACGTCGAGCGGCGACGGCTGGACCGGGATCACCACCAGATTGGCGGCGCGCACGGCGATCTTGGCGTCGGTTTGGGCGTGCGGCGGACTGTCGACCACGATCAGCGAATATTCCCGCTTCAGCCGGTCGATCTCGGCGCTGGCCCGCCAGCCGGTGATCTGGGTCAGATCGACGCCGGTCTTGCCCTTGCCGAAATGCGCCTCGCGCAGCGCGAACCATTGGGTCAAGCTGCCCTGCGGGTCGATATCGACCAGCGCCACCTTCTCGCCCAGCTGGTGCCACGCCAGCGCCAGATGCGCCGCCAGCGTGGTCTTGCCGGCACCGCCCTTTTGCTGTGCGATCGTGATGACCCGTGCCGCCATGGTCGAACCGCTCCGCCGATGATTTCGCAACGCAACATAGTGGACACGCACAGCCCACGCCCGCAAGGCTTACGCATCCACCCGGGCAGCGTCCAGTGCAGGCGCCCGATACCGCTTTGTCCATCGTATAACGGCGCCGCTCGTGGCATTCTACTGGCCAAGGGCGCGAGGCCGGCGTGGGGGACTCGCGGGGGGTTACACGGAAGTTTTTATGGACATACAGAGTTCGGACGCCGACCGGTCTTGGGAGTTTTTCGAGGCGGCGCGTGTCCATATGGCACGGCACGCCCACCCGGCGACGCCCCGCATCTATGAAGTCTGGTACGCCTATGTCTCGCAACAGGACGCGGAGCTGGTCGATCGGCTCGACCATGCCTTGGCCTTGGCCCATGCGGTGCCGGTGGCGCTGATCGAGGCGCTGCACGAGGAATTCTTCGCGCGCGAACGCCAGACCGAGGTGGTGCGCCAGACCGGCGAGAAACTGTCGAACGAACTGACGCGCATCCTGACCATGCTGGCCAATGCCGGCCGGGATACCTCGAGCTTCGCCGACGCGCTGGAAAAGATCGCGGCCCGCCTGCCCGCCGACGGCGAGCTGCGCAAGATCGTCGATACGATCGTGCTGGCGACCCGGCATATGGAGACGAAGACGCGGCGCCTGGAAGCCGAGATCGAACGCTGCTCGACCGAGATCCGCACGCTGCGCCAGGGGCTCGAGGCCTCCAAGCGCGAGGCGATGACCGATCCGCTGACCGGCCTCTACAATCGCCGCGCGTTCGAGGAGCGGTTGCGCCACGCCGCCGCCCATTCGATGGAAACCGATACCGAGATGGCGCTGCTGCTGTCCGACATCGATAATTTCAAGCAGCTGAACGACACCTGGGGCCATCAGATCGGCGATGCCGTCATCCAGCTGGTGGCCTCCAGCATGAAGGAAGGCCTGCCCGCCGGCTCGACCGCGGCACGCTACGGTGGCGACGAATTCGCGGCGATCCTGCCGGGCGTATCGATCGCGGAGGCCGAGGCGATCGCCGACCAGACGCGCGAGCTGGTCAGCAAGAAGCGCCTGAAGGACAGCTCGACCGGCAAGCCGATCGGCCATATGTCGGTCTCGATCGGCGTCGCCGGCTATGTGCTGGCCGAACGGTTGGAAGAACTGGTCCGCCGTGCCGACAAGGCGCTCTACGACGCCAAGGACGCCGGCCGCAACCAGGTCAAGACCGGGCGGATACCGGGGAACAAGTAGACCTCTCCGAGATTCTACCGTTGGCCCCCAGCCTCAGTCCCTCTCGTTCCGCGAGCGCAGCAGCGGCGCCTTGAGCGCGTGCCGGACCCAGTCGGGGGTACGGTCGCCGCCCATGACGGCATCGGCGAGCGCGTCGTCGAAGCCGTTGCGGAACTGCATGTCGAGCGTATCGCCCACGCCGGTCGGCACGTTCATGTGCTTCAGCTGCATGCTGCGGAACGGCCGCGCCGTCTTCGAGATGCCTTCCTGGAACGCCTTGCGGCCGCGGACATAGGCCAGACCCAGCAGGGTCCAGAGCCCGTGCCCCTCGAAGCGCGACGCCTCGCCCTCGGGCAGATCGGTCGGATCGAACACGTCGGCGCCGACCTTGGGCGCGACACCGGTATCATCGTCGTCGTCGATCGCATCGACCGCCGCTTCCCAATCCTCGAAGCTCCAGGCCGAGGTATTGCCGGCGGAGAAATTGAAGCCGCGCCGCAGGATAGAGATGAATTCGGCCAGGTTCTGGCTCGGTCGGGCGACGGGGTGATGCAGGTGGTCTTTGGCGGAAACGCTCATCAGAACTCTCCTCCCAGGTGCCCCGTTCGGCCGGGGTCGCTTGGTATCAACACCCCAACCCTACGCCGAACTCCCCCCTGCGGCTATTCTTCCAGCTTGATCCAGGTCAGCTCGTGCTTGTTGTGAAACAAATGCAGCACGCGCGAGCCCGGAATGGCGGCGAAAGCGCGCGCCGTCTCATGGTCGGTTTCCGCCTGGAACTTGATGGTGCAGACGAAATTGCGCACCAGCCCGCTGGCGATCCAGGTCTCGACCAAGCGCAGCAGGCGGGCCGGATAGCAGATCACGTCACTGCAGAGGAAATCGACCGGACCAACCTCCTCCGGCTTCAAGGCGAAGGCGCTCTGCTGGCGCTGGCTCACGCGCGGCAATGCGGCGATGGCCGGGTCCAGCGGCGCCTTGTCGATGCTGAGCACGTCGGCGCCCAGCTGCTGCAGCACCCAGGTCCAGCCGCCGGGGCTGGCGCCCAGATCGAGGCAGCGGTCACCGGGCCCCGGATAGCGCCGTGCCACGGTCAGTGCCTCCCAGAGCTTCAGGTAGGCGCGATTGGGCGGCGCCAGGCGATCCTCGACGAAGCGCGCCTCGCCATGGCGGAACGGGCTGGTCGAGCCGGCCGAGGCGAGGATCAGGTCCGGCTCCAGCAAGGTCCAGGAGCCGAAGGGCGCTGCCGGCACCGGCGTCGGAAACACCAGCGGCTTGATGCCGACATGGGGCAGCAGATCCTGGATCAGCTGGGCCCGGCGGAAGTGCGCCAGCGGCCACAGCCCCCAATTGCGCTGGCGGGCCTTGAGTGCGCGCGCGCCGTCCTTGATCGAGGCGATCGGGATCCGTTCGGCGTTCGGCCAGATGTTCTGCGCCCAGGCCGCCGGACGGGCGGGGCCGGGTGCCAGCACGAGCCGCTCATGCACCTCGACGCCGGGGCCGAGTTCTTCCAGCAGCGGCTCCAGAAAGCCGTCGGCGGCGAGATAGGCGGTCAGCGGGTCGGGTTCAGGCGCGGTCATGCCCGTCATATACAGGGTCGGACCCGGCGACAGAAACGCTTCCGTCGCAACCCGCTAGGTCGTGCGGGACGGACCGGCGAGCAGTTTTTCGACCGCGTCGACGAAATCGTCGGGCCCGAAAGGCTTTTGCAGCGTGGCCGAGGCGCCGAGGGCGGCGGCGGCGCGCAGATAATCGCCGGAACCCCCGATGGTGGAACTGCCGGATATGGCGAGAATCGGCACGGTGCGGTTGGCCCGGCGAATGGCCGTGATCGTCTCGATGCCTTCCTGCTCCGGCATCACGATATCGGTCACGACCAGATCGAAATTCTCTTTAGAGAATAACACGATGCCGGCCCGCCCATCGACGGCCTGGACGAAGCTATGGCCACGCGATTCGAGCAGTCCGGCAACAAGGGATCGGATCGTCGGATCATCGTCGATCACCAGAACGCGCCCCATTCGGCATGCCTCCTTTAGGAACAAATCAACCTCTATTTGAAGTTGATAACCCCTCCCAAGTCAACGACACGAAGGGCCGCCAAGTTCCGCGCGCGGATTAGCCGCGGGATGCCACGAACCGGTCGACGATCGCCGCCAACTGGTCGGCCGAAAACGGCTTCAGGATATAATCGTTGGCGCCCAGCGCCTTCGCGCCCGACACTGCGGCGGCCGACGCGTCCGAGGTCAGCATGGTGATATGGGTCTCGGGCGAGCGCTTGCGGATGCGGATCAGCGCCTCCATGCCGGTCTGGTTCGGCATATGGATGTCCAGGAACACCAGATCGGCGGGCCGCGCCTCGAACATCGCCGCCGCTTGGGCACCATCCTCGGCCTCGCGGATGCGGAACACATGCGGCAGGGCATTCAGCGTGCGGCGGACGATCGAGCGGATCGAGCGGGCATCGTCGGCCAGCAGCACATGGATCGGCTTCGGTTCGTGATTCATGCGCTCGATCACCAGCTTGGTCAGGCGCGGCGCCTCGAACGGCTTGGCGATGAAGCCGTCGGCCTTCAGGTCCTTGGCTTTCACCACCGTGTCGAGCGAGCTTTCGGCGGTCAGCATGACGACATAGGCGTTCGGATCGAACGCCTTGATGGCGCTCAGCGCCTCGATGCCGTTCAGCCCGGGCATGGTGATGTCCATGAAGACCAGATCGGCCAGATGCTGCTTGTAGAGCTGCACCGCACTCTCGCCATCGCCGGC
>Ga0302311_10008738_pt1 | contig 10169 bp, 7 predicted proteins | sample III_Palsa_N1_3_FD_200449 | JGI IMG/M metagenome (GOLD analysis project Ga0302311, IMG submission 200449) | Peat permafrost microbial communities from Stordalen Mire near Abisko, Sweden - III_Palsa_N1_3 | ecosystem: Environmental > Terrestrial > Soil > Palsa > Peat permafrost | place: Sweden...
TCTGCCTCAAGCGCAGGTTCTGCGCCGCGACGTTGATCGAGTAGTTCATCGAGCGAGCCAGTTCGACGATGCGCTCGCGAGTCTCCGGGCTCAGCAGTTTGCTGCCGTTGAGCGCCCGCGACACCGTGGCTCGTGACACGCCCGCGATGCGGGCGATGTCTGCCATCTGGGGTCGCAAGGACGGTCCCTCTGTTGCTCTGACGGCGGTGCGAACAGGTTTGGAGGGTCTCGGCATGTACTTGATTGCAAATCGGCCCCATCGGCAAGGCGCCGAAGGCGTGTCCGCACAGGATCTGCATGCCATTGTCGGTCATCGCCCTCTCGGATGCCGAACGGCCATTTGCGGGCGTTCGTGGATGACCGGTTTCGGGTTGCAGAACGACGCGGTCCGATCGGTGCCCATGAAGAGCTTCTGCCTGCGTGATCGCGTCTCTGTCTCGTCGCTCGGCGGGTGGAGGAAGACCTGCGCTGGAATGATCGTGAGTGAGCCGGAGCCCATAGGCGGCTCCAGGAAATATAGTTGACTCGCCTCAGTGTCCTCGCAGCTCCAGCTTCTCCATCGCCTCTTGCGCCTCGATTGTCATGTTCGCGACCTCGGGGACCGTGACTCGAAGGCTCGTGGCGCGAGAACGCATGTGCTCGTAGGCCTGGCCTTCCGACATCTTCTGGTTCTCGGACAGGACGCGAATTGCCTTCTCGATCTGGCGTCGTGACTTGATGGTCATCTCGAGCTTGACGATGGGACGAGCGCGGCAGGACGAGCGTGCTGAGGATCCCGCTGGATCGAAACGGCTTCGTGATAACGCCATGGGCGTGGGTGTCGAGCAGGAGCTTCAACGGTCACTACTCCGAGCGGCAGCGATGCAGCGGCTGCCGCTAGTGGGCCAAGAGGACTCCATCACCGCCTGTGTTGACAGACCGGAAGCTCGATCGGCCGCTTGAATTCGCTGCGTGGCCGATTTCGAGACGTCGGCGCAAGCCGCGATTGACATCCGATGCAGCTGGCAACTTTTTCAGGCTAGAAGGACTCCAGCGAACTTCGTCAATTGTCAGGTCGCAGATCGGCTGGCGCTGGTCGTGTCTTGTCGCTGCTTGACAGGGGTTGCTCGCGGCAGAACAAGCGCACCACGACTATCCAGCGGCGATTCGGCTCGTCGAGCCCCGAACGATCAAGCGAGGCGCGGAAGTCAATGCGAGAAGCGGCGGCGAACCGGCGCCGGTGTCGTGAACGTCGATCATCTGCATCAGGGCGGCCACGGCCAGCTCGGCGGCCTCCGCGCTCGGAACGGCCACGGTGGTCAGCGCGGGGCGCACCTCGCTGGCCAGCTGAATGTCGGTGATGCTGCAGACGGACAGATCGCGCGGCACCTGCAGCCCGAGGTCCGCCGCGGCCTGGAGCGCACCGATTGCGGGCAGGTCGTTGCTGACGAACAGCGCGGTCAGGTCGGGGACGGCGGCGAGCAGGGCGTGCGCCGCGCTGCGTCCTGCCTCGATGGTGTCGCGACCGAACCGCGTTTCCGTTTCGGTGTGGGACAGGCCTGCACGGTCCATCGCGGCGCAGAACCCGCGGTAGCGCCAGATGTGGTTGCCCGTGGGTTCGCTGCCGACGATCGCGCCGATGCGGCGGTGCCCGAGCTTGATCAGGTGTTCGGCGGCGATGCGGCCCGCCAGTTCGAAATCGACCGCGACGCAGGGGAGCGCAGGCGGCTCGCCGGGGTGCTCCCACATGCACAACACCACCGGCACGCCGCGTTGGCGCAAGCCGACCAGGGCGTCCATCTGGACGAAGTCCGCATTCATGACGAGAACCCCGTGGGCGAGAGAACCGCCGACGGCATCCAGGTAGTCGCGTTCCTGCTGCGGGTCGTCGTTCGTGTTGCAGACGACCAGGAAGTAGCCGCGGCTGCGCACGGCGCGTTCGACCGCCAGTGCAAACTCTGGATAGAACGGGTTCGCGATGCTGCTGACCACCAGAGCGATCGTGGACGGCCGGCCCTCGGCGAGCGCGCGCGCGTTGAGGTTGGGGCGATAGCCCAGCGTCTGCACGGCGGCGAGCACGCGTTCGCGGGTCTGCGCCCCCACCTTGCCGCGACCGCGAAGCACGTTGGAGACAGTGGCCGCGGTGACGCCGGCGTGACGAGCGACTTCTACAAGGGTGGCCATGCCTCGATTGTGGCGGTCAATCGGCCATCCAGGCGGCGACCCCTGCCGGACCCAGTTCGCGCTCGCCCAGCAGCCAGGTGGCTCCGGTCGGCGCCGGGACGGTGACCTTCCCGGGGCCGCTGTGGAACGCGAATTGGACGCGCCCGCGGCGACGCAACCGCAGCCCTTCGGGCAGGCTTGTCACGTCGAGCCTGGCGTCGCGCGCGGCGGCTTCGATCAACGCGTCCAGCAGCGCGGGCTCGAACGTCGCGGCGAGATAGCGCGCGCGGCCGCGCCTTGTCGCCGCTGCGCCGCCGTCGTCGAAGCGAGCCAGCACCTCGGTGTCGGCGCCCGCTTCCAGATGGTCGCGCCAGGCGCTGGCGGATCCTTCCAGTCCCGGTCCCGTCACGCCCATCTTCACGCCCGGCCGGAGCGATTCCACGCTGCGCACGCGCACGCCCGCGAAATCGGCCAGCGGACCGGGCGGCAGGCGATCGGCGATCCGGAAGTCCGCACTCTTGGAGCCGCTGCGTGCGCCGATCACGACCTGGGCCTGGCTAGTCTCGAGACGCTTCGCGAAGGCGGCGTCGGCGGCCAGGAAAGCAGGCACCAGGACCATCGCGCGGCCCTCGAGCGCGGCGTCCGGGCCCACGATGTCGACGTCCAGTCCGAGACGGCGCGCCGCGCTGTACATCGCGAAGGCCGCGCCGAAATAGCTGGCGTCGGCGCCATGGCGTTGCACTTCGAGCATCCAGTGGCTGGTGTAGTCCAGCACGAGGGCGACGGGCGAGCGCGTGGTGGAGGAACCGCTGTGCTCGAGTACCTCCCGGATCGCGGGCAGCTCGGTGGCCACGCGGGCGGCTTCGTCGCCCCCTGGCGTGACATGATCGTCGCTGTCGTGCAGACCCGAATGCATCTGCTCCTGCGCGCAGGGCAACTGGCGCCATCGAAAATACGAGACGAACTCGGCCCCATGGGCGAATGCCTCCCACGTCCACGCACGCACCTGTCCCGGCTGCGGCGACGGGTTCCAGGGCGCCCAGTTCACCGGGCCGGCCTGCTGCTCCATCACGCCGAAGCGGCCACGTCCCACCTGGCGATAGAGGTCGTGGTGGAACGCCGCGATGTCGGGATGCCCGCTGCGGGCCCAGCGCACGCGTTCCTCGGGATCGATGAACGCGGTCGAGTCGGTGTGGCCCAGCGGATAGCTGTCCCAGGTCGCCATGTCGAGATCCGGTCCCATCGCGTGATGGTCGAACTCGCCGAAGAAGCCCATGAAGTTGTGCAGCACGATGCGCCCTGGCGAATGCGCGCGCAGCGTGTCGACCTGCATGCGGTTGAAGTGCAGCACCTCGTCGGAGGCGAAGCGGCGCCAGTCGAGCGCGTGGATCGGGTTCGCCTGGGCGGGGAGGCCGACGGGGAATCCGATCTGGTCGAAGCTGTCGCACGTCATGCTCCAGAACACGTTGCCCCATCGGCGATTCAGCTCGTCGATGCTGCCGTAGCGCCGTGCCAGCCAGCCGCGGAACCGCTCCAGCGCCTGCTGCGAGTAGGACTGCACGGTGTCATGGCACCCATATTCGTTGTCGGTCTGCCAACCGATCACCGCCGGATGATCGCCGTAGCGGCGCGCCATCGCCTCGACGATGGCCTGCGACGCGCTGAAGTACTTGGCGCTCGAAAAACAGGCATGTCGACGGGAACCGGCATGTCGGGTGCGGCCTTGCGCATCGACGGCCAGCACTTCCGGATAGCGTTCGGACAACCACCGCGGCGGCGCGGCCGTCGGCGTTCCGAGGATCACCTCCAGGCCGGCCCCCGCCAGGGTGGACACGGCCTCGTCGAGCCATGCCCATTCGAATTCCCCCTCGCGCGGTTCCATCAAGGCCCATGCAAATTCTGCGATCCGCACGATCCTCAGGCCCATCGACGCCATCCGTTGCGCGTCGTCGCGCCAGCGCGTCCGATCCCATTGTTCGGGGTAGTAGCAGACTCCGAGTTTCATGTGCGAGAGTGTAAAGATTAAACGATTAACCCCACTATGCGTTCGCTCTATCGTTGCTGTCAATCGAGTTCGCGCACCAGATCTATGCTCGTTATGCCTTGATCTATGACTCTTCGCACCGTAATGGTTCTCCCGGATGACCTGCGATTCGCAGAGGCGGATAGTGTCAATAAATTAAACGCTTAATCTCTTCATGACAGTTCTCCATCTCCGCGGCGAAGCCACTCCGGTCGAGCGCGACTTCCTGGCGCTGGGCGACGGAGGCCGCGGCCCGCGAGGAACGCTGGCGGTCAACAGCCGGTGCCTCGAGCGTGACGGCCGGCCGTGGATGCCGGTCATGGGCGAGTTCCACTACTCGCGCTGCCCGGCCAACGAATGGGCGGACGAGCTTCGTCGCATGCGCGCCGGCGGGATCGACATCGTGGCGACCTATGTGTTCTGGAGCCACCACGAGGCCCGGGAAGGCCGCTACGACTGGAGCGGATTGCGCGACCTGGGCCGTTTCGCCCGGCTGGCGGACGACGCCGGCCTGATGTTCTACCTCCGGCCCGGCCCTTGGGTGCACGCGGAGGCGCGCAACGGCGGACTGCCGGACTGGCTGCAGGCGCAAGGCGACGCCGGTGCGCTGGCATTGCGCAGCAACGACCCGCGCTACCTCGCGCCTGTGCGGCGGTTCTTCGCGGAAATCGGCCGTCAACTGGCCGGCCTCCTCTGGTCCGATGGCGGCCCGCTGGTGGGCGTGCAGCTCGAGAACGAATACGACGGCCGCGGCCCCGGCCGCGGTGCGGAGCACATCGCCGAACTCAGGCGCATCGCGCTGGACAGCGGGCTGCGCGTCCCGTTGTGGACGGTGACCGGATGGCCGACGCTGGACATCCCGCCGCGCGACGTGCTGCCGGTCTCGGGCGCCTATCCCGACGGCTTCTGGAGCGGAGCCATCGGTCCGCAGCCGCCCTCCGGCGTGTTCGCGTTCAACACGGGGCGCAGCATCGGCGAGATGGGCAACGTGGGCGGCACGCCGCCCGAAGGCCGGATCGACGCTTCGCACTACCCGTTCTTCCTGGCCGAGGCGGGCGGCGGCATGCACGTGTCCTACCACCGTCGTCCCGTGGTGACCGCGGACGACGTGGCCGCCTGCGCGCTGGTGCAGATCGGCTCGGGCGCCAACCTCTATGGCTACTACATGTACCACGGGGGCACCAACCCCGGCCGCGGGCTGCAGGAGACGCAGGCGACCGGCTACCCCAACGACGTCGCGGAGCTGGGATACGACTTTCGCGCGCCCCTCGGTCAGTACGGCCAACTGCGGGCATCCTATGGCCGCCTGCGCACGCTGCACAGCTTCATGGCGGCCTTCGGCGAGGCGCTGGCCCTGACGGAGTCGTCGGTGGGCGAGGCCACGGATCCGGCGGACCTGACGCGATTGCGCGTGGCCGCGCGAACCAGCGACGACAACGGTTTCGTGTTCGTCAACAACCACTGCCGACACCATCCGCTGCCTTCGTTCGACCACGTGCAGCTGACGCTGGCGTTCGCCGACGGTCGCCGGCAGACCCTGCCCAGCGAGCCGGTGAACGTGCCCTCGGGCAGCTATTTCATCTGGCCCGTCAACCAGCGCATCGGTGCGGCGCGGCTGCGCCACGCCACCGTCCAACCGTTGACGCAGTGGCAGGAGGGCGGACGCACGACCTGGGTCGCCTTCGTGGTGCCCGGCATTCCCGCGGAGCTGTGCTTCGACGCCTCCAGCGTGCGCGACCTGCCGGTGCCCGACCATGCAAGTGCCCGCATCCAGGGGGATGCCGCAGTGCTGCGGGTTGGGCCGCAATGCGCGCTGCCGCTGGTGATGCGGACGGTGGATGCCGATGGCGTCGCGCATGCCATCGTGCTGCTGTCGCAGTCCCAGGCCGACGCCGCCAGCCGCCAGCACCTGGCCGGACGCGATCGCCTGGTGCTGTGCGAGGCCGGGTTGCATGTCGAGGGCGACACCGTCGTCGTGCTGGGCGCCCGGCCGCCGGCGGTGCAGGCATGGCCCGCGGACGACCTGGGCGGCGGCGCGGGCCTGGGGCGGTGGCTCGACACGCGCGAGCAGCCAGTGGCCATGCCGATGCGATCGAGCGTCGAGCGCGACGTGCAGACGCCTCCCGCTCAGCGCGCCGGGCCGGTGATCGCATGGCGGGGCCGCGGCGTGCCGTTGGCCCCCGAAGACGAGGCCTATGCGACAGGCATGTGCGTGCGCATCGAACCGGAGCACGCGTGCCCGGCCGGTGCGCGCGTCCTGGCGCAGATCGACTACGTCGGCGATGCCGCGCGACTGCTCGCCGACGGCGTGCTGGTCGACGACCAGTTCGCCGACGGGCAGCCGTGGATCGTCGGCATCCACCGCTTCCTGCGCCCCGACGGCTGCTGGCCCGAATTCCAGTTGCAGATCGTGCCGGCGAATCCGGAGCTCCCCATCTTCCTCGAGCCGGCCGCGCGCGCGCGGCTGGCCGCGGCTGCACCTCGGCGGGCCGCACTGCTGGCGGTCGATGCGCACGTGCTGCGGCGCGCGCGGCTGCATTTCCGCACCAACGAGGCGCCCCGATGGCTGGACTGACTCTTCGATCACTGAACAAGCAATACGGCCAGGTCGCCGTGGTGCGCGACGTCTCGCTGGAGATCGCCGACGGCGAGTTCTGCGTCTTCGTCGGCCCCAGCGGTTGCGGCAAGTCCACGCTGCTGCGGATGATCGCGGGCCTGGAGGACATCAGCAGCGGCGAGCTGCGCATTGCCGGGGAGCGTGTCAACGAGCGCGCGCCGTCGCAGCGCGACGTGGCGATGGTGTTCCAGAACTACGCGCTCTATCCGCACATGACCGTGGCGCAGAACATCGGCTTCGGCCTGGGCCTGGCCGGCGTCGACAAGGCGGCCGCGCGCATGCGCGTCGACCGGATCGCCCAACTGCTGCAGATCGGCCCGCTGCTCGAGCGCAAGCCGGCATCGCTGTCGGGCGGCCAGCGCCAGCGCGTGGCGATCGGTCGCGCGCTGGTTCGCGAGCCGGGCGTCTTCCTGTTCGACGAGCCGCTGTCGAACCTGGACGCGGCGCTGCGCGCCCAGACCCGCGTCGAGATCGCTCGCCTGCACCGCCAGTACGCACGCGCCGCATCGGTCTACGTCACGCATGACCAGGTCGAGGCCATGACCCTGGCCGACAAGATCGTGCTGCTGCGAAGCGGCCCCGATGTCCTGACCCACGGCAGCGTGGCCCAGGTCGGCACGCCGCTGGCGCTGTACCGCGAGCCCGCCAACCTGTTCGCGGCGACCTTTCTCGGCTCGCCGAAGATGAACCTGCTGCCGGTGCAGGTCGAGGCCGTCGACGCGCAGGGCCTGACCTTGCGTACTCGCGACGGATCGACGATTCGCGCCGCGCTGAACGGCTCGGGCGTCCGCGCGGGCGATCCGCTGACGCTCGGCGGACGCAGCGAGGAACTCGTCCTGCAGGCCGAGCCCGGCATCGGCAGCCTGCCTTGCCAGGTGCAGTGGGTGGAGCGTCTGGGCGACATGGCCTACGCGTATCTGGGCGCGGCGGGCAGCGATCTTCCGCTGGTGGTGCGGCTGGGCGGCCGCGACGGCGCGACGGTCGGCGACGGTGTGCAGGCCCACTGGCCGGCGGCCTCCTGTCATGCCTTCGATGCGAACGGCCTGGCCCTGCGGAGGCTGGCTCCGTGAGCACGACGCGCCGTCGAATCCTGCAAGCCGCGGCGGCCGGAGCCTTCGGGCTGCCGACGCCGGCTCGCGCGAGCAATCCGCCGCTGAAGGTCTGGATCAACGGCGACAAGGGCTGGCACGGCCTCGCAGTCGCCGCAGCAGCCTTCGAGCGCGACACCGGCGTCGCGATCCAGATCGAGCATCCGGAAGATGCGATCTCGAAGTTCGAACAGGCCGCGGCAGGCGGCAAGGGGCCCGACGTCTGGATCTGGCCGCACGACCGCCTGGGTAGCTGGTCCAGCGCCGGCCTGATCTCGCCGGTCACGCCGTCGAGCGCGACGCGGGCGGCCATCGACGACCAGGCCTGGAGCGCCTGGCAGCTCAAGGGACTGACCTGGGCCTTCCCGCTGGGCATGGAAACGGTGGCGCTCCTGTACAACAAGTCGCTGGTGCCGACGCCGCCCGCCAGCTGGGACGACGTGATCGCGATCGACCGCCGCTTGAGCGCGCAAGGCAAGCACGCGATCCGCTGGTGGATGACCGAGGTCTACTACAGCTGGGGCCTGATCGCCGCCGGCGGCGGCTACGCCTTCGCGCGCCGCGCCGACGGCAGCTACGACGGACGCGACACGGGCATCGCGACGGCCGGGGCCGCCAAGGGCGTCGACGTCATGCTCGACCTCGTGCGGCGCGGCATGTTGCCGCGCACCGTGACCTATGCCGACGCGGAAGCCGCGATCAACGAGGGCGAGGTCGCGATGACGTTCAACGGGCCCTGGGCCTGGGGCAACCTGCGCAAGAGCGGCATCGACTTCGGCGTCGCGCCCTATCCGCGCATCGGCAGCCACCCCGGCGGCTCGTTCGTCGGCGTGCTCGGCGCCATGATCTCGAGCGCGAGCCGCCAGCGCGAACTGGCCCACGAGTTCATCGAGGACTACCTGCTCAGCCTGCCGAGCCTGCGCGCGATCGATGCCGACGTGCCGCTGGGCGTTCCGGCCAACAAGGCGCTCTACGCGGAGCGCGCGGTGGATCCGTTGATCGCCGGCAGCATGGCAGCGGTGCGTGCGGGCACGTTGATGCCCAGCAATCCGGAGATGACCCGCTTCTGGACCGCCATGCAGGCGGCGCTGCAGAACATCATGCAAGGCCGCGAGCAGGTCGGCGCCGGCCTGGCGCGCGCGGCCGCGCGCATCGTGGGGCCGGCATGAGGTCGCTGGTGCTTGCACTTCACGCATTGGGCGCCGCGGCGCTGGTGGCGGCGCTGATGCTGGCCTTCGCGCTGCACGCCGCGCACGCGAGCGGCTGGGCCCTGGGGGTGATCGCACTCGCGGCCATCGCGACGTGGATCTACGTGAGTCCGCGCTTCATGGCCTGGCGCTACATCGTCCCGGGCGCCTTCGCGGCGGCGATCTTCATTGTCTTTCCGATGGCCTACACGGTGGGCATCAGCTTCACCAACTACAGCGGCGAGCACCTGCTGTCGTTCGAGCGCGCGACCGACGTGCTGCTGGCGCGCGGCGACGGCGATGGCAGAAGCCTGTCGTTCATGCTGGAGCCGGCGGCCGGCGGACAGCATCGCCTGTGCTTCGTCGCCGACACGGGCGAGCACTACGCGAGCCAGCCATTCCGGCTTGGCGACGCCGTGCGCTTGCCGTTGGGCGTCGATGACGGGTCCGCGGTGTCCGCGCCGGCGCTCGACCTGCGTGCGCTGGCGTCGAACGTGCCTGCGCTGCGGCGAGTGATCGTCCGGTTGCCCGACGGCAGCGAGATGCGGCTGCTGAGCCTGCGCCGCTTCGCCGTGGAGCGCGCGGCCTACGTCCGCGAGTCCGACACGACCCTGCGCGCCACGCGCGACGGCACGTTGCTGACGGCCGACCATGCGCAGGGCTGGTGGCGCCGCGCCGACGGCACGCCGGTGACGCCCGGCTTCCGCGCCACGGTGGGCCTCGCCAACTACCGCAGCATCTTCACCGAGCCGCGCTTCTACCAGCCGTTCGCGCGCGTCTTCACCTGGACGGTCGCCTTCGCGTTGCTCAACACGCTGTTCACGTTCACGATCGGCCTGCTGCTGGCGGTGGCGCTGAACTGGCCCGCGCTCAAGGGCAAGCCCGGCTATCGGATCGCGCTGTTCCTGCCCTATGCAGTGCCGGCATTCATCTCGATCCCGGTGTTCCGCGGGCTGTTCAACGAGAACATGGGCGAGATCAACCTGGTGCTGTTCCAGCTGTTCGGCGTGCGCCCGGGCTGGTTCAGCGACGCGACGCTGGCGCGCAGCATGGTGCTGATCGTCAACACATGGCTGGGCTACCCGTACATGATGATCCTGTGCATGGGCCTC
>Ga0302311_10008741_pt1 | contig 10166 bp, 9 predicted proteins | sample III_Palsa_N1_3_FD_200449 | JGI IMG/M metagenome (GOLD analysis project Ga0302311, IMG submission 200449) | Peat permafrost microbial communities from Stordalen Mire near Abisko, Sweden - III_Palsa_N1_3 | ecosystem: Environmental > Terrestrial > Soil > Palsa > Peat permafrost | place: Sweden...
GCGCCGAAGTCGTCGAGCGACACCAGGCAGCCCAGCTCGCGCAGCTCGTCGATGCGGTGATCGAAGTCGGCGTCGTCGGGCAGGGTCGACTCCAGCACCTCGATCACGACCTGCTCCGGCCGCAGGCCGTGCCGCGCGAACGCGTCGCCGATCTCGCGGATGCTCAGGCCGGACGGGCACGCGAGCGAGCGCGGGTGCATGTTGAGGAACAGCCACTCGTTGGCGTCGCGGCCGGCATAGGCCGCCAGGTGCTGCAGCAGCGCGGCGCGATCCAGGCTGACGCGGGCGTCGTCGCCTTGCGCACCGGCGAACAGGTCCATCGGCGCGACCGGCGCGCCGGTGGCAAGCGACGTCGCGCGCAGCAGCGCCTCGTGGCCGACCGCGCGGTGGTGCGTGAGGCTGTAGATCGGCTGGAAGTGGGAGGCGAGCCGATAGCCCTGGTACTCGGAACTCGCGACCACGCCGGCGACGGCCGGCGGCGGCGCGTCAGGAATCGTATCGGTGGCGGCGGTCATGGCAGCGGTGGTGGCCTGGCTGGACGGGAGTGGCAGCGTCGGCGCTTGTGGCGGCCTGGCTGCGGGAGGCGTTGTCGCGATGGCTTCGTGCACGGCAACGATGCATGCAAGAACCTCGCCGGCAGCCGCCCGAATCCTCGGATCGGCCGCGACGGTGCCAAGTTGAGCACACCTGCCGCGGTATCGGTGCGCCCGGCTCCGTCCCGGCGTGGCAAACGGCGCGGATGCGCCGAAAAAGTTCAGTCCTGCATCCGCATCAGCGTGTTGATGCTCGCCGCCGACTCCAGCAGGCGCGGCAGCAGGCGCTTGCGCATCTGGTCGGGCGGCATGCGCTGATCCTGCGCGCTGACGTTGATCGCGGCCACCACGCGGCCCGCGCGGTTGACGATGGGCGCGGCCATCGACACCAGCCCCTCCTCGAGCTCGCCGTGCACCAGTGCGTGGCCGTCGCGGCGCACGTCGTCCAGCAGCGCCATCAGCGCGTCGACGTCGGTCACCGTGCGCGCGGTGCGCGCCGCGCGCGGCGCACGCACGAGACGCGCGCGGCGTTCCGTCTCCGACAACCCGGCCAGCAGCACGCGACCCATCGCCGTGCAAAAGGCCGGCAGCCGGCTGCCCGGTCCGAGGCTGATCGCCATGATCTTCTTGGCGGGCACGCGCAGCACGTAGACGATGTCGTCGCCATCGAGCACGGCGGCCGACGAGGACTCGTGGATGTCCTGCACCAGCTCCTCCATCACCGGCTGCGCGAGATGCCACACCGGCTGCGAGCTGAGGTAGGCGAAGCCCAGCTCCATCACGCGCGGCGTCAGCCGGAACAGCCGGCCCTCGGACTCGACGTAGCCCAGCTGCTGCAGCGTCAGCAGGATGCGCCGCGCGCCCGCGCGCGTGAGGCCGCTGCGCTCGGCCGCGCCCGTGAGCGTCTGCGCAGGCGCGTCGGCGCCGAAGCTGCGCAGCACGGCCAGGCCGCGCGCGAACGACTGCACGAAGGCGTCGCCGGGCCGGCTGGCGGCCGACGGCGATTCGCCGGCGGCAACGGGGGATTGGTCGGACATGGGGCGATTCTCGCTCGACGCCAAATCTAGAATCCTGCGTGCGGGTTCGCGGCTGGACGAACCTTCCGAATGGAACTCATGACAGACGGCCTCTCACCGCCGGCACCGCCTCGCAGCGTCAGGCTGGCCTGGCTCCTCGGCGCCGCACGCGCGCAGCGCTGGATGTGGTCGGAATCCTTCTGCCAATGGACGCGCCGCCCGCTGCCCAGCGCGCGCTGGGCGCGCCGGCTCGGCGACGGAGAGCGCTTCGCGCTGCACCGCGGCGCGTGGATGTCGGTGCTGGTGCCGATCGTCGTGGTCTCTCAGTTCGTCGACGTGCTGATCGCGCAGGGCGTCATCCACGTCGCCGCCGCCGCGCAGACGCATCGCGTGCTGCTGCATGGCCTGCTGCTGTTCGCGTCGCTGTGGATGGTCGTGTGGGCAGTCGCGCTGCGCAGCGCGACGCGCCACATCGATCACGTGCTGGGGACGCGCGCGCTGACGCTGGCGATCGGCTTCAAGCAGCGCTGCCGCCTGCCGCTGTCGGCCATCGCCGACGTGCGTCGGATCGAGCACAAGGGGAGCGTGAGCGGCAAGGACTGGCACGCCGCCTTCGGACTGAAGGCACGCGACGTCACGCTGCTGTCGCCCCTGGATCCACCCACGCTGCTGATCGCGCTGAAGGACGACGCCGCCGGCGCCTGGTGGACGTGCAACGGCATGACCAGGCCGTTGAAGCGCTGGGTCGCGGTCTACGTCGACAAGCCCGATGCGATGCGCGCGGCCGTGGCCGCCGCGATCGCCGAATCGCCCTCTTCGAGCCAGTCGCCGCATTGATTTCAGTGACGGATCGCACACTTCGCGGGCCTGTCTTCGCCCCACCCGTGACACTTGGCAACGTCGATTGACGCTCCTGGCACGCGGTGCGTAAATCCACGGGCCTTCCCGTCACCGCGAGTCCGCCGCGCCATGCCATTCCGCCGTCCGAAGTCCGCCTCGTTCGCCATGCTCGCGCTGGCCCTGTCGGCGCTGCTCACTGCCTGCGGCGGCGGCGGTTCGTCCGGCGGCAGCACGACGCCCGTGCCGCCGGCCACCACGTACGCGGCCACCGCCGGCGTCGCGCAGAAGGGGCCGCTGATGGCCGGCTCGACCGTCACCGCGCGCGAGCTGGGCCTGAACCTGTCGGCCACCGGCAACCTGTACACGTACGCGACGATGGCCAACGGCGGCTTCGCGCCGTCCGACAAATACGCCTCGCCGCTGCTGGCGCTGACCGCCACCGGCTCGTACGCCGACGAGGTGACGGGCGCGGCCTCCGACGGCCCGGTGACGCTGACGTCCTACGCGAACCTCAACACCGAGACCGTGCTGAACGTGAACGTGCTCACCACGCTCGCCTTCACGCGCATCAACACGCTGCTCAACACCAACGGCATGGCGTTCGCCGACGCGCGCGCGCAGGCCGAACGCGAGGTGCTGGCCGCGTTCGGCATCACGCTGGGCACGTCGCCCGGCGCATTCGGCTCGCTCGACGCGAGCGCCAATACCGACGGCGGCCACCTCCTCGCAGCGCTGTCCAGCGTCATCGTGCAGGGCCGCACGTCGGCGCAGGTCGGTGCGCTGCTCACCGCGCTGCAGGCCGACATCGCAAGCAACGGCGCCAACGTCACCAGCGCCGACCTGCAGACGATCGCGCTCAGCGAGCAGGCGCTCAATCTCGACAAGGTCGCCGCGAACCTGTCGACGATCTACGGCCAGCCCGTGGCCGCCAGCGCGCTCGCCGAATGGCTCGACCAGGACGGCGACGGCGTGATCGCGCACGACGAGTTCCGCGTCGACGACGCCACGCCCGCCTCCAGCTTCACGCTGCCGGCGGACTTCGTCGCCGCGCGCGCGGGCGCGGCGGTCTCCGCCACGGCGGGGCAGCTGGTCGTCAACGGCATGGCCGTCACCGGCGCGGCCACCTTCAAGGCCGGCGACACGGTGGCGCTCGCCGCGCCCGCCACCCTGCCCGACGGCGAGCTGAAGGCCTACCTGCAGGTCGGCAGCACGCGCGTCGCGCGCGTGACCTTCGTCAAGGGCCTGACGGCCATCGCCATCGCGCCGACCACGGGCACGCTGCCGCTGGGCATCTCGCAGCGCTTCGTCGCCACCGGCACCTACGCCGACGGCCACACGGCGGACGTCTCCGACGCCGTCACGTGGACCTCGAGCGCGCCCGCGGTGGCCGACATCGGCGCCGCCGGCGGCCTGGCCGACGCGTTGACGCTGGGCACGACGACGATCACGGCGACGTCGGGCAGCATCAGCGGCACGCTGTCGCTCAACACGATCGCCGCGACGATCCAGTCCCTGGTCGTCGCGCCCGCCACGCTGCAGACCGGCGTGGGCATCACGCGCCGCTTCACGGCCACCGGCACGTTCTCCGACGGCAGCGTCGCCGACGTCACCGCCAGCGCCACCTGGGCCACGCAGATCGCCGGCATCGCGTCGGTGAGCAACGGCGCGGCCAGCGGCCTCGCCCTCGGCACGACCAGCGTCACCGCGACGCTCGGCACGGTGGCGGCCAGCGCCGCCGTGGCCGTCACCACCAACACCTGGACCGCCGCGCCGCAGATGCCCACCGAGCGCGTGGCGGGCCACACGGCGACGCTGCTGACCAGCGGCAAGCTGCTGGTGGTCGGCGGCGTGAAGTCGGCCGGCGCGGGCACCGCCGCAGCCGATCTGTTCGACCCCGTCGCGCTGACCTGGACGTCGGTCGCGCCGATGAACGTGATGCGCTCGTCGCACGCCGCGACGCTGCTGGCCGACGGCCGCGTGCTCGTCACCGGCGGCTCGACGGTGTCGTCGGCCGCCGCGCAGGGCTACGTCAACAATGCGAGCGCCGAGATCTACGACCCGGTGGCCAACACGTGGACGGCCACGCCGCCGATGAGCGTCGCGCGTTCGCACCACACGGCCACGCTGTTGCCCGACGGCAAAGTGCTGGTGGTCGGCGGCGAGAACGTGCTGTACCTGGTCGAGCCGACGGCCGAGATCTACGACCCGGTCGCCAACACGTGGTCGGCTCCGCGCGCGCAACCGGTTTCGCCACGCTCGCAGCACACCGCGACGCTGCTGCCGTCCGGGCTGGTGCTGATCGCCGGCGGCTTCGACATCGTCAACGGCCTGCTGACGCCGCTCACCAGCGCGGAGCTCTACGACCCGGTGCTGCACACGACCACGACGACCAGCACCGTCAACGGCGTCACCACCACGACCACCGTCATCACCGGCGGCCTCGACTTCACCGCCACCACGCCGATGGCGTTCACCCACTACGGCCACAGCGCGACGCGCCTGGCCGACGGCCGCGTGGTGATCGTCGGCGGCAACACCACGCAGACCGAGATCTACGACCCGGTGGCCACCGCCTGGACGACCCAGGGCGCGACCGCGGCAACGCACACCTCGCACGGCGCGGTGCTGCTGGCCGACGGCCGCATCCTCGTGGCGGGCGGCACGCAGTTCGCGCAGCCGACGGCCGAACTGTTCGACCCCGCCAGCGGCGTGTGGACGGCCGCGGCCACGATGCTGGTCACACGCAGCAATCCCACCGCGACGCTGTTGCCCGATGGCTCGGTGATGGTGTGCGGCGGCGCGTTGGACACCGCGGGCGCCGACTGCGAAACCTGGTGGTGAGACGCATCGCGGGACGCCTTCGCCACCACTGAACAGCGCGGGCGAGTCCAACCCGGGGGGCATGCGAGCCCGCACTGACGCGCAACGAGAACGCTGGGCCGTGCCCGGCGTCATTTCTTTTCAGCGCCGCAACGTTTCCATCTCGTCGCGGCGAAGGACGACGGTTCGCTCCTCGTCGTCGTGCTCGGCGTCGGCCTGGAACTCGGTTTCGAGCTGATCGAGCAGGCTGTTCAGCTCCTCGGTCGCGACATCCCGCCAGAGACCGATCCGGCGCGAGCGAAGCTCGGGCTTGCGCAGCATCGCGTCGATGTCGAATACGAATCCGGTGGCCCGGCGCAACGCGAATCGGATGCGCGTCCGCAGGATTTCCTGATCGGGCTTCAGCAGCTGGCTCATCGTCTAACCCTCCACGCGCTCCCCGACCGGACCCGCGCCCCTCGACCCCTCAAGAAGCTGCACGTCGCCGTTGTCGCGATTTGTATCTGCTTGTAGTCTAAGACGGCAGCGGATTCTTGGGCGTCTTTTTGATCCCCCATGATGGGGGGTTTCGCGAGGAGGTTCAGGATACGAACCTCATTTCAGCTCGTCGACGCTCAAGGGCGAGGACGTCGTCCAGTAGTCGCGAGACTTCACGAGCGTCTGCCGTGCGCCCGCGGATGGGGGAAGCTTGCGAAAGGCGCGGACGCAATTTCGCCACTCGCGCGTGCAGAAAGCCGCCACGGTGCGGGACCGATGCCGGCATCGGAGCCTCGCAATTGCGGGCCGTGACGCTTGGCATCGCGAGATATCTCGAACCGCACGGAGCGCGCAACGTACCAATCCGTGCGTTGATTTCGCCTTGCCATGGCGGCACATTGACGGGTTTGGTGAACGTCCGACGGAGCAGACGATGGCGAGCGAGACAACCACGGAAGTGGCGACGGGCGCGGAGATCGAGTTGAGGTTCGATGCAAATCTCTGCATCCATTCGCGCTTCTGCGTGCTGCAGGCGCCAGCGGTCTTCAAGGCCAATGCGCCAGGACAATGGATCTCGCCAGACGCAATGGCAGCACCGACGTTGGCGGCGGTCGCGCGCAACTGCCCGTCGGGCGCCATTTCGTACCGTGCGAAGGACGCCGTGCTCGACGAACATGCTCCGCCAGTCAACACGATCCGACTGCGGGAGAACGGGCCCTACGCTGTCAGCGCGGCCATCGCGATCGCCGGTCACGAGGGCCCGCAACCGGTGCACCGACGAACGCTCTGCCGCTGCGGCGCATCGAACAACAAGCCGTTCTGCGATGGCACGCATGCCGCGGTTGGTTTCGAGGCTACAGGCGAGCCGTTGTCCGATCCCGCGATGAGGCCGCTCGATCCGCGCAACGGCCCGCTCGTCATCACACCGATGAGGGATGGGCCACTGGAGATCGCAGGCTCCGCGGAACTGGTGAGCGGCACCGGCCGCACGATCGGCAAGACGGTTCACGCACTCCTGTGCCGCTGCGGCGGCTCCAGCGCGAAGCCGTTCTGCGACGGCACGCACTCTCGAAACGGCTTCACGGACCGCTCGGACTCTCGGACGGCAGTCGCGGCACGACCCGAAGATCCCTCGACCTCTCTGGCCGATTGGGGGGGCGGCCGCGACGCCTTCCGGGCGCTGACGACCGCGTTCTACCGCAAGGTGCCGGGCGACCCTGTGCTCGCTCCGGTCTTCGCGCACATGGCTCCCGGGCATGCCGAGCTCGTTGGCGACTTCCTGACGGAGGCCTTCGGCGGCCCGCCGGCCTATTCGGGGCGAGGCGGCAGCCACGTCGGAATGATCGTCAAGCACCTGGGTCGCCACATCACGGACGCGCAACGCGCGCGCTGGGTCGACCTGATGATCGAAACGGCCAAAGACGTCGGCCTCCCCGCCGACACCGCCTTCCGCAACGCGTTCATCTCGTACCTCGAGTGGGGCTCGAAGCTCGCGGTGATCAATTCTGCCGAGGGGATCGACGCACCCGAGGGCGACTGGCCGATGCCGAAGTGGGGCTGGGGACCTGCGCGAAAATCGTCCGAAGACTGATCGCGCACCGCGGCACTTCAAGCGTGCAGGAGACGAGGGCTCTCACGTGACGTCACGCGCCAGCGTCGCGGCAAACGCGCCAACCTCTCCGAAGACCGCCTCGCCCACGAAGCGCATCGTCTCGAGCGCTCGCGCACCGGCATCCGCGTCGCCCCACCCGCAGGCGTCGGCCAGCACGATGGGGACGAAGCCAAGATCGGTCGCGTGGCGAACGGTCGGCTCAATGCCGATCTCGAGCGCAATTCCGACGATCGCGACGCCCGCCAGACCGCAGTCCCGCCACAGCGTCGCGAGAGGCGAGCCCTCGAACGCGGACATGGAGAACTTGTCCACGACCAGTTCGTCGTCGCGCGGCGCGAGCTCGGACACGATCTCGGCGTTGGCCGAGCCGCGCGTGAACCACGAGTTCACTTCCTCCGGCGAGTTGGCGCGCTGCCACGCCATCGCGGTCCGCAGCTGTGTCGCACCCAGCCACGGACGTGGGCACGATTGATGGCGAGTGAATGCCACGCGCATGCCCGCGCCGCGCGCGGCCTCGAGCGCCGCGCGACAGCGCTCGATCACGGCCGGCGCCTGTCGCACTTGTCGACAGACACCGACCTGCATGTCGTAGACGAGCAAGGCCGTGCGGCGCGCGTCGCACCAATCCTCGAAGCGCGTCGGCAGAAGCTGAGGCGCGCTCAACGCGGGGCCGTCCTGTCGAAGGGTTTCGCGACATCGACAGAGGGATCGAACAGGAACTCGAGCGGCAGCGGCGCGCCGCAGCCGATCAACTGCCATTCGATGAGGCCAGCCCGCGTGAGCGGAAAGTCGTCGATGTGGCGCTGCGCCTCGCCGACGTCATCACACTCGAAGACGATGACGACGCCGCCGACGTCCGTGCGCGCGAAGTTCTCGCGCACGATGCCGGCCTTCCATAGTCGCCAGACGTTCGCGACCTCGTCGCGGAGGTAGGGCCGCAGGTCATCCAGCGTGACGTCGGGCTTGAAGTTATCGTAGGCAATGATTTTCATGGGAGAAGCGATGAACTTGGACATGTCCAGGCTACGAACCCTGCCCCGAAGCGTCAACGCACCGGGTGGTGTGCCGCGACCGAAGAGCTACTTGCCATGAAGCGCCTGCCGCGGACGTTCGGCTGCCCGACCGAACTTGCGCTCGAACTGCTGGGCGGCAAGTGGAAGACGGTCATCCTGGCGCGGCTGAAGGACGGCCCGCTGCGCTATGGCGTGTTGGCGCCGACCGAAATTTGACCCACTTGTGAGGCTTGTGCCGACTGAAATTTGACCCGGGTGTTTCACCTACCCTGCTTCTTTTTCGAGCAGCGGGGTTCGAGGAGTGATCACCATGGCCATGATTGGCAAAGTCCTGCGGATGCACCGCCGCGAGAAGAAGTCGGTGCGAGAGATCGTGAGGGCCACGAGCCTGTCGCGCAACACGGTCCGGAAGTACCTGCGCGAGGCGAAGGTCGCGGAACCGAAGTACCGGCGGGAGCCGGTGCCGATGAAGCTGACGCCGTTCGTCGAGGCCATCGAGTTGGCGTTGATCGCGGACTCTCATCGGCCGAAGAAAGAGCGCCGAACAGCGAAGGCTCTTCACAGGGAGATTGCGCAGGCCGGCTACAGCGGGGGGTACTCGCGACTGACCGACTTCATCCGGGACTGGCGAGCGCGCCGCGGCGGCGTGGCGATCGGCAAGGCATACGTGCCGTTGGCGTTTGCGTTCGGCGAGGCGTTCCAGTTCGACTGGAGCGAGGAAGGGGTCGTGGTCGGCGGCATCTACCGCCGGCTGCAGGTGTCTCACATGAAGCTGTGTGCGAGCCGGGCGTTCTGGGTGGTCGCGTATCCAAGCCAGGGTCACGAGATGCTTTTCGACGCGCATACGGTCTCGTTTGCGGCGCTGGGAGGCATCGCCAGGCGCGGGATCTACGACAACATGCGCACGGCCGTCGACAAGGTCAAGAAGGGCAAGGGCCGCGTCGTCAACGCGCGGTTCAGCGTGATGTGCGGGCACTACCTGTACGACCCCGACTTCTGCAACGTGGCCAGTGGCTGGGAGAAGGGTATCGTCGAGAAAAACGTGCAGGACAGTCGCCGTCGTATCTGGATTGACGCGGCCAAGGAGCGGTTCGCGAACATGGACGAGCTCAACGCGTGGGTCGCGGCACGTTGTCGGGCGCTATGGCAAGAAACTCAGCATCCCGAGCACAAGCAGTTCAGCGTTGCCGAGATGCTGGAACACGAGCGCGAGCATCTGATGCCGATGACGGTGCCGTTCGACGGCTACGTCGAAGAGGCGGCGCGAGTGAGCACCACGTGCCTCGTGACGGTCGCCAGAAACCGATACTCGGTGCCGTGCGAACTGGTCGGCCAGATGGTGAGCACGCGGCTGTATCCGAAGCGAGTGAAGGTCGTCGCTGGCGATCTGATCGTCGCCGATCATGAACGGCTGACCGACAAAGGCAAGACCCGCTACGACTGGAGGCACTACATCCCGCTCGTGCAGCGCAAGCCCGGCGCATTGCGCAATGGCGCGCCGTTCGCTGACTTGCCAGAGACGCTTCAGCGACTGCGCCGAGCCCTGCTGCGTGAGCCTGGCGGAGATCGGCTTATGGCCAAGGTTCTGGCCCTGGTGCCCGGAGCCGGATTGGATGCTGTGTTGGTCTCGGTCGATCTCGCGTTGGAGGCAGCGCCGCCTTCAGGACGCATCAGCGAGCAGCACGTGATCAACGTGCTGGCCAGGCTCAACGCGCAACCCCGACCCGCCAACGTCACGACGACGCTGCAGGTGTCTACGCCGCCGACCGCGGACACGGCGCGCTACGACCGACTCCGCGACATCCCGGAGGCCGATCATGCATGACGTCATCGCCGAACTCAAAGCGCTGCGTCT
>Ga0302311_10008746_pt1 | contig 10164 bp, 8 predicted proteins | sample III_Palsa_N1_3_FD_200449 | JGI IMG/M metagenome (GOLD analysis project Ga0302311, IMG submission 200449) | Peat permafrost microbial communities from Stordalen Mire near Abisko, Sweden - III_Palsa_N1_3 | ecosystem: Environmental > Terrestrial > Soil > Palsa > Peat permafrost | place: Sweden...
CGCTCGCCGGTCGCGGTGCGGCGGAAAATTCTGCTGTGACGGTAGTAGGTCGCCATGCCGACCTGGCTCCAACCGGCTGAGCCATCGGCAGTTTGGGGCGAAGGAGTCGCGGCGGCGCTGTTCTGTGATGACCAGAGCGTCGCCCAATACCCGTTTTCAGCCGATTGTGCAGCCGCCGGTTTGGGCAGAAAGGCGCAGGCCAGGGCGCCCAGCAGCATGAACGGGAGGTCGCGGAATTGGCGCCGCGGGCTCGGTACGAGGGGTGAAAAAGAGGCGCCCGGGTAGAGCCGCAAGGCTATGAGGTCCGATTGCATCCTGCCCCGGTAGGCGAAGTCACGATGAAAAGCAAGCAAAAGCGAATTGCGGTACAATTGTGAGACAAATGGCGAGCACAAGACGTGACGTATACTATACTTGGATGCGAATGAATCGCCGCGATATTTGCTGGCCGCAGCAAGTATTGATCATTACTTTGAAAGAATTCCTGCCTGTCAGCCCCACTCTGTACTTGCGCTGGGTCACAAGGCAGCGCGCGCGCTCGAACCCCGGTCGCAGCTTCCGATTGGCGGCCGATGCGGCGGCAAAACTTTTGACACTGTTACATTTATCCCACCCTACTTAACCCACCTGTGACGTGCCCCACGGTATAAATCGCCGACTGCCCGCCCCAGGGCAGAAAGGGACGAACGAAAGGTCCCACAATGATCGAACAGGAGAAAGTCGGTGACTAAGGTTCAGAAGTTGATGTTGGCGGCGTGCGCCGGACTGGGTCTGTTGGCCGGCGGAGTCACCATGGCGGCCAACTCCAACGGCAGCGATTCTGGCGGCAGCGATTCTGGCGGCGGCGATTTTGGTGGCGGCTTCGCCCAGGGCGGCGGCTACGGTTTTGCGGGCTGGCGTCACCACGGCGGGTCCGGCGAAGGGCGCGGCTTTGCAGAGCTGCACATGCTCGGGCGGGTCGGGCTCAGTGATTCCCAGAAAGCCACGATCATCGGCCTGCTGAAGGCGGACCGCCCAAAACTGCAGGCGATCCGCGAGGAAGAACGCGCGGCACGCAAGGCGCTCGCCCAGGTCCAGCCCGACGACGCCAATTATAGCGCGGCGCTCAACGACGCGGCGTCGAAGATCGCCGACGCGGCCCGCCAGCAGGTCGAGCTCACCGGCCAGTTGCGGCAGTCGGTCGACAATGTGCTGACGGCGGACCAGAAGACCAAGCTCGCCACGCTGCGCACCCAGGCGGAATACCGCCGCGTGTTCGGGGGCGACGGGCAGATGGGCCGCGGCGGCTGGCGTGGCGGGCAGCGTGGCGATGCCGGTTCCACGCCCGGCAACGGCCAGGCGCAGACCAGCCAATAACGGAAGCTACTGGGTCCCGTTCCCGAGCGACGCCATCGCGCCCGCGGCGGCGTAGTACTCCATCAGCGGGCGGCATTCATCGCGCTGGGTTTCCTGGAATGCCGCCTGCGCCAGATCGCGGTTGTTGTGGATCAGGAAATATTCGCCGACGTAGAACGGCGCTTCGCACGCGGCCTGATCGTTGCCGCTCTCCTGCACCCATTGCAGCAGTTGATCGGGCGTGACCCGGCCGAGGAACATCTGCGCCGCCGCTTGCGGCCACTGGTTCTCGGTCTGTGGCGTCAAGGTTTTGGCGAGCGCGCTGTCGGTGTTTTGACCCAGGCGGCTTGCGGCGATGTAGCGCAGTAGCGGCGCGTAAGGGTCGGCCGGCTGCAAGTTTGCGATCTTGTCGACCGTCGCGATCACCGCGGGATATTGATAGAGCTCGAAGTCGAACCAGTAGCGGGCCGACAGCGGCTCCGAGCTCTGCGGTTTCAGCGCCTGGGCCCGGTCGAGGTCCTGGAACGCTTCGGCGTAATGGCCGGAGTTGGCATAGGCGACGCTGCGATCGAGGCGTGCGTCGTATTCGTCGCCGAGGTCGATCGCGCTGGTGTAGGCGGTGATCGCGCCGACGTGGTCGCCCTGGTTGTCGAGCTGGTTGCCTTTGGCGATCAGCGCCTCCGCCTGATCTTCGTCCGCGGCAAAGCCCGCGAGCGGAACCAGCGCCAGCATGCTGGAGAGCAGCAAAGCCAGTGCAGGTCGCGCCATCGCCGTCTCCTCGAACACTTCAGCCGGTGGGGGCTAGGCCAGCGGCACCGCGATATGTTTGCGATAGCCCGGCCGGCCAAGCAAGCGATCGTACCACGCGCGCAGATATTGCAGGTCGGGCCGCTCGATCGGCATTTCGTACCAGGCGTGGATCACCGCGCCCAGCGCAAAATCTCCCACGCCGAGTTGCTTGCCGGAGAAGAACGGTTGGCGGCGGAGTTCGCCGTCGGCGATCGCCAGCGCAGCGCCGGCGCGCGCGAGTCCTGCCGCCATTGCAGCGTGGTCGCGCTGATCGGCTGGGGTGCGAACCAGGTTGACGAAGATTGGCGCGAAGCCCGGGATGAAGGTTCCGAGTGTCCAATCCATCCAGCGTTCCGCTCGCGCTTGCTCGGCGGGATTCAGGCTGCGCCCGTACTGCGACCATAGGTACTGCGACCACAGGTAGCGCACGATCACGTTGGATTCCCACAAGATCAAGCCGTCATCGTCGATCGTGGGAACCAGTCCGTTGGGATTGAGCGCGCGGTATTCCGGAGTATCCACCACGCCGAAGGCGCCCCCAGCGTCGATCCGCTCGAACGGCAGTTCCAATTCATCCGCGCACCAAAGTACTTTTTTGACATTGGAAGAACTTGTGCGTCCCCAGATTCTCAACATTTTAGTGTTCCCGACAGCCCAAAGTGACAAAAGTTTTTTGGTTCTTTTTTTCAAAAAAGAACACTTCAACACTTAAGACCGCGACAACGGCAACTTGGTGCCACCGATGGCGCGTTCTTCCAGAATTTCGCGACGGAAGCGCACCAGCCGAGCGGGGCGGCCGCCGGTGGCGGTGGAGACGCCGCCGGTTTCCTCGACCAGGCCTTGTTGATCGATCAGCCGGCGGAAATTCTGCTTGTGCAGGCGCAGGCCGGCCAGCGCCTCCATCGTCCGCTGCAGTTGCAGCAGGGTGAATTCGGGCGGCATCAGCTCGAACACCACGGGGCGATATTTGATCTTGGCGCGCAGCCGGGCGATGCCGGTGGCCAGTATCCGGCGGTGATCCTGCGACATCGCCAGGCCGGGCAGGGGATCCTGCACTTCGCGCTCGCGCGCGGCTTCCGGCACCAGACCGGCTTCGAACAGCAGTTCATAGCGCTGCAGCACAAAGTCCTCGTTCCAGCGCTCGAACGCGAGCCCGACGCGCTGCCGGCGCGCGCGCGCTTTACCCGCCCACTCCAGCAGGCGCGGCAGGATCACGCCGCGGATCAGCGCCGGCTCACCGTTGCGCCAGTCCTCCCAGGGCAGGAATGCGTACCAGTTGCGCCAGATCGCACCGCCGGCGGCGGCGACCTCGCGCGACAGGCCGAGGTAGGAGATCGAAATCACCCGGCCTTCGCGCGCGCGGTCACGATCGGCGAAGGTATAGAGCTGCTCCATATAGCCGAGCGGATGGTGAGTTTGCAGTTCCACCCATTCGCGCAGGCCGGATTGCAAGGTGCGGTGGCCGCTTTCGAACGGACCCGAGGGCAGCGCCAGTCCGTCGCCCACGGTGAGGACACGGGGCTCGTCGCCGGTCACGGCCACGACCACGGCGGTGAGCTCGATTGCGGCGTTGCCCGAGCTTGCCACCGGCTAGACCTTGAGGAGACCCACCAGGCGTTCAGCTTCACAGACGATGGGATCGGCGATTGCGGCCGCGCGCGATGCACCGTCGCGCAGGACGTTGTCGAGCGTGGCCGGGTCGGCGAGCAGACGCTCGGTTTCAGTGGCGATCGGTTGCAGTTTTGCAATCACCAGCTCGGCCAGCGCGGGTTTGAACTTGCCGAAGCCCTGGCCGGCAAATTCCTGCAGCACCGCCTGTGCGCTGCTGTCGGCGAGGGCGGCGTAGATCTCCACCAAATTGCGCGCTTCGGGGCGTTCCGCGAGGCCATCAGCGCTTTCCGGCAGCGGCTCGGGATCGGTCTTGGCGCGCTTGATCTTCTGCGCGATCTCGTCGGCGCTGTCGGTGAGGTTGATCCGGCTTTGATCGGAGGGATCCGACTTCGACATTTTGCGGGTGCCATCGCGCAGGCTCATCACCCGCGCCACCGTGCCCTGTATCAGCGGCTCGATCCGCGGGAAGAACTCGACCTCGTAGTCGTGGTTGAATTTCTGCGCGATGTCGTTGGCGAGTTCGAGGTGTTGGCGCTGATCGTCGCCTACCGGCACGCGCGTGGCGTGGTAGGCGAGAATGTCGGCGGCCATCAGGTTGGGATATACGTAAAGCCCGGCGGACGCGTTCTCGCGGTCGGAGCCGGCCTTGTCCTTGAACTGGGTCATCCGGTTGAGCCAGCCGAGCCGGGCAACGCAATTGAAGATCCAGGCCAACCGTGCATGGGCCGGTACCGCAGATTGGTGGAACAGCACGTGCTGTTGCGGATCGACACCGCAAGCGATCACCGACGCCGCCATCTCGCGTGTTCGCTCGCGCAGTTGGGCCGGATCCTGCCAGGTGGTGAGCGCGTGCAGATCGACCACGCAGAACAGACACTGGTGTTCGTCCTGGAGCGCCACCCAGTTGCGGATTGCGCCGAGATAATTGCCCAATGTCGGGATGCCCGACGGCTGAATACCGGAAAAAACACGTTGCATGGCATGTCTTGTCGGGGGGAAAGGGCGGCCAGTCAAGATCGCGCGAAGGGGCAATCGCGGGCGGTCGCGAGAAGCTGACAAAAACCAATTATCAAAGTTTTTTTGCTTCTTTTTGTTCACAAAAAGAAGACTTGGGGACTCTTCTTTTTTGCAAAAAAGACGCAAAAAACTCCTGTCAGTTGGCCGGCAGCGGCATCGGAACCCGCCAGAAGCCGCCGGGCCAAACCAGGGGAGAATAATTCGGGTTGTGCCGCCACTTGGCGACTTCGGCGCTCCAATCCGGTCCGTGAGCAAAGATGGCGGCGGGGTGTAGGTAGGCGTCGGTGCTGGCCAGACACAGCCACAGCACCAGGAACGCTGCGATCCGGGGTGCGAGGCCGAGACCGGATGCAGCGATCAACAGCAGCGACCAGGCGAATAAAACCTGGGGGGCGAAGGCATAGCGGTTGCCGAGATGTGGTTCGACCATGTCGTTGGTGACCAACAGGGCGCCGTAGTAGGAAACCAGGGCCAAGGCTGCGCTCGCCGCAGCCAGCCATCGAGCCGCGGCCGGCCCGCGCCACAGCAGCGCCACCACCAGCGCGACCGCGAGCACAATCGTGACCATTACCGCAATCGGCAACTGCCCGCGGTCGAGCGCCGCATGCAGCCAGGTCGCGATCGGTTGCGAGCCACCGAAGGAGAGCAACGGCAGCACGATGTTTTTCGCAAAAAACGTCGCGAAGATCAGCTTGAGATCAAGCGATTGCCGGCCGCCGACCTGGTGGAAAAAGAACCCGAGCTGGATCGCCGACCCTGCGCCCAGGATCAGGGTCTCGACCAGACGCGCGCGCGAGCGGTCGATCGCGGTGCGCAGCGCGAACAGCGGCAGCAGAATGATCGAAACCACGCCGTAGAGCGGCGCCAGAAACAGCAGGAATTTGCGCAACCAGCCGGGCTCGGGATCGAGCGCGAGTATCAGTCCGACGCACACCGCGAGCTGGAACTGGCTATGCAGCGTGTTGAGCCAGACCTCCTCCGCCGAGGGCGCGGCGGCGAGCAGAAACAGCGCCAGGGCCAGTGCCAGCCGGGATTGCAGCAGCGCCGCGCGGCTGGTGACCAGCAAAATCGCCGGTGCTGCTTGCGCCAGCAGCGCGAAGGCGAAGGTGACCCGCGGCCCATACTCGAGCGGCACCAAATGGCGCGCCGCGACCGCGGCGAGATTGGCGCTGAGGTTGAGGTAGCCGGCGTAGGATTTGACCAGCACATGATACCAAGGGTAGCGCGCGGCGTCGAAATAGAACCGCCTTCCTTCCTCGGCCCAGAAGCGCCCCTGCAATACCACCGCGGGCATGCGGCAGAGCGTGAGCAACAGGTAGAGCGCGAACAGCAGCCAGCGGTCGCCGGTACGGGCCGGATCGGCAAACGCAGCGGCGATCCGGACCGAGGCGCGACCTTGCTTCAGACTCACCAGCATCGAACCCCGCGCGATCGTCCCCGATCATTTTTCGGCCCCAACCTAGCCAATGGCCAACGGCTTGACCATGCGTCTTGCGAGCGGCTATCCGACGGTTGCGAAACGGTTTTCCTCCCACCTGCGAAGGCCCGGAAATTGGCAATACCTGCTGACGATTTCGGAACCCGCGCAGCAAGGCTGATTTCCCCGACGATCATGGCCTGGGTGTTGCTCGCGGTGATCCTGGTCGCCTGGGGCGGCGCGCTTGAGGCGTGGTTCGCCAACGACGATTTTTTGTGGCTCGACGTCTCGCGCGTGCGGCCCGTGCTCGCGAGTTTCGCGGGGTCGGCCGGGGTTATGAACGATTTCCGCCCGATCGTCCGGGTGTCGCTGCTGCTCGATTGGTTCCTGTTCGGCGAGCAGGCGATTGGCTGGCACATCGATAATCTGGCGCTGCATCTGGCCTGCGCCTGGCTGTTCTGGCGGCTGGTGGCGCCGTGGCTGGGAGCAGCGCCCGCCGCGCTGGCCGCCCTGCTGTTCGCCGCGTCGCCGCTGCTGGAGGAGAATGTGGTGTGGATCTCCGGCCGCAGCGGCAGCCTCGGCTGCCTGTTCGGGCTGATTTCGCTGTTGTGCTGGATCCGCTATTTGCGGCAGCCGCGGGCGCGATGGCTGGCTGCGGTGATCGCCGCCGATCTCGCCGCGCTGGCTTCATACGAGGCGATGATCGTGCTGCCGTTGTTCCATGCGGCGATCGCCTATCGCACCGCAGAGGGCGCAGTGAAACGGCTGCCGTGGCGGGCGCTGGCGGTGCTGGTAGCCGCGCATCTCGCCCTCGCGCTCTACCGCGGCCTGGTGCTGGGCAGCCATATTTCCTACCAATTTCGGCCGGTGTCGGCGCTGGGTCTGATCGAGCTGCTGCGCGACTACCACCCCTATCTGCGGCTGCTGCGGGTGCCAGGTTGGTTTCTCATTTTCGGCGTAGTGGCGCTGCTGGAGCGCCGGAACCGGGATCTCGCGCGGGCGGCGCTGTGGGTAGTTGGCGGAATCGTGCTGGTAATGCTGCCGTTCGTGGCTTTCGCGGGTGTGGCGTCGCGCTACTTCTACCTCGCCATGCCGGGCATCGCGCTGCTGCTGGTGATCCTCGCCTGGGCAATCGCGCGATTTCTTCCGCGCTGGCTGGGCCGGGCATTCGTCATAATTATCGTCGCTGTGCTGCTGACCCGCGAAATCCGCCGCGCCCAGGCGGAAACCAGCGACTGGGTGACCGCCGGCGAAATCGGGCAGGCGCTGATCGCGAAAATTGCCGCCGCCGATCCCGCCCCCACCCCGAACGCGCTGCACGTGGTGCTGGACTTGCCGGTGACCGTCGGCGACGGCGAGCTGTTCGGGACCTACCCCGATCGCGCGATCCGGCGCTTCTCGCAACTGCCGTTCGACGCCCTGCTGGGCGGCCAACAAATCATCCGCCTGAGTGGAAAGCCGGAAATGATCTACCTCGGCAAGATCCTCGCCGAGGAAAACCAATGGCGCGCGAGCCGAGGTATGCCGCCACTCGCCTGCCTCGATACGCAACTCGCATCGGCATTGACAACGGAAATGTATCTGCGAAACGCAAACAAATGCGGACTCGATCCGCTGCGCGTGGAAGACGGCGAGGTGCGACACATCGACGCGGAGACGCTTTGGAAGTGGTACGAAGGCAGACAAGGAAAGTAAAACTTCTTTTTGTGAACAAAAAGAAGCAAAAAAATTTAATAATTAAGTAGATCCTTGGCTAACGCCTCGGCGACCTCAATCCCATCTACCGCGGCCGACAAAATGCCTCCCGCATAACCGGCCCCTTCGCCGGCGGGATAAATGCCGCGTGTGCTCAGACTCTGAAAACTCGCGTCGCGCTTGATCCGGATCGGTGACGAAGTGCGCGTCTCCACCCCGGTAAAGACCGCATCGTGCATGGCAAATCCCTTGATCTGCCGCTCGAACGCAGGCATCGCTTCGCGGATCGCCTGAACCACAAACCCCGGCAGCAAAGGCGCCAAATCGGTCGGCACTACACCCGGCTTGTAGGAAGGCTCGACCGAACCGAGCGTAATCGACGGACGCCCGGCCAGAAAATCGCCAACGAGCTGCGCCGGCGCGCGATAATCGCCGCCGCCCGCGACAAACGCGCGCGACTCCAGCTCGCGCTGCAACGCGACCCCGGCCAACACGCCGCCGGGATAATCGCTGGGCTCAATACCCACCACAATCGCCGCATTGGCGTTGCGCTCGGCGCGGGAATATTGGCTCATCCCGTTGGTCACCACCCGACCCTCCTCAGAGGTCGCCGCCACCACTGTGCCGCCGGGACACATGCAAAAACTATAGACCCCGCGCCCATTCTTCGCGTGATGGACCAATTTGTAATCCGCCGCGCCCAACTTGGGATTGCCCGCATCAGCGCCGAAGCGTGCGCGGTCGATGATCGACTGCGGATGTTCGACCCTGAACCCGATTGAAAACGGCTTGGCCTCGGCGTAGACGCCGCGATCCAAGAGCATAGAGAAGGTGTCGCGCGCGCTATGCCCCACCGCCAGAATGGCGTGGTTCGTCGCCAATCGTTCGCCATTATCGAGGATCAGCGCTTCCAGCCGCCGTTCGCCGTTCTTGGTGCTAATTTCGATGTCTACCACGCGGGTCTCGAACCGATATTCGCCACCCAGCGCTATGATCGTTTCCCGGACGCTCTCCACCATGGTGACGAGGCGGAAGGTCCCGATGTGGGGTTTGCTGTTCCACAGAATTTCCTCCGGCGCGCCGGCGCCGACGAATTCTTCCAGCACCTTGCGGCCGAGGTGCCGCGGATCCTTGATCTGGCTATATAGTTTGCCGTCGGAGAAGGTGCCGGCGCCGCCCTCACCAAATTGTACATTGCTCTCCGGCGTAAGGATGTTTTGGCGCCACAACCGGAAGGTATCTTTGGTGCGTTCGCGCACGATCTTGCCGCGTTCGATGATGATCGGCCGCAATCCAATTTGCGCGAGGATCAGCGCCGCCATCAGTCCGCAGGGCCCCGCGCCGATCACGACGGGCCGATTTTGGAAGTTCTCCGGCACGCGTGCGGCGAATTTATAAGTGGTGTCAGGTGCCGGTCCGAGATGGCGGTCGCCGGGATGTCTTTTCAGGACCGCGGCTTCGTCTCTGGCGGTAAAATCGATCGTATAGATCAGTTGGATTGCAGTGCGCTTGCGCGCATCATGTCCGCGCCGGGCGATGTGCCAACTTGTGAGTTCGGTTTTGGCGATGTTGAGTCGCGCGAGCAGCGCCGGTTCGAGATCGGTTTCAGCGTGGTTCAGCGGGAGTTTGAATTCGGTCAGGCGAAGCATTTTATTCTATTTCTACATACGGTCCGGTAACATTGCCGAAGAAAGCGAGAGTAAACACAAAGGCACAAAGACACAAAGAGATAAAGGCACAAAGGCACGAAGTTCATACTCTGGCCGTTTGTGTCTTAATCTCTTTGTGTCTTTGTGTTCTAATCTTGATTCGCAGCCGCTCGCGGGGACGGATCAGTGAAGTTTCGGTCATCATTGATCGGAGGATTTATATTCCGATAAAAAATCACGCCAGATTGCTGACTTGCTGTCATACGCCACCAGCGTACAAATAGAGGTAGAAAGGTATTAGTAATAGAGCGGCACCGGATAAGATTGCCAAGACCACCGGCGATCGTATAACGAGGTTAAAACGATTGCCGATACGAGTAGCATCGCAACTAGCGCCGCAGGAACACCAACGTAATAGAATATTTGCCCCAAGTAGGGAGCGCCCGGGACATGTTGAGCGGTTACTCCTTCGATCAGGCCAATACCGATCCGCAACAGAGCCGCCCACACAGCGCGCACGAGGCCGGCCAGAATGTTAGCGGCACGCATCTAGAGCGTGATAGCTTTAGCCTGCACCGGCCCTCTCCCCCACCCGGCCACCCACGGAATTATAATCACATGGGTGGCCGGGTGGGGGAGAGGGCCGGTGCA
>Ga0302311_10008755_pt1 | contig 10157 bp, 9 predicted proteins | sample III_Palsa_N1_3_FD_200449 | JGI IMG/M metagenome (GOLD analysis project Ga0302311, IMG submission 200449) | Peat permafrost microbial communities from Stordalen Mire near Abisko, Sweden - III_Palsa_N1_3 | ecosystem: Environmental > Terrestrial > Soil > Palsa > Peat permafrost | place: Sweden...
GATCTTGCGCACCAGCGGATGCGCTGTCAGCGCCTCGCCGCAGGCCCGGCCGCCGGTCAGGAAATTCACCACGCCGGCCGGGAAGATGTCGCCGATCAGCTCGGCCAGGCGAATGAGCGATAAGGGCGCCTGGTCCGGCGCCTTGACCACGACGGTATTGCCGGCCGCCAAGGGCGCCGCGATGCGCATGGCCGCGAACATCAGCGGGTGGTTATAGGCGACGATGCGCGCGACGACGCCCATCGGCTCGCGGATCGTATAATTGAGGCTGCCCTCGCCCATCGGGATCGTCTCGCCCTTGAGCTCGGTCGCGAGGCCGGCGAAATAGTCGAGCCCCATGGCGGCGAAACGCGCATCGCCGGCCAGCATGGTGACCGGATTGCCGGTATCGAGCGCGTCCAGCAGGGCGAGCTCGTCCGCCTGCGCCCGCAGCACGTCGGCAGCCTTGCGCAGCAACGCGCCGCGCTCCATCGGCAGGATCTTGCGCCAGGCACCGAAGGCGGCGTGCGCGGCCTGGACCGCCGCATCGACATCGGCCGCGTCGGCGATCGGCGCCGCCGCGATCGGCTCGCCCGTGGCCGGCGCCATGCTGGTGGTGTGGCCGCCGCGCGGCGCGTGCCAGGCGCCGCCATAGTAGAGATCACGGTGCGTGGGCAGCACGCCCGCCGGAATCTGGAACGTCACGATGCCGCCCTCCCCTTACGCGTACTTGACCGAGGCGGCCTTCAGCACGTCGTAGTCGGCCTTGGTCGCGGGGCTCAGGCTTTTGAGCGCGGTCGGCACGACGATGTCGAGGTATTGCTTGGCGTCGGCCGGCGGCAGCGTCAGGATCTGCCCGCCGTTCTTCTGCCAGGCCGCCTTGCCGTTCTCGACGTCGGTCTCGCCCCAGGCCGCGCCCTCGACATCCGCCTTGGCCGCCACGTCGCGCACCAGCTTTTCCAAGGGCCCGAGCGAGGCCATGTAGTCGCTGTTCACCAAGCCGACGATGACGATGAAGGTCGACGGCAGCAGCGTCATGTTCTTGGAGATGTCGTAATATTTGAGCGCCGAGAAAATGGTCGAGCCGGCATAGACGCCGTCGATCGTGCCGTTCTGGAACGCCGGCAGCACCTCGCCCAGCGACATGGCGATCGGTGAGGCGCCCAGGTCCTTCAACTGCTCGATCACCACGGCGGAGCCGGGCACCCGGATCTTCATGCCCTTGAGATCGGCCAGCGCCGCGATCGGCTTGCGCGACACGATACCGACCGGCGAATGGGCGAGTGCGGTGATGACCTCGACGCCCTTGTCCTTGGCGATGAGCGCCAGACGCTTGCGCACGTCAGGGTCGGCCAGCACCTTGGCGCCCTGGTTCATGCTGGTGATCACGCCCGGCACCGAGAGGGCGGCGAAGCGCGGCTCCAGCCCCTCATAGACGCCCGACGCGTTGATCGCGAGCTCGACCGTGCCCATCGTGACGCCTTCGATCGTGGTCTGCGACGAGCCCAGCTGGCTTGCCGGATAGATGTTGACCTTGATCTTGCCGGCGCTGCCGGCCTCGACGCCTTTCTTCAGCAGCTCCATCCATTCGGTATCGAGATCGGCCGATGCCGTGCTCGTCAGCTTCATGGTGAAGTCCTCGGCCCAGGCCCGACCGGAGAGGCCGAGGCCACCGACGCACGCGGCACCCGACAGGGTCTGCAGCAGCAGACGACGCGACATTTCCATGAGATTGCCTCCCCGTATCTTTGTTATTTCTAATGCATCAGCCAGCGCACGCCGGTCAGCGACACGGCCGGCACGTAGGTGATGATCGCCAGCCCGACCAGATAGACGAAAACGAACGGCACGATGCCGCGATAGATCATGTTGAGCGGCAGACGCAAAACCGTCTGGGCCACGAAGATGTTGATGCCGAACGGCGGGTGGAACAGCCCGATGCCGAGGTTGACGGCGAAGATGATGCCGAAATGCACGGGGTCGACGCCCAGCGCCTTGACCAGCGGCACCAAGAGCGGCGTCAGCAGCAGGATCGCCGAGATCGGGTCCATGAACGAGCCGACCAGCAGCAGCAGCACGTTGATCGCCAGCAGCAGGCTCCACAGCGGCAGATGCATGCCGGTCAGCCATTGGGTCAGCTCCGCCGGTATCTGGTTCACCGTCAGCACCCAGCCGAACAGGATCGAGCAGGCGACGATGACCAGGATCTGGCCGGTGAAGATCGCGGTCGATTGGGCGCAGTCGAACACGTCGCGCCAGCCCAGCTCGCGATAGATCAGCAGCGGCACGCCCGCGGCATAGACGCAGGCGACGGCGGCCGCTTCGGTGGGCGTGAACACGCCGCCATAGATGCCGCCGAAGATGATGACCGGTGCGCCCAGCGCCGTGACGCCGCGCACGGTCGCCGTCCCCAGCTCGCGCCAGGCGAACGCGCGCTCGGCGCCGATGCCGTTGCGCCAGCAGTACCAGACCACATAGGCGCACAGCAGAAAGGTCAGCAGCAGCGCCGGGATGATGCCGGCCGCGTAGAGCCGCGGCACGGATTCCTGCGCCGCCGTGCCATAGACCAAGAGCGGGATGCTGGGCGGGATCACCACGTCGATGGCGCCCATCGAGGTCAGCAGGCCCGCGGAAAACCGCATCGGATAGCCGGCCTTGGTCAGCGCCGGCAGCATGGCCCGGCCGATGGTCGCGACCGAGGCGGCGCTGAGACCCGACATGGCGCCGAACAGGGCCGACGAGCAAACCGTGGTCACGCCCAACCCGCCCGGAATGCGCCCGACGCCGGCATTGACGAAATTCACCAGCCGCTGGGCCACCGAGCCGCGGCCCATCAGCTCGCCGGTGAAGATGAAGAACGGCACCGCCAGCAGCGTATAGGCGTTGACCGCGCCGAACAGGGTCTGGTGCAGCACGGAGAGCGGGATATGCATGAACAGCAGCAGGGTCGCCACCACCGCGGTCAGCAGCACCAGGAAAATCGGAAAGCCGAGCAGCAGCAAGGCGATCGGCAGGACGCCCAGGACGAGGCTCATGGCAGCGCCTCCTCGTCCGGCGATGCGGGCGGTGTCGGGTCCTTGCCGCCCAGCCGGACCAGACCGACCAGCGTCATCAGCGTGAACGAGATCGCCAGCACGCTGTGCGGCATCCACATCGGAATATCGGCATTCTCGCTGTGGCTGCCGAGCTTGAAGATCTTGATTACATAGGTCCAGGAGACCCAGGTCATCAGCCCGCAGACCGCGATCGCCAGCAGCGCCTCGATACCGTTCAGCCAGCGGGCGACCAGCGGCGGGAAATGCCGGGTCAGCACATCCATGCGCAGATGGCGCCGCCGGATATGCGCCACGACAGCGCCCAGGAACGCCATGGCGACCATCAGATAGATCTGCAGCTCGTCGGCGCCGGTGATCGCGTGGTTGAAGCCGTAGCGGGCGACGACATTCACCACGTTGATGATGACCGCGACGATCAGCGCCGCGCCCAGCAGGCGACTGAAAAAGCTCGCGACCCCATTCAACGCGGCCTCGGGACCCTGCAACATGCTAGCGACCGCTCCTAAAACTCTTGCCGGTTACGCGACATAATCCGACTGACGTTCCGGCGCCGCCGCCTGGAACGCCGGCTGCGCCATCGCATGATGGTGGATTTTCATGATGGTCGGATAGGGCGTGAGGTCGCAACCCATCCGCTCGGCATTCGCCACCTGCGGGATCAGGCAGCAATCCGCCAGCGTCGGTGCCGCCCCGAAGCAATAGGGACCGTCGCCCGAGCGCCGCAACAGCTGTTCGACCGCACCCAGGCCCTCGGCCACCCAGTGCTGATACCATTCGTCCTTCTGCGCCGGCGTGACGCCGAGCTTGCCCTGCAGATATTTCAGAATGCGCAGGTTGTTGACCGGATGGATGTCGCAGGCGATGACGCCGGCCAGCTCCAGCACCCGCGCACGCAGCAGCGGATCGACCGGGATCAGGCGCGGCTCGGGAAAGCGCGCGTCGAGGTAATCGAGAATCGCCAGCGACTGGCCGAGCGTCACCGCGTCCGCCCCCTCGCCCAGCACCAGCGCCGGCACGGCGCCCGACGGGTTGATACGAGCCATATAACCCAGGTCGCGATGGGCGCCGACGCGGATATTGATGCCCTGATAGTCGTGAGCCAAGCCTTTGAGCGCCAGCGCGATGCGGACCCGGTACGAGGTCGAACTGTTGAAAAAGCTGTAGAGCTGAATGCTGGCATCATCCTCAGCGGGCGCCACTGCGCTCATCGACCATCCTCCCCAAGACCCATCCCGCGGGTGCGTTGGACGCCCCCGTCGTTGGCATCAACCTCGGCTTTCAGGCATGCTGCGGAAAATGATAAAATGATCTGATCCATATCGTTTTCGATATGGCTCTCTGAATAAGGACCCGAGGATGGACTGGACCAGCCGGCTGCGTCTACGCAATCTGCACATGCTGCTGAGCCTGGCGCAGACCCAGAACATCAGCCGCTCGGCCGAGGCGCTCAACACGACCCAGCCCGGCCTGTCGAAATGGCTGAAGGAGCTGGAGGCCGACATCGGCATGCCCTTGTTCGAGCGCCATGCCCGCGGGTTGAAGCCCACCCCGTCGGGCGAGGCGCTGATCGCGCATGCCCGCCGGATCGAGGCGCATCTGGATGGGGCGCGCGAGGATATGGCGGCGATGCGCGACGGCAGCAGCGGCCGCGTCGTCATCGGCGCATCCGGCGCGTCCGCCTCCGACACGGTGCCGCTCGCCGTGTTCAAGCTGATGGCGCGCATGCCGCAGGCCACGATCAAGCTGGTCGAGAGCACGACCGACCGGCTCTTGACCCAGTTGGGCGACGGCGAGCTGGACCTGATCGTCGGCCGGTCGAGCCGCAGCCGCCCCGACCCGGCGATCCGCTCGGAAACGCTCTATGTCGAGCCGCTGCATTTCGTGGCGCGGCCCGGCCATCCCCTGTTCGACAAACCGACAGTCGATTGGGAAGATCTGCTGGCCTATCGCTGGCTGGTCTGGCCCAAGGGCACGCCGATCCGCGATTCCCTCGACGACACGCTCGCCGCCGCCGGGCGCAGCATGCCGTTCCCCTCGATCGAATCCAATTCGGTGACGCTCAATCTGACGCTGCTCAACAACAGCGACATGATCGGCCTCGCCTCCCACCGCTCGGCCACGCGCTTTGCCCAGATGAACACCATGCGCATCGTGCCGCTGCGGCTCTCGGGCTTCGGCACGGTCGCAATGTACTGGCGCGACGACGCCGCCAACCGCGCGGCCGTGGCGGCGGCACTGGCGTGCCTGCGCGAGGTCGTGGTCGAGCAGGGCGGGCGGCGCGAGGAGACGTAAGCCGTCGGGCCGCGACATCGTGGCGTTCCGACCGCCGCCGATTTCGCTTTGCACTGCGGGATCGTGGGCGGAACATCGATGTCCTCTCCTGCCCGGCGAGGTCCCGACATGCGTGTTCTGGCACTGCTTATGCTCTGTCTCCTCGCAGCGCCCGCGCGGGCGGCCGAGCCGGTCGATGTGGCGCTGGTCCTGGTCGCCGACGTGTCGCGCAGCATCGACGATTCAGAATTCCAGCTGCAGAAGCAGGGCTATGCCCAAGCCTTCACCAACCCGAAGGTGCTGGCCGCGATCAAGAGCGGCCTCGTCGGCTCGATCTCGGTCGCCTATGTCGAGTTCGCCGCCGATACCGAGGTGCGCACGGTGATCGACTGGACCGTCGTGAGCGATGCCGCCACCGCCAAGGCGTTCGTCGATCGGCTGGTCGCCGCCCCGCGGTCGTTCTATGGCCGGACCTCGATTTCGGCCGGCGTGGACCAGGCGATGCAGCTGTTCGCGGAAAGCGGATATCAGGCGCAGCGTCGGGTGATCGACGTGTCGGGCGACGGCACCAACAACGCCGGCCGCGACGTGGCATCCGCCCGCGACGATGCGGTCGCCGCCGGCGTCACCGTCAACGGGCTCGCCATCATCAACGACCATCCGGTGTCCTGGACCTTCGCCCATGTCCAGCCGCCGGGCGGCCTCGGCAACTGGTACCGCGACAACGTGATCGGCGGCCCCGGCAGCTTCGTCAAGGAGGTCCACGACTTCCAGGCCTTCGGCGAGGCGCTGACGGACAAGCTGATCAACGAGATCGCAGAGAAAAGCACGCAACGGCGGAATGGGTGATGCCTTTTTCACAAACCTAGATAGCCATCTAGGTTTGTGATTACTTGAGCGAGCCGGCCGTGCTCGTCGATCAGACCGGGTTTCGGAGGACGGAAATCGCGGAGGTCGGTGCCGCCATGGCGGCGGAGGTATCCGCGATCTGCGAGAAATGGAGAGCGATACATGGCTGAATTCAAAGCACCGACGGAGCAAGAGTTCGACACGATCACACGGCGGACCGCCCATCGCATAAGGCGCCAGCTTCTGGCGGTCGAAGCCCGTTTCGATCGCCGCGGCGAGCGTGTGATGATCACGCTCAACAATGGCGCCGTCGTGGGCTTTCCGATTGCGGTTCTTCCGGGCCTGGAGCACGCCACGCCGGACGATTTACGCAAGATCGAGGTCGAGGGCGGCGGCTACGGGCTGCATGTCGCCAGCCTGGACGCCGATATCTCGATCCCGCAGCTCCTGGCGGATCAGCTCGGCTCGACCGTCATGAAACGCGCGATCACGCGGGCAACGGCCTCGCAAGCGAACGGGCGCCTGGGCGGTCGGCCGCGCAAGACCAAGGCGGCGTGAGCCGACTACTTTAGTCTCAGCTGAGAAAATTTGGCGGAGGGGATGAGATTCGAACTCACGATACAATTGCTTGTATACACACTTTCCAGGCGTGCGCCTTCAACCACTCGGCCACCCCTCCGCACTGCAAATGCCATGGTAGGGCAAATGCAAGGCGGCGGAAACTAGCGAAGCCGGCGGCCGGGCGCAATCCCCTTGGCCGTGCGCGGGGCGAAACGCAGCCCTTCGCTTGGGCGTCCACTTCCCTTATGACGGTTCGGTGAACAACTGGCCGCCGGCTTGCATCGGCGGGCGGGTCGGACGTTGAGGGGGAACCATGGATATCGCGGATCACGCGGGCGCCGGGCTGGCGCCGGTCGATGCTTATGCCAAGCGCGCGCTGTGGGCGTCGATGCTGGGCTATGCCATGGACGGGTTCGACCTGTTGATCCTGGGCTTCATGCTGAAGGCGATTTCGGCCGAACTCGGTCTGACCGGGGCCGAGGCCGGCTCGCTCGTGACCTGGACCCTGGGCGGCGCCGTCGTCGGCGGCGTGGTGTTCGGCATGTTGAGCGACCATGTCGGCCGGGTCCGGGTGCTGACCTGGACCATCCTGATCTTCGCGCTGTTCACCGGCCTGTGCGCGCTCGCCACCGGCTATCGCGACCTGCTGGTCTATCGCACCATCGCCGGCCTGGGCTTGGGCGGCGAGTTCGGCATCGGCATGGCGCTGGCGGCCGAGGCCTGGCCGGCACATCTGCGCGCCCGCGTGTCCTCCTATGTCGGGCTCGGCTGGCAAGCGGGCGTGCTGCTGGCGGCGCTGGCAACGCCGCTGCTGCTGCCGCATATCGGCTGGCGCGGCATGTTCGCGCTGGGCCTGGTGCCGGCCCTGGTGTCGTTCCTGGTGCGCCGTTCGGTCGGCGAGCCCGAAAGCTTCCTCGCCCACAAACCCGCGGCCGGCTGGCTCGCCTCGTTGCGGCTGCTGGTCAAGGACTGGGCCACGACGAAGCTGAGTTTCGCGCTGTTCGTGCTCTGCTCGGTGCAGAATTTCGGCTATTTCGGCCTGATGATCTGGCTGCCCAGCTATCTGTCGACCCGGTTCGGCTATGGCTTGACCCAGTCGGCGATCTGGACCGCGGTCACCATCCTGGGCATGGCGTCGGGCATCCTGCTGTTCGGGCAGCTGGCCGACCGGGTCGGCAGGCGCCCGGTCTTCCTGGCCTATCAGGCCGGGGCCGCGGTGATGGTCGTGGTCTATTCGCAGCTGACCGACCCGACGGCACTCTTGATCGGCGGCGCGGTCATGGGCCTGTTCGTCAACGGCATGCTGGGCGGCTATGGCGCGCTGATGTCGGAACTGTACCCGACCGCGGCGCGCGCGACCGCGCAGAACGTGCTGTTCAACCTCGGCCGCGCGGTCGGCGGTTTCGGCCCGCTCGCCATCGGCAGCCTGGCCGCCGCCTACAGCTTCAGTGCCGCCATCGCGCTATTGGCCACGATCTATGTGCTCGACATGATCGTGACTTTCCTGCTGATCCCCGAGCGCCGCGGTGCGGCGCTCGATTAATATATGCCCTCAAGCGCTGGGCGCGCGCCTCCGCGCGCTTGGCTCGCGCCATAAGGCGCGGGGCCTCAATGGCCCTGGAAGTCGGCGCGAAGGATGCGCCGGTTTCTAATCCTCCTCGCCGACCACGGCCGCGACCGGCGAGCGCGGATGGGTCGCGGCGGAATTGATGCCGGTGCCGGTCGCGCGCATCACCGCCGAGGGCACGGCGAAGTGGCTGGGATAGACCTGGTCCGGCACGATCTGGATCGGCAGGGCGGCACCGATCTGGCCGACCCAGTCCGGGTCCATCGCCGCATCGACCAGCACGGTCTCGGCACTGGCGTCGAGCCGGGGCGTGGCGAAGGCGCTGTCGAGCGACAGGCCATAATCGATCAGCATCGAGGATAGCTGCGTCACCGCCGACAGGATCTTGCGGCCGCCGCAGGCGCCGAGCGCCACCCAGGGCACGCCGTCGCGGGTCGCCACGATCGGGCACATATTGGCAAGTGGCCGGCGAGCGGGTGCCAGCGAATTGGGACGGCCCGGGCGTGGGTCGAACCAGTTGATCGCATTGTTCATCAGGATGCCGCTCGACGGCAGCACGATCCGGGCACCGAACCGGGCGAGGAGTGTCACGGTCAGCGCCACCATGTTGCCCTCGCGGTCGACGACCGACAGGTGGGTGGTGTTGCCCGAGGCCCCTGCCCCCAACGTCGCGAGCCGCGTCTCGTGGGCACCGCGCAACGCTTCGGCATAGGCGCGGAAGCTCGCCCCGTCCGGCCGTCCGAGCGGCAGGACCGGCAAGCGCCGGCCGATGTCGTCCAGGGCCTGGATCACGGTCGGCCCGCCACTCAGGGGCCCGGCGAAATGCAGCCGCACGCCCTTGTAGTCATGGGTCAGCGGCTCGCGGATTTCCGCGCGGTAGCCGGCAAGATCGCCCGCGGTGATGACGCTGCCGCCGGCCTTGAGATCGGCGGCGATGCTGGCGGCCAACTCACCCTCGTAGAAATCGCGGCGCCCGGCCGCGGCGATACGCTTCATGCTGGCCGCAAGATTGCCGAGCGATAACGACCCCGCCGGCCGATCGGACGGCGGCACGGCCGGTAGCCCGCCCGGCAGATAGGTCGCGGCCGCCGTCGGGTCCCTGGCCAGATCCGCGGCAGCAAGCGAGATGGCGAGGCTCGATTGCCAATCGAGCGGCAGCCCGGCCTCAGCCAGACGGATCGCCGGGGCCAGCACGTCGGCCAGGCTCTTGCGGCCCAATGTCTCGACCGCCAGGCCCAGCCCATCGACGGTGCCGGGCACCACTGTCGCCTCATAGCCGCGATCGTTGCGCGCGTCCTCGACCGCGGGCCAGCCGAAGATCGAGCCGGCCGCGGTGCCGCCGGCCAAGGGATAGCGCGCCGGATCGAGACCAGCCGGGGCCACGGGCCCGAAATCGACGAACGAGACCTTGCCGGTCTTGGCCTCGGCCGCGACCATAAAGCCGATACCGCCGATGCCGCTCATCCACGGCTCGACCACGCCCATGGCGAAGGCGGCCGCAGCCGCGGCATCGACCGCGTTGCCGCCGGCGCGCAGCAACTCGACGCCGGCCATCGCCGCCAGCCGATGCTGACAGGCGACCAGACCGCCGCGGCTTGTGCGCGCAGGCTTGGTGACGTGCCAGGTTTCGCTCTGCCAACTCGGGTTCGTCATGGCTTTCTCCCACCCGGTCTCCGGTCGACGGAGACAGTCGTTATCATATAGCATCCACGCCCATAGCCGCCAGCCGCGGCGCAAAATCCTCACACCGGGATACCTGTCCGCCCATGCCGCTGTTGACCCCGCTCGAAGCCGAGGCCTTCAGTCTCAGCCTGCGCATCGGCGTGTGGAGCGCGGTCATGAGCCTGCCGCCGGCCCTGCTGGTCGCCTGGATC
>Ga0302311_10008757_pt1 | contig 10156 bp, 11 predicted proteins | sample III_Palsa_N1_3_FD_200449 | JGI IMG/M metagenome (GOLD analysis project Ga0302311, IMG submission 200449) | Peat permafrost microbial communities from Stordalen Mire near Abisko, Sweden - III_Palsa_N1_3 | ecosystem: Environmental > Terrestrial > Soil > Palsa > Peat permafrost | place: Sweden...
GCCGCCGGCCCGGCCATGGTGGCGATCGACCATCACGATGTCGACACGGCCTGCCGCAAACTGGTGGCCGCGCTCGGCGAAGCCGGCCTGCTGGCGGCGGCCGTTCCCGACGGCGCGCCCATCGATTCCCGCGAAATCTGCCTCGCCCGCGAAACCCTGGCCTGGCATGACGGGCTGGCCGATTTCGCCTTCGCCATGCAGGGGCTGGGCACCGGCGCCATCACGCTGGCCGGTTCTCCCGACCTGAAAGCCGCCGTGCTGCCCCAGGTGCGCAACGGGTCCTGGCTGGCCAGCTTCGCCCTGTCCGAGGCCGAGGCCGGCTCCGACGTCGCGGCGATGGCCTGCGCCGCCCTCCGCGACGGCGACTCCTACATCCTCGACGGCGAGAAGACCTGGATCTCCAATGGCGGCATCGCCGATGTCTACACGCTGTTCGCCCGCACCGGCGAAGCGCCCGGCACGCGGGGGATCTCGGCTTTCGTGGTGTTCCCCGACGATCCCGGTTTCTCCATCGCCGAACGCATCGAAGTGATGGCGCCGCATCCGCTGGCCACGCTGCGGTTCGAGAATTGCCGCATTCCGGCTTCTCGCCTGCTCGGGAGCCCCGGCGAAGGCTTCAAGATCGCCATGCGGACGCTCGACATCTTCCGCGCCTCGGTCGCCGCGGCTGCCTTAGGGTTCGCCCGCCGCGCCCTCGATGAATCGCTGGCGCATGCCACATCCCGCAAGATGTTCGGCGCCACTCTGGCCGATCTCCAGCTGACCCAGGCGAGCTTAGGCGACATGGCGGCCGGGATCGACGCCTCCGCCTTGCTGACCTATCGCGCGGCCTGGCGGCGCGACGTCCAGGGCCTCTCCACCACGAAAGAAGCGGCGATGGCCAAGATGACCGCCACCGAGACCGCCCAGAGCGTGATCGACCGCGCCGTCCAGCTGTTCGGCGGCCGCGGCGTCAGATCGGGCGAGATCGTCGAGCGCCTCTATCGCGAAATACGCGCCCTGCGCATCTATGAAGGCGCCACCGAGGTGCAGAAGCTGATCATCGCCCGCGAGCTTTTGAAGGAGGCGCGCTGATGGCCCGCTTCGAAACCACGCGAACGCTGCGCTTCGGCGATTGCGATCCGGCCGGAATCGCCTATTTCCCCAGCTATTTCCATTTCCTCAATGGCGTGACCGAAGAATGGTGGGCGAGGCTCGGCTTCCCCTGGCGCAACCTGATCCAGGAGCGGCGCATCGGCCTGCCGACCGTCCAGCTCGACACCCGTTTCCTGGCGCCGGGCTTCATGGGCGACGAGCTGACCTTTGCGCTGGAAATCAAGGAGCTGGGATCGCGCTCGATGACCCTGGACTACAAAGTCTCCCGGAACGGAACCCCGCTCTGGCAGGCGACCCAGGTCGTCGTGGCCACCTCGCTCGACACCCATAAATCCATCAATTGGCCCGACGACATTCTCGCGGTCTTGCGATCATTCCAGGAGGCTTCGGCCCATGTTTGAGTTTCTGCAGCCCGAAGGCTGGACCAAGCCGATCGGCTACGCCAACGGTGTCGCGGCCCGGGGAAAGACGATCTTCGTCGGCGGACAGATCGGCTGGAACGCGCAGCAGCAGTTCGACTGCGACGATCTGCCGGGCCAAGTGCGCCAGACGCTGGAGAACATCGTCGCGGTGCTCAAGGCGGGCGGCGCCGAGCCGTCCCATATCACCCAGCTCACCTGGTATCTGACCGACAAGGATGAGTATCTGGCCAATCTCAAGGAAATCGGCCGCGCCTATCGCGACGTGATCGGCCGGCATTTCCCGGCCATGGCGGCGGTGCAGGTGGTGGCGCTGGTCGAGGACCGGGCCAAGGTCGAGATCCAGGCCACCGCCGTCATCCCGGAGTGACCATGACCATCAAGAACCACCGCGAAGGCGGCATTTTGGTTATCCAGATCGACAATCCACCGGTCAATGCCCTGTCGGCGGAAGTCCGCCGCCACTTGCGCGAGGCGTTTGCCGATCCTGAAGCCGACGCCTTCGTCCTGATCGGAGCCGGCAAGACCTTCATCGGCGGCGCCGACATCCGCGAATTCGACCAGATTCCGGTCGAGCCGCATCTGCCGGATCTGCTGCTGGAGATGGAAAATCTCGGCAAGCCCGTTGTGGCCGCCATAAACGGTGCGGCGTTGGGCGGCGGGTTGGAGACGGCGATGGCGGCCCATTACCGCATCGCCTCTCCCACAGCCACTCTCGCCTGCCCCGAGGTCAAGCTGGGCCTTATCCCGGGCGCCGGCGGCACGCAGCGCATGCCGCGCCTGATCGGCGTCACCGCCGCGAGCGACCTCATCGCCAGCGGACGCACGATCGGCGCGCAGGAAGCGCTCGAACTCGGCCTTATCGACCGGATCGAAAGCGGCGATCTGCGCGCCGCCGCCATCGAGCAGGCACGATCGATAATCGGCAAGCCGCTGGTGCGTACCGGCGCAAAGACCGTGGAAGCCACCGAACCGGCCAGCATCAAGGCGCGCGGCCGGATCGCACCGGTCGAAGCGATCCGGCTGGTCTCGCTCGCCGCCAAACTCCCCCTGGCCGACGGACTGGCCGAGGAACGCGCCACCTTTCTGCGCCTGCGCCAATCCCCGCAATCGGCGGCGCTGCGCCATGTCTTTTTCGCCGAACGAGCCTGCGGCAAGGTCGAGGGGCTGGAAGGCGTGAAGCCCCGCGCACTCGAAACGATCGGCATCGTCGGCGCCGGCCTGATGGGCGCGGGCATCGCCTGCGCCGCGCTCAATGCCGGCTATCGCGTGATCGTCGTCGAACAGAGCGAGGAAGCCGCCGCCAAGGGCCGGGAGCGCATCGCCGGCCTGACCCAGCACGCACCTACCGTCTCCCCCTCTCTCGACGATCTTGCCGAGGCGGATCTGGTGATCGAGGCGGTGTTCGACGATCTCGCCGTGAAGAGCGCCCTGTTCCAACGGCTGGACTCCATCGTCAGGCCGGCCGCCATCCTGGCCACCAACACCAGCTATCTCGACCCCGACAAGATCGCCGCGGCCACCGCCCATCCCGAGCGCGTGCTCGGCCTGCATTTCTTCTCGCCGGCCCATCGGATGCGCCTGATCGAGGTCGTGCGCTGCGCGGCGACCACTCCCGAGGTGCTGGCGACCGGCCTGTCCTTCGGCAAGACGATCGGCAAACTGCCGATCGTCTGCGGCGTCACCGAGGGCTTCATCGGCAACCGGATGTTCTCGGCCTATCGCCGCGAGGCGGAGATCCTGCTGGAAGAAGGCGCGCTGCCGCATCAGATCGACGCGGCTCTGGAAGAGTATGGTTTCCCCATGGGCCTGTTCGCCGTCTATGACATGGCCGGGCTGGAAATCGCCTGGGCGCGGCGAAAGCGCCAGGGCGTGCCCCGCACTATCGCCGACAGCCTGTGCGAGGCGGGACGCTTCGGGCAGAAGTCCGGACGCGGCTGGTATCGCTATGAGGACGGCAAGCGCCGCGAGGATGCGGAGGTGACGGCGCTCATCGAAGCCGCGCGCACGGCTCCGGCGCGGAATATCCCGGCCGAGGAGATCGTCTCCCGCCTGCTCGATGCCATGCGTCTGGAGGGGCAAAAGCTGCTCGACGAAGGAATAGCGGCGCGGTCGAGTGATATCGATCTGGTGATGATCAACGGCTATGGTTTTCCGGCCCATCGGGGGGGCCCGATGTTCAGGTAGGGGGAATGGGGCATGAGTGAGGAAAATCCGCGCCGCGCCGGGCTGACGTCGCGGCACGTCCAGTTCATCGCCATCGGCGGCGCGATCGGCTCCGGCCTGTTTCTCGGCTCCGGCCAGGGCATCGCCGGGGCTGGCCCGTCGCTGCTGCTGGTCTATGCGGTGTCGGGGATCATGATGTATTTCCTCGCCCGCGCGCTCGGCGAACTCACGCTCAATGACCTGCGCGAAGGCTCCTTCACCCGCTATGCCGAGGAATATGTCGGCCCCCTGGCCGGCTTCGTCACCGGCTGGAGCTATTGGATGGCGTGGAGCATGGCCTGCATGGTCGATCTCACCGCCATCGCCACTTTCCTGCAATTCTGGTGGCCCGATCTGCCGCTCTGGCAGTCGTCGCTGGCGGCGCTCGCCCTGATCTACGGCATCAATTGCTTCGCGGTCCGGGTCTATGGCGAGATGGAATTCTGGCTGGCCCTGGTCAAGGTGGCGACCATCCTGGCGATGATCGGCACCGGTATCGCGATCCTGGCCTTCGGGCTCAATTTCGGCGGCGACACGCCGCATCTGGCGACCCTGTGGGAGCATGGCGGCTTGTTTCCAAAGGGACTCACCGGCTTCCTGGCGATGATCCCGATCGCCTTCTTCAGCTTCGGCGGCACCGAACTGGTCGGCGTCACCGCGCGCGAGGCGGAGGATCCCGCCCATGCCATCCCGAAAGCCGTCAATGGCGTGATCGGCCGGGTGCTGATCTTCTATCTCGGCTCGCTGGGCGTCATCATGGCGCTGATCCCCTGGGACCAGATCGGGGCGCAACAGAGCCCCTTCGTGCTGGTATTCGATAGGATAGGGTTGCCCGCCGCCGCCAGCCTGATCAATTTCGTGGTCCTCACCGCCGTGCTGTCCTCATCCAATAGCGGCCTGTTCGCCGCAGGACGCACGCTGGCGGCGCTGGCTCTCAAGGGGCATGCTCCGGTCTGGCTGCACAAGCATGACGGCCGCGGCCTGCCGGCGCGGGCGATCAGCGTCTCGGCGGCGGTGATGCTCGCCGGGGTGGTCATTAATTATCTCAACCCGTCGAAAGCCTTCGGCCTGCTGGCCATCGCCTCGGTGCTGCTGCTGATGTGGAGCTGGGCCAGCATCGCCATCAGCCATTGGTGCTTCCGCCGGAACTTCCCCGAGCGCGCCAAGGCCGATTTCCGCATGCCGTTCTATCCCTATTCCAACCTGGCGATCCTGGTCTCGCTGGTGATGGTGGCGGGTTTGATGGCCTTCGCCCTGGACATGGCGGCCCCGGTGCTGATCGGCGTCGGCTGGCTGGCCGCCCTGGTCGCCGCCTATTTCCTCTTCCGGCGCAAGGCGGCGCCGGCGGCCTGATCAGGCCGGATTGGCGGTGGGGGTGAAGGCGTTGAAGGCGATCAGGGTATGGGTGTCGACGACGTCGTCGATGCGCTGGACCACCGAAGTGACGAACACGCCCGGATCCTGATGGTGCCCGATGGTGAATTTGACCAGCAGATCGAACTGGCCGGACGTCGAATGCACCTCCGAGGTCTCCTCGATGGTGTCGACGATCTTTTCGGCGACCTTGTAGGCCGTTCCCAGCCGGCATTTGATCTGCACGAAGATGGTCCGGATATTATAGTCGCCAGCCATTGGGACAACTCCTCCTCAATTCATGGCGTAGGTCATACCCCCACCGCGGAACGGACTCAAGCGCATGAGTCAGAGGCTGGTCAGCTCGGAGAGAGCCGCGCCGGGAGTTGTTTCGCCGGCGCGACCGGTCCAAGAGGCGCGCGCCCGGAGGATTTATCTCGGCGAGGCCGAGTAATTCGGATGGGTTCGGCGGTCATCATCCATCGAACCGGTGTCGATGCCCTCGACCGAGGGATCGACCTGCGGTTCGGTGGTGCAAACATGACTGCCGAGGATGCAATTTTTCGGCTTCTTCGCAACAGGAGCGGCGGCCGGCGCCTGGCTGTCGGCGGCCACGACCGGCGCTGGCGCGGTGCTTTTGGGTGGCGTGGCGCACCCCGCCAAAGCGACCAAGCCAAGACCTGTAAGCCCCATGAAAAAACGCATCATTCGACCCCCTCTTCAAATTAGTCGATGATCATGCCCCAGACGAGAAGATACTGGAATGACTGCGCGGATCAGGAATGCGACTGATCGGATCAAAATAGGCACGGTCACTGATCCGACGCCCAGAAATGGGTAACGTCATGCCGCATTGGCCTTAGCGGCCCGCAAAAGCATGCCGAACAGATCCCGCGGTTCATCGGGATCCGCCAGCAAGTCGAGCTCATCATAGAGACCGGTCTGCGCCAACTGATCGCGCACATAGCGCAAGGCGGAGAAATCCTCGATGGCGAATCCGACCGAATCGAACAGGGTGATCTGCTTCTGCTCGGTCCGACCAGGCGCGCGGCCGGCCATGACTTCGGACAATTCCACCACGGGATGGTTGGGATCGAGCTGCTGGATCTCGCCTTCGATCCGGGTCTGCGGAGTAAACTCGACAAAGATATCCGAGCGCAGCAGGATGTCGCGGTGAAGCTCCGTCTTGCCGGGGCAGTCCCCGCCGATAGCGTTCAGATGAACGCCCGATCCGACCATATTGTCGGTGAGAATCGTCGCGTACTTCTTGTCGGCCGTGACGGTCGTGATGATATGGGCTCCCTCGACCGCCTCCTGGGCGCTCGTGCAGGGAACGATCTCGAGCCCGAGTCCCTTAAGGTTGCCGATGCATTTGCGCGTCGCGGCCGGATCGATGTCATAAAGGCGCAGCTTGGTGATTCCGAGCAGGGCCTTGAAGGCGATCGCCTGGAATTCCGACTGAGCACCGTTGCCTATGATCGCCATGCAGCTCGAACCCTTGGGCGCGAGGTACTTCGCCGCGACGGCCGAGGTCGCCGCGGTGCGCAGCGCGGTCAGGATGGTCATCTCGGTCAGCAGCATCGGATACCCGCTGCCAACGTCGGCCAGCACCCCGAACGCCGTGACGGTCTGCCGGCCCGACCGCGTGTTTTCCGGATGGCCGTTGACATATTTGAAGCCGTATAGCTGCCCGTCGCTGGTGGGCATCAGTTCGATGACGCCATGATCGCTGTGGGACGCAACCCGCGCCGATTTGTCGAACAGGTCCCAGCGGCGGAAATCCTCCTCGATATACTGGGCCAGTTCGGTCAGGAAGCGCTCGACGCCGATATGGAGCACCAGCTTCATCATGCGGTCGACGCTGACGAAGGGAACGATGTTCAGTTTCGCGTTCATGGAAATGGTCTCCGAAATCACAGCGGGTTGGTCCCGAGAATGGTTTGCCCGAACAGGCTGCCGGTCAGTTCGGCCAGTACGCGGGCGCTTTGGCCGCGATGGTCGAGGAAGGGGTTCAGTTCGACGATGTCGAGCGATCCGACCAGACCGCTGCCATGCAGCAGTTCCAGCATCAGATGGGCTTCGCGGTAAGTCAGTCCGCCAGGAACCGTGGTGCCCACGCCGGGGGCGACCGAGGGATCGAGCGAATCGACGTCGAGGCTGACATGCAGATGCACATCCTTGCCGCCGATGCGGTACAGCACCTGCTCGATCATGTTGGAGATCCCGAACTTGTCGATCATGCCCATATCGACACATTGGATATGGGCATCGCGCAGCCGCCTGCGTTCCTCCTTGTCGATCGAGCGCAGGCCGAGCAGCACGAGATTTTCCCCGGACAGCGGCACGAAGGGGCGCTCGCCCAGCAGCGGGCGAAGGCTCGGCTCGCCGGTCAGGAACGCCAGCGGCATACCGTGCATATTGCCCGACAGCGACGTGGCCGGGGTGTTGTAGTCGGCATGGGCGTCGATCCACACGACCGCCAATTTCTTGCCGATATCGGCGCAATGGCGGGCCACCGCGCTGACCGTGCCCATCGACATGGCGTGATCGCCGCCCAGGAAGATCGGTTTGCCGGGCTGGCGCAGCACCTCATAGGCGCGGTCGTGAATCGCCCGCGTCCAGGCGGCGATATGGCCCAGATGCCTGCAGCGCCCGGCGGCCTCTTCCGACAGGCCGGCCTCGACCGGAGCGGGTGCTGTGAGGTCGCCATGATCCGTCACCCGATAGCCGAGATCGTCGAGCAATTCAGGAATGCCGGCGATCCGGAGGGCTGCCGGCCCCATCACGCTGCCCCGATCCCCGGCGCCAAGATCGAGCGGAATACCGAGCAGCGAGATCGCCGTTCTGCCGTCATCCATAGCCTGCATACTCCCTGTTCTGCTCAATCGCCCCAGCATGAACGGAAGGTTTGCTAACAAATAGGGATCTAGATGATAATTTTGATAGCTACGCTGAACAGATTGGACAACGAAATTGACGAATCGTCAGAGCCTGGATGAAATCGATCACCGCCTGATCGATTTGCTGCGCGACAATAGCCGCCTCCCCACGGCAACCCTGGCCAGGAAGCTCGGCGTATCGCGGGGAACGGTGCAGAATCGGATCGATCGGCTGGTGACGGGCGGCGTCATCCAAGGCTTCACCATCCGCCTGGAAGGGGAAGTCGATAGCGGGGTGATCGTCGCCATAACCTCGCTCGAGATCCGCTCCTCGGATCACAAGCCGGTTATCAGCCAATTGAAGCGAATTCCGGAGATCGCCAGGATCTATGCCACTAACGGCCGCTGGGACCTGATCGTCGAGATCCGCACCCTCGATTTGGCCTCGCTCGATCGTATTCTAACGGCAGTTCGGACAATCAAGGCGGTGTCGGCGTCTGAGACCATCATATTGCTGGCGTCGGCCCGGTGACTTCGCAAAATTTCCCGCCTTCAAAGCCCATCGTCGATGGGTAATGCGCTTGATCCCATATTTTCTTGGGTGTACATTTAACTCATGCGCACGGTCGTCGAAACGCCGACATTCCAGAAGCAAGCGGCCGATATCTGGACCGAAGAAGAACGTCACGTTTTCATCGACTTCATCGCGGCCAACCCGAATGCAGGGGATGTGATCCCAGGTGCGGACGGCGCCCGCAAAGTGCGCTGGGCACGCCAAGGAACTGGCAAGCGGGGTGGTGTCCGGGTGATCTACTTCCACCTAGTTGGCGACGAGATCGTGCTGCTAGTGATGGTCTACGCCAAAGCCGTAGTCACCAATGTTAAACCCAAGGATATCAAGCGGAGTTGAGGTCATGAAAACCCTGAACAATCTCGATGTGGACAAGGTTGCGGCAGCTATCGAGGCTGATGCGGGGCAGGCTTTGACAGGGCTCAGGGAAGCGCTGGAGGAAGCAAAAGCCGGCAAGTTCGCCGAGATACATACGCCGGAACAGATAGCGGCGCGCCGTCGCGGAAGGCCGGTTGGCACCACTCAGGCAGTCACGAAAGAGGCAATCAAGATTCGGCTGGATGCCGATGTTTTGGCCGCTCTGCGTGCTAGTGGCGATGGCTGGCAGACTCGCATAAACGATACTTTGAGGGCTTCGCTGGCCTTGAGCGGAAAGCTACCGACCATCTGATGAGTTTAAGATCATCGGGCCACAAAGCACACGCTCGAAAAATGGGGCAGACGATTAAGCGACTGGCTGCAGAAACTCCTCCGAGTGCTTCCGCCCTGCTTCTGGAGATGCGGATGCCTGACGATCAACCGGCCAACCTCGCCGGAGAGCGCGACGATGACGTCGCTCTTACACCACTCCCTGGGACACGATCCCGGGGCGCCGAGAGGACCGCTTATCGATTTGCTCTGACGAGTTTTATGGCGTGCTCCGGGCATGCCTTGACGCACAAACCGCACGCCCTGCATTGATCCGCGCGGGGCGTATAGGAAACCTTTCCGCCATGGGCCCAGTTCTTGAACTTCGAGAGAACCCCCAAAATTGCATAATCCGATGGTTCGATTTTTCGTATCTCGAACACGTCGTAAGGACATGCCTCCACGCAGGGTCCCTTCGCCTCACAGCGAGAAAAATCCACGACCGGTGTGAAGTCACCCTGAGGGTGTTTGCAAACCTCGTCCGTCATCCTATTGCTCCGGCAACGATCGCTATCTTCATTGTGACGCCGGCGAGGCGAATTTTATTGCGGGTTGATAGGCTTCTCTCTCTCGAGCCAGGCGCGGAAAGCCGCCTCTGAGGGTCAGCGTTGAAGGGCGAGAGGGAACGGCCCGGCAGGCATCCTGAGGAATCGGTGACACGGCCGACATTGGCCACCCCCAGAAATGGGCGAAGCCCCCAGGTTTCCCTGGGGGCTTCGACGGTGGGCGCTACAAGGATTGAACTTGCGACCCCTTCCATGTCAAGGAAGTGCTCTCTCGCCGAGACTTGCCATAGACAGCCCGGATTCCTTGACATTTGCCCCTCATCTCCCTATGCCTACTCCATGGGCTGGTCACTGCGTAGCGGGGGCTGGCCCTTCTCATTTGGGCAACACGACCAACCCGTATCCGTCCACTTTCCCACGGCCGCTTCGCCGGAATTTTTC
>Ga0302311_10008759_pt1 | contig 10155 bp, 8 predicted proteins | sample III_Palsa_N1_3_FD_200449 | JGI IMG/M metagenome (GOLD analysis project Ga0302311, IMG submission 200449) | Peat permafrost microbial communities from Stordalen Mire near Abisko, Sweden - III_Palsa_N1_3 | ecosystem: Environmental > Terrestrial > Soil > Palsa > Peat permafrost | place: Sweden...
ACCCGGCCGAGGGCCAGTTCGTGACCGTGAAGCCGGGCTGCTTCTTCACCAGCCGGGCGGGCACCCCGTACACGATGACGGCGGGCCCCGAGGGCGTGACCTACATCGAAACCTGGGGCACGCCGGTCAGCAGCCTGAAGACCGTCTGGTACGACTTCGGCTGGGTCCGCCGCTGATTCCTCCCCCGATGATCTTGGCGGCGAGCCGGTTATGGGCGGCTCGCCGCCACAGTCATGTGGGGTGGGGTCTGCGTGGGGTGGGTGGAGGGTGTGCGGGGGCGGGGGTTGCGCAGGGGGCGGGGGTTGCGCGGGGGGCTTAGGGGGTGCGGTCGCGGGCCAGGAACGCGAGCACGGTGCTCTCGAACTCGTCCTTGCGCTCGATCATCGCCCAGTGGCCGCAGTCGTAGAACACGTGCAGTTCGCACTTGGGGATGAGCCGCATGGCGGCGAGCGAGCCGTCCATCGGGGTCACCCGGTCGTCGCGGCCGAACATGACCAGCGTCGGGGCCTTGATCTTGGTCAGCATCGCGACGGCGTCGACGGCGCCGAACGCGCGGCCCTTGCGCATCCCCTCGAGCATCGCGCGGTTGTACAGCTTCTTGATGTCGGTCGGAGCGGACGGGTCGGTCGCCGACTGCCACCGGAGCTCGACGAACTCCTCGGTCAGGATGCCGATGTCGTACACCATCGACTCCATCCACTGGACGAGCCGCTCCCTGGTCGGGTTCTCGACGAACTCCACCAGCAGCTTGATGCCCTCCGGGGGCGACGGGCTGAGCAGCGACAGGCCCACCCCGCCGATGCACAGCAGCCGGCTGACCCGCTCGGGGTGCTCGGCCGCGATCCGCGCGGCGACGTTGCCGCCCATCGAGTTGCCGATGATCGGCAGCGGGCCGAGGCCCATCCCGTCGAGGAAGTCGAGCACCCCGGCCGGCCCCACCGCGAGCGGGTTGGCGTCGGGCGAGTAGCTCTTGCCGAACCCGGGGAAGTCGAGCACGTAGGTGGTGTACTCGCGGGCGAGCACCGGCAGGTTGCCGCGGAAGTTCGCCCAGCCGCTGACACCTGGACCCGACCCGTGCAGCAGCAGCAGCGGCGGCCCGTCGCCCGCCACGTGGTAGTGCAGCTTCCCCTTCGGGGTGTCGAGGAACCGGCTGGTCTCCTCGAATGACAGCTCGTCGGTCACTGGGCACTCCCCACGCTCGAAGAAACGGTCCCGATGTCCCGCGGCGCCTTGCCCGCAAGGTGCCGGCCGGCGATGTAGCCGAAGGTGACGCTGGGGCCGATGCAGCTGCCGCCGCCGCCGTAGATCGCGCCGAGCACCGAGGCGGCGGTGTTGCCCGCCGCGTAGAGCCCGTCGATGACCGGCGTCCGGTAGCCGAGCACCCGCGCGTGGGAGTCGACGCGGAGGCCGCCGTTGGTGCCGAGGGTGCCCGGCCACTGCTGAATGGCGCCGAAGACCGGTCCGCTGATCGGCTTGCGGTTCACCGTGTCCGGCCCGGTCAGCACGTGCGTCTGCCCGGGGTCGCCCCAGTCCGGGTCCTCGCCCTTCTCGGCGTACTGGTTGTACCGCTCGACGGTCGCCTCGAGCGCGCCGGAGTCGATGCCGATCTGCTCCGCCAGCTCGCGGATCGAGCCCGCGAGCCTGAGCCAGTCGGGCGCTTCCTCGCCGTTGGGGCCGGTCATGCTCATCGCGATGCCCGGCTTGGACCCGATGATGCCCTTCTCGACGATGTCGTTGCCGAAGATCACCCAGCCTGGGGGCTGGTTGGTGAACCCCGGGTTGCGCTGGTCGAAGAACCCGAAGGGATGCGGGAAGTCGTTGTAGGTGTAACCGCCGTGCATGAAGCGGTTGCCATGCCGGTTGACGATGATCGACCCCGCGCCGAGGCCCATCATCATCTGCGGCACCGGCTGGCCGTCACGGCCCTTATCCCACGGCTCGTAAATGACGCCGTAGCCGAAGAAGGTGTTCATCGAGCCGAGCTTGGCCCCGACCGCCATCGCCATCTGGTGCCCGTCGCCGGTGTTCGGCGCCGGCGTCACCGGCTTGACCTCGTACCCGATGAAGGTCTTGACCATCTCGGGGTTGTGGTCGAACCCGCCGCAGGCGAGCACGACGCCCCGGCGGGCACCGATCCGGCGCGTTCCGTCCGGGCCCTCGACGACCACGCCTACCACCGCGCCCGCGCTGTCGGTGACCAGCTCAACCGCGGGGGTGGACGCGCGCACCTCGCCGCCGGCCTCGATCACGCCCTTGAGCAGCGGGGCGATCAGCCCGCCGCCCTTGGCCCGCCAGACCTCGCGCTGGCGGGTGGCCAGTTCCTCGGCCCCGACCTGGCCGCGTCGCTGCTCGGGGAAGCTGACCTCTTGCGGCGGGATCCACGGGCCGGAGGCGATCTTCCGCGCGAGTTCCTGGCCGAGCTCGGCGCCGGCCGGGTAGGGCTTGACCGCGCAGGTGCGCGGGAAGTGCCGGACGCCGGGGATGCGGTCGCCGATCACCGAGTAGTAGTCGTCGAGCTGAATGTGCGGCTCGGAGTCGTAACCGGTGGTCTCCAGCAGGTACTCGAACATCTCTGGGGCAGTGTCGACGTAGATCTCTTGCAGCTCGGGGTCGCAGGCGCGGCCGTCCGACAGCCGCCGGATGTACGCGAGCGCGTCTTCCCGGCTGTCCCGGTCCTTCACGAAGCGGTTGTTCGGTATCCACATGTCGCCGCCGGACACGGCGGTGGTGCCGCCGAAGAACTCGTCCTTCTCGACGACCACGGTGCTGGCGCCGCCGCGGGCGGCGAGCAGGGCCGAGGTCAGCGCTCCCCCGCCGCTGCCGACGACGACCACGTCAAAGATCTCGTCCCACTGGTGATCAGAGATAGCGCTCCCTGACACGGCGCTTTCCGGCACTGGACGCCTCCATGCAGTTAGTAAGTCAGGTCAGCCTAGCCAGGGCTGGATTGCGGGCAAAGAGCCGTGTTCCAATGACCGGGACGTCCCGCTCAGCGGAAAGCAGCCATTTGCCGGCTGTGGCTGGCGGGCTAAGTTAAGGCCGCTCGACACCCGACAAATGAGACGGACACCGATGCTCGATAGCACTCAGCGCACGACCGCGGCCGAGCTGCTGTGGGCGGCGGAGCGGGACCTGACGCCGATCGGGCCGCTGACCGAGACGTTCCCCGGCATCGACGTGGTCGACGCCTACGAGATCCAGCTCGGCAACATCCGGCGCAAGCTCGCGGCCGGCGCCCGGGTGCGGGGTCACAAGGTCGGCCTCTCCTCCCCGGTCATGCAGCAGATGATGGGCGTCGACGAGCCCGACTACGGTCATCTGCTCGACTCGATGGTGCTGTCACAGGACGCGCCGATCCCGGCCGCCCGGTACTGCTACCCCCGGATCGAGGTCGAGATCGGCTACGTGCTCGGGTCCGCCCTGCCCGGCGCGGACTGCACCGAAGCCGACGTGCTGGCCGCGACCGCGTACATCGTGCCGAGCCTGGAGTTGATCGACAGCCGGATCACCGACTGGCGGATCAAGCTGGCCGACACGATCGCCGACAACGCCTCTTCGGCCGGGGTGATTCTCGGGGCCGAGCGCAAGACGCCGGCCGAGCTGGCGGCGGCCGGGGTCGACCTGAGCGACATCGACGCCGTGCTTTACGCGAGGGAGGGGTCGGGCGGAAGGGAGGGATCGGGCGGGGAAGGCAAGATGACCGAGATCGCCCGCGGCAACACCAGCGCGGTGCTCGGCAACCCGACCGCCTGCGTCGCCTGGCTGGCGCGGAAGGTAGCCGACTTCGGGGTCAAGCTCGAGGCCGGGCACCTGATCCTGCCCGGATCCTGCACCCGGGCGATCGACGCTGGCCCGGGCAGCGTGTTCCGGGCCGAGTTCGCCGGGCTCGGAACCGTAACCGCCGAGTTCAGCTAGCACAGTTTTCAGCTAAGGGATGACACCAGTGACTAAGGCCACCGCCGCGATTGTCGGGTCGGGCAACATCGGCACCGACCTCATGTACAAGCTGCTCCGTTCCGACCACATCGAGCCGCGCTGGATGATCGGCGTCGACCCGGAGAGCCCCGGGCTGAAGCGGGCGGCCGACCACGGCCTGACCGCCACCGCCGAGGGCGTGGACTGGCTGCTCGCCAACGAGCGGCCCGACCTGGTCTTCGAGGCCACGTCGGCCTACGTGCACCGGGAGAACGCGCCGCGGTATAAGGAGCTCGGCATCCAGGCGGTGGACCTGACCCCGGCCGCGATCGGCCCGGCCGTGGTGCCCGCGGTCAACCTCGGCCAGCACGTCGACGCGCCCAACGTCAGCCTGATCACCTGCGGCGGGCAGGCCACCATCCCGATGGTCTACGCGGTCTCCCGGATCGTGCCGGTCGAGTACGCGGAGATCGTCGCGAGCGTGGCATCGCCCTCGGCCGGGCCGGGCACCCGGGCCAACATCGACGAGTTCACCAAGACCACCGCCCGCGGGGTGGAGACGATCGGCGGCGCCCAGCGCGGCAAGGCGATCATCATCCTCAACCCGGCCGAGCCGCCGATGCTCATGCAGGACACGATCTTCTGCGCGATCCCGGCCGACGCCGACCGCGACGCGATCGCCGCCTCGGTCAAGGAGATCGCGGCCGATGTGGCGGCCTACGTGCCCGGCTACCGGCTGCGGACCGAGCCGCAGTTCGACGATGCCACGGCAATGAGCGCCGGCCTAGCTCGGGTCGCCATCTTCGTCGAGGTCGAAGGCGCGGGCGACTTCCTCCCGCCGTACTCCGGCAACCTCGACATCATGACCGCCGCCGCCACCCGGGTCGGGGAAGGGTTCGCCACGCGGATCCTGGCCGAGCGCGCTTAGTTCACGACAGGAGCTCCCTTTCATGTCATACAGCGCCGACCTCGATGTCCGCGTCACCGACTCCTCGTTGCGGGACGGCTCGCACGCGATCAGGCACCAGTTCACGGTCGAGAACGTGCGGAACATCGTCGCTGCCCTCGACGGGGCCGGCGTGCCGGTCATCGAGGTCACCCACGGCGACGGCCTCGGCGGCTCTTCCTTCAACTACGGCTTCAGCGCGGTGCCCGACCAGGACCTCATCTCCACCGCGGTGGCGACCGCCAAGCAGGCCAAGATCGCCTTCCTGATGCTGCCCGGCCTTGGCACCACCGACGACATCCGGCTGGCGTCCGACAACGGCGCCTCGGTCTGCCGGATCGCCACCCACTGCACCGAGGCCGACATCTCCATCCAGCACTTCAAGGTGGCCCGCAGCATCGGGCTCGAGACGGTCGGCTTCCTGATGATGGCGCACAGCCAGCCGCCCGAGGTGCTGGCCAAGCAGGCGCGGATCATGGCCGACGCCGGCGCCCAGTGCGTTTACGTGGTGGACTCGGCCGGCTCGCTGATCATGGACGGGGTCAGCGACCGGGTCGCGGCGCTGGTGGCCGAGCTCGGCGACGACGCCCAGGTCGGCTTCCACGGCCACGAGAACCTCGGGCTCGGCGTCGCCAACTCGGTGCTGGCCGCCCGGGCGGGGGCCAAGCAGATCGACGGCTCCACCCGCCGGTTCGGGGCCGGCGCGGGCAACACCCCGGTCGAGGCGTTCGCCGCCGTCACCGAGCGGCTGGGGATCAAGACCGGCATCGACACGGTCAAGATCATCGACGCGGCCGAGGAGACCGTCGCCCCGGTCCTCGCGAGCAACCCGCCCGCGCTCAACCGGCTGTCGCTGACCATGGGCTACGCCGGCGTGTACTCCAGCTTCCTCAAGCACGCGGAGATCCAGGCGAACAAGTACGGGGTGTCCGGGGCCGAGATCCTGATCGAGGCCGGCCGCCGCAAGCTCGTCGGCGGCCAGGAGGACCAGCTCATCGAGATCGCGGTCGGGCTGGCCAAGCGCAAGTAAGGCCGCGGCCAAGGTCAAGGTCAACCAAGCGATTCATCCCGAACGGTCCCGGGGCTGCGCCTCGATCGTCAGCTCGTTGCCAGTCGCGGCTGACGGTGCAGGGGGAGGGCACGGACCGTTCGGGACGATCCTGGGGTTGATTTTTCCTAGCGCGCGCTTGCCAGCGGCCGCGGCAGCGGCACCACGTCGGGCGACCAGATCGCGAGGGCGGTGTTCCGCACCTCGTGCACCAGCGAGTGCGCCCGGATCCTGGCGATCGGCCCGGTCACCGAGACCGCGCCGATCGCCCGGTCGCCGAAGCGGATGGGGGACGCGACGCAGCCGAGGCCGGGATAGGCCTCTTCCCGGTCGTAGGCGATGCCGGTCTGCCTGGCGCTATCCAGGCTGGACTGCAGCGCGCGCGGCTCGACGATGGTGAACTCGGTCCGCCGGACCGCCTTCGCCAGCGCCGACGCCCGGCTGGCGGGGTCCTCGAACGCGAGCAGGGCCTTGCCGATGGCGGTGCAGTAGGCCGGTTCCCGGCCGCCCACCCGGGTGGGCAGCACGACCCGGGTGGTCGTGACCCGGTCCAGGTACACCACCTCCCCGTGATCGAGGATGCCCAGGTGGACGGTGAGCCCGGTGCGCAGGGCGAGCGAGTGCAGGTGCTTGAACGCGACCTCCCGCAGACCGGTCCGCTGCAGGGCGACGCTGCCGAGCTCGAGCAGCTTGAGCCCGACCCGGTAGCCGCCGCTGTTGCGCTCCAGCCAGCCCACCGCGCAGAGCTGGTTCGCCAGCCGGTGCACGGTCGACTTGGGCAGGCCGATGCGGTGGCTGATCTCGCTCACGCCGAGGGCGTGATCGCAGCCGTCGAACGAGGCGAGTATCGCCTCGAGCCTGCCGACGACCGTGCTCGCCTGGCTATCTTCGTCTTTCACGGCTTCCGGTCTTGCCGCCGCGCCTGATCGGCCAAGAGGATGGATGTTGCTGCCCCCGTGGGCGGACGGGCCGATGCGGTGCTGAAGCGCAGCCACTAGCTGGTCACCTCCGGTCTTCACTGACTGGTCAGTACATAATAAGAACAGCATGCGGGCGACCGCAATGCACTGACAAGCAGAAAAGCTGGCTAACCTGCCGGAAGGATGTTACCGACCAGTCAGTTCTCGAGCGCTGTCCCGCCTAGCAGAACGACGATCGTGACAGCGGGACCGGGTCACGGTAACTTCAGCCCATGTCGAGTGAAACCGCAGCACCTGGGGCGCAGCCAACGGTCCTTGAGAATGTCCGGGCGTTGCTGCCGGAGATCAAGGCGCGCGCCGAGGAAATCGAGCAGGCGCGGGCGGTGCCGCGCGACCTCGCGGAGAAGCTGCGGTCAGCCGGCGTCTTCCGCCGGTACGTGCCCCGGTCGCACGGCGGCGACGAGATGTGGCCGGACGAGGGCCTGACCGTGATCGAGGAACTGGCCCGGGCCGACGCCTCGGTCGCCTGGGTGGCGGCGGTCGGCTCGGAAGGGCCGAGCTTCTACGCCTACCTGCCGGCCGATACCTACGACAAGATCTACGCGGGCGGACCCGACGTCATCCACTGCGGCGTCATCAACGCGACCGGGCGCGCGGTCCGCGTCAGCGGCGGCTACCGGTTCAGCGGCCGCTGGTCGTTCGCGAGCGGCTCCAACAACGCCGACTACATCTGCATCCACGGCGTGATCGAGGGCGAGCAGGCCACCCGGGTGGGCGTGGTGCCGGCCGGCTCGGTCCAGATCGAGGACGTCTGGCACGTGAGCGGGCTCAAGGGCACCTCGAGCAACGACATCGTGGTCAGCGACCTGTTCATCCCCGAGGAGTGGACCGGGAACTTCGCCGAGCTGCCGAAGATCGCCCGGCACCCGCTCGACCAGCGGCAACTGGGCGCCCGGTTCGGCTCGGAGTTCGCCGCCGTCGCGATCGGAATCGCCCAGGCGGCCCTGGACGACATCACCGACATCGCCCGCAACAAGATCCCGGCCACGTCGCGCAGCAAGCTGGCGGCCGACCCGGTCGCCCAGTACGTGACCGGCCAGCTCGCGACCGAGCTGTACATGGCGCGCACGCTGCTGCACCAGGTCGGCCGGGACGACCAGGCGAGCGCGGCCTCGGGCCCGCCGGACGCCGAGGCGACGGCGCTTCGCCGGGCCCGGCTGTCGCGGGCGGCGTCGGTCGCCGCCTCGGTCGTCGAGGGGGCTTACGGCCTGTCCGGGACCACCGGGCTGTTCGAGTCCTGCCCCCTGCAGCGTCGGCTGCGGGACGTCCGCGCCGTCACCCAGCACTACATGCTGTCCGCCCGTAGCGCGTTCGGGCCGGTCGGCACCGCGATCCTGAGCGAGGATTCCGCGCACTGAGCCTGGAGAGGTTGCGATGCCGGACCAGAGCTTGAGTGGGGTCGCGGTGGAGGCGATGCGGCTGCAGAACGGGTACGCGCTCGCCATCGATGCCCGCGACTGGGACCTGTTCCGCTCGGTGTTCACCGACGACGTGCGGGCCGACTACCCGCACGGCGTGTTCGAGGGCATGGAGGACTGGCTCGGGAACTTCATCCCGTTCCACGACACCTGCGCCTGGACCGTGCACGAGATCACCAACCACGTCGTCGGCGAGGACGGCCAGGGGATCTGGGGCACCTGCTACGGGTGGATCCGGTGGACGATGAAGGATTCGCCCGGTTACATCAACCGGGCGGAGGTGCTATTCCGCGACCGGCTGCGCGAGGACGACGGAACCTGGCGGATCGCGAGGCGCACGCTGCGGCTGCTCTCGTCGCAGCCGCAGGAGCCCGTCCCGGCCGGCTTCACCCTGGTCCAGTCCGTGCTCGACCTGGCCGACTGGACCTAGTGGCGTTATTTGACTCTGGCCGCCGCCCACGGGTGCGCGACGCCCTAGCGCCCTCCGCGCACCCGGCCACCCGGCCACCCGTTCGGTGGACGGCATCTGTTTCGTTTAGTAATCTGATTGCACCTTATGATTTTATGGTGCTATTGGCTGGAGGACTGGACGGATGATCGACCCCAGCTCGCGGGCGCCCGACCCGTTGCTGTCGCGCCGGATCCGCCGGATGGTGGCGCTGGATCCGGACGCGACCGCGCTGTCCTTCTGCGGCCTGATGTTCTCCTGGTCGTTTTACTCCGATGCCATCGCTGACCTGGAAACCCTGCTCGCCGCGCACCCCGCGGCCCGGAGGGTGGGGATCGTGCTCCGTAACCGGCCCGGTCCGCTGGTGGCCCTGGTCGCCACCCTCGGCACCGGACGCGAGGTGGTGACGCTGAGCCCGCACCTCGGCGACACCGGCCTGGCGCAAGACATCGTGGACCTGGCGCCGGACGTGGTCGTGGCGGAAGACGAGGACTGGGCCCGCGATGCGGTGCTCGTCTCGGCCAAGGCGGTCGGCGCGATCGCGCTGCGGACCGGCGCGGACCGGGCCCTGGCCGCGCAGCCGGTCTCGTGGTCGCCGCGTCCGTCGCTACAGGGCCACCGGGGCATCGCCGTGCTGATGATGACGAGCGGCACGACCGGGCGGCCGAAGCGGGTCGAGCTGACGTACGAGCGGATGACGGCTGCGTTCCGCGCCGCCGGGCTGGTCTTGGACGAGGTGCACAAGGCTCAACTGCACAGCAGGCCGGACATTCTGTGGGCGTCCCTCGCCCACATCAGCGGCCTGTACTTCGCGGTCGCGCACGCGGTCGAGGGCCGCAGCATCGCGCTCCTCGAGCGGTTCGAGGTCGCGGCGTGGGCGGAACTGGTCAGCCGACACCGCCCCGGGTACGTCCGGCTCGCGCCGACCGCGCTGCGGATGGTGCTGCAGGCCGAGGTCCCGGTGGAGACGTTCGCCAGCGTCCGCGCCGTCGGGTCAGGCACCGCGCCGCTGCCGCCGGAACTAGCCGAGGCATTCGAAGAGCGTTACGGTATCCCGGTCCTCGGCACCTACGGCGCAACCGAATTCGCCGGGGCGATCGCGGGCTGGACGCTGAAGGACAAGAAGCGATGGGGACCGCTCAAGCGCGGCAGCGTCGGGCGCGCCCACCACGGCATCGAGCTGCGCATTGTCGACGCCGAAAGCGGCGACGTGCTCCCGGCCGGCCAGACTGGCCTGCTCGAGGCGCGCGGCGGCCAGCTGCCGGGGACGGACGGCGCGTGGCTGCGCACCACCGACCTTGCCGTCCTCGATGACGACATGTTCCTGTTCATCCGCGGCCGGGCGGACGAGGCGATCAACCGGGGCGGCTTCAAGATCCCGCCCAGCCTGATCGAGGACG
>Ga0302311_10008767_pt1 | contig 10151 bp, 7 predicted proteins | sample III_Palsa_N1_3_FD_200449 | JGI IMG/M metagenome (GOLD analysis project Ga0302311, IMG submission 200449) | Peat permafrost microbial communities from Stordalen Mire near Abisko, Sweden - III_Palsa_N1_3 | ecosystem: Environmental > Terrestrial > Soil > Palsa > Peat permafrost | place: Sweden...
GCCTGACCCTCCGTCTGCCGCCGGCACATTGCCGGCGCAGATCGCCGCGGTGCTCCAGCGGCGCGAGACCGAAGCGCCGTGGATCGCGGGGACGACCTTGCTCGCGCTCGCGCGCGAGCTGGTTGTCGGCGAGTTGGAATTGCTGCCGCTCTTGCGGGCCGAAGTCGAAGCGAAGCGCGTCGAAGTGCGCGCCGGTTATTATTGCCGCCCCGAACATCGGCCGCGCCTCGACGACGAGCAGCGCGCGTTCTTCGCGGCGGCCGTCGCTGCCGACGAAGCAGCTCCGCTCGACCCCGTGCCGTTGAGCGCGATCAGCGCCGCAATGCAGCGTGCCCGCATCAAGGGCGTCGAGCAGGCCTTCGACATGCTCTTCGTCAGCGGTGAACTGGTCAAGATCGGTGCGCACGTGTATCGGCGCGCGCAGATCGACGAGATTCGGCGGCGCCTCGACGCGGCGCTCGGGCGCGGCGGAACGATGACACCGGCGCAGTTTCGGGACGCGCTCGGAACGACGCGCAAATACGCGTTGCCGCTGTTGGAATGGTTCGACGCGACGGGCGTGACCGTGCGCGACGGCGACGTGCGGCGGCTGCGCGCCGGGGCGAGTTCCGACTAGGCGATCGCGATCGTGGCCCGGTAGTCGGGCGCGAAGATCGACTTCGGGATCATCGCGTGCGCGCCGGCGCACACGTTCACGATCTGGGTGATCCGCAGGTCGACGGCTAGCGACGCCAGGCTGTACGCGTCGTCGCGGCTGAGTTCGGCTCGCCGTTGCAGGAACGCCAACGTTTGGCGCAACGCGATGCGCAGCGCCGCACCGGCATCCCGATCGCTGCCGAGCGCGATCCAGTGCGTCGCCGTCTCCGCAAACGGCCACGTCCAATCGACGCCTTTGTGCAGGATGACCTGCATGCGCGCTTCGCGCATCGCGGTCTCGAGCGCGGTGATGTTCACTTCCCCATCACCCTGCAGCGCGTGCGAGTCGCCGGTAAAGATCAGTCCGCCGGGATGGGACACGGGGACGAACAGCGACGAGCCCGCCGTCAGTTCTTTGAGATCGATGTTGCCGCCGAAGGGACCGGGAGCGACCGAACTGACCGCCTCCTCACCGGCGGGCGCGACGCCGATCAGTCCTTGAAACGGCTTGAGTTCGAGCCGGATGCGATCGTTGAAGGCGACGTACGCGTCGTCGGCGTCGAGCTGGAAATAGCGGATGTGTCCGTGTTCGAACTCGTCGGGCAGCGCGCCGGTCCCGGCCGCGGCCGGGTTGTGGAAGTTCGCTCCGAAGTCGATCGTCTCGAAGTGCAGCATGCGCAGCTGCAGCACGTCGCCGGGCTGCGCACCGCGTACGGCGACCGGACCGATGACGCTGTGCACGCCGCGCTCCGGCTGCGCGCGGCGCAGCGCGGCGAGTTCGGCGATCGAGACGCCGGGCTGGAGCCGGTTCAGAAAGTGGGTCCAGGTGTTCTCGTAGATGAGGACATCGCCGGAATCGACCGTCGCGATGGGCGCGCGCCGCGGATCGAGCAGGCCTTGCACGACGGTCTGGGCATCGGAGGGGATACGATGTGCGCGTCCGAGGGGGACGGGCGCCGTCGTCGAGGACCAGAGCCCGCCCGCGGCGCCGTCGACCCGCTGCGGTTCGAGCGCGTCGCCGTCGCGCCAGATCTCGTAACGCCGCGACAAAACCTCGGCTGCGCCTTCGTCGCGCGGCAGCTGCGGGCGCCCAGCGTCATCGCTGCAGCCGAACATCAGCGGGCGGAACGGGGGCGCGCGAGGATGCGAGTGTGTGCGGGGCGAGAAACAGCCATTCCAGGAGTACGAACCATGCAGACGACCGAGAAGACGCAGACCCTGGACGGCGAGCTCGAGCGCTGGGAGCAGTTGACCCTGCTGCCGTTCACCGAACGGCGGCCCGAGTCGCGGCCCTCCTTCCGCACCCAAGGCGGACTGCCGCTCGAACGGCTGTACACCCCATCGCACGTCGCCGGTGTCGACTACCTCCGCGACCTCGGCTTCCCGGGCGCGTTCCCGTACACGCGCGGGCCGTACCCGACGATGTATCGCGCCCAGCCGTGGACGATGCGGCAGATCGCCGGCTTCGGCACCGCCGACGACACGAACGGCCGCTTCCGCTATCTCATCGCGCAAGGTCAAACCGGTATCTCGACCGACTTCGACATGCCGACCTTGATGGGATACGACTCCGACGACCCGCGCAGCGAGGGCGAGGTCTGTCGCGAGGGTGTCGCCGTCGACAGCGTCGACGACATGCACGACCTGTTTCGGGGGATCGACCTCGAGCAGATCAGCGTCTCGATGACGATCAACCCGTCCGCCTGGATCCTCTTTGCGATGTATCTCGTGGTGGCCGAAGAGCGCGGCTTCGATCGCCGCAAGCTCTCCGGGACGATTCAGAACGACATCATCAAGGAGTACGTCTCGCAGAAGGAATGGGTCTATCCGCCGCGCCCCGCGATGCGGATCGTGCGCGATACGATCACCTACTCGGCACGGCATCTCCCGCGCTACAACCCGGTCAACGTCAGCGGCTACCATACGCGCGAAGCCGGCAGCACCGCGATCCAGGAGGTCGCCTTCACGCTGGCGGCGGGGATCGCGTATGTCGAAGAAGTCGTCAAGGCGGGGATCGACGTCGACGAGTTTGCGCCGCACCTGTCGTTCTTCTTCGTGTCGCAGATCGACTTCTTGGAAGAAGTCGCGAAGTTCCGTGCCGCGCGGCGCGTGTGGGCGCGGGTCATGAAGGAACGCTTTGGCGCGCGCAAGCCGGAGTCGATGCGGCTGCGCTTCCATTGTCAGACCGCCGGCGTATCGTGCACGGCGCGCGAGCCCTTGAATAACATCGCGCGCACGGCGATCGAAGCGCTCGCGGCCGTGCTGGGCGGGGCGCAGTCGCTGCACACGAACGGTTACGACGAAGCGCTCTCCATTCCGAGCGAGGCGGCGATGAAGATCGCGCTGCGCACGCAGCAGATCATCGCCGAAGAGACCGGCGTCGCGGGGACAATCGATCCGCTCGGGGGTTCGTACGCCGTCGAGCAGCTGACCAACGAGATCGAACGCGGCTGCTTCGACTACTTTGCCGAGATCGACAAGCGCGGCGGTGTCATCGCCTGCATCGAAGACAACTTCTTCCAGCTCGAACTCGCCGATGCGGCCTACGACCTGTACCGCCGCAAAGAGGCCGGCGAACGCCAGGTCGTGGGCGTGACGAAGTACCGCGACGACTCACCGAATCCGGCGCTCGACCTCCATCACGTCGACGAGCAGGCCGCGCAGCGTCAGCTGGACCGGCTGCGCAAGACGAAGGCCAACCGCGATGGCGCCGCAGTGCGCGCCGCGCTCGACGAGCTGGTGCGGGTCGCGCGAAGCGATGACAACATCATGCCCGCGACGCTCGCGGCGGTGAAAGCGCGCGTGACCGGAGGCGAGATCGTCAACGCGCTGCGTCCGGTCTTCGGAACGTACGTGGAGAAGCCGGTCTTTTGATCTCTCAGCGCGTGCATCGCGACCTCGCGCGCGTCATCTCGGCCGTCGAGAACGGCATCGTGCCGCTCGCGACGGCGCTCGCGACGCTCGCCGCGCAGGGCCACGATCGTGCCGCTTCGCGCGCCGACGTCATCGGCATCACCGGACCGCCGGGAGCCGGCAAATCGACACTAGTCGACCGGCTCATCGAAGGTTTGCGCAACGCGGGTGAATCGGTGGCCGTCATCGCGGTCGATCCATCGTCCCCGTTCACGCACGGCGCCGTGCTCGGCGACCGGGTGCGGATGCAGCGGCACGCCGGCGACGTCGGGGTGTTCATCCGCAGCATGGCCTCGCGTCAGGCGGGCGGCGGCCTGGCACCGGCGACGCACGATGCGGTGCTGCTCGCCGAAGCTGCCGGCTTCGACGTGATCATCGTCGAGACGGTCGGCGTCGGTCAGGTCGAACTCGAGATCGTCGCGGTCGCCGACTGCATCGTCGTCGTCACCGTCCCCGCGCTGGGTGACAGCGTGCAGACGATCAAGGCCGGCTTGACCGAGATCGCGGATATCTTCGCGGTCAACATGGCCGACCGGCCCGGCGCCAACCGGACCGCGGTCGAGCTCAAACATATGGTGCACGAAGGCCGGCGCGAGATCCCGGTGCTGCAGACGATCGCGACGGACGGCACGGGCATCGCCGAATTGCTTGCCGCGATCGAAGCGCGGCGGGGCGTGCAGACGGCGAACGCGGGTCGCGCGGTTCGCTTCGAAGTGCTGCGGCGCGCGCGCGATCGTGCGGCGCACGCGGCGGCCGCCGTGCTCGACTCGCCTGAGGCTGCCGGCGTTCTCGCGCGCCTGAACGCTCATCAAATTACCCGCAACGACGCGGTTGATACCTTGCTGGCGATGCTCGGAGGTCCGGTTCATGCCCATTAAGGTCTTGGTCACCAAACCCGGGCTCGACGGACACGACCGGGGAGCGAAGATCGTCGCGCGCGCGCTGCGCGACGCCGGGATGGAGGTCGTCTACACCGGTCTGCATCAGACGCCGGAGATGATCGTCACCGCGGCGGTGCAGGAGGACGTCGACGTGATTGGCGTGAGCATCCTCTCCGGCGCGCACATGACGATCTTTCCGAAGATCATGGAGCTGCTGCGCGAACGCGAGGTCGACGACATCGTCGTGATCGGCGGCGGCGTGATCCAAGAAGCCGACGTGCCGAAGCTGCAGGCACTCGGCGTCCGCGAGATCTTCAATGCGGAAGCGACGACGCAGCAGTTGATCGACGGCATCGAGCGCGTCGTCGCCGAGTTCGGGCGCGACCGCGCGCGGCGGGCCGCGGCGCGTTCGTGATCGCACCGGAAGCCGCGCTGTGGCCGCCGGCGCCGCTGCCGGCGTACCGTCCGCCGGGCGACGCCGTCTACTGGGACCGCACCCGCGAGACGATGTCCGCCGACGAACGGGCCGCGTTGGTCTTGGGACGGATTCAAAGCCTCATGCGCTGGGCGTGGGAGAAGGCGCCGTTCTACCGGACGCGCTGGCAAGCCGCGGGACTTGAGCCCGGTGACATCACGTCGCTCGAGGCGTTTGCGCGCGTCCCGACGATCGAGAAGGCCGATCTGCGCGCCGATCAGGCTGCCCATCCGCCGTTCGGTTCGTACCTGTGCATCGAGCCCCACGAGATCGTGCGCGTGCACGGAACGTCGGGTACGAGCGGCAGGCCGACCGCTTTTGCCTGGAGCCGCGACGATTTCGACCGCATTGCCGAGGCCCACGCGCGCATCATGTGGAGCTTTGGCTTACGGCCCGGCGACATGGTTTTCATCGGTTCGATCTTTTCGCTCTACGTCGGCTCGTGGGGGACGCTCGCCGGGGTCGAGCGTCTCGGCGCGACGTCGTTTCCGTTCGGCGCCGGCGTCCCGGGGATGACGCTGCAAGCCCTCTCGTGGCTGCGCGAGATGCGCCCGGGCGCCTTCTACGGCACGCCGTCATACGCGCTGCGCATCGCTGAGACGGCGCGCGCGGAAGGGATCGATCCGCGCGACTTCGGGCTGCGGATCATGTTCTTTTCCGGCGAGCCCGGCGCGGGGATACCCGCCACGAAGCGCGCGATCGAATCCACCTTCGGCGCGAGCTGTATCGATAGCGGAAGCATGGGCGAGGTCACGCCCTGGATGAACATCACCGAGTGCGCGCATCGCACCGGGATGCATCTCTGGCAAGACCTCGTCTACACCGAGCTGCTCGAGCCGCAGACGCGCGAGGCCGTCCCGTTCGGTGGAACCGGGACGCCGGTGTACACGCAGTTGGAACGGCGCGGGCAGCCGATGATTCGTCTGGTCTCCGGCGATCTTGCCGAGTGGACCGATGCGCCGTGCCCGTGCGGGCGCACGTATCCGCGCTTCCCGCGCGGGATCATCGGCCGCATCGACGACATGCTGGTCGTGCGCGGTGAAAACGTCTATCCGAGCGCGATCGAGGACGTGCTGCGGGGCTTCGCCGAGCTCGCCGGAGAGTTCGAGATCGTCGTCACCCGCCCGGCTGCGCTCGACGAGCTGACCGTGATCGCTGAGTGCGACCCCGGCGCCCTCGAGGAGGAACTGCGCAGCCGGATCGCCGCCCAGCTCAAGCGGCAGCTTGGAGTCCGTCCCGAGGTTGCCTTCGCCGCGCCGGGAAGCCTCCGGCGCACCGACCTGAAGTCCCGCCGGGTCCGGGACGAACGCGGCCCCTCCTAGGCTCAGAGCGAGCAAGCGTTAGGCCGCAACTCTGAGGCTGGCAGTCTCGGTCTTAGAGTGCGAATGAATGTCGAACGCATGACCCAACGGGTTCAGGAGGCGCTCAACGCGGCGTACTCTCTGGCCCTCACCGAACACGCCACCCAGACGGCGCCCGAGCACGTCCTGGCGGCGCTGCTCGATCAAAGCGACGGTATCGCCGCGCCGATCCTGCAGAAGGCCGGCGTGGAGCCCGCCGTCCTCGAGCAGCCGCTGGCCCGCGCCCTCGCGGCGCTGCCGCATTTCACCGGCCCCAATGCCGACCAGAACCAGGTCACGGTGGCGCCGACGCTCACGCGCCTGCTCGCCGTCGCCGACGACGAAGCCAAAGCCCTCAACGACGAGTACGTTTCGGTCGAGCACCTGCTGCTCGCGATGACCGCCGACGGCGGCGGCGTGGGGCGGATCTTTCGCGACGCCGGTCTGACCCGCGAGCGGCTGTTGAGTTCGCTGCGTGACGTGCGCGGCAGCCAGCGCGTGACCTCGCAGAACCCGGAAGGTACGTACCAATCGCTGGAGCGCTACGGCCGCGACCTCACGCGCGAAGCGAAGGACGGAAAGCTGGATCCGGTCATCGGACGCGATGAGGAGATCCGGCGCGTCATTCAAGTACTCTCACGGCGCACCAAGAACAACCCTGTGCTCATCGGCGAGCCCGGCGTCGGCAAGACGGCGATCGTCGAGGGGCTCGCGCAGCGCATCGTACGCGGCGACGTCCCCGAGGGTCTCAAAGACAAGAAGGTCGTCTCGCTCGACATGGGCTCGCTCATCGCCGGCGCGAAATACCGCGGCGAGTTCGAAGAGCGGCTCAAGGCCGTGCTCAAAGACGTGCAGAGCGCGCAAGGCCGCGTGCTGCTCTTCGTCGACGAGCTGCACAACGTCGTCGGCGCCGGCAAAGCCGAAGGCTCGATGGATGCCGGGAACCTGCTCAAGCCGCTGCTCGCGCGCGGCGAGCTGCACATGATCGGCGCGACCACGCTCGACGAGTACCGCACCTATATCGAAAAGGACGCAGCGCTCGAACGCCGCTTCCAGCCGGTGTATGTCGATCAGCCCTCGGTCGAAGACACGATCTCGATCCTGCGCGGGCTGCGCGAACGCTACGAAGTGCATCACGGCGTGCGCATCAAGGACGCAGCGCTCGTCGCCGCGGCGGTGCTGTCGAACCGTTACATCGCCGACCGCTTCTTGCCCGACAAGGCGATCGACCTCGTCGACGAGGCGGCCGCCAAACTGCGCACGGAGATCGATTCGATGCCGACGGCGCTCGACGAAGCGTCGCGCCGCATCATGCAGCTCGAGATCGAGCGCGAAGCCCTGCGCAAGGAAGACGACGACGCCTCGAAAGCGCGCCTGTCGCGGCTCGAGAAAGAGCTCGCCGAGCTTCACGAAGAGACGGACGGTCTGCGCGCGCGCTGGCAGCGCGAGAAGGACATCGTCGCGCAGGCGCGCGCGATTCGCGAACAGATCGAACAGACGCGCATCGACATCGATCGTGCCTCGCAGAGCGCCGACTACGCCAAGGCGTCGGAGTTGAAGTACGGCCGGCTAGCCGATCTCGAGCGCCGCCTGACGGAAGCCGAATCGGCACTCTCAGGCACCTCGCGCATGCTCAAGGAAGAAGTCGACGAGGAAGACATCGCTCAGGTGGTCAGCCGCTGGACGGGGATTCCCGTCGCCAAGCTGCTCGAAGGCGAGCTCAAGAAACTGCTCTCGCTCGAGAGCGAACTCCATCGCCGGGTGATCGGGCAGGACGAAGCGGTGACGGCGGTCGCGGAAGCGATCGTGCGCGCGCGGTCGGGGCTCGGCGATCCGAACCGGCCGCTGGGTTCGTTCCTGTTTCTCGGGCCGACCGGCGTCGGCAAGACCGAGCTGGCACGTGCACTGGCGAGCTTCCTGTTCGACGACGAACGCGCGCTGGTCCGCATCGACATGTCAGAGTACGGCGAGAAGCACAGCGTCGCGCGGCTGCTCGGTTCACCTCCGGGCTACGTCGGCTACGACGAAGGCGGGCAGCTCACCGAAGCCGTGCGGCGGCGGCCGTTCTCGGTGCTGCTTTTCGACGAGATCGAGAAAGCGCACCCGGACGTCTTCAACGTCTTCCTGCAGATTCTCGACGACGGGCGCCTGACCGACGGTCAGGGACGCACGGTCGACTTCCGCAACACGATCGTGATCATGACGTCGAACATCGGCTCACACCGCATCCTCGATTACAGCGGGGAAGCCGGAAGCGCCGAGTTCTCGGCGATGCGAGCGACCGTGCTCGACGAACTTCGGCAAGCGTTCCGGCCGGAATTCCTCAACCGCATCGACGAGATCGTCGTCTTCCACGCGCTGACTGAAGAACAGCTCAAGCAGATTATCGAGATCCAGCTCGATCGCGTGCGGCAGCGGCTGGTCGACCGGCGCATCACGCTCGAGATCACCGACGCCGCCAAAGCGCACTTGGTGCGCGTCGGGCACGAGCCGGCGTATGGCGCGCGGCCGCTCAAACGGGCCATCCAGCGCGAAGTGGAGACGCCGCTCGCGCGCAAGATCATCGCCGGCGAGGTGCACGACGGCGACACCGTCCGGGTGTCGTTCGATCCGGAGCGCGCGGAACTGTCGTTCGCGACCGTCCCGGCGCTGCCGCCGATGCCCGCCTTCAACTAAGCCGGCCCCATGCTCACCGGCGCCTCCGAACCCTCGGGGGCGCCGGTCTTTTCGCGCACGAAGAGGCGCTCGATGCAGAACGCCGAGCAGGGGAAACGCGCGGTCGGTTTCGCCGCGGTCGACCGGTACGTGCGTACCGGCATGTGTATCGGCCTGGGCAGCGGCACGACGGCGTTCTGGGCGATCGAACGCGTCGGCGAACGCGTCCACGCGGGCGAAGAGATCACGGCGGTTGCAACGTCTTCGGTGACGGAACGGCTGTGCCGCGAGCGCGGGATCCCGCTCGTCCCGTTCGGCGAACGCGATATTGCGGTGGCGATCGACGGCGCGGATGAAGTCGCCGCTGATTGGTCGCTGACCAAAGGCGGCGGAGGCGCGCTCTTCCGCGAGAAAGCCGTCGCGCTGGCGGCCGAGGTCTTCGTCGTCATCGTGACGCGAGAAAAGCTCGTCGAGCGGCTAGGCGCCTTCCGCACGCCGGTTGAGGTCGTACCGTACGCGCAGGGTTGGGTGCAGCGCGCGATCCGTTCGACCTTCGGGGTCGAGGCCGTGCTGCGCGGCGCGGGCGAGCCCTATATCACCGACAACGGCAACGTGCTCTTCGACTGCGCGTTCGGTTCGATCGAGGATCCGGTCGCGCTCGACGCGCAGCTGCGCGCACTTCACGGCGTCGTCGACACCGGCTTGTTTATCGGCTTGACCGATGCCGTATTGGTCGATCGAGACGGCGGCGTTGAGGCGCTCGTTCGACCCTGACGAGGCGCTCCGGCCTGGCGTCGGTGGCGTTAGATCGAGTACTCCCAGGTATTCCAGAACGTCGTTATGACGTGCGACGGGCGGTAGTTGCGCAGGTCGACGTTGACGACGTCGAAGCGGCGCTGAAACCAGGTCGTGATCTGGGGAACCTGGTCGACCAGGATCTCTTGGATGCGCGCATAGGCGCGCTTGCGCACGGCTTGGTCGAACGTACCGAGAGCGATTCGCTCCTGCGCGTCGAGTTGGGGATCGCAGAAGCGAAAGGCATTCTGTCCGTTCGGAGGCACCGCAGCACACGTGAAGAGCGTCGAGTCGTCGGGATCGATGCCGTTGAGCCAGGATGATGCTTCGACATCGAACCGTCCGGTCTGGAGAATTCCGCCCGAAGCGTAACCGGCGAAGTACATCGCCGAAGCATAGCTCTTGATGTCGAGCTGGACGCCGACATTTCGCCATTGCGCCTGCAGCAGAACGGCG
>Ga0302311_10008772_pt1 | contig 10148 bp, 11 predicted proteins | sample III_Palsa_N1_3_FD_200449 | JGI IMG/M metagenome (GOLD analysis project Ga0302311, IMG submission 200449) | Peat permafrost microbial communities from Stordalen Mire near Abisko, Sweden - III_Palsa_N1_3 | ecosystem: Environmental > Terrestrial > Soil > Palsa > Peat permafrost | place: Sweden...
TGATGAACCGCGGCCGCCCGGTCGGCGGCAGGCCCAGCCATCCCAGCACCGTGTCGACCCGCGCATCGCCGCTCTTCGACTGGACGAACGGCTCCCAGTGGTCCGGCCGCATGCCGCCGAACGCGACCTCGGACCCGGGCCAGAACTCGGTGGCGCTGGGCACGCCGGCGCGCTCGGCGGTGATCCACAGCGGCGTCGCCGCGTCCCACCAAGCCTCCTCCTTCGAGTTCATGTGGAATACGCCGCCCGGCAGGCGCGCATCCTCGAACGTGTTGCCGACGACGCCGTGATGGTCGGGGTAGAGGCCCGTAACCAGGGTGTAGTGGTTGGGGAAGGTGATCGAGGGGAACGACGGCAGCATCCGCGTCGCCCGCACCCCGTGGGCGGCCAGGGCCGAGAGGTTCGGCGTGATCCCGCGATCCAGGTACTCGGGCTTGAAGCCGTCGATCGAGATCAGGATCAGCGGCGTATCCGCCGCCGTCGCCGCGCCGACCAAGCCGAGGCCGAGCGCCAGCGCGACGGCCCAGGCAAGCAGCGGCCTGAAGCGTGCGAACCCGCGATCGTTCATTTTCCCGGCTCCCGGCGCTGCCTCGCGCCGCCCCATAACGCGGCTGGCGGCGGGGCGCTATCGAGTCCAGAGCGCGGCGTTGACCCGGGCGAAGGCGTCAAAATCCGTGGGCGGACGACCGGTCAGTTCCAGGACGCTGTCCGTGACCCGATCCTCCGCGCCGCCGGCGATCAGCGTGTCCATGATCGCGAGCATCTGCGCGAGGAGGGCCGGCCGACCGATGGACCGGTACCACGCGGCGAGGTCCTCCGCGCTGAGCCGCCGATGCTTGATCGTCCGGCCGGCGGCCTCGCCGATCCGCTGCGCCACCGTGTCATAGGAGATCGGCGCCGGGCCGGTGAGGATGAAATCCCGGTTGAGCGGCTGAGGGCCGGTCAGGGCCGCGACCGCGGACGCGGCGATGTCATCGGCGTTGATGAACGGGACGCGGCCGTCCTCGGTGGCCGAAAAGATCGCCCCCTCGTCACGGATGGTCGCCAGATGCTGGCCCTCGCTGAAATTCTGCATGAACCAGCTCGGCCGCAGCACCGCCCAGTCGGCGGCGTTCTGGAGCAGCCAGCGGTGTGTCTGCCCGACGCCGGGACCGCCCTCGGGCATCGGCGAGCCGCTGAGCAGGACGAAGCGCCGCGCGCCGCGCGCCATGGCCGCCTGCACGAGCGCGATCATCGTGGCCGAGACATCGCCGGCCAAGGGCGGCGGGACGAGATAGGCGGCCGAGACGCCATCGAGGGCGGCGTCCCAGGTGCCCGGGTTGGACCAGTCGAACGGCTGCGGGCCGCCGCGCGAGGCGACGCGAACGCCAACGCCGGCCGCCGCAAGCTGCTCGGCCACGCGCCGTCCCGTCTTGCCGGTGCCGCCCGTGACCAGGACGAGGTCGCTCACGTCGCCGCCGACGCTTCGGGGAAGCCGAAACCCTCGGTCCACTTCTCCCGACCGCCCATCGCGTCGATCGTCGCCAGCGGGTTCCAGTATTCCCGATGCCGGCGCAGCTTGCCGTCCTGGACTTCGAAGAAGATGACCAGGCTCTGGTTGTAGGGCGCGTCGTCGGCCAGCACGCGGCCCTTGAACGACAGTTCGACCACCGCCATGCCGGGATCCAGCATCGGGGAGATGCGCATCTGCTCGACGGAGTCGGCGGCGACCCTGCCGGTCGCGTGCTTCATGTAGGCGAGGATGTCGGCCTTGCCCTGGTAAGTCCGCCGGCGGCCGGCGGGCGCGTAGGGAAACTCGAGCACCCCATCGTCGGCCCAGAGCTCGATCCATTCGTCGAAGCGGCCCTGGCCGATCAGGGCCTGATAGTCGCTCATCAGCTTCAGCGTCGCGGCGCGCCGCTCGTCGTCGTTCGAACTCATGGGCTTCCTGTCCGCGCCTGGCGCGCTATATGGTTGGTTCACCGAGTGGTATCTACTATACTGGCGAGTGAAGTTAGCGCCGTCAAGCCGGCAGAGGACGAATGACCGAGACAGATACGGCGCGCGGCCCGCTCTGGGGCCGGACGGCGGCCTCGCAGCAAAGGCGGCGGGACATCCTGCTGGCGGGAAAGAAGGTGTTCTTCCAGAGCGGCTATCAGCTGGCGAGTGTCGACCGCATCGCCGAGGTCGCCGGCACCACCAAGCGCACGGTCTACGACCATTTCGGCTCCAAGGAGGCGCTGTTCGCCGAGGTGATGGCCTTCGCCGGCGAGCAGTTCGTCCACCTGCTGCCGAGTGCGGACGACCTGCCGGAGGCGCCGGCGGAGGGTCTGCACGCCTTCGCTGCGCGGCTCGCGGACCTGGTCGCCTCGCCGGACAGCCTCCGCTTCCAGCGCCTGGTCATCGCGGAGGCCGAGCGCCATCCGGCCATGGGCCGCGCGCTCTATGAAACCGCCGTGCTGGGCGCCGAGCGGGTGCTGGCGAGCTACCTCGAGAGCTGTGTCGCACGCGGCCATATGCGTCCCCACGACGCGGCGGCGACGGCGCGGATCGTGCTCGACCTCGCCACCAGCGGGCCTCGGCTGCGCGGCCTGCTGGCGATGCCGGGCGATGAAGCGGACCCGATCGGCGAGCGCGGCCTGGACAAGACCATCAGGTCGCTGACGACGCAGCTGGCGCTGGAGCCGGACTGACCGGACGGCGCCATCCGCGTGAAAAGCGGAACCAGATCAGAAGCTTCGCATTACGGCCCTGCGGCCAGCACGGCGCGCGCAACTTCGGATCGGAGCAAAATCATGAACAAGGAACAGATTGAAGGCGCGACGCAAAAAGGCGTCGGCGCGGTCAAGGAAGCCGCCGGCAAGGCCGTCGGCAACACCAAGCTGCAGGCCGAAGGCATGGCCGACAAGACCATCGGCTCGGCCAAGCAAGCCGCCGGCGACGTGAAGTCGGCCGTGCACAAGGCGACCAAGTAAGACGAGAAACGGCGCGGCGGCCGCTGGCGATGCGCTGCGGCCGCCGCCGCTAGTTTGGGGCGACCTCGATGACCCAGTCCGACGACGAACTCGACGAAATCCAGGCGCGCATCGACGCCGACCTCAAGGAAGCGAAGGCGCTGAAGCCGTCGATCAAGAAGGCCGAGGACGAGGAGCCGCGACCAGCGCCCCCGATCGATCACTCGGACGAGGGCGGCGTCATCTGACCGAGGTCAGGCGAACTCCGGCACGTGCCGCGTTTCGAGCTGGCTGCGGATCCGCGGCGGAATCTCGATCGAGCGGCGCGCATCCAGATCGAGCGCGATGCTGACGTTGTCGTTCAGCGACACCAGGTGGCCGGTCGTGGTGTTGAACAGCCAGCGACGCGAGTGCCGGACCTTCGGGTGCAGGCTGATCTCGGCGCCGATCGAGCACAGCGTGTCGCCAGCGCGGGCCGGGCTGACGCGCACCATCCGGGTTTCCAGCGACGCCCAGCCGAGCCGGCGGCCTTCGTCGCCGAAGGTCATCGGACCGTGCCGTCGCATGTCGTCGGCCGACGGCTGGCGCGGGCCGCCGAACATCAGCGCGCCGCTGTCGGCCAGGAAGCCGTTCGCATCGCAGAGTTCCGGGGCCACCGTCCACTCCGAGCGGCGCGACATCGGGTCGGTGGGATCGTCGGCGAGCCGCGCGGCCACCACCTCGTACGCCAGATCGACCCGCGGCGCGCCGAGTTCGATGGTGCGCGGGCGCCCATGGTCGGGCAGCTCGACGCGCATCGCCATCGCCGCCGCGCGGGCGGCCGCCGGCAAGGGGAGCGACGCGCCGGTCGCCCGGTCGGTCAGCGCATTGACGATGATGAAGGTGGCGGCGATCTCGCCCTTGGCCGGGTTGGTGAGCTCGTAGAAGGCCGAGACCTCGTCGCTCCGGATTTCCAGCACCCCGCCGTTCACGGTCAGGGTCGAGCCCTGGAACTGTTCGCGGTGATAGCGGCAGTAGGTGTCGACCTGCGCCAGGCGGATGTCTTTCGCGGCGTCGCCGCGCAGGCCCAGTTCAGCGGCCAGCGCCCGGTTGGCGCGCTGCGCCCGCTCCATATAGAAGCGGACGTTCATATGTCCGAGACCGTCGATCTCGCTCGGCTGGATTTCAGATGTATCAAGTATGCGCATCGAGCTTATTTCACCAAATCAATATAGAGGGCTTGTTATGCGCCGGGCCTAGCAGCCGCGATGCGGCCGAGTCAACGCAGGTGCAGCATGAGCGAACGCGCCGGGGCGGGGGAGGGGGACCGCGGCTGCGAAGCAGACGTGGTGGAGGGGGCCGAGCCGGGGCGGTCCCGATGCGCTAGGCGCTTTCGGCGCGCACGCCGGCGAGCCAGGCGTCGACGCCGCGCAACACCGGTTCGGCGGCCTGATAGCCGCGCGTGACCAGGGCGTAGGTCCCGTCGGCGTTGGGGCCGAGGATCAGGGTCGGGAAGCCGGTGGCGCCGGCGCGCTGGGAGATGGCGTAGTCGCGCCAGGTCTCCTGCTTCAGCCCCTCGTCCGCCAGGGCGGTGAGGAAGGCGGAGCGGTCGAAGCCCTGGCTCTCGGCGATGTCGGCCAATACCTCGAGCGAAGTCACGTCGCGGCCCTCGGCGTAGAAGGCGCGGTGCGCGGCGGCGAGGTAGTCGAGCGCCGCGTCCTGGCTGGTGCGGCGGGCCAGCACCACGGCCCGCGCGGCCGGATCGGTGTCGTAGACGAAGCCCCGGAGCTCGGCGAGGGCGGGGTCGAACGGCTGGCCGGTCAGGGCGCCGATCTCGTCCCAGTGCTTCACCAGGCCGCGCCGGGCGGCCTCGGGCATCGGATCGGTGGTTCCGGGGCGCAGGCCGCCCATCACCAGCCGAATCGGCGCGACGTCGCCGTAGCGCCGCCTGAGCGCCTCGGCCACCGGCGAGAAGCCGTAACACCACGAGCACATCGGGTCGGCGAAGTAGATGAAATGCAGACCGTTCAAAGTGTTGGCGGCCATATCCTCACATGCGCGTCAGGCTGAGCTGGACGACGTTGGTCCGCTCGGTGCGGAAACCGGCCTCGCAGTAGCCGAGGTAGAAACGCCAGAGCCGCCGGAAGCGTTCATCGAAGCCCAGGCTCTTGATCTCGTCCCACGCGCCTTCGAAGCAGCGCGCCCATTCGTGCAGCGTGTCGGCGTAGTTCTGGCCGAAGCGGACGATGTCGCGCCACTCCAGCCCGGCGCGCTCGGTCTCCTCCTTCAGCCGCGTCTCCGAGGGCAGCATGCCGCCCGGGAAGACGTATTTCTGGATGAAGTCGGCGCGCTTGCGGTACTGCAGGAAGAGTTCGTCGCGGATGGTGATGATCTGCAGGCCGGCGCGGCCGCCCGGCGACAGCACGTCGTGGATCTTATGGAAATAGGTCGGCCAGTATTCCTCGCCCACCGCCTCGAACATCTCGATCGAGGCAACGCGGTCGAACTGGCCCGTCACGTCGCGGTAGTCGATCAGCTGGATGTCGGCGCGCTCGGCCAGGCCCTGGTCGAACAGGCGCTTCTTGGCGAAATCGTACTGGGCCGGCGAGATGGTGATGCCGGTCACCTTGGCTCCGATCTCGCGCGCGGCGAACTCGGCGAAGCCGCCCCAGCCGCAGCCGATCTCGAGCACGTGGTTGTCGGGCCCGAGGCCGATCTGCCGCGCCAGGCTGGCGTATTTGTTGCGCTGCGCCTCGTCCAGCGGCTGGCCGGGGCGCTCGAACCTGGCCGACGAATAGGTCATCGTCGGGTCCAGCCAGCGCGAATAGAAGGCGTTGCCGAGGTCGTAGTGGGCCAGGATGTTGCGCTTGGAGCCGGCGCGGCTGTTGCGGTGCAGGGCGTGCGACACGGCGTTGATCGCCCGATGCAGCACATTGCCCTCCAGCAACCGGTGCAGCCGGTCGAGATTGGCGGTGAACGCCTCCAGCAGCGCCGACAGGTCGGGCGTGTCCCACTCGCCGGCCATGAAGCCTTCGCCGAAGCCGATGTCGCCGGCGATCAGCACCCGGGTGAGGAAACGGAAGTCGTGCACAATCAGCCGCGCCGTGGGACCCGGCTTCTCGCCGACGATCCGCACCTCGCGGCCCGAGGGCAGCACGAAGGTCAGCCGTCCATATTCCCAGTTCTCGGACGAGATTTTCAGCACCGTGCGGAACGCCGCCGGGGCCCTGCGCAGCTCGGGGTCGTCCGGACCGACGACGGCGGCTACCTCACCGTTCAAAGTCGCCTCCCACCCATGACTTGACCGTCAGCATAACACCGCTCTGTCACAAGGCGAATCCCGTCGGCCGGTGCGGGTTGCGCGGGCCTTCGCGTCGCGCCATCTCTACGCCCCAGCCGCAGGATCGGATCGGAGCCGCCCGTGTCAGTGAAGCCCAACGCCGTGATCGAGGTGGCGACGCCCGGCGGCGCGCCGGTGCGGATCGGCAACCGCGAGCCGCTGTCGATCATCGCCGGCCCCTGCCAGATGGAGAGCCGCCAGCACGCGCTCGAGATGGCGCACGCGCTGAAGGAGATGGCCGAGCGGCTGGGCCTGGGGCTGATCTACAAGACCTCCTTCGACAAGGCCAACCGCACCTCGGGCGAGCGGCCGCGCGGCGTCGGGCTGGGCCAGGCGCTGCCGATCTTCGCCGAGGTGCGCGAGGCCACCGGCCTGCCGGTGCTCACCGACGTGCACGAGATCGACCAGTGCGCGCAGGCCGCCGAAGTGATCGACGTGCTGCAGATCCCGGCCTTCCTGTCGCGCCAGACCGACCTGATCCTCGCCGCCGCCCGCACCGGCCGGGTGGTCAACATCAAGAAGGGCCAGTTCCTGGCGCCCGGCGATATGAAGCACGTGATCGCCAAGGCGCTCTCGGTCGGCAATCCAAATGTGATGGCGACCGAGCGCGGCGTCTCGTTCGGCTACAACACCCTGATCTCCGACATGCGCGCCCTGCCGATCATGGCCGAGATCGGCTGCCCGATCGTCTTCGACGCCACCCATTCGGTGCAGCAGCCGGGCGGGTCGGGCGACGCCTCGGGCGGCGAGCGGCGCTTCGTGCCGGTGCTGGCCAGAGCCGCGGTGGCGGTCGGCGTCGCGGCGGTGTTCCTGGAGACTCACGAGGATCCCGACCGCGCCCCCAGCGACGGTCCCAACATGGTGCCGCTGAAGTCGCTCGAGCCGCTGCTGCGCGAACTGATGGATTACGACGCCCTGGCCAAGCGCCGCGCCGCCGCCTGAGGTCGCAAGCGCAACTTCCGCGCGTTGACTGCCTCCGGTCGGAAGCGCAGCCTGATCGCGGCCGCGGGGGATGGACGATGCCGATATCTCTGACCGGACGGCTGCTGTGCGCGGCCCAGCAGACCTACCAGATCAACGTCTCGGGACCCGCGCCGGACAGCCCGGCGGAGCCCGCGCCGCCGCCGTCCAGCCTGGTCGGCTGGATCGCACCGCCGGCCTGCTTCGTCTCCGGCGACGACGGCGTCAGCGCGGTGATGATCGGCCAGACGCCGACCGAGATCATCATCGCCTACCGCGGCACCGAGCCGTTCGACAGCCTCGACCACGAGCGGATGATCCTCGACTGGCTTGACGATCTCGCCGTGCCCCTGGTCGCTTCGCCGGACGTCCAGGGCTCGGTGCATTCGGGCTTCAGCCATGAAGTCGACGAGCTCTGGTCCTGGCTCGTGACGACGCTCGCCGGCTTGCCGAAGGGCCTGCCGATCTATGTCACCGGCCACAGCAAGGGCGGGGCGATGGCCAATCTCGCGGCGGTCAAGCTGGTGGCCGCCGGCTACACGCCCTTCGTCTGCACCTTCGAGGCGGCGCGCTGCGGCGACCCCGATTTCGCCGCCGGCTTCGCCGCCCAGGTGACCCACGCCACCCGCTACGAGTACCAGAACGACATCGTGCCGCTGCTGCCGCCCAGCGACACCTTCCTGCCGTTCTTCAACCAGCTGCCGTTCGCGGACTATCTGCTGAACCTGGTGATCCCGAACTATGTGCCGGTCGGCGACCTTCGCTACATCGACTGGACCGATCAGATCGTCGCCGACTCTCCGGCGCTGGAGGCGCAGCGGGTCGCGCACATGATGACCGAGCTCGAGAGCCTCAACTGCGGCCAGGCCATCGATGACCACTCGATCGCCCCCGGCTCCGGCGCGGCGTCGGTGATCTGCCCGGGGATCTGGCCGGCGAACCCCTCGCCGAGCTCGCCGCCAGCCACCGGATCGGCGCTGGATTCGGGCGTGCCGTTCTAGCGGGGGCGCTGGACAATTGACCCCGCGTCCGTTTCAACAACGGCGAGGGGCGCGCCTGCCCTCGGGAGCGATCATGGATCTTGCCGGCCTGCAGCAGCTGCTTCAGCGCGTCGCCGGCGTTCGCGTCGTGGCGGTGGGCGACCTGATGGTCGACCGTTTCGTCTATGGCGACGTGACGCGGGTCTCGCCCGAGGCGCCGATCCTGGTGATGGCCCGCTCGCGCGAGATCGTGATGCTGGGCGGCGCCGGCAACGTGGCGCGCAACGTCGCGGCGCTGGGCGGCGAAGTGGCGCTGGTGGGCGTGGTCGGCAAGGACGACGCCGGCCACGAGGCCAAGGGCCTGATCGGCGCCGAGGCGCGGATCGAGGGCTATCTGGTCACCGACGTCGAGCGCCAGACCACGCTGAAGACCCGCTTCGTCTGCGCCGGTCAACAGCTGCTGCGCGTCGACGAGGAGACCACCCGCCCAATCGCCGGCGAGGTCGAGAGCCAGGTGGTCCGCACCCTCACGGACGCCGCCCGCGGCGCCGGCGCGATCCTGCTCTCCGACTACGGCAAGGGCCTGGTCACCGACGCGGTGATCGCCGCCGCCCGGGCCGCGGCCAAGGCCGAGGGCGCGATGCTGATCGTCGACTCCAAGGCCCGCTCGTTCGCCCGTTATGGCGACGCCGACGTGATCAAGCCCAACGCCTCCGAGCTGGCCGCCGCCACCGACCTGCCGACCGCGACCGACGCGGAGGTCGAGGCGGCGCTGGCCCACGCGCTCACGCTCTGCGAGGGCAGGGCGATCACGGTGACGCGCGGCCCGCGCGGCATGTCGCTGGCGGCGCGCGGCTCTGCGGTGCGCCATTTCCGCCGCGCGCCGCAGGAAGTCGCCGACGCCAGCGGCGCGGGCGATACGGCGCTGGCGGCGCTCGGCGTCGCCCTGGCGGCCGGCGCGGGCATCGAGGAGGCCATCGACGTCGCCAACCTCGCCGCCGGCGTCGCCGTGCAGAAGGTCGGCACCGCCACCGCCACGCCGGACGAGATCGTCGAGGCCGAGATCATCGGCCGCGTCGCGCCGGCCGAGGCCAAGATCGCCACGCCCGACCGGATGGCCCGCGAGGCGGCGCGCTGGCGCGAGCGCGGGCTGAAGGTCGGCTTCACCAACGGCTGCTTCGACATCCTGCACCGCGGCCACATCGTCTACCTCAGCCAGGCGCGCGAATGGTGCGACCGGCTGATCGTCGGCCTCAACACCGACCGCTCGGTGCGCGAGCTGAAGGGCGAGGGGCGGCCGGTCAACGACCTGGAATCGCGCGCCTTGGTCGTGGCCGGCCTGCGCTCGGTCGACCTGGTGGTGCCGTTCGACGACCAGACGCCGCTGTCGCTGATCGAGGCCGCCCGGCCGGACGTGCTGATCAAAGGCTCCGACTACGACCTCGACGGCGTCGTCGGCCGCGACGCCGTGGAGGCCTGGGGCGGCGAGGTGCGGCTGGCCGACTTCGTCGACGGCCATTCCACCACCGCGACGATCGAAAAGCTCAGCCGCCGCGCATGATCCTGGTCACCGGCGGCGCCGGCTTCATCGGCTCCAATGTCGTCGCCCGGCTGGCCAAGGACTGGCGCCGCGAGGTCGTGGTCTGCGACTGGCTGGGCGCGGCGGAGGAAGGGCGCTGGCGCAACATCGCCAAGCACCCGGTCGCCGACATCATCCCGCCCGAGGGCCTGTTCGAGTGGCTGGGCCGGCGCGGTGAAGATCTCGAGCTGGTGATCCATATGGGCGCGATTTCCTCAACCACCGAGCCCGATGTCGACAAGATCGTCCGCAACAATTTCGTCCTGTCGCGCGACCTCTTCGCCTGGTGCGCCGCGCACAAGCGGCGGCTGATCTACGCCTCCTCGGCCGCCACCTATGGCGACGGCGGCCTCGGCTTCGACGACGACAATGGCCCA
>Ga0302311_10008774_pt1 | contig 10148 bp, 9 predicted proteins | sample III_Palsa_N1_3_FD_200449 | JGI IMG/M metagenome (GOLD analysis project Ga0302311, IMG submission 200449) | Peat permafrost microbial communities from Stordalen Mire near Abisko, Sweden - III_Palsa_N1_3 | ecosystem: Environmental > Terrestrial > Soil > Palsa > Peat permafrost | place: Sweden...
GTTGGTGGTGAAGCGAGTCGGGTTGTCCGACGGGCCGGGCACGGCGCCAGGCATGTCGAGCGCGTATAGCCAGCGGCCGCCGGTGGCTTCCAGCGTCACTTCGTACCTTACCGGCTTGCCATGCAGGCTGCCCGGCTCGAGCGGGTTCGAGCGCGGCGGGTCGAGCTGTTTTCTCGACCAGGTTGTACCGTCGAAGAAATCGAGCACGAAGGCGCGCCAGTAGAGCTGCGCCTGCGGCGGCACGGGGTCGGTGAACTTGACGCGGAATGCCAGGTCGGGCGATTGCGCCAGATCGGAAATCAGGCCGGGCGACATGCTGTCCGACAGGCCGGTGTGGCCGGCGCCGGAATCGTTGGGCAGGCTCCACAGCGGGCCCTGGATGCGCGGGAACAGCACGAACAGCACCAGCATCAGCGGAATCGCGAGCGCGAAGATCTTGATGCCGAACTTGAAGCGCTGCAGCAGGGGCGGCACGGCGCCGGTATATTGGAACGACAATTGCGTGGTCAGGATGGCGATCAAGGCCAAAGCCATCATCACTGCCGTGCCCATGGACTGCGAATAAAAGAAATTGGTCAGCATGACGAAGAAACTGACCAGCACCACCACGAACAGATCGCGCTTGGCACGCATTTCCAATAGTTTCAGCGTCAGCAGCAACACCACCATGGCCACGCCCGGTTCGCGCCCGAATATCATGTGGTAGCGCAGGTAGACCAGGCCGAACGCGGCGAGCGCGACGGGCATCAAGACCCAGACCGGCGGCATGCGCAGACCGCGGAAGGTGACCCAGCCGCGCCACAGCAGGATCGCCGCGCAGGCGAGCGAAATCCAGAGCGGCATGTGCAGCGTGTGCGGCCCGACCACCAGCGCGCAGGAGAACAGCAGCAGCAGCGTGTCGGATTTGTCGCGCGACATTGGACGCGACATCGGGCGCAATGCCGGACGCATTTTGCCGCCCGATGGCAAACACGGCTTGAAGCGTTCGGTCAATGCGCTCATCAATAACCTTCGTACAAGGCCAGCGCGCGCAGGCAGGCGGCTTGATGCGCCGGACCGATCGCAGCCGGGTATTGCTGGTCGCCGAGCTTGAACGAATAGGGTTGCCCCTGCTGTTCCGCATCGAGCACCCAGCGCGCCATGCGCGAGAGGCGCTGTTCGACATCCATGCGGTAGGGCAGTTGCGCGAAGTCGAGGCACAGGTCGCCCTTGGTGCCGCCTTCGAAATGCTTGGTCACGAGGCTGCCGCCGTCGGCCACGTCGACGCGCGCAATCTGGCGCCACGCCAGGTGCTTCATGGGGTCGCCCGGTTGATAGGCGCGCACGCCGGCGAAATCGTCCGTGCCGGCCAGGCCGCTGCCATCCTTGGTTTCGCTGCCTACCGTGGGCAGGGGCGGCGCCTGCTCTTCGGGGTAGGGATAGACCAGCGCGCGCGAATCGGGCTTCCAGTAGGCCCAGGAGCGCAAGAGGCCCAGGGGAAAGCGCGTTTTCAGCCGTACGCGCGGCGCCTCGAGCCAGCCGCGCCTGGTCGTCATCACGTGCAGGTTGACCACGCTGGAGGCGTCGGGCGCGATATCGGTTGCCTGTTCGATGTTGGGCATGTCTTCTTCATAAAAGCCGAGCCAGACCGCGTAGCGCCCATACTTGTAGCGGTTGGCCACATGCAGTTCGAATTGCGCTTCTTCGCCGGCAAATACGGTCGAAGCGTGCCCTGCCTTGAGATAGAGGTAGGCCAGGTTGCGGAAGGTCAGGTGCATGTCGACCACGCCGCAGGAGGCCAGCGTAAAGGTCAGCACGAAGCCCAGGCCCAGTGTGTAATTGACCGAGCCGATGAACAGTACCACCAGCATGACGCCCAGCGCGAAACCAGCCTGGCTCGGGACAATGAACACGCGGCGCTGCTTGAGAAACACCTCGCCAGGCTCGGGGCCGCCCAACTGGAACAGCCACTTTCTGGTCAGGTTGCGGTAGCGTGCCTTGATTGCGGAGAACATGAGTGGTTTTGAGGGTGTTTTAAAATGGGCAGGGCTAGGCGCTGCGACGCAGACAGTACTGAGGTACGACAAGGAGTAGCAACGACGCCATGTCCATTTTAAAACGCCCTAAACCGGCACCGATTTCATCCACTGCAACACCAGGTCACGGCTGCCCATTGCCGTGCCGGCGGTCGATTTGAGCGGGCGCAAGCGGTGCGCCGTGACGGGAATCAGGACGGCGAACATGCCGTTGGCGCGCGATGCCTGTGCCAGTGCCTGTACGTAGTCGATCAGCGCCGCCGAGGTGTGAATCAGCTTCAAGGCGTTTTGCGCGGAGACCAATTCCTCGGGCTGCATCGCGGGCTTCAAGCCCTTCAGCATGGCGCGTCGGTCCTGGCCCATCAGCAAGGCGCGCTCGGCAGCTGCATCGGGGTAGCCCAGCGAGAGGCACATCAGGAAGCGGTCGAGCTGCGATTCGGGCAACTGGAAAGTGCCGATCTGGTGCGTCGGGTTTTGCGTGGCGATGACGAAGAAAGGCTGCGGCAGATCGCGCGTGACGCCGTCGGCCGTGGTCTGGCGCTCTTCCATCGCTTCGAGCAGGGCCGATTGGGTCTTGGGCGTGGCGCGGTTGATTTCGTCGGACAGCAGCACCTGCGTGAAGATCGGGCCGGGGTGGAACACGAAGCTGCCTTTTTCGCGATCGAAGATCGAAATGCCCACCACGTCGGCCGGCAGCAGGTCGCTCGTGAATTGCACGCGATTGAAGCGCAGGCCGAGCGAACTCGCCAGCGCGTGTGCCAGCGTGGTCTTGCCCACACCCGGTACGTCTTCGATCAAGAGGTGTCCCCCTGCCAGGAGGCAAACCAGAGCCAGCCTGACCTGGGTTTCCTTGCCGACGACGATCTGGTTGACTTGGGACGCTACGGCGTGGACTTTGGCGAACATGGATGCAATTATCCTTGGTGGTGTATGCTGGCATTATTGCTTTTTTAACTTGGCTTTGTAAATCACGGTCAACATTTCAATTTACAATTGTCTGTGATTTTATGCGAGAACCGGATTCCAGGCTTGCCCCGACATGAGTACCGCCATCTACACCCACCCCGATTGCCAGCTTCACGAAATGGGCCGCTGGCACCCCGAATCGCCGCAGCGCTTGCAAGCGATCGAAGACCAATTGATCGCCAGCCGCATCGACACGCTGCTGGACTACCGCAGCGCGCCGCTGGCCCAGGTGGCCGACTTGCAGCGCGTGCATACCGACGAAGCGATTGCGCTGGTACAGGATCATTTGCCGCGTGAGGGCGATGACGACAACCGTTATTACCCCATCGACGGCGACACTTCGCTCAACCCGCATAGCTGGAAAGCGGCCATGCGCGCCGCCGGCGCCGCCGTGGCCGCGACCGATGCGGTGATCGACGGCGAACTGGAAAATGCCTTTTGCGCCATTCGTCCACCGGGCCACCATGCACGGCCCACGGTTGCGATGGGTTTCTGCCTGTTCAACAACGTCGCCATTGCGGCGCGCCATGCGCTCGAGGTGCGCGGCTTGCGGCGCGTCGCCATTGTCGATTTCGACGTCCATCACGGCAACGGCACCGAAGATGCCTTCGCCGGAGAGCCGCGCGTCTTGATGGTGAGCTTCTTCCAGCACCCGTTCTACCCATATAGCGGCGTGCACCGCGAAGGCAACCCGGACAACATGGTCAACCTGCCCCTGCCGGCCTTCACCAAGGGCGACGTGGTGCGCCAACTGGTGACGGAGAAATGGCTGCCGGCGTTGCACGCGCACAAGCCGGAGATGATTTTCATCTCGGCCGGCTTCGACGCGCACAAGGAAGACGACCTTGGCCAGATGGGCCTGGTCGAAGCCGACTATGCGTGGATGACGGAGAGAATCATGGACGTGGCGAAAGAGCACGCCGGGGGACGCATCGTGAGTTGCCTGGAGGGTGGCTACAATCTTTCCGCGCTCGGGCGCAGCGTGGTTGCCCACGTCAAAACCTTGGCGGGCTTGGACTAGGTTTTGTATGCTGGAAAAACCGTAATCCGTCGTCCCCGTGAAGCGGATGGCCGCCCCGACGGACCCATAGCGCCACGGTCACGGGTATATCACGGGGATGACGGCTTAAAGACGAGAAGTTGCGAGTAAAACCGGTAAAATGGCGGATTAGAACACTATCCCCGCCCCAGCATGTCCATCCAATGGTTCCCCGGTCACATGAACGCCGCCCGCAAGAAGGCGGCGGAATCCATGGAAAAGACCGATCTGGTGATCGAGGTGGTCGATGCGCGCCTGCCCGAGGCCAGCTGCAATCCCATGATCAGCGACCTGCGTAAAGAGCGCCAGCGTCCCTGCCTCAAGATCCTCAACAAAAGCGATTTGGCCGATCCCGCCGCTACCAAAGCCTGGATCGCGTTCTACAACGCGCAAAAAGGCGTGCATGCCGTAGCCTTGTCGTGCAAGAAACCGGCTGACGTGGCCAAGGTGCCGGGTTTGGCGATGAAGATCGCCCCGCATCGCGGCACGGCGTTGAAGCCCTTGCGCATGATGATCATGGGCATTCCCAATGTCGGCAAATCGACGCTGATGAACGCATTGCTCAAGAAGCGCGTGGCCAAGGTGGGCGATGAACCGGCCGTGACCAAGATGCAGCAGCGGCTTTACCTTGGCAACAACATGGTGCTGATCGACACGCCAGGCATGCTCTGGCCCAAGATCGCCCATCCGAGCGATGGCCTGATGCTGGCTGCGAGCCATGCCGTCGGCACCAATGCCGTGATCGAGGAAGAGGTTGCCACATTCCTTGCCAACCTGCTGCTGATGCATTACCCGACGCTGCTCAAGGCGCGCTACGGCTTTGCTACCGAATGCATCGATGGCGTCGCCGTGGTGGAAGGCATCGCGGCGCGGCGCGGCTTCCGCCTGAAGGGCGGCGACATGGACCTGGAAAAGGCGGCGCATGTGCTGCTGCAGGATTACCGCAGCGGGGCGCTGGGGCGCATCAGCCTGGAGACCCCGGAGAACCGCGCGGCCTTGCTGGCGTCTTACCAGCCGCCGCCGTCATTGGGTCTGGCGTCCGAGGATGAGGAAGAGGTTGAAGACCTCGAGTAGCTCCAAGCGACGACACTACGACAATACTGAACTACGAAGTGCTCCAATAAAAAAACGCGCCGGGCAGGCGCGTTTTTCGTTGAGCAGAACCCGATCAGAAATTCGGCTTGCTGGCCGCCTTGTTGTAGGCTTCGACGCCGGCCAGGATTTCGGCCTTGGCTTCTTCGGGGCCGACCCAGCCTTCGATCTTGACCCATTTGCCTTTTTCCAGGTCCTTGTAGTGTTCGAAGAAATGCTGGATCTGTTGCAGGCGCAGTTCGTTCAGGTCTTCCGGCTTTTGCCAGTGCGTGTAGATCGGCAGGATCTTGTCGACCGGTACCGCCAGCAGTTTGGCATCGCCACCGGCTTCGTCGGTCATTTTCAGCATGCCGATGGTACGGCAGCGCACCACCACGCCGGGGAACAGCGGGAACGGGGTGATGACGAGCACGTCCACGGGATCGCCGTCATCGGAAATGGTATGCGGGATGTAGCCGTAGTTGCACGGGTAGTGCATCGCGGTCGACATGAAGCGGTCGACGAAGATCGCGCCCGACTCCTTGTCCACTTCATACTTGACGGGATCGGCATTCATCGGGATTTCGATGATGACGTTGAAATCGTTCGGCAGATCGCGGCCGGCGGGTACTAGATTCAGGCTCATGGGAAACTCACTGGGTAGAAGGATGTTCGTTCGCCCTGGATTATAGCGTTTTTCGGATGCCTTTTGTGCAATGCAGCAGGTTGGGATGCTGAGGTTGCCGCCAAAGGATCGTAGGGTGGGTGAGCGTAGCGTTACTCACCATGTGGATCGAATAACTTTCTGTAAGCGCTTGGTGGGTAACGCTACGCTCACCCACGCTACAACACCGTACGACGGGGACTCCTACAACACACTGGCCAATGCACACTGGCGATAATGATTCGCCGCCTGCTCCGGCTGTTCCAGTGCCTCATGCAATTGTGCCAGTTTCAAGTGCGCTTCGCGCATGGTCGCCGGCTCGATCGCATCGGACAGTGCCTGCTCAAGATGGCGCTGGGCCTTGCCCCAGAGCTTTTGCCGCAGGCAGAAGGTGCCCAGCGTCAAGGCCAATTCGGCATCGTTTGGGCGGTCGATGCTCCACGATTCGCAGCGGTCGATCTGGGCCAGGAGCGTGGGCGTGCCTTCGGGCGCGGCCGATTTACGGTAGGCGCGCACCAGCTTGTCGTCCCATTCGGCGGCCAGTGCGCGTTCGACGATGCCGCGCGCCTCGTCGTGCAGGCCGCAGGCGTTGAAGGTTTCGGCGGCACGCACGGCGACGAAGGGGCGCACGCGATCGACTGCAGGCACGCTGTGCCACAGGTTGCGGATCGATTCGGCATCGTGGTTGCGGTCGCCCAGCAAATCCTCGTAAGCCAGTTCGCGCATGCGGCGCGACACCGCCGGGTGCAGCGCGTTGTGGTTGTCGAGCGAGCGCAACAGGCGCAGCACTTCGCTCCAGTTGCGTGCGCGCTGGTTGGCCTTCAGCGCAAGGCGCAGCGCATGGATGTGGCGCGTGCCGCTGGCGTTCAATTCCTCTACCGCCGCGAGCGCCTGCTCGGGCTGATGGTTGTCGACCAGCAGTTCGATCGCGGTCATCAGGCGCGCGGTTTTCATGGACGGGTCGTCCTGGATCGCCGAGAGCCACAGATCGCGCCGCTCGGTCTGGCTCATGCGGTGCACGGCGCGCGCGGCGATCAAGGCGGCGAGCCCGGCGTTCTCGGGCGATTCCACGGCGCGCTTGGCGGCTTTTTCGGCGTGGCCGAAGCGGCCTTCGAACAATGCCTTCAAGGCTTCGCGCAGGGCGCGGTTGCCTTCGCGGTCGCGCTTCTCGCGCCGGTAGGCTGCCACCTTGCCGGGCAGGTCGCGCGCGGTGCCGACGGCATTGAAGATGAAGTGCAGCGCCAGGAACAGGGCCAGCGCGAACAGCAGGAACAGGTTGAGCGACATGTCCACCCGCGTCGGCGGGTAGAAGAACACGACGTTGCCAGGATCGAAGTGGGCGCCGACGGCGATGCAGATCGCGATGGTGAAAAGCAGGACCAGCCAGAGGAAGATGCGCATAAATAGTCTGTCGATCAATCGGCCTATTTGGCCTTGTAGTTGCGCACGGCGTTCAGGCTTTCCGCCAGGGTGGGCATTTCAATCGAGAGGTTGCTGCTTTGCACCTGCTTCAACAGCGCCTGCGCCACCTGGGTCTGGCGTGCGCGGGTGTCGAAATATTTGGCGATTTCATCCTGCGCGGCGATCAGGTCGCTGCGGAAGGCCGATTCGTTGCGCGACAACAGCGCCAGGCGCGCGTTCAACAGGCGCAGCTTGAGGTTCTCGCGCGCATAGTAGGACTGGCTCGGCGAGAGCAGCAGCGCTTCGGGTGCATCGACGGTGCGTACGCGGATCAATTGCCTGACCTCGCCCCACATTTCGTCGCTCCAGCTTTGCCATTTGTCTTCGAGCGCGCTGGCCCACTGGGTGTCGTGGCCGCGGCCTACGCCGGCGGTATCCTTGCCCTTGGCATCGGGTTTCGCATCGGGCTTGATATGTACCGGCTTGGGCTGGGTCACCGGCACCACCGGTTTTTCGTCGGACAGCAGCGGCATGCCGTCGACTTCGCTGATCAGGCTGTCCAGGCGCAGGGCGATGCCGGTGGTGTCGAGCGTGGGCAGCGCCTTCAAGGTATCGATGTCCTTGGCGATGGCGCGGCGGATGATGATGAATTGGGGTTTATCCGAGCGCGACAGGCTGCGATCGGCGTTTTGCAGCGCGATCAGGGCGCCGGGCACGTTGCCGGCCAACTGCAATTGCTGGCTCGCGGTCGAGAGCACCTGTTCGATTTCGGCCAGCGCCCAATCGTCGCGGTTCTTCGACAAATCCTGATAAAGCTGTTCCAGCGCGAGCTGCTGGCTTTGCGACTCGATCTGTTTGCCTTCGAGCACGCTGACCTTGGCCTGCAATTCCTTGGTCGCTTCTTCGGCCCGCGTGGCCGCGACCTTGGCTTCGGCGTCGACCTGATCGCCCTGGCGCAGGCGGTCGGCCAATTGCCCGCGCAAGTCCGACATCTCGCTGCGCGTGTTCCACCACTGCGCCACCACCAGCACCGCCAGGATCACCAGCGCGGCTTGCGCCCAGCGCGGCATGGCGGGCACGGGAACCGGGGCAGGTGCCGCAGGCAGCGGCTCGGGAACGAGCAGGGGCACGGAAGGGGGAAGGGTGGGCTCGGAATTGGTGTCGATTTCGCTCATAGGCAGGATTGTAGCGCGCCGAGCAGCGCTTCGTCGCCTGATGCGCTCAGGTGAACGTCGAGAAAGCCCGCCGCCTGCGCCGTTTCCGCAATACGCGCGTGCGGCACGAACAGGCGCTGCTGTTGCATTTTCGCGACGGCATCGCTCATGGGCAACTGTCGCGCCATCTGTTCGAGGTGGCGTAAAGCCTCGGAACTGGTGACGATCCAGTCGTTTTTTATCGTCAGCAAGGCTTGCAAGCGGGCTTGCCGCGCGTCATCGAAGGCCGGCGCGCAGCGGCGATAGGCGGCGACCTGGATCACCAGGGCGCCGGCTTCGCGCAAACGCCCGGCCAATAGCTCGCGCCCCGATTCGCCGCGCAGGATCATGACCTTGCGACCGCGCAAGGCGGGAAGGTCGAGTGTTTCGAGCAAGGTTTCCGAATCGGTGCGCGCGCCGTGCGGGCTGTGGATCACGGTATTGCCGTCGTTTACGCCATGCGCCGCCAGTGCCTGGCGGCTTCCCTCACCCATGACGGCAATCGGCACGTGCGCGGGCCAAGACCGGGAAAGGCCCGCGAATTCGGCGAATACGGCGTCGATGGCGTTGGGACTGACGAAGGCGGCCAGCGCGCAATCGGACAAGCCGGCCAGGGCGGTGCGCAAGGGCGTCTTGTCGGACAGAGGATGGATTTCCAGCAGCGGAAACAGCAGCGCATCGCGTCCCAGGGCGGCCAGGCGCGCCAGCATGTCGGCAGCCTGCGCCGCCGGCCGGGTGACGACCACGCTGGGAGCAGCCACCGGCGTGCTCATCGACGCTACGCCGCCGCCGCCCGGCAAGCGTCCAGGATGGCGGCCGCGCCCTGCGCCTGCAGCAGTTGCGTAATGTTGCGGCCCAATTGCTCGGCTTCGTTGGCCGAGCCGCGCACTTCGGCAAAGGCCGTGCGCGCGCCGTCGGGCGTGGCAACCATCGCGCGCAAGTGCATGGCGCTGCCTTCGACGGTGGCGAAGGCAGCCAGCGGAACCTGGCAACTGCCGCCGAAACTGCGCGAGACCATGCGCTCGGCCGACACGGCTGCGGCGGTCGGCAAATGGCTCAAGGGCGCCAGCAATGCACGCAAGTCGGCGCGCTCGGACACGATCTCGATGGCCATCGCGCCTTGGCCCGGCGCGGGCAGGCTTTCTTCCGGTGGTATCAAGCCGCGGATGCGTTCAGGCAGACCGAGGCGCTTCAAGCCGGCAGCCGCCAGGATAATGGCGGCGTACTCTCCCTGGTCCAATTTGCGCAACCTGGTGTCGAGGTTGCCGCGCAGTGGCTTGATGACCAGTTTGGGATAGCGCGCGGCGATCAGGGCCTGGCGGCGCAGGCTGCTGGTGCCGACCACGGCGCCGTCAGGCAGATCGGCCAGCGCGGCATAATCGTTGGAGACGAAGGCGTCGCGCGGATCTTCACGCTCGAGAATGGCCGCCAGTTCGAAGCCGGCCGGCAACTCCATTGGCACGTCCTTCAGCGAATGGACCGCCAGATCGGACTTGCCATCCATCATCGCCACCTCAAGTTCCTTCACGAACAAGCCCTTGCCGCCGACCTTGGACAGGGTGCGATCCAAAATTTGATCGCCTCTTGTGGTCATTCCGAGAATTTCTATGTTGCAGTGCGGATATAATAGGAGCAATTGCGCCTTCACATGCTCGGCTTGCCACATGGCGAGCCGGCTTTCGCGCGAGGCAATCGTCAACTTGGATGGGGGGGAGACGTTCAAAAGACTCTCTTTTCGCTAACTGGTTGGCATACGCTGCACGGGGCTATCGTTTCCCTGTGCGATCGGAGAATTTTAA